>ERZ1740060.145-NODE-145-length-56082-cov-21.492691_pt1 | contig 56082 bp, 13 predicted proteins | sample MGYA00581743_ERZ1740060 | MGnify/ENA primary metagenome ERZ1740060 (study PRJEB43018, sample SAMN04849235) | marine metagenome | isolation source: floating plastic debris | place: Pacific Ocean | collected 2008-08-27 | study: EMG produced TPA metagenomics... | reverse complement strand
CCCCCCCCCCCCCCCCCTCCCCCCCCCCCTCCCCCCCCCCCCCCCCCCCCCCCCCGCCGGCAGCCTGTTCCCTGTTCCCTATTCCCTGTTCCCTGTTTTCCAGTCCCTTCTGCCTTCACCACATAGGCCACTAGCGATCGCTCGTCCGCTGCGCCTAACGCGATGACGACAGCTTCTCTAACCGTGGGGTGCTGGGTCAGAACGGCCTCAATTTCGCCGGTCTCAATGCGAAAGCCGCGAATCTTGACCTGGTGATCAAAGCGGCCCAGGAATTCGAGGGTGCCGTCGGGGCGGTAGCGGACGCGATCGCCAGTTTTGTAAAGAAGCTGTTCCCTGTTCCCTATTCCCTGTTCCCTATTCCCTTCGGCCTTCGGCCTATTCCCTGCTGCCTTGCCACCAAACAGATTCGTCACAAACCGTTCTGCCGTGAGTTCGGGGCGCTGTAAATATCCTCGGGCAATGCCCGCACCACTGAGGTACAGTTCGCCGGGGATGCCGATGGGCACTGGGTGGCCGTGGCGATCGCAGACGTACGCCTGAGTGTTAGCGATGGGGCGACCGATGGGGACGCGGTGAGCGTGGGCCGGTAGGTGAGTGACGTCGGCCCAGGTGGAGTAGGTGGTGTCTTCGGAGGGGCCGTAGAGGTTGTAAATGTGTTGGATGTGGGGCAGCTGTTGCAGTTGGTGAATCAGAGCGGGGGGCAAGGTTTCTCCGGCCAGGTTGACGGTTTGCACCGACGGGGGCAGGCCACTCAGGTTGAGCAATTCGGTCAGCACGCTGGGGACAGTGTTCACCAGGGTCACTGCCTCGGCAGCGGGCAGTTTGGACAGGGCGAGGGCGTTCTCCGCCAGCACCACGCAGCCGCCCCAACTCAGGGGCACAAACAGCTCAAAGACAGACAGGTCGAAACAGATGGAAGTGGAAGCCAGCACTCCAGCCAGTTCCGCCTCACTGAATTGTGCTTTCGCCCAGTGCAGCAGGGCGACGGTATGGCGGTGCTCAATGGCCACGCCCTTGGGTCGTCCTGTGGAACCTGACGTATAAATCACGTAGGCTAAGCGGTCGGGCGTTGGGCGAGAGGAGTCCGCCCTGCTGGATTCGGGAGCCTTGTAACCAGTGGCCGGAGCCACGATCGCGGCGGGATTGACCAAAGTCAAGTCGCGATCGCCCCGGTCAAAGAGCAACTCGCTGTCGGTCAGCAGCACTGCGAGGTCCGCATCGGCCACGATGAAAGCCAGCCGCTCGGCGGGATAGGCCGGATCGAGGGGCACATAGGCACCGCCCGCTTTGAGCACCCCCAGCAGGCCCACCACCATCTCGACGGAGCGGTTGAGGCAAACTCCTATCGGGACTTCGGGGCCGACACCGAGGGTCGTCAAGTGATCGGCGAGTTGGGTCGCGCGATCGTTTAACTCGCGATAGGTCAGGTGCTGCTCCGCCCAGATTAGGGCGGTAGCGTTCGGGGTGCGCTCGGCCTGGGCTTCAAACAGGTGATGGATGCAGCAGTCGTTAGGGAGGGGGCTTTGGGTCTGATTCCAGTCAATGAGCAGGGTGTCGCGCTCGGCGGCACTCATCAACGGCAGCTCAGATAAGAGAGCCGTCGGGTCTGCGACAATTCCGGTCAGTAGTTCCTGAAAATGTTCGACTAGGCGGGCGATGGTACTAGCGTCGAATCGGTCGGTACTGTACTCGACCTGCCCAGAAATTCCGGCCTCTGTATCCTGCAGGGTGAGGCGCAGCTCATATTTAGTGCTCCTTTCCGGCAGGGGATAGCGCTCCAGGGTGAGGCCAGCCAGTTCTAAAGGCCGCACCCGCACCTGCTGTAAATCCAGCTTCACCTGAAACAGGGGCATCATTTGGCTCAAGTGGCGATCGGGGTTGAGCACCTCTACCAGCTTCTCGAAAGGCACGTCCTGATGGGCCAGCGCCCCCAGCACCGTTTCTCGAACCTGTCCCAGCAGATCACAAAATCGCGGATTCCCGGAGAGATCGCTACGGAACACCAGAGTATTCACCAGCAGTCCGATCAGCCCTTCCGTTTCGCGGCGATCGCGGTTAGCCACATCACTGCCCACGACAATGTCATGTTGGTCGCTATAGCGGTGCAGCAGGACTTTAAACGCCGTCAGCAGCAGGGTAAACAGCGTTGTGTTTGATTGAGCACTTAGGGTTTTGAGGGCCGCTGATAGCTCTGTCGATAGCGTGATCGGATGCTGGGCACCTTGGTAAGTCGGTACCGCTGGCTGGGGGCGATCAGCGGGCAACTCCAGTACGGGCAGTTCGCCGCCCAACTGCGCTTGCCAATAGGCCAGCTGCGTCTCCAAGCGTTCGCCCTGGAGCTGCTGTTGCTGCCAGACGGCCCAATCGCCATACTGAATCGGCAACGGCAGCAGGGGGGAGGCTTGCCCTTGCCGAAAGGCGTCGTACAGCACCGTCATTTCGCGCAGGAAGACCATCACCGACCAGCGATCGGAAATGATGTGGTGGGTAGTCAGCACCAGCAAATGTTCTTGCTCATCGAGCTGCAGCAGGGCGAGTCGCAGTAGAGGCTGGGCCAGGTCGAAGGGCTGCTCAGTCAGCGCGGCAATCCAGTCCTGAGCAGCATTTTCTGGATCTCGTCGTTCTTGTCGATTAGGCAGCGCCGCTGCGGCACCCAATAATTTCAGCCCTGCCAAATCCCCATTGGTTTCATTCCACTGGGGAGCTTGAGGCTGACGCCGGTCGATCACGGGTAGATCGACGGGCTGGAACGGCGGCACCACCTGAATCGGCTGATTATCAGCGGTGGTCTCGAAGCGAGTGCGCAGCGTTTCGTGCCGTTCAATCAGGGCATTCAGGGTTTGCTTCAGTACGGAGACATTCAAATCGCCCTGGAGCCGCAGCACACTTGCCACGTTGTAGGCGGTGTTGTCGGGCTCTAGCTGCTGCACAAACCACAGTCGCTGCTGGGCAAAGGATAGCGGTGCCTGCTCCCGGTTGGGGCGGGGTACGATGCTGGCGGCTTGGGGCGATCTCAGCCCCCGTTCAGCCAGCTTTTGCTCAAATAACGCCCGCTGCCCTGGGGACAAGGTGGAGAGCTGGTGAAACAGGTTGGTCATGGTGTCGGCCCTCCAGTCTGTGAGGCTAACTGCTGCTGAATCTCTTCTGGTGAGAGGGTTTGAATTTCCGCCAGGAGGGTGGCCATTTCATCCAGCTCTTCGCGTTCTGGCAGATGTTCCCCAATCACGCCGGCAATGCCTGCCACGGTGGGTGCTTCGAATAGGAGGTTACGCATCTCCAGCGTCACCGGGAAAGCTTCTCGCAGGCGCGCGATCGCCTGAATCGCCAGCAGCGAGTGCCCTCCTAAATCAAAAAAGCTGTCATGAATGCCCACCGCCTCGACTCCTAACAGGTCTTGCCAAATAGTGGCGACGGTTTGCTCAACCGGACTGCGCGGTGGGGCATAGGGAGTCGCCAGTGACGGTCGCGGGTGGGCGATCGCTGGGGAGGCCTCGTCCCCGATGGGCGATTGGGGGGCCGGATGAATCCACTGATCCAGGCGGGCAGCCAGATCCCCTTTAGAAACCACGAACTGTCCGGGGGGAGCCGTAGTCAGCAGGCGCTCGGTGACGGCCCAGACCTCAGCGGGCGTCAGGGCAAAGTCGGCCAGCGCGCTGCCCACGCCGGTCAGCTTAGGGGCCTCTGCGGCTAAGCAAGCATCCCAGTTGACGCTGAACCAGGGCACTTCCCCCTGCTGATTTTGCTGATGAATGAACGCATCCATAGCGCTATTGGCGGCGGCATAGGCGGCTAGCCCCACCCCACCCAGCACCGCCGACAAGGAAGACTGCACCATACAGAAGTCTAGGGTTTGGCCTGCTAGCACGCCGGGCAGTGGTAACAGCCCCTGCAGCTTGTGACGGAAGTTGTACTCCCAGTGAGTCGACTGCATGAGCGCCAGAGGCGCAGCTGACTGCTCGTGGGTAGTCGGGGTGGAATAGAACACACCGCGAATTGGCCCCAGCTCCCCTTCGGCTTGCTGCACCACCGCCTTCAGTTGAGCCGCATCCGTGATATCTAAGCTGAGCACCTGCCCCTCGACTCCCGCCGGAAGCTGGGGTAGAGCGGCACCCAGATCGCTAATCAACAGTAGTTTGGCCTGCCAGTGCTCGGCTAATCCCGCCGCCCAAACCTGACCGAGTCCCTGCTCCAGGTCGCCCAAAATCAGATAGGTGCCGCCCCGCCGCAATCGTCCGGCAGATGGCTGGGCGCTCGTGGGCAGCGATCGCGGCTGATACGTTTGCTGCCAGCGATGACGACCCCGACAGGCGACCACCAAGGCATCGGTCGGGGTCGTCAGTTCAGCCCAAACCGGCTCGGCTACCCGGCACCCGGCACCCTCTACCTCGTTTCCCTCCTCCTGAATATCCACTAAGCGGCAGCCCAGATGGGGATATTCTTGGCTGATGATCGGAGCGAGACCGGCGATCGCCGCCTGCAGCGGCTGCAAGTCTTCGGTGCTGACGACGTCGTATAGGCCCGAGGTGACCACGGTGAGCTGACAGGGGGGCTGGGTCGGCTGGGTGCTCAGGGCATGGACCAATCTGGTTAAGGTCGTGGCTCGCTCAAAGGCCGTCTGAGGATTTTCGGGGGCTTCCAAGCTCCACAGGGAAACGATTTGCGTAGGCTGTAGCTCTCGCTGGTGTAAATCTTCCAGCAGCAGCGTGTAGTCCTGAACCTGTTGGGGGTTGAGCGCAAATTGCCGATAGCCGGTTTGACCAAAGGCGTCGCCAACGGCCACCGTAATCACATCTTGACCAGCCTGCTCTAGCCGCTGAGCCAGTTGGGTACCCAGACCGCGACGGTCAGTCAACAACAGCCAACAGTGGCGCTCCTTCATCACCGAGGAGGATATTAATGGCAGGCATCGCTGCCAGGTGGGCTGGTAAAACCAATCGGCCAGATCGGCCTGCCGCCCTACCGATCTGGCTTGAGGAGACTGGGCTAACGGCACCCCATCGGGCTCAATCCAGTATCGCTGCCGCTCAAACGGATAGGTCGGCAACGGCACCCGCCGCCGGGGAGTTGGATGGAACTGTGACCAATTCACCCTGATGCCCTGCCGCCAGAGCTGCCCCAGCGTTTCTAGCAGATGAGCCGATGCCGCTGTCGAAGACTGGGGATGAGGCAAAGACGACAGCATCACTGGCGTGAGTGTCGGTACTTTGCCCGCGCTGATACTGGTCGAGGTTGGCCCCTCAACACAGGGGGAAATATCTGCTTGAAGTGCCCCAGTATTGGGAGATTGGGGGGGCGATGCCCCCGCATCGGCTCGCCGAGCCAGGGTGCTCAGAGTCGTCCCTGGCCCCACCTCCAACAGCATGGGACTCATCTCACGCCGCACTGTCTCCAGACCTGACGCAAACTGTACTGGTTGTTGGGCCTGCTGCACCCAATAGTCTGGATCGGTCGCAGCTTCTGGCGCAATCCAGGTCCCTGTCACATTGGCGATAAACGGGATTTGGGGCGGCTGCAAAGCGACTTGCTGCACCGCCAGGCGATACGGCTCCAGCATGGGTGCCATCAGTGGCGAATGGAACCCATGGGAGGTTTGTAGTCGCTGGTGAGGAATATTTTTGGCGTCTAAAAGCGACTGCAAAGCAGCGATCGCGGCGACCGTCCCCGATACCGCACACAGCGCTGGCCCATTCACCGCCGCAATGACGACATCCTCGGATAGCAGCGGTAGCAATTCCATCTCTGGCAGCGCCACGGATAACATCGCCCCCGTGGGACACTGCTGCATCAGCCGTCCGCGCAGTGCCACCAGCCGCAGCCCTGCTTCCAGCGAGAACACTCCGGCTAGACAAGCCGCCACGTATTCTCCCAAGCTATGACCGATGAGCCCCTCAGGACGAATCCCCCAGGAGAGCCAGAGTTGGGCCAGGGCGTATTCGACGGCGAAGAGGGCAGGTTGAGCCAGGGCGGTGGAGTGGATGGGTAAGCGGGTGGATGGGTGGGAGGGTGGATGAGGAGAGTATTCTTCGTTCTTCGTTTTTTGTTCTTCGTTCCTTTTTCTGCCTTCTGCCTTCTGCTTTCTGCCTTCCACTTTCTCCCCATAAAGCACTTCCAGCAGGTCAATCCCTTCTGTTGTCAGGATCGCCGCGCACTGATCTAAGGCAGCGCGAAAGACGGGCGCTTGGTCATAAAGCGGCTGGGCCATACCGAAATGTTGGCTACCTTGGCCAGGAAACATAAAGACGACAGGTGGAGGACTTTCGGGGGCGGCGTGGGTGCAGCAGTTGCCCGATTGGAGCTGGGCGATCGCATCCAACCCCGACTGACACACTAAAGCGCGCCGATGGGCGAACTGCCGCCGCCCCACCTGCAGCGTGTAAGCAATATCCGCTAAATCTAGCTGCGGCTGTCGTTCTAAGTAGGCCGTCAGATTAGCCGTAGCGGCCTCTAAAGCCGCTTCCGTCTTGGCCGAAAGCAACAGCAGTTGGGCTGGCAGATCTATGTCTGTTTCTAGTCGTTGGTCATGAGTTATTGGTTGTGGGTTGTTGGTTACTGGTTCTAGGTATGGGGTTTTAAGTTCTGAGTTCTGAGTTCTGAGTTCTGAGTTCTGGGTGCTCCCTGTTCCCTGTTCCCTATTCCCTATTCCCTGTTCCCTATTCCCTCTCCTCTCCGGCCCTTCCTCCAGTACCACATGCACATTTGTGCCGCCAATACCAAAGGAGCTGACTCCGGCGCGGCGCGGCTGATGACCATGAGGCCAGTCGGTTAGCGTGGTATTAACGTAGAAAGGACTGCGCTCAAAGTCGATCTGCGAGTTGGGTTGCTGAAAGTGCAGGCTGGCGGGAATTTGCTGATGCTTGAGCGCGAGGACGGTTTTGATCAGACTGGCGATACCAGCGGCGGCATCCAGGTGACCGATATTGGTTTTTACTGAGCCGATCGCGCAAAAGCCCGGCTGCGCTGTCTCTTGCCGAAACGCCTGGGTGAGAGCGGCGATTTCGATGGGGTCACCCAAAGCGGTGCCCGTTCCGTGGGCTTCGATATAAGTGATGGAGTCGGGGGCCACTTCCGCCATAAGTTGAGCCGAGCGAATCACCGCCGCCTGACTATCGATGCGGGGGGCCGTGTAGCTGACCTTTAGGGCTCCATCGTTGTTGACGGCTGAGCCTTTGATTACCGCGTCAATGGTGTCGCCGTCCTTGAGGGCATCTTCCAGACGCTTGAGCACGACGATGCCGACGCCGTTGCCGCCTACAGCGCCCTGAGCCTGAGCATCAAAAGCGCGACAGTGCCCATCGGGGGAATAGATGCCGCCGTCTTGGTAGCGGTAGCCCTGCTGCTTTGACACGGCCACGCCCCCCGCCAGCGCGATGTCACACTCGCCACTGAGCAGGCTCTGACAGGCCGTATGCACTGCTACGAGGGACGAAGAGCAAGCGGTTTGAATGTCGAGGCTGGGGCCTTGCAGATTCAGCTTGTAGGAAACTCGCGTGGTGAGAAAGTCTTTGTCGCTGGCCAGAAATAGCTCGTAAGGACTAGCAGATTCGCGAATATGGGCATTGGCATACAGGTTGAACAGGTAACCGTTCATGCCAGTACCGCCGTAAACGCCCACGCTGACGTCGTCAAATTCGGTATCGTAACCGGCGGTTTCCAGGGCTTCCCAGGCGCACTCCAAAAACAGACGCTGCTGGGGGTCAAGCAGTTCGGCTTCGCGGGGGCTGTAACCAAAGAACGCCGCATCAAACTGATCCACATCAGCCAAAACGCCGCCCGCCTTGACATATTGCGGATCCTTGAGCAAAGTATCATCCACTCCCTGCTGGCGCAGCGTTTCAGCATCCAGCGGCGCGATCGCCTCTCTCCCTTCCCGCAGCAGGTGCCAGAACTCATCCACCGAGGCCGCTCCCGGAAACCGCCCCGCCATACCAATAATGGCAATCTCTAATCCTGTTGTGTGGTTTGACATGACCGTTTCCTTATCCATGCTGTCGGCCTCCCGCTGGCTGTTGGGGGTGGCGATGGCGCTGCTGTCGGCGCTGCTGCAGCCGCTGCTTCCCCGCCGCTAATTCCGTAGCGCGATCGCTGACCGGCCCCTCCGACGAACGAGATCGCAAATGCGCCGCCAACGCATTCACCGTGGGATAGCGAAACAGGTCTACCAAGGGAATCTCAACCGCCAACTGCTGCTGCAGCTGACCATGAACCCGCACCATCAGTAGCGAATGTCCGCCCAAGTCGAAGAAGTTGTCGTACAGACCCACCTGCTCTCGGTCAAGTACCGATTGCCAGATGGCGGCGATCGCTGTTTCTACCTGGGTTCGCGGCAAAGCCAGCGGTTCGGGCGGTAGCGAACTGCCTGGTGCCGGTAGAGCGTTGCGATCGACTTTGCCATTGGGCGTTAGGGGTAAGGTATCGAGCACGACGAATTGCGCTGGCACCATGTAGGCGGGGAGGTGTTGGGAGAGGAAGGGGGGGAGTGAATGCGGTGATGAGGGGATGGGGGGATGGGAGGATGGGTTGTGAGTTTTGAGTTTTGAGGTTGGAACGTGTTCTTCGTGAGCGGCTCTTGGTTTTGCGTTCTTCACAAAGTAGGCGACCAGTTGTGACTCGCCAGCGGTGTCTTCTCGCAGCACGACCACTGCTTGCTTCACATTGGAATGCTGGGTGAGAACGGCTTCAATTTCGCCGAGTTCGATGCGGAAGCCGCGCAGTTTGACCTGATGGTCGAGGCGACCGAGGTATTCCAGGGTGCCGTCTTCGCGGGTGCGGACGCGATCGCCGGTTTTGTAGAGAAGTCGTTCTTCGTTCCCTGTCCCCTGTCCCCTGTTCCCTATCCCCTCTTCCAACGGATTTAGGATAAACCGTTCTGCCGTCAAATCCTGCCGCTGCCAGTAGCCCGCACTCAAACCCAGACCACCGATGTACAGTTCACCAGGGACACCAAGGGGAACGGGGCACTGCTGGGCGTCGAGCACGTGGAACTGAGTGTTGGCAATGGGCTGGCCAATCGGGATGAGGCCGTCTGCCAGGATGGCGGCATCCAGCTTCAGGGCAGCCGACCAAATGGTGGTTTCCGTGGGACCGTAGAGGTTCCACAGTTCGGCCCCGCAGTCCAACAGTTTATTGGCTAATACGACATCCAGAGCTTCACCGCCGCAGAGCAATTTCAAGTTGGCTTTTCCCTGCCAGCCGCTTTCGACCAGTAGTCGCCAGGTGGCAGGGGTCGCCTGCATCAGCGTGACGTCATGCTGCTCTAGTTGGGTTGCCAGACTTTGTGGATCTCGAACAGTATCTTGACTGGCAATGACCAGCGTGCCGCCGACGGTCAAAGGCAGAAACAGCTCCAGCGCGGCGATGTCAAAGGCGGGAGTCGTGACCGCTAGCAGGGTATCCTGGGCCGTCATGCCAGGAGCCTGAGCCATGCTGGTGAGCAGATTCGTCAGGCTCTGATGCTGGATAGGAACGCCTTTGGGGGTGCCGGTGCTGCCGCTGGTGTAGATCAGATAGGCGAGGTTATCGGGAGTAGGAGCGTGGGGGCCGGGGGGCAAGGGGGCAAGGGAGATCGCCTCAGTCTTGCGGGTCAAATCCAGGGTTGGAACAGCGGTTTGGGGAATTGCTTCAGTCGCCCCATGTGCCGTAATCAGCAGCGATACCTGGGCGTCTTTAAGGATGAACCGCAGTCGCTCGACGGGATAGGTGGGGTCGAGCGGGACGTAGATGGCCCCGGCTTTGAGGATGGCCAGCAGGGTAACCACCAGCTCGGCAGAACGGTTTAGGCATAGGGCGACGCGATCGCCCGACTGAACGCCTTGCTGTACCAAGTGATGGGCGAGCTGGTTGGCCCGCTGATCCAATTTCTGATAGCTGAGGGCGATTTCTTCAAAAATGAGGGCTTTAGCGTTCGGGATGACTTGGGCCTGCTCGGCAATCAGCTCATGGACGCAGCGGTTTGGAATGGGCTGCTCGGTTTGGTTCCAAACAATGAGTTGCTGCTGCTCGGTGGGGGTAAGCAGGGGAATTTGTCCGAGAGCAGACTGGGGATGAGTCACGAAGCCTGCTAGCACCGTTTCTAAGTGCCCCAACAAGCGCCCGATCGCGGCAGCGGTAAAGCGCTCGCCGTCATACTGCACCTTGAAATCTAGGGTACGGTCAGCGATCGCAAACAGTGTGAGGGGATAGTTGGTCTGCTCAACAATGGAAACGTCTTCAATGGCGAGGTCATGAACGCCTCGCTTTAAGGCCGGTTCAACGGGGTAGTTTTCGAACACCACGACGCTTTCAAATAGCGGCAGGCTGCGCGGAATATCGCTACTGCCGTGAATTTGCACGAGGGGGGTGTATTCGTAGGGCTGCTGGTCGAGTTGCTGGGTTTGGAGCTGCTGTAGCCATTTCTGGACAGACTGTTCAGGGGCGAGGCTGACCCGCAGCGGCAGGGTGTTGATGAACAGGCCGATCATCGTCTCAGCGCCCGGCAGCGTCGAGGGGCGTCCGGCGCAGGTGCTGCCAAAGAGAACTTCGGCTTCGCCGCTGTAGCGCCCCAGCACCCGTGCCCAGGCTCCCTGCACCAGGGTATTGAGCGTGAGGCGATGGGTTTGGGCGTGCGATCGCAGCGCATCCGTCAGTTCAGATGATAGGCAACGGTGCTGCACAGCGTATTGAGCAGGACTGGTGGCCACCCTTTGATGGGGGCGGTCAATGCCCAGGGGGGTTGGGGCATGGAGCCCCTGAAGACGGTGCTGCCAAAACTGGGTGGCGGCGGCCATGTCTTGCTGTTTCAGCCAGGCAATGTAATTTCGGTAGGGGGGCGGAGTCCCTAGTGCCGGTGTTTGGCCCCGCTCCAGTGCTTGATAGTTGACCAGCAGTTCCTGCAGCAGCAACGGCACCGACCAGCCATCTAGCAGCAGATGATGGTACGTCCAAATAACGCGGTAGCGGTCTGGGGCCAGATGCAGAATGGTCAGGCGCATCAGGGGAGCCGCCGAGAGGTCGAAGCCCTGGCGGCGATCGCACTCCAACCAGTCTGCCAGCGCCTGAGCCTGTTCCAGAAGTGATTTGGCCTGCCAATTCTGAGTGTTGATCGGCAGCGTGGCTTGCCGTCCGACGACCTGCAGCGGTTCTGCCAACGACTCCCAAGTAAAGGCGGTGCGCAGCACCGGATGACGCTGAACTAACCCCTGCCAGGCCTGACAGAAGGTCTCCAGATTGAGGGTGCCCCGCACGGTAAACCCCATCTGCACCACATAGACCCCCGAGTCTGGCCCATAGAGGCTGTGGAACAATAGGCCCTGCTGAGTCGGCGACAGGGGATATAAATCTTCGACGGCGGGTCTGGTCATTGTCATTAGCTGCCCCCTCCCTGAAATGTCACGCCGCCTAATACCGCTGTCAGCGTGGCCTGATCGAGTTCTACCAAGTTGAAATCTTCGGGGCTGTACGCTGGGGCGATCGCCGACCGGCTGTGATCAATCAACTGCTGCAACGCCTGTATATATTGGTGCGCTAAGGCTGCCAGCGTGGTGCGGTGGTGATGGTGGCGGCTATAGGTCCAGGCCATCTGCAGTTGCCCCGCCCGAATCGAGCCGTTGATATCGATCAGGTGCGATCGCTGGTTGCGCCCATCAATGGTCATCCCCGGTGTGGCCAGCAGGCGAAACTCTGGGGCCTCAGCCAACAGTCCATCAAACTGCCCCAGATAGTTAAAGCTAATTTGCGGGTGTACCGCCAGCTCTGGGTTGCCGCCATAGCGCAGGAGGCCATAGCTGAGACCCTGATGCCGCACCTGCCGCCGCTGGGCTTTAATCGCTTGCAACTGTTCACCCGGCTCACTGCCGGTCAGCTGCAAAGCGATCGGATGTAGGCAGGTGAACCAGCCCACGGTGCGACTTAGGTTGAGTTCACCCCCTAAAACATCAGGATGCCGACCGTGATTTTCTAAGGTGATCAGGTGCGATCGCGCCCCCGTCCAGTTAGCCAAAACTTGCATCAGGGCAGTCAGCAGAACGTCGTCAATCTGGGTGTTATAGACCGATGGAACGTCTTGCAGGAGGGCTTGCGTCTGCAGCGGCGACAGCGTTACCGTCACCGTTTCCGCTGCCGTCACCGTATTCTCTCCAGTGCTCTGATCGAGTGGCAGAGCCGGTAATTGAGGGAGATCTTGCCAGTCAGATAGGGCTGCTTCCGCCTGGTTGACCGCTGATTCCAGCCAGGTGGCCCACTGCTTAAACGAGTGCGTTGGGGGGGGGAGCACAGTGGTAAGGCCCTGCACCGCCTGTCGGTAAGCTAGCAGTAAGTCAGCCAGCAAAATCCGCCAGGAAAGACCATCCACGATCAGATGGTGTATGCCAATCAATAGGCGACTAGGACGCTCCGTCCCCAAGTTGAACCCCCAGACTCGCATGAGGGGACCCTGCTCCAAATGGAGGCTGGCCTGTAGTGCATTCGCCAACGTCTCAATTTCCCGAGCCTGATCACGCTCTGGTAGGGAGGCTAGGTCATACCAGGTGACGGGCTCCACATCTGCCGAGTCCCCATATCGCTGCTGCCAGCCGTCAGCCGTTTGCTCAAACCGCAGCCGTAGCGCATCGTGCTCGTTTACCACCTGCTGAACTGCTTGATCTAAACAAGCACGCTCCACGTCAAGGGGCAGCTCTAGAAACACCGCCTGATTAAAGTAATGGGGGTTTACTAAACCCTGCTCAAAGAACCAGCGCTGAATGGGCGTCAGCGGCACCGACCCTGTCGCCATCATCGGGACGATCGCCCCAGCCGTTGTCGTCCCCACCACCGTGGCCAACTCCGCAATGGTTTGATGCTGAAAAATCTGTCGGGGCGATAGCGATAGCCCCGCCTGTGCCGCCCGACTCACCATCTGCAGCGCCAAGATCGAATCCCCCCCCAGCTCGAAGAAATTATCCTGCACGCCCACAGCCTCTAACCGCAGCACCGCCGCCCAAATCTTCGCCAAGGCTTGCTCTATCGGGGTCTGAGGGGGTGCCCCGGCGGCGGCAACTTCCCAGACTGGGGCAGGCAACGACTGGCGATCGACCTTGCCATTGCTCGTTAGCGGCAGCGCTTCCAATGAGACAACGGCCGCCGGGAGCATGTAGGCGGGGAGTTGGTCGGCGAGGAAGGAACGGAAGTGGGAGGAGAGGGGATGAGTAGATGGGTGGATGGGTGGAGGGGGGGAGGGTACAGGGTGCAGGGTAGAAGGTACAGGGTCTTCGCCCTTCATCTGGAACCTGGAACCTGGAACCTGGGCCTCGTCTTCTTTTGCCTTCGGCCTTCGGCCTTCTGCCTTGACAACATACGCCACCAACTGCTGACGGCCAGTATCGTCCTGCCAAGGATTGATAATCGCTTGCTCAACATCAGGATGGCTCAGCAACGCCGCTTCGATTTCACCCAGCTCAATCCGGAAGCCGCGAATTTTTACCTGATTGTCCAGACGACCCAGAAATTCGAGAGTACCGTCGGGACGGGTGCGGACGCGATCGCCAGTTCGATAAAGAGTAGATGAGTGGAGGGGTGGAGGGGTGGAGGGGTAAGAGTTTTGAGTTTTAAGGTTTGAGTTTTGAATAGCATCGAACTGAGAACTCAAAACTGAGAACTCAAAACTCTCTGCTTCTGCCTTGCCATAAAACGGATTCGGCACAAACCGTTCGGCGGTCAGGTCAGGCCGGTTCAAATACCCTCGCGCCAGGCCGTCGCCGCCCAGATATAGCTCGCCGGGGACGCCGATGGGGACGGGTTGCAGGGTGTCATCCAGCACGTAGACCTGGGTATTGGCAATGGGGCGACCAATAGGGGGGGAGCCTGCTAAAGCGGTGTGGTTAAGACTGTCGGCAGTGATGGTGTGGCAACAGCTGAAGGTGGTATTTTCCGTCGGGCCATAGCCGTTGATCAGGCGGGTATGCGGCAACTGGGCCAGCGCTTTGCGGACATGGGTACCCGAGAGCACATCGCCCCCGGCCAACAGTTGGCGCACAGGTTTTAGAGCATCAAGCTGCTCATCTACCATCAGGTGAAACAATCCGGCAGTGAGCCACAGAGTCGTAACCTGGTGCTGGGCGATCACATTAGCGAGATCTGCTAAAGCCGGAACGGGCGTTGGCATCAGCACCAGCTGACCACCATTCAGCCAGGCTCCCCAAATCTCAAAGGTGGAGGCATCGAAGGAGAGGGACGCCGCCTGGAGAAAGACTTCGTTGGGGCCAAATTCGACATAATCAGTATCTTTGACCAATCGCACTACCCCGCGATGGGCCGTACATACGCCCTTGGGCTGCCCCGTCGACCCGGAGGTATAGAGCACGTAGGCCAGATTTTCTGCCGTGGTCGAGGTCGGTAGATTAGCTTGGCTTTGTTGGGCAATGGCCACCGCCTCAGCGTTCAGAGCTAGAGATGGGCAGGCAACAGCATCCAGCGGCAGGTTGATGGCTTGAGGCGTAATCACTAAGCTCAGTCCGGCATCCGCAATCATGAACTGGAGTCGCTCAGCGGGATAGTTGGGGTCGAGGGGCACGTAGGCACCGCCCGCTTTGAGAATCGCCAACATCGTGACCATCGTCGCTGGACAGCGCTCGGCCCAGAGACCAATCAGAGTATCGGGGCCAATAGCGTGCAACGATCGCAAGTACCAGGCCAGTTGGTTGGCGCTTTCATTCAGGGCTTGATAAGTGAAGGATTGATCACCAAAGATGAGCGCTGTGGCCGCCGGTGTCTTCTCAACCTGCTGCTCAAAGAGTTGGTGGATGCACCGGTGGCGCGGATAATCCGTCTGCGTCTGATGCCAGTGCCCGAACTGACTGCGTTCAGCTGCTGGCAGCAGCGGCAGTTCCGCGATCCGACGGCTGGGCCGTTCACCGATCGCGGCCAGCAAAGTGTGCAAGTGCCCGGCCATGCGCTGCATGGTGTCGGGCTCAAACAGATCGGTGCGATATTCCAGCGCACCTTTTAACCCGGCATGGGTGGGACGCATCGACAGGGTGAGGTCGAACTTGGCTGTCTCGCTTTCCAGGGCGATGGGCTGCCATTCCAGCGCCTTCAGCGTCATGGCGGGTAACGGCGCATTCTGTAACACAAACATGACTTGAAACAGGGGGGCATGACTCCAACTGCGGGGCACCGCCAGCGCTTCCACCACCTGCTCAAAGGGAGCCGACTGATGGGTGTAGGCATCTAGGGCCACGGCTCGCACTCGCCCTAGCAATTCCTCAAAGCGGGGATTGCCTGACAAATCGGTGCGCCATACCAGCGTGTTTACAAACAGGCCGATCAAACCTTCCAACTCGGTGTGGGGGCGATTGGCAATCGGCGTACCAATCACCAGATCCGTACAGCCGCTATAGCGCTGCAAGAGCACTTGAAAAGCGGCCAGCAGCGTCATAAACAGCGTCACCCCCTGCTGCTGACTGAGCTGTTCTAACGCTTGAGTTTGCTCGATGGAAAGCTGGAACTCGGCGGTAGCTCCGGCAAAAGACTGCACTGCGGGCCGCAGATAATCTGTCGGCAGTTCTAGCAAGGGGGGCGCACCCTGGAGCTGCTGTTTCCAGTAATCAAGTGGGGCGGGTGGCAATGGCTGTTGCTGCCACGCCGCATAGTCCACATACTGCAGCGATAACGGGGGCAGTGCAACCGCTCGGCCTGAGTGTAAGGCATCGTAAGTTTGCGCCAGTTCCTGAACGAGAATCCCCATTGACCAGCCATCCGCGATGATGTGATGCAGGCAAAGCACCACCACCTGGTCTCGCTCGGTGAGTCGTAGCACCCGGACCCGCAGCAGTGGCGCTTGACTCAAATCAAATGGCGTCCGCGCTTCGCGCTGCAACTGTTCGCGCATTTGGGCCTGCTGGCTGACCTGATCTAGCCCACTCAAATCAACCAGGGGAATGGCGATCGCCGCCTCCGCCTGAATCGCGATCGCGGCTTGCCCCTCCCGATCTATGAACCCGGTTCGCAGCACTTCGTGGCGGTCAATCAGGTGCTCCAGACTCTCTTGCAACTGGTCTATCGACAACTCGCCTTTGACTCGTACGGCGGTCGGAATGATGTAGAACGGACTATCCGGTTCCAACTGCGCCAATACCCACTGTCGCCGTTGCGCATCGGATAGCGGTAGCGCCCCCACCCGCTTAATCGGGACGATCGGTGCCAGAGATAGCGACGTATCACCCGCTTTGAGGGCATCGATCGCGACGGCGAGTTGAGCCAGTGTCGGATGCTCAAACAGCGATCGCACTGGCAGCTCAATCCCAAAAGCCTGCCGCACCTGGGCCACGACCCGAGTCGCTAGCAGCGAATGCCCGCCCAGCTCAAAGAAGTTGGCATCATGACTGACCTCAGGCTGGTTGAGCACTACTGCCCAGATATTAGCGAGTAGTTCCTCAGTCAGCGTGCGAGGAGCCGTCGAGCCATGACTGATTTTGCGAGACTCTGGTGCCGGTAGAGCGTTGCGATCGACTTTGCCATTAGGCGTTAGGGGTAGGGCTTCGAGTACGACGAATTGTGCTGGCACCATGTAGGCGGGGAGGTGTTGGGAGAGGAAGGGGGGGAGTGAATGGGTGGATGGGCTTCGGCGTGAGCGCTCAGCCGAACGGTGGATGGGTAGATGGGTCTTGATTATTTGTTCTTGGTTATTAGGTTCTAGGTTCTGGGTTCTGGGTTCTCCCTGTTCCCTAGTCCCTGTTCCCTGTTCCCTGTTCCCTTCTACCTTGACTACATAGGCCACCAACTGCGACTCACCGACGGTATCTTCGTGGAGTACGACCACCGCTTGAGACACATCGGGATGCTGAGTGAGAACGGCTTCGATGTCACCTAGCTCGATGCGGAAACCGCGCAGCTTCACCTGATGGTCGAGACGACCCAGGTATTCCAGGGTGCCGTCTTCGCGGATGCGGACGCGATCGCCGGTTTTGTAAAGGGTGGATGGGTGGATAGGTGGATGGGTCGATGGGTTTTGGCCTCGTTCTGGGTTCTGGGGGCTACCTGTTCCCTGTTCCCTGTTCCCTGCTCCCTGCTGTCTTCTGCCTTCTGCCTCGACAAACCGTTCCTTCGTCAACTCTTCCCTTTGCCAATAGCCCGAACTCAGCCCCAGGCCGTCAATGTACAGCTCGCCAGGGACACCAAGGGGAACAGGGCGCTGCTGGGCGTCGAGCACTTGGAACTGAGTGTTGGCAATGGGCTGGCCGATGGGAACGAAGCCATCCGCTAACGTCGCCGCTTCTAGCTTCAAAGCAGCAGACCAGATAGTGGTTTCGGTGGGGCCGTAGAGGTTCCACAGTTCGGCACCAGAGTTGAGCAGTTGCTGAGCCAGAGTAAGCTCCAGGGCTTCACCGCCGCAGAGCAGTTTGAGGTTGACTTTGCCTGGCCAGCCACTTTCGAGCAGCAGTCGCCAGGTAGCGGGAGTCGCCTGCATCAGCGTGACGTCATGCTGCTCTAGTTGGGTTGCCAGACTTTGTGGATCGCGAACAGTAGCCTGACTAGCGATGACCAGGGTGCCGCCGACGGTCAAGGGCAGAAATAGCTCCAGCGCGGCGATATCAAAGGCGGGGGTGGTGACGGCGAGCAGGGTATCCTGAGCAGTCATGCCAGGAGCCTGGGCCATGCTGGTGAGCAGGTTGGTCAGGCTCTGATGCTGGATAGGAACGCCTTTGGGGGTGCCGGTGCTGCCGCTGGTGTAGATCAGGTAGGCGAGGTCATCGGGAGTAGGAGCGTGGGGGTCGGGGGGCAAGGGAGCAAGGGCGATCGCCGCCGCCGCGCGGGTCAAATCCAGGGTCGGCACAGCAGTCTGGGGAATCGCCTGCGCTGCCGCCTGCGCTGTGATCAGCAGCGATACCTGGGCGTCTTTAAGGATGAACCGCAGTCGCTCGACGGGATAGGTGGGGTCGAGCGGGACGTAGATGGCCCCGGCTTTGAGGATGGCCAGCAGGGTAACCACCAGCTCGGCAGAACGGTTTAGGCATAGGGCGACGCGATCGCCCGGCTGAACGCCTTGCTGCACCAAGTGATAGGCGAGCTGGTTGGCCCGCTGGTCGAGTTCCTGATAGCTGAGGGCGATTTCTTCAAAAATGAGGGCTTTAGCGTTCGGGGTGACTTGGGCCTGCTCGGCAATCAGCTCATGGACGCAGCGGTCTGGAAGCGGCTGTTCGGTTTGGTTCCAGCCAATGAGTTGCTGCTGCTCGGTGGGGGTAAGCAGAGGCAGGGTGGCGATGGAGGCTTCAGGATCAGCCATGATGCCGGTCAGCACGGTTTCTAGATGGCCGAGCAGACGTCGAATGGTGGCGGCAGGGAAGCGATCGCGATCGTAATTTACCCGTAAAGCCAGGGTTTCGCCCGGTATGACCACCAGTGCGAGGGGGTAGTTGGTCTGCTCAAATCCCTGGCCTTCGCAAATGGTGAGGCCACTGCTGTCGTCGGTGAGGGCCGCAGTCAAGGCAACGGGATAGTTTTCAAAGACCAGCAGGCTCTCGAATAGAGGCGTGCCGTGGGGCACTGCACTCCAGGATTGGATATCCGTGAGGGCGCTGAAGGCGTAGGTTTCGCGATCACGCTGGTTTTCCTGGATCTGCTGGAGCCAGGGTAACAACAGCAGCGCTGGAGGCAGCGCCACCCGCACCGGCACCGTGTTGATGAACAATCCAACAATGGAGTCTGAGCCCGGTAGGGTCGGGGGGCGTCCGGCAACCGTGGCCCCAAACACGACATCCGCAGTGCCACTGTAGCGGCTCAACACCAGTGCCCAGGCTCCCTGAAACAGCGTGTTTAGCGTGAGGTGGTGGCGCTGGGCGAAGGCATTCAAGTTAGCCGTCAGGGGCGGGGACAACCGGTGCCACTCGTCACAGTGCTCTGAGTGAGGGGTGGTTGGAGTCGGTCGTGAACCGTCAATGCCCAGCGGCGTGGGCGCAGTGAACCCGGCTAGGGTTTGCTGCCAGTAAGCCTGGGCAACTTGCTGATCTTGTTGCTGAAGCCAGACAATGTAGTCCCGATAGGGGCGAGGCGGGATCAGGGTGAGGGCTTGCCCCTGGCGCTGAGCCGTATAGAAAGCCAGGACTTCTTTGATCAGCAGGGCGTTGCACCAGCCGTCCATCAGCAGGTGGTGGTGGCTCCAGACAAAGCGATGCCGTTCGGGGCTGAGCTGGAAGAGCGCACAGCGCATCAGGGGCGGCTGATTGAGGCAAAAGCCCTGGATGCGATCGCCCGGCAAAAATGCCGCTAGCTTTGCTCCCTGCTCCGGCTCCGACAGGGCCTGCCAATCGGCCTCAATCCACGGTAGCTCCGCGCTGGCATAAACCACCTGCAGGGGCTTGTCTACCTCTTCCCAGTAAAAGGCAGTGCGCAGGACGGCATGGCGTTCGACGACGGCTTGCCAGGCGCGTTTGAAGGCCACAGCGTCCAGCGGCCCGGTCAACAGACAGCTGCGCTGCTCGAAGTAGACGCCCGACTCCGGCGCATACAAGGTGTGAAACAACATGCCCTGCTGCATCGGGGAGAGTTCGTAGATGTCCTGGACGGTGGTCATCGCGCTAGTTCCCCCGAATCTTGCTAAAGAGCTGATCCAACTGCGCTTGATTCACCCGCGCCGCTGCAAAGTCAGACGGGGTGTGGTGGGCGGCAATCGCGGGCTGGGCCGATGGAGCCAGGTATGACTGCAGCGTGGCGAGATATCGCTGAGCCAAGACTTCCAGAGTGGCACGACGGTGTACGGACTGGCTGTAGCGCCAGATTATCTGTAGTTGGCCGTCTCGAATGAGGGCAATCACCTCTAGCCGATAGCGACGGCTGCCCAAGGGACTGCGGAGTGGCCCCACCGACTCAGGGGCCAGGGACTGCATTAACCCCTGGGAATCAGAGGCCGCGTCGAGCCGCACCTGACCCAAATAGTTAAAGCTAATGGCAGCGGGGGAAACCAAAGCCGGATCGGGCTCGGCAGCCAGATGCCGCAGCATACCGTAGCCCAACCCCTGATGGGGCACCGACCGGAGCTGCTCTTTTACCGACCGGAGCTGCTCGGCCATGGCTCCCGAGGGCATGGTCAAGCGCAGCGGATAAACCGTCGTCAACCAACCCAAGGTTCGAGACACCTCTAATGATGATTCTTGCAAACTTTGCAAATCCAGGTCTCGGCCATGGCCCTCTAGATCAATCAGCACGGTAGAGGACTGCATCCAGGACTGCAGCGTCTGGCCCAGCACGGTGAGCAACACCTCATTGGCCTGAACGTGGTAAGTCTGGGTGGCCACCGCCAACAGCGCCTGGGTTTGCGCCGCATCCAGCTCGATAGAGATCTCTGCCATGGACGCCACCGAGTTGCCGTGGGCATCAGCCTCAAAATCAACGGGCATCGCTGCGGTGGGAGCGCAGACGTCTCGCCAGTGAGAGCGCTCGGCCTCAAAGTAGCCGGACTGCGCCAGCGTTACCAACTGCTGCGCCCAAGCCTGGATGGAGTGGGTCTTGGGCGGCAGCAGTACTGCCCTTCCTGCCACCAACTGTTGATAAGCCGTCGCCAAATCGGCCAGCAGAATGCGCCACGAGACCCCATCTACAATTAGATGATGGGCAATCAACAGCAGGCGATCGCCCCGTTCCCCCAGTCGCACCCACACGGCTCGCCATAGCGGCCCAACCGATAGATGCAAACTCGCCTGCCAATCATCTGTTGCGGCTGCCAGTGCTGCAGTCTGAGCATCCGCAGGCAAGTGGGATAGATCGCACTCATCGAGCGCTACGGTGACGGCATCCGGGCTTCGAATGATCTGCTGCCAGGTACCGGCTTGGTGAAAAAAGCGCGATCGCAAGCCGTCATGATGCACCGCTAACGCCTGTAAAGCCTGGGCTAGCAGCTCCGGCTGGGCCTCTGAGTTGACCGTCACCATCACCGCCTGATTATAGTGATGGGGCTCCGGCAACGCTTGGGCAAAAAAGTCGCGCTGAATCGGCAGCAGCGACACCGTTCCCGTCACTGGCTCTGGGGAAACAGCGGGGGTTGACCGGACCTCAGCGATCGCTGCCAACTTGGCCACCGTCTGATGCTGAAACAGCTGACGCGGCACGAGATGCAGCCCGCCTTGGTGGGCTTTGGCAATAATCTGCATCGCCAGAATTGAATCCCCCCCCAGCTCAAAGAAATTGTCGTGCAGGCCCACAGCATCGCGCTGCAGGACCTCAGCCCAAATTGCTGCTAGCTGCTGCTCTGTTGCCGTCAAGGAACGGGCGGTTTGATCGCGATCGCTCGTCCGGATTTCTGGCATAGGTAGCGCCTGCCGATCCACCTTGCCATTCACCGTCAGCGGCAAAGCCTCCAGAGTGACGAAGTGGTCGGGGAGCATGTAGGCGGGAAGTTGCTCGGCCAGATATTGGTGAAGGAGTCGGAAAACAGACGGGGGGATGGGGGGATGGGGAGATGAGTGATCGGTGATTGGTTCCGGATATGGGATATCAGGTTTGAAGTTCTGGGTTCTGGATTCTTCCTGTTCCCTGTTCCCTGTTCCCTGTTCCCTACTCCCTTTTACCTCTTGCCCTCTGCCTTCTGTCTTAACGACGTATGTTACCAGTTTCGCTGCTGCTCCCAAGTCATCACGCCGTACAACGACAGCTTGCGCGACCTGCGGATGCTGACAGAGCACCGCTTCAATCTCACCAGGTTCGAGCCGGTAGCCGCGCAGTTTGATCTGGTCATCCATGCGGCCCAGATATTCGAGAATGCTGTCCGGTCGGTAGCGGACGCGATCGCCGGTCTTATAGAGAGTGGATGAGTGAATGGGTGGATGGGCTTCGGCGTGAACGCTCAGCCGAACGGTGGATGGGTTTTGACCTCGTTCTGGGTTCTTGATTATTTGCTCTAGGAGGTGGGTTTTAAGTTCTGGGTTCTTCCTGTTCTCTGTTCCCTGTTCCCTGTTCCCTAGTCCCTGTTCTCTAATCTCTTCTGCCTTGCTATAAAACGGATTCGGCACAAACCGCTCGGCAGTCAGATCGGGCCGATTCAAGTACCCTCGCGCGACACCTGCGCCGCCGATGTAGAGTTCGCCGGGAACACCGATTGGAACGGGCTCTAAGTTGGGGTCGAGAACGTAGAGCTGCACGTTGGCAATCGGCCGACCAATGGGGATAGTATCAGCGGTGAAATCGAGGGGCACGTCGTAGACACAGCAGCCGACCACAGCTTCAGTGGGGCCGTACTCATTAACTAGACGGAGGTGGGGAAAGTGCTGACGCCAGGGGACAAGGTCGCGGCCATGCAGGGCTTCGCCGCCGAGGATGAGGGCTTGGGTGGGGGATGAAGGCGTGGAGGTGTGGGGGCGTGGAGGTATGGGGGGAAGCACCAGAGGTTCGAGGGCCTTGAGGTGGGCGGGGGTGAGTTTGACAAAGCCGAAGGTCTCTCTTCTCTGCAGAGCCTGACTGAGGGCTTCAATCGGGTGGGTTTCGGGCAGGAGGGTGACGGTTTGGCCTACCAGCAGAGGTGCAAACAGGCTGGTGATGGTGGCGTCAAAGCCGATAGCGGACTGTACGGGCGCGCCGCCCGCCGCGACGGGGTAAGTCTGGGTCGCCCAGTTCAGGTAGTTGCTTAGTCCCCGGTGGGTCAGTAGGGTGCCTTTGGGGGTGCCGGTGGAACCAGAGGTGTAGATGACGTAGGCCAGATTTTCGGGGTCGAGGCTGATGGCGAGATTGTGGTCAGGCGCTTTAGCCAGGCTTGCGCGATCGCGGCTCAAATCCACCGTTGGGTGGGCTCCGTCCACGATTTTTTTCAGCGTCTCTGCCGCCGCCGTCACCACCAGCGCCACCTGGGCATCAGCCAACAGCCAGCGCACCCGCTCTACCGGCAGACTGGGATCGACGGGGACGTAGGCAGCGCCGGCCTTGAGCACCCCCAGCAGAGCGACCATTAACTCGACGGAGCGAGGTAGATAAACGCCGACCAGGGTTTCAGGACGAATACCCTGGGCTTTGAGGGTATGGGCGAGTTGGTTAGCGCGGCGGTTGAGCTGGTCATAGGTCAACTGCTGGGCTGGGTCAGTGACCGCGATCGCATCTGGCGTCTGCTCTACCTGAGCGGCAAATTGCTGGTGAAAGCACTGGCTCGGCGGGGGGGCCGGGGGGGGATTCCACGCCACCAATAGCTGATGCCGTTCCGCTGAATTTAGGAGGGGCAGATCGGCCACTGGGCGATCGGGGTGGGCGAGAATCCCGGCCAGCAGGGTCTGAAAATGCCCCAGCATGCGCTGAATGCGGGCTTCGTCAAACAAGTCCAAGCGATATTCCACCGCCAGCAACAAGCCGTCCTCACGCTCAATGCCATGCCAGGTCAGATCAAACTTGGTCTGGCCCGGATCGAGCCAGGTCTGCTGTACTGCTAGGCCCGGTAATGCCAGGTCAGGATGGGCCGCATTCTGATGCTGATAGCCGCTTTGGAGCTGAAACATCACTTGAAATAGCGGATTCTGGCTCAGGTCGCGATCGGGCTGCAGGGCTTCGACCACCTTGGCAAAGGGGACTTCCCCATGCTGGAAAGCATCGGCGGTCACCTGTCTAACCTGTAGCAGCAGCTCTCGAAACGTCATCTTGTCGGTGAAACGGGTCCGCAGCACCAGGGTGTTGACGAAAAAGCCGATCAGCGGCTCGACCTCGGGATGATGACGGTTAGCTACAGGCACCCCAACCCCGATATCTGCCTGGGCGCTGTAGCGGTGCAGCAATAGCTTAAACGCCGCCAGCAGAGTCATAAAGAGGGTCGTACCGGCCCGTTGACTAAGGGTTTTCAGGGCCGTGACGCAGTCTGATGAGAGGGTGCAGGTGCAAGTCCGGCTAGTGAAATTGGGCACTGCCGGACGTGGGCGATCGGTGGGCAGTGCTAACGCGGGCAACCCTGAGAGCTGCTGCCGCCAGTAGTCAAGTTGAGTCCGGCAAGCTGCGCCCTGCAGCCACTGCTGTTGCCACAGGGTATAGTCAGCGTACTGAATGGGGAGCGGCGGCAGCGCCGGGATGACATCACCCGTAAACTCCCGATACAGGGTCGCTAGTTCCCGCATGAGCACCCCACGGGACCAGCCATCCGCCACGAGGTGATGCAGCACCAGCAGCAGCACGCTACGGTTTTCATCCAACTGGAGGAGTCGCGTCCTGAGCAATGAATCTTGGCTGAGATCAAACGGCTGCTGGACACACTGTGCCGTCAGTCGCTGGACTTCAGCCGCGATCGCCGCCTTGGGCCATGCGCTCAAGTCAGTGATCGGTAAAGGTGCCGCCAAGTGATGAGACCGAATCTGTTGATAGGGCTGCCCTGTGGGCGCAACAAACTGTGTTCTCAGACTTTCGTGGCGCTGGGTGATCGCGCTCAAACTGTGCTCTAAAGCTGCAATGTCGAGGGCTCCGGTCAACCGCCAGGCCAGGCCGATGTGATAGGCCGAACTCTCAGGATTGAGCTGATGTAACACCCAGAGATTTTGCTGCGCTGGCGACAGGGGCACCTCCGGGGGGCGGCTCTGAGGTCCCAGGGGAGACGTGACGGCCACCGGCGACCAGCCCTGCTGCTGCAACCGCTGCTCCAACAGTGCCCGCTGCTCTAGGGAAAGGGCGGCGATACGCTGCTGCAAAGCTTCAGAATTAAGTCGCGGGTCTGTCATACCGATGGGTAACGGGGGCCATGAGGGGGGCAATAGAGCCGACTAAAGCCATGACGACTTTGTCTAGGAAATTAAATCTGGGTCTTGGGATGCTTCAAGCATCATCTGACCCTTGTGATGCCTGAGGGATTGATGTTAATAAGCGCTACCAGCCATTGCTGTGGCTGATAGATGAATCGCGCAATGATCTTTGAGCTGATTGAGATAAGGTAGGGCGTTGATGACAACGTCAAAATCTTGGACAAAGTCGATCAAACAGGCCACTTCAGTGATGCCAGCCTGAGCTAACTTTTGCACAAATGGTAAACAGCTTGCGGGCGTACCGATCAAGGAGCGATCGTTCATAAAGCCTTCCACTCCAAATGATAGCAGGCTATCTAAGTCATCGTCAGAAAAATCTTTCAAGCTAATCGATAAGCCCATGCCTTTAGCAAGATTTTCTAGCAAGCCATAATGGGTTTTCAAATATTCACAAAAGGGTTGACGGACATCATCCTTGACCTGATGAATATCGTGACCTAAAAATGTGTGCAACATCAGCGAGATGGTTTTGGTATTAACGTCATGGCCGTGCTTACTTAAGGATTGCTGATAAGCCTGGATCTTGGGAGTTAATTGTTCTAATGATCCGCCCAGCAGTGAGATGAGGATATTGGCCCCCAGTCGTCCGGCTTCGATGAAGGTTTCTGTCGACTGGCAGGTCACCCAGGTCGGCAGTTGGGGCTGGAGAGGCCGGGGTAAAGACCGCGCCGCCACCGATTTGCCGGCGGCGTCTTGAAAGTCAACAGCTTGCCCCTGCCAGAGCTGCTGCACTTGCTGAATGCCTCGCCACATCTGGGCTTTGCGGCTGGCATGGGGGGTCGGCGACAAAATGAACTCATCCATCGTCCAACCGGAGGCAAAGGCGATCGCGGCTCTTCCGTTAGAGAGGTTGTCCACCACGGCCCAGTCTTCCGCAATGCGCACGGGATGGTGCAGCGGCACCACGACGCTGCCAGCTCGCAGCTGCAGGTTTTCCGTCACCATGGCCAGGGCCGCACTAGTGACGCCAGGGTTGGGATAAAGGCCCCCAAACGCATGGAAGTGGCGCTCGGGAGTCCACACGGCAGTGAAGCCATTCTGGTCGGCAAATTTGGCACTCTCGATCAACAGTTGGTACTGGTTGGGACGGGCCACGGAACCGTCACCGTCGAAATAGAACAGACTAAAATCCATGTTGGCTTCCTGGTTTGGAGGAACGAAAAGGAGCTTGATTAAAAATAAAATTTATGGCTTAAGCATGATGAGTTTTGTATCGGTACTTATTGGCAAATAGTGAATCCTGCCAGCATTTATGATCAGCAAAAACTTGTCAAAAACAAATTCTTAGGGGCGAAGGTCAACTTGTTTATTGACCTCCTTAGCAGACATCGCTTCGATGTCACTTAAGAGATCGGCAATGGCAGCTTGATCGGCAGACTTAAGTTGATTCTCTTCAATCGTTTTGGCAATTCCAGCTACCGTCGGCGCTTCAAACAACAAGGCGCGCATCGGTAATTCAACCTGGAATTCTTTGCGTAGTCGCGTGACGGCTTGAATGGCCAGCAATGAATGCCCGCCTAATTCAAAGAAGTTATCATGAATGCCGACTTTTTCGATTCCTAATAGCTCCTGCAGGGCGATCGCTACAGCGGTTTCAATCGCGTTGCGGGGCGCAACATACTCACTCGTTAGCAGCGATCGCGGAGCGTGATCGGCGCTGGCCGTCGAGGCATTGGCCGCCAGGGTTTCAGGATGGTGAATCCACTGGTCAATGCGATCACGCAAATTCCCTGGCGATACGGCTACCTGGGTTAAGTGAGGCTGAGCCAACACCCGTTTAGTGACCTGCCAGACTTCGGCTGGTGTCATAGCGTGATCGAGCCAGGTTGATCCCGTCGTCTGGGGGGTGTCATCTGGGCGACAGGCATCCCAGTTGATGCTGACCCACCGAGGGGGGCGGCCTCGATGCTGGGTGGCGAGACTATCGAGATAGGCGTTGGCGGCGGCATAGGCCCCAAACCCCACCCCACCGACTACTGCCGATAGCGACGACTGGAGCAGAACAAAGTCCGGGCTTTGTCCCTCTAAAGCCGACATCAGCACTTGGATGCCTTGCACTTTCGGGCGAAGTGTCTGCTCGCACGCCTGCGGAGTTAACTCGGGCATCGGGCAACTGGCGCGATCGCCCATCACCCCGGCATGAAATACCCCGTGAATCTCGCCAAATTGGGCCAAGCCCTGGGCCACTGCCGCGCTCACCGCCGCTGTATCCCCTAGATCAGTACTGAACCATAAATAGTCTGTGCCCACGGCTCCCAGGCTCTGCAGTTGATGAATCAGGCGACTGACCTCATGTTGGGGGCTGTGGGTAACCAGCCACTGCTCCCACTGCTCTGCAGGGGGTAAACCCGCCCGCCCGATCAGGATTAGTCGCGCCTGCCAGTCTTGCCGCAGCGCCTGGGCGTACACCATCCCCAGGCCCTCAACCAGATCGCCAGCAATCAGATAGGTGCCCTCTGATCGCAAGGGCGGTTGACCTGCTGGTAGCGGCAGTGGCTGATACGTCTGCACCCAGCGATAACCATCGCGATAGGCCACGATCGGGGCGGTTGCCGCCAGCTCGTGATACAGACTGTCCAGCAGTGACTCAGCGGGGGCCGTCTCTCCAGTGATCGCCGCAACATCCAAGCAGCGGCAGCGCAGGTGTGTCGCCTCTTGGGGTATCACCTTGCACAGCCCGGCTAGCAGCGCCTGCCCAGGATTGACCCCATCGGTACCCACCACTGCGTCGGCACCGGGCGTTATCACGGTGAGGGTATTAGCCGTTGGGCGATCGCCGGCCAGCAGCGCTTGCGCCAAGTGCAGCACACTGTAGAATTCCGTGGCTATATCAGCTGAAGCTGACGGAGCGGCCAGGCTCCAGCCGTAGACCCAATGGATTGACCGCTCACCCGGAGTGGCCAGCGCCTGCACCAGCGATCGATAATCTTCAGGATGTTGCGGATTCAGCGTGTAGGTGTGGGCCTGCTGGGCGAACTGGGAGCCCGGTTGCACCGTCATCACGGTCTGCCCAGTCGCGGCCAAACGCTGGGACAGAGCCGTCCCGATGGGGTCAGCCGTAAACACCACCCAGCAGTCACTGGTCGGCGGCTCCAACTGCGGCAGAAATGAGCGCTCCCAAGCGGGAATATAGAACCAATCGGCTAAATCAGTGGCTTTAGTCTCCCGAGGAGCGGGGGTGGCGGAAGCAGCCAATCCGTTGGGATTAAGGGTGACCCAGTACCGCTGCCGTTCAAAGGGATAGGTGGGTAATGGCACTCGTCGCTGGGGCGGAAAGTTTGCCCACTGCACTGGGGCTCCCGTCAACCATAGTTGGCCGAGACTGCTTAGCATCACGGCGCGATCGCCGACGTCTTCCTGGGGATGAGGCAAGGAGTTCAGCACTAAAGCGGTAGGCGCTTCAGCGCGCGCGATTGCCTGCTGGACCAGGGTTTTGAGGGCGCGCCCCGGCCCCACTTCCAATAGGATGGCACCGGGCAACTGTAAAAGTGCTTTCACCCCGTCATAAAACCGCACTGGCTGCCGCAGATGTCTGGCCCAATAAGCCGGATCAGTCGCCTCAGCTGCCGTCAGCCAGGTACCCGTCACATTCGACAACAGGTCAATTTGGGGCGGGTGCAGCGCCATTTGCCCGACGAGCACCGCCAGCTTCGCCCCGGCAGGTGACATCAGCGACGAGTGAAAGCCATGGGAGGTCTGGAGCTGTCGATAGGTAATCTGCTTAGCCTCCAGCAGCGCTTGAAAGGAAGCGATCGCCGCCGCTGTGCCCGAGACGGCACACAGCTCTGGCCCATTCACTGCGGCAATGACGATATCGTTTGGCAGCAGCGCCGCCAAAGCGGCCTCTGATAGAGCGATCGACAGCATCGCCCCGACGGGGCAATCTTGCATTAGCCGTCCCCGTGCAGCCACTAATTGCAACCCGTCTTCCAAGGAAAATACCCCCGCGACGCAGGCCGCCACGTATTCGCCAATGCTGTGACCGATCAGTGACTGCGGCTCAATTCCCCAGGAGCGCCAGAGTTGGGCGAGGGAGTATTCCAGCGCAAAGAGAGCAGGTTGGGCCAGGGCGGTGGAGTGGATGGGGGGATGGGGGGATGGGGGGATGTTTCGGGGCTCTGGGTATTGGGTGTCAGGTTCTAGGGTCTGGGTTCCGGATGCTCCCTGTTCCCTGTTCCCTATTCCCTGTTCCCCAGTGTCGTCTGCCGTCTGCCGTCTGCCATCTGCCTTTTCATAAAGAATCTCCAGTAGATCAATGCCCTCTGCCGCTAAAATCTCGGCGCACTGGTTCATCGCCTGCCGGAAGACAGGTTCAGTGTCGTATAGTTCGCGGCCCATGTGAGGGTACTGACTACCTTGGCCCGAGAACATGAAGGCGATTGCGGAAGCCGCCGTCTCCGCAACTTGGGTAGAGAGATTCCCGGTGCTCAACTGTTGGATCGCATCCGCCGAAGTTTGGCAAACACAGGTACGGCGATGGGGTAAGGCCCGACGCCCCACCTGCAAGGTGTAGGCCACATCCGCCAAATCCAGGTCGGGATGCGCTGCGAGATGCCGGGCCAGATTCGCCGTCATCGTGTCCAGCGCCGTCGCCGTTTTCGCCGAAAGCAGCAGCAAATGAGCGGGCGACTCCACAGTAATAGCCTGATTCACGCGTGGAGGGGGCGAGGGGGCAAGGGGGCGAGGGGGCGAGAAATTATTCTGACTCTCCCACTCTCCTACTCTCCCACTCATCCACTCTCCTTCCGGCGCTTCCTCTAAAATCACGTGGGCATTCGTCCCCCCCATGCCAAAGGAGCTGACACCCGCGCGGCGAGGGGTACCGTTGCGCGGCCAGTCGCTGAGCTGCTGTTGCACGGTGAAGGGGCTGTGGGCGAAGTCGATTTGAGGATTGGGCTGCTGAAAATGCAGGCTCGGGGGAATTTGCTGGTGCTTGAGGGCTAGGGCCGTTTTGATCAGTCCGGCGACACCAGCAGCGGCATCCAGGTGGCCCAGGTTGGTTTTGACAGAGCCGATCGCGCAGCCGCCGGGATGATGGGTCAGGGCTTGGGTCAGGGCAGCAATTTCGATGGGATCGCCGAGGGCGGTGCCGGTGCCGTGGGCTTCGATGTAGCTGAGGCTGGCGGGCTCGACCTGCGCTTGCTCCAGAGCAGCGGTAACGACGGCCGCTTGTCCGGTGACGCTGGGGGCCGTAAGACTGACTTTGTCGGCTCCATCGTTGTTGATGGCAGAACCTTTGATCACGGCGTAGAGAGTGTCACCGTCAGCGATCGCGGCTGACAATCGCTTCAGCACGACGATCCCCACCCCGTTGCCAAATACTGTGCCCTGGGCAGCGGCATCAAACGCACGACAGCAACCATCGGGAGACGCAATGCCGTCGCTCTGGTAGACATAGCCCTGAGGGGCGGTATTGCTGACCGTGACGCCCCCCGCTAGAGCCAGGTCGCATTCCTGCTGAAGTAGGCTCTGGCACGCCTGATGCACCGCCACCAGGCCGGTTGAGCAGCCGGTTTGAATGCCACAGCTCGGCCCTTTGAGGTCAAGCTGGTAAGAAACCCGAGTGGTCATCAGTCCCATGACGTTGCTGACCACCGCCTGCACTGTGTCGGTCGATGCCCGCAGTTGGGGATCAGAAAACAGGTTGACCAGATAGCTATTGAGGGCCGCGCCGCCATAGACGCCAATGCAACCGTCATACTGGCAGCTGTCGTAGCCCGCATCTTCCAGCGCGGCCCAGGCACATTCCAGAAAGACTCGCTGCTGGGGATCGATGAGTTGGGCCTCACGGGGGGAGTAGCCAAAAAAGGCGGCGTCGAAGCTGTCGGCGTCGGCAAATCCGGCGTAGGCGCGAACGTAGTCGGGCTGCTGCCAAGTGGCCGGTGCGACCCCGGCCGCTTCAAGTTCCTGATCAGAGAGCCGCCGAATGCCGGACTGGCCCGCTGTCAGCAACTGCCAGAGGGCGTCAATGCTATCCGTACCGGGGAACCGACCGGCCATGCCGACGATCGCGACCCGCTCATTTTTGGCCTGCTCAACGGCTTCTAGCTGCGATCGCGCCTCTCGCAAGGCTCGCAGGATGCGCTCGTCAGTCGATTGTGAGGGGTGGGATAAAGGTTCTGTCATGACGATTGGTTGAGTAAGCGTTCGAGGGCAGCGAGTTCTGCCGCCACGGGATCGGGGGGAACTGCTGGGGCAGTGGCTGGTTCCGGCCCTACCCAGGTGGCGGGCGGTGGTGAGGGAGCGATCGCTGAGACGGGCAGCGGGCGCTCCCCATTCGCGACATCTGAGCGCCTTGGCAGCTCGGGTTCTCCTCGATTCGGGGGCGGCAGCGGCTCTGGTAGTATGACCACCGCCAGGTGCTGCGCCAGCGCGGCAATGGTGGGATGCTCAAAAATGGCGGTGGAAGAGATCGTTGTTCCCAGTTGCCCTTCCAGGCGATTTTTCAGCTCTACCGCCATCAGCGAATCGAGACCCAGGTCAAAAAAGCCCAGGTGTGGATCGGGCAGTTGACTAGCGGCTCGCCCCAGCACCTGAGCGACCTCCTGCTGCAGGGCCGTGGTGAGAAAACTCAGATGCCGGGGCGGCGGCAAGTCCTGTAGCCGAACTCGCCAATCCGCCGTCGGTTTAACGACCGGAGCCGAGGGTTGAAACCGTTCAAAGAAAGGATCTGACCATCCTTGGTTCAGGAATTGAGCCCAACGAATCGGCACTACCCCCACTTGGGCATCAATGGACTGAGCCAGCAATTGGGAGAAAATTTGGATTCCCTGGTCGGGGGCGATCGCCGCGATTCCTTTGGTCTGTATCTGTTGATCGACCTGACGTTGGGCCGCCGCCCCCACCCCTGACCAAGCCCCCCAGTTAATGCTCAGGCTCGGCAAGCCCAGCGCCTGACGATGATGGGCCAGAGCATCTAAAAAGGCATTCGCCGCTACGTGGCTGCCCTGCCCCGGCGACCCCAGCAGCGCCGCCGCCGAGGAAAACAGCACGAAGAACTCCAGCGGCTGATCCTGAGTCAACTGGTGCAAGTGCCAAGCGCCATAAGCTTTGGGAGCCAAGACCGACTCCAGGCGCTGCCAGGTCAACTGCTGCAGCACCCCATCATCCAGTACCCCCGCCGCATGAATCACCCCCTGGATGGGCGAGTCGAGCCCGGCGATCGCCGCTGCTAGCTGCTCCCGCTGAGCCACATCCGCCTGGATGACAGTGACCTGGGCTCCTTTGGCTTTCAATGCCTGAATTTGGGTTTGCACCTCAGGGGAATGATCGGCCAGCGATCGCCGACTCACCAGCCCTAAATGACACGCACCCTGGGCTGCTAGCCAGTCAGCCGTCAGCAAGCCGAGGCCCCCGAGACCGCCGGTGATGAGATAGGTGCGGAGTGAAGGAGTAGAAGAGTGGATGGGTAGATGGGTGGATGGGTTACGGGTTGCGGGTTCGGGGTTGTGGGTTGTGGGTGCGGGGTATGGGGTGCTGGGCTGTTCCTGAGACCTCGCACGTGGCACCGCACCTGGCACCTCAGACCTGGCATCTTGTACCGCCTCTGCTGCCTGAGATTCTAGGTTCTGAGTTCTTTCTGTTCCCTGTCCCCTATTCCCTATGCCCTGTCCCCTATTCCCTTCTACCTTCAGCACAATCTTGCCCACATGCTTCGCCTGCTGCATCGTGCGAAAGGCACTGATAGCAGCGGTAATGGGAAATACTCGGTGGGGCAGGGGCTGGAGCTGTCCGGTGTCAAATAAGGGGACGAGGGCTTGTAGCATCGCCTGGATCTGCTGCGGAGCCTGCTGGGTCAGGGACAGGAGATCGATGCGATGGTAGGCGACTTGGGGCTGTACGGCGGCGACTTGCTCAGCACTCCACACATCGCGTTTGCCGATTTCGATGAATCGTCCACGCGACTTAAGGACAGCCAGACTCTGGGGAATAAACTCGCCGGATAGGGAGTTGAAGACGACATCTACCCCGACATCATCGGTGACCGCGAGGATGGCCTCAGCAAAGTCCAGGGTGCGAGAGTGCATCACTTGGTGGATGCCCATACGTTTCAGGATTTCCCACTTGGTAGGGCTGGCGGTAGCAAAAACTTCGGCCCCGCGACTCAGGGCAATCTGCACCGCTGCCATCCCTGTGCCCCCAGCAGCGGCGTGAATCAGCACCCGTTCCCCCGGTTGCACTTGAGCCACCTCGACCAGCGCATAGTAGGCTGTGAGAAAGTTGGCGGGAAGGGTGGCCGCTGCTACTGCGCTGAGACCCTGGGGCGGCGGCACCGCGAGGATGGCGGGCACCGTGACGTACTGAGCAAAACTGCCTGCCGCTAACGCCATGACGCGATCGCCCACGCCCCAGTTCGTCACCTGGGCACCGACGGCGACAACTTCGCCCACACATTCCACCCCCAGCCAATCGCGCTCAAAGGGCAGCAGGCCCAGGGTATCCAACACGTCAATAAAATTCAGACCGGCAGCGTCTACCCGAATTTCGATCGCATCGGGGCCAGGAGAACGACGGTGACAAGGCTGGATTTGCAGCGCGTCGGGGGTGCCTTTAGCCGCGATCGCCAGCCGGAAGGCCATCTCCTGGCCACGTTGATCAGGGAGGGCTAACGACGGCGACAAGCTGACTGGCTCTAGTCGCGCCACCGACCGCTGAGCCTGACGATAGGCCACAGTGGCAGCGGTCGGTTCGTTGTCGAGTTCCCTGCTTAAATCCAACCGCTGTTGCTGGGGCGATGACTGGGGATCTAAATCCAGCCGACAACAGCGCAGGGCCGGATGTTCGAGGGCAATGACGCGCCCCAAACCCCACAGGGGTGCTAGCGCCGGATTCACCACTGGCGGTCGGGCCACCCCCTGCGTCACCAGGTAAAGCGCAGGTGGCTGGGCCACCTCGGCCAGGGTCTGAACCAGATGTAAGAGACCGCTACAACTTCGTTCCAGCGCTGGCGGGTTGAGCGTTTCACTGGGGCTGGCAAAATAGATCACTTGGGTCGGCAAAGTATTAGCAGTGGTCAAAGCTTGCCAGAGCTGCTGAAAATCTTGAGTTTGCAAAGGGTTGAGGACAAACCGGTCAGGAGCTGACTGGGAATATAGATCGCTCCACGCGACCCCAATGCCGCGACGCTCCGGTTTTTCCAGCGCAGCGATGACCGCCTCGGCTTCATCCTGACTGGCCGCTAAAACCAAGCAGGTTGTGGCTTGAGCAGGCTGAGCGGGTGCCGGACCCCGTTGGGCCACGATCACTGTCTGGGGCAGATTGAGGTGCGGGGGCACTGAACTCAATTGAGTCGCCGCTGCTGGTTGCAGGATGGCTGGGGTAAATCCACTTTCCGCTAGCAAGGTTTGCCACTGGACCGCCGACAGCAAAGGATAGTTGGGACGCAAATCGCGATCGGTGAATTTCCACCAGCCTTCGGTCAAGCCAAAAATCAGATCGAGCCAGAGCAGGGGCTGAGTGCTTTCCAGCAGAATCAACTCCCCGCCGGGGGCCAGCAGCTCATGCACATGAGCTAACGTTTGCCGCAAATCCGCCGTGGCGTGCAGCACATTCGCCGCAATGACCAGGTCAAACGGCTGTTGGAACCCTTGGGCAGCCGGCGATCGCTCGATATCCAATAACTCATAGCGCACGCCGTCATCGGTCTGAAGCCGCTCCCGAGCTTTGGCTAAGAACAGCGATGACACATCGGTGAAGACATATTCGCCATCCGGCAGCTGCGGCAGTAGATGAGCCGTGGTGCCGCCCGTACCTGCGCCAATTTCCAAAATGCGCAGGGGTCGGGGCGATCGCGCCGTCGCCGCCGTCAGCACCCGCTGCACCAGCGAATTCATCACTTGAGCCCCGACTGAGGATTCATAGAGGCGGGTCAGGTCACTCAAGTCGCCGTGCGGAAAGAGCAGCGTCAAGGGATCAATTTCGCCTCGCAGCACTGCCGCCAGGTTTTCGCCACAGCGGGTGAGGAGGGTGAGTTCAGGAGAGGGGGGAAGGGAGGGGTTGGGGGTTGGGGGTTCAGGGTGCTCCCCTTCCGCCTTATCCCTGGCACCTTCCACCCTTGCCAAAAGCCTTTGATATAGAGCCTCATGTTGGGGCGTGATGGGGGCGGTTTCATCAGTACCAGCGGTGGGGGAAGGGTCTTTGAGGGTAGCGATCGCCCGCTTGGTATAGTTCAGGCTCAGGGCTTCCAGCGCTGGTAAGACTTGCTGATAGGCAGTGACCTCAGGCTGATTGAGGAAGTCAGCAAAGGCGGGAGCAACCTGATGACAGATGGCTGCCGGTGACAGGAGAAACTCCGCTGGGGTTGCCGCCTGCGAGAGCGGTTGGGCCTGCCAATCAATTTGGTAGAGCCAGTCCTGGAACTGAGGCGTGCCGAGCACTTGCTTCGAGGCTGCCGGACGCAGTTTCAGCCCAATCAAGGTACCGACGGGCTGACCGTTGTTGAGGAAAAGCTGCAGGTCGGCAGTGATGTCGCGATCGCCAGACTGCACCTGAGCATGACACCAGAGCCGATAATCAGCCTGTGCCCAATCGATCCCAGGCTGAATGTGGACTGCGGCCATTCCTGCCGGGAGGTAGGTGTCGGAGCGAGACTGATCGAGAAAGACCGCCGCCAGACTTTGCAAACAGGCATCCAGTAGCACGGGATGGAGCTGATACACCGCTGCGGTTGAATGCAGCGCAGCGGGTAATCGCAGCTGACTCAATACCTCCGATTTCCCTCGCCAAAGCTTTTCTATCGCGCGGAAGCGATCGCCATAGGTGACACCCTGATCAGCCAGCCGTTGATAGCAGGCCGCTACAGAAACGGATTCACCACAGCGAGACTGCAGTTGGACTAACTCTGTCGGGTTTTCCAGCACTTCCCTCATCACCTGACCACTGGCGTGGAGCACCCAATCGGCATCGGTCAGGCTGAGAATTTCAAATTGATCCAGCTGATCTTTTCTGGATAACAGCAGTACCTGAACCGTTTTAGCCTGGTTGAGCACCAGCGCTTGATGAATATTGACGGCTTTTAGCGCCAGCGCTTGGTGAGGTTGGATGGATTGCAGAGCCGCGATCGCCATTTCGATAAACCCAGCGGCTGGCAACACCACGGCCCCAAAAACCTGGTGATCCGCCAGGTAGGCAGGCGTGTCAGTACTGATAAGGCTTTCGAAGTGGCGGGTGGTAGTGCGGGGGAGGTTGAGTTGAGTTCCCAAGAGAGGATGGGGCGTGGGGGCGTGGGAGAGTGGGGTAAGAGGAGAGGAGGGCGGTGGGATATTGGATTGAGAACGGTCGATGTCGACCCAGTAGCGCTGGCGTTGAAAGGGATAGGTGGGTAGGGAGACCTGCTGGCCTGGCACCGCCTGGTCTAGGGCCGTCCAATTGATGGCCGCACCGGCGACATACAGTTCTCCTAGGCTGGTGAGCAAGGGTTGCCAGTCAGCATCGGGGCGCAGGCTAGGCAGCCACAGGGCTTCGAAGTCTGGCAAGCAGACCCGCCCCAGCGCCAATAAAACGGGTTTGGCCCCCAGTTCGATAAAGGTATTGTAGCCCTGAGCTGCTAACGTTTTCATTCCGGCGGCAAACTGTACCGGCTGGCGCACGTGGCGCACCCAATAATCGGCAGTGGCCACCTCAGCAGTAGCAATTTGCCCAGTGACGTTAGACACCAACTCCCTCTGAGGCAGGGCGTAGTTCACCTGACTAGCCACAGCTCGGAACTCCGCTAGCATGGGCTCCATCAGAGCGGAGTGAAAGGCATGGGAAACAGTCAGAGGCTTGGTTTTGATGCCCTGTGCCGTCAAAGTGGCGACCACCGTTTCTAAAGCCGTCAGCTCGCCCGAAATCACTGTTGCTTCTGGCCCGTTGATGGCGGCGATCGCGACACCTTCTGACAACATCCCAGATACTTGCTCGGCAGCGGCCATCACCGCGACCATACTGCCCCCAGCGGGTAAGGCTTGCATCAAGCGCCCTCGTGCTGCTACCAGTCGCAGGCCGTCTTCCAGGCTAAACACTCCGGCGACGCACGCTGCCACATACTCGCCAACGCTGTGCCCCATGACGCCGTCGGGCTCAATGCCCCAGGCTAGCCAGAGCTGGGCGAGGGCATATTCGAGGGCAAAAAGAGCGGGTTGGGTGTGGGCGGTGGAGTGGATGGAGTGGGGGGGAGATGAGGTGAGGGGGAGATGGGAGATGGGTGAAGGGTTTTCTTCTGTTCCCTGTTTCCTATTCCCGATTCTCTTGCCACCATAAAGCACCTCTAACAAGTCAACTCCCTCATCCGCCAAAATCTCGGCACACTGGTCGATCACCTGCCGAAAAACGGGTTCGGTGTCATACAGTTCGCGGCCCATATGTTGGTACTGAGAGCCTTGCCCAGTGAACAGGAAGGCAATTTTGCGAGGAATGCGAGGTGGGGCGGCAAGCGAGGCAACGGGTTGATCAGCGATCGCGCGGAGCTGACTGTGGGCGTCTTTTAGGGAGTGAGCCGTGATCGCCAGGCGATGAGAGAAGTGCGATCGCGACTGATGTCCACTCCAGCAGATATCGGCCAAAGCACTGTCTGTTGTCGGCAACCAATCGACATACCGCTGAGCCAACTCTCGCAACGCCCCCGCATCCTTCGCCGCCAGCGTTAGCAACTGCCACTCTCGCTGCTGGCTATCACTTTCTGCCTTTTGCCTTTTGCCTTCTGCCTTCTGCCCTGCCAAAATCACATGGGCATTCGTGCCGCTAAAGCCAAAGGAACTGACTCCGGCAAAGCGGGGGAGAGCTTGTTGTCGCCAGGGCTGGGGCTGCTGCGTGACTTTGATCGGCAACTCGTTCCAGACAATGTGGGGACTAGGCTGATGGCAATGTAGGTGGGCGGGCAGGGTTTCATGCTGCATAGATAGGACAACCTTGATCAGTCCGGCGATGCCAGCGGCGGCTTCGAGGTGGCCGATATTGGTTTTCACAGAACCGATGTATAGCGGTTGCTCAGAGGTGTGGCTACTACCGAAAACACCGCCCAGGGCTCCGACTTCGATCGGGTCACCTAAGGAGGTGCCGGTGCCGTGGGCTTCGATGTAGCTGATCTGGTTCGGTTGGAGGCGGGCTTTCGCTAGGGCTTGCCGAATCACGGCTTGTTGAGCGGGGCCATTGGGCACGGTCAGGCCGCCGCTGCGACCATCCTGATTGACCGCAGAGCCGCAAATCAGCGCCAAGACCGGATCGCCAGCCGCTACTGCATCGGCTAATCGCTTCAGCACCACCACCCCGCCACCTTCACCGCGAGCAAAGCCATCCGCAGCGGCATCAAAAGTTTTACAGCGACCATCGGGGGCCAGCATCCGCGCTTGCGAAAAGTTGATGCTGAATTCGGGAGCCAGCAGCCGGTTGACGCCCCCCGCAAGGGCCGCATCGCACTCTCGATTCCGTAAGCTCTGGCAGGCCAGATGTACTGCGACTAAAGAGGAAGAGCAAGCAGTATCGATCGCCAAACTGGGGCCAGTTAATCCGAGACTGTAGGACAACCGCCCCGCTGCCGCACTGTGGGAGTTGCCCGTTGCCAGGTACGCGTCAATGTCCGTTGCCGATCGCTGTAGCAGGTGTCGGGAGTAATCATTGCTGCTGATCCCCACAAAGACGCCGACCGGCTGGCCTGACCACTGCTCAGGCACGATGCCGGCGTGTTCCAGAGCTTCCCAAGCCACTTCTAGCAGCAGCCGCTGTTGGGGGTCGAGGCTGACCGCCTCCTTCGGGGCAATGCCGAAAAAGTCCGCATCAAACGCCTGAAGATGATCTACAAAGCCGCCGTAGCGGGTGACCATTTTGCCTGCCGTGGCGGGCTTAGGATGGTGATAAACGTCAGCATCCCAGCGATCGCTGGGCACTTCAGAAATGGCATCCCGTCCCTGGTGCAAAAGCTCCCAAAAGGCCGCTGGACTATCCGCTCCACCGGGAAAACAACAGCCTAACCCGATGATGGCGATCGCTTCGGTACTGGCCTGCTGTAGCTCCGAGACCTTGGCCTGCAGTCTATCGATGGCCTGAAGCGCTCGGGCCATCCGTTGGTGATTCGAGGGGGAATTGTTGTTGACCACAGGATTGCCTAGTTCATCAAGTCTTCGAGATCGGCCAGTTTTTGATCAAGTTGAGCCGCGAGATCCGCTTCCCGCAAGGGGGGCTCCACGTTGGTAGTGCCATCGACTGCCACCCGTTGAGGTTCTGGTTCAGCATGAGTGGGCACAGCCTGCAGCGGTGCCGTCAGCAGTTGCTCAGCCAAATAGTCCAGCAGCCGTTCCACCGTGGGATAGTCGAAAGTCACCGTAGCCGGTAACGAACAGCCCAGACTCGCTTGCAGACTGTTCTTCAGCTCCATCGCCGTCAGGGAATCCAGGCCGAGGTCAAAAAAGCCTGCCTGCCGATCCAACTTCTCTGGCGCAAACCCGAGAAGCTGACTGATCTGGGCGCAGACATGGCCATCTAGCAAGGCTCGCTGCTGCGCTCGGGGCGTTGCTGCCAACTGCTGACGAAAAGCTGCCGGTTCAACCGACTGTGAACGGTTTGAGCCCGTTAATCCCGCATCCGAAGGGGAATTCTCCCGGCGCAAGGTCTCCAAAAATGGCGACTGGTCAAATTTGCCCTGGCGCAGCAAGGCGGACCACTCAATGGGCACAATGCCGATTTGCGGGCTGGGCTGGGTCCAGACCTGGGTCAGTTTTTCCAGCCCTTGCTCAGGTGATATCAGGTTCACGCCCTGTAGCCCGGTCAGCGCCTTGCCCTGCTGATACTTCAAGGCTGAACCGATCTCTGACCAAGCCCCCCAGTTGAGACTGAGAGCCGGTAGTCCCTGCGATCGCCGATAGTGGGCCAGCCCATCTAAAAAGGCGTTCGCGGCCGCATGGTTGGCCTGTCCCGGCGAACCCAACAGAGATGCTGCCGAAGAAAACATGACGAAAAAGTCTAGTGCCATCTCCTGCGTGAGCTGGTGCAAATTCCAGGCGCCCTCAACTTTGGGGGCCAACACGTGCTCAAACTGAGGCCAAGCTAACTGCTCTAACCGACCATCACTCAAAACTCCCGCCGCATGAATGACGCCTCGCAGTGGCGTATTCAGAGAAGCGATCGCTGGGGCTAACGTTTCGCGCTTAGTCACATCAGCCTGTAAGACCGTTACCTTAGCACCCTTAGCCTCCAAGGCTTGAACCTGCGATTGCGTGGCGGCTGAGGTCTCGGCCCGCGATCGCCGACTCAGCAACACCAAGTGACAGTCGCCTTGAGCCACGAGCCAGTCAGCCGTGAGCAAGCCCAGCCCCCCGAGCCCGCCGGTGATGAGGTAGGTGGGGAGTGAAGGAGGAGATGAGTGGCTGGGTGGCCGGGTGGATGGGTTTTGATTTTGTTCTGGGTGGTGGGTTATTGGTTGTTGGATATTCGTTCTTACTTCTGCCTTCTGCCTTCTGCTCTCTGCCTTTTCTTTGCCTTTTACCTGCAACACAATCTTGCCGATATGCTTCCCTTGCTGCATGGTGCGAAAGGCTTGAGGGGCTTCGGTTAACGGGAAAGTCGCATAGGGTAGAGGATGCAGAATGCCCGATTCAAATTGCTGATGCAGAGTGTGTAGCATGGACTGAATCAGGTTGGGCTGCTCCTGACAAAGAGCCACCAGGTTGACGGGAAAGTAGGCTTTGTCGGTGGGAATGGACAGGTCACCTAAACCCAGTTCGATAAAACGCCCATCGGGATGCAACACCTGGAGGCTACGATCTCGAAACTCACCGGCTAGGGAATTAAGCACGATATCGACGCCGCTTCCCTGAGTTAGAGCCGTAATTTCGTCCGCAAAGTCAAGACTGCGGGAATTAAAGATATGGGTGATGCCGAGCGATTGCAGTGCTTCCCACTTGCTAGGACTGGCCGTCGCGATGATTTCCGCCCCGACCGTTTGGGCGATTTGAATCGCGGCTTGTCCGACGCCACCAGCGGCGGCATGAATCAGCACGCAATCGCCCGCTTTGATCTGAGCGCACTCTACTAGGCTGTAGTGAGCCGTCAAAAAGGCCACTGGAATGGTAGCAGCGGCTGTCAGGGATAGGTTCTCGGGCACCGGCATCACCATCGCCCGGTTGACCGTCACAAACTGGCCAAAGCTACCGACAGCAATGCCCATGACCCGCTGCCCGACCGCCAAATCCTGCACCGCATCGCCGACTGCGACCACTTCGCCTACGCATTCGCAGCCCAAGACGGGCTCACCGGGATACTGCCCCAGCGCCATGAGCACATCGCGAAAGTTCAGCCCAGTAGCCGCCACTTGAATTTCGACTTCGTCAGCCGCCGGAGAACGACGATTAATAGGCTCAAAGGTCAGATTTGTCAGCACACCGGGTTCGGAAATTGCCAAGCGAACAGATGAATCGGTTGTCGCCTCCGTCAGGGTGTAGGGCTGCAAGCGAGCAACTCGTCGCTGCTGGGATTGCAGGCAAACCTGCTGCTCAGGGGAATCTGCCAGCAACTCTGCGACCAGCGGCTCGACCTCATGTCCTTGCAGGTCTACGCAGGTGCAACGGAGTTCGGGATGTTCGAGGTTGACCGTTTTCGCGAATCCCCAGAGGGGCGATCGCGCTAATCCAGCGGCGGTCAGGTGCAGCGACGTGGCCCCCGGCGTCACCAGATAAAGGCGAGGGGCCGCAGTTGGCTGGGCTTTTAGCAGCGCTTGCACTAGATGCAAAGCCCGCCGGCAGGTGGTCTGAGCGATCGCGGGCAGGGCATCCTCATTTCCAGACGATGCGGTCACATAGACCACGCCTTGCCAGGTTGATGCCGTTTGCAAAATTTGCAAGAGTTGAGCCTCTAAATCAGGGGCCGACCCATCCAGGAAAAGCGCATTTTGCAAGTTGTCGGCGGGTGCAAACGTCGCGAGCTGGGCCGACTGTCCTTGCTGCTGCAGACTGTCCGCCAGCCGTTCCCCCGTTTCCACCGATTCGGCCAGGATCAGCCAGTTAGCATGGGGCACGGCAGCCGATGCTGGGCGGTCATCCCGCTGAGCCACCATCACGGCCTGTGGCAAGTCGGCTGATGAGGATTCCCAAGGCTCTGGCTGCAGCACCGCCGCCGTAAACCCGCTGGTCGCCAGCAGATCGAGCCATTGATTCGCCGCCAGCAGTGGATGATGGGGGCGCAAATCGCGATCGGTAAACTTCCACCAGCCTGCCGTCAGACCAAAAATCAGATCCAGCCAAATGACGGGCTGCGTCCCCTCCAGCAAAATCAGCTCGCCGCCCGGAGCCAGCAGCGCTCGCACGTGGGCCAGCGTTTGTCGCAGGTCGGCGGTGGCGTGGAGCACGTTGGCCGCAATAATCAGGTCAAAGGGCTGCTGGAAACCTTGCTCGGCCGGCGATCGCTCAATATCTAACAGCTCATAACGCACGCCGGGATACGCCTCAAAGCGCTCCTGAGCCTGCTGGAGAAACAGCGGTGAAACGTCCGTGAACACATAGTTCGCAGTTTGAAGCTGGGGCAGCAAGTGAGCCGTGGTGCCGCCTGTACCCGCACCGATTTCCAGAATGCGGAGTGGCCGCTGGGCCTGAGCGATCGCGGTGGTCACCGCCCGCTGCACCAACGTATTCATCACCTGGGCGCCGGGCGATTGCTCATAGAGCTGCGTCAAGTCGCTGAGATTGCCATTGGGGAATAACAGCGTCAGCGGCTCGATTTCTCCTCGGAGCACGGCGGCCAGATTTTCGCCACAGCGGGTCAGGAGGGCAAGTTCGGAAGAGGAGGGAAGGGAGGGTAGCGGGTACAGGGTAGCGGGTTCAGGGTTCTCCCCTGGCACCTCATTCCTTGTACCTTGCCGACCCTGTACCTTTTCCAGAAGATGTTGAAACAGTTGTCGCTGCTGGGGGGCGATCGCCAACTGCGTTGCCATGCTTTGGGGTCTCAACGTTTCACTGAGGCGGGGTGACCAGCCTAGTTTTTCCAAGGCTTGGGCGATGTAGCTGAGGCTCAGGGCGGCGAGCTGGGGTTGCTGCGTTTGATCGGCGATAAACTCTGGTTGAGCCAGTAACTGAGTAAAGTCGGCAGCTAGGCGATCGCGAATGATAGCTGGCGACGGGAGAAAGTCTAAAGGCTGAGTGGGCAAGGACTGGAGTTGCCAAGCGACTTGATACAACCCAGTAGTTTCCGGCTCAGCGGGGGGCTGTGAGTCGCCCCACAGCAGTTCAGGAGACACCTTTTGTAGACGTAATCCTTCAATGACGGCGATCGCGGTGCCATCGGCGGCCAGCAGCGCGATATCGATTACTGGCTGGGCCGCTGCCGCTCCCTGGGGATGCCGTTTCACATAGATCCATTGCGGGGGGTGAGCCGCGTTTGGCTGCAGGCGAAAGCACTGAATCTCGACCGGTAAGTAGGTGGCTGAGTCGGTGGGCTGATCGAGGGTGACCCCCGCCAGCTGCAACCCAGCGTCTAAAAGAACGGGATGTAGGTGATAGGCCGGCGAATCGGCGAGTAACTCATCGGATACCTGAAGGTGCGCTAAGGCTTCCCCGGCCCCGAGCCAGATCGCTTGCAGCGCGCGGAACTTGGGGCCGTAAGTGAGTCCCCGCTGCTGGTAGGTGTCGTAAACTCGCTCGGCGGTCATTGGGTTAGCGAGTTCTTGCTGTTTGGCAGCGAGTGGAAATGAGGTAGTCAGGGGCGAGCCGGGTTCAATCCGACCTTTGACATGACGCTGCCAGGTGGCGGCGGCTGGTGTAGCGGCGCTAAAGATCTCGAACGCCGCCGCCACTGCCGACAGTGGCGTGACGGCAGTTTGGACGATGACGGACTCTGATGCCGGGAGGCTTAGCGCCTTCAGTAAGGAGACATCGCGCAGCATCGGCGCTGGGTATTGGCAGGCATGGGCCGCTGCGATCGCGCTTTCTAGATACCCAGCGGCGGGCATCACGACAGCACCAAATACCTGATGGTCTTTCAGATAAGCAGGCGCAGCGGGATGGAGTTGGGCCTGAAAGTATCGCGCTGTGGTTCCAGCCAGGGGGAGCGGCGTACCGAGCAGGGGGTGAAGGGGGAGAGTAGAGGAACAGGGGAGGGGGGGAGGGGAGGATTTAGGAAGTTCGACCCAGTAGCGCTGGTGCTGGAAGGGATAGTTGGGCAGCTTGACCATTTGCCGAGGATAGGCGCGATCGCCGCCAGCCCAGTCAATCGTGGCCCCAGCCATATAGAGTTGGCCGAGACTGGTGAGAAGGGTTTGCCAATCAGCATCAGGGCGCAGGCTGGGCAGCCACAGGGCCTTGACTTCCGGCAAGCAGGCTTGACCCATAGCAGCCAGCACGGGTTTCGGGCCAATTTCAATAAAGGTGTCGTAGTTGTCTGCTGCTAACGTTGTCATCCCGGCAGCAAACTGTACTGGCTGGCGAATATGACTCACCCAGTAGTCCGCGCTAGCAACCTCGGCGGTGAGGGTACGCCCCGTGACGTTGGATACCAGATCGATCTGAGGCGAGGCAAAACTTACCGTATTGGCCACGGCCCGAAACTCCGCCAGCATCGGTGCCATCATGGCCGAGTGAAAGGCATGGGAAACAGTCAGGGACTGGGTCTTAATGCCTTGCTCCGTCAACCGGGCCACGACAGCTTCTAAGGCTGTCAGCTCGCCAGAAATCACTGTTGCTTCCGGGCCATTGATGGCAGCGATCGCGACCCCTTCTGGCAATATTCCAGAGACTGGCGCGGCAGCGGCCATCACTGCGACCATGCCGCCCCCAGCGGGTAAGGCCTGCATCAAGTGACCGCGAGCTGTCACCAGCCGCAGTCCGTCTTCTAGAGAAAAGACCCCGGCAACGCACGCTGCCACATACTCGCCAATGCTGTGACCCATAACGCCGTCGGGCTCAATGCCCCAGGCAAGCCAAAGCTGAGCGAGGGCGTATTCAATGGCAAAAAGAGCGGGTTGGGTGTGGGCGGTGGCGTGGATGGAGTGGGGGGGAGATGAGGTGAGGGGTGAAGGGTTTTCTTCTGTTCCCTGTTTCCGATTCCCGATTCTCTTGCCACCATAAAGCACCTCTAACAAGTCAACTCCCTCATCCGCCAGAATCTCGGCACAGTGGTCGATCGCCTGGCGGAAGACGGGTTCGGTGTTGTACAGTGCACGGCCCATGTGGGGATACTGGGAGCCTTGCCCGGTGAACAAGAAGGCGATTTTGCGGTGGGACTGGCTGGAGCTAGCCGCCGTAATAGCGGCAGAGGAGTCATCTAAATAGCGTGCTAATTGCTGGCGCAGGTCGGGGAGATCGGCGGCGACGAGAGCGAGGCGGTGGTTGAAGTGCGATCGCCCCACCCCGGCCGAAAAGCAAATGTCGGGCAGGGTCTCGGTGGCTTCGATCTCTAGCCCATCGTGGTATCGCTGTACGAGCTGGCGCAGCGCCCCATCACTGCGAGCCGAAAGGGGCAGCACATGCAGCGGACGGGGATTGATGACCGCACCGATCGCGGCCTCATCCTGATGGGAATTTTTGAATTCATAATTTTGAAGTTTGAATTCGTCTTCCGGTGCTTCCTCCAGCACGAGATGCACGTTTGTACCGCTCATGCCAAAGGCACTGACTCCTGCCAAGCGGCGATCTGGGGTCGCAGGCCAGGGGGTGAGTTGAGTGGGGACAGCCACCGCCAGTTGATGCCACGGAATATAAGGATTGGGGGTTTGTAGATGCAGGTGGGGTGGAATTTGCTGATGCTGCAGGGACAGAATGACTTTGATCAAGCCCGCCACGCCCGCCGCTGATTCCAGGTGACCGATGTTGGTTTTAGCAGAACCGATCAGCAGCGGTGTCGAACGCTGCCCCATCACTTGATTGAGCGCTAGCACTTCAATCGGGTCGCCAAGGCGGGTGCCGGTGCCGTGCACCTCGACGTACTGCAACTGTTCGGGCTCGATGTGGGCATTGGCGATCGCCGCTCGCAGCACCGATGCCTGAGCTTTGCCATTGGGAGCGGTGAGACCGTTGCTCATACCATCATGGTTGACGGCAGACCCCCGCACCACCGCCAGAATTGGGTCTTGATTGTCGATCGCATCTGACAGTCGTTTCAGCACCACGACGCCACAGCCCTCGCCCCGGCCATAGCCATCGGCGGCGGCATCAAAGGTTTTACAGCGGCCATCTGGAGCCAAGGCTTTGAGCTTGCAAAAGCCAATGGTGGGCTCTGGGGTCAGCATCAGGTTGACGCCCCCAGCCAGCGCCAGGTTGGCTTCCCCATTACGGAGACTTTGACAGGCCAAATGCACCGCCAGCAGTGACGATGAGCAGGTGGTATCGAGCTGCATCGTGGGGCCTTGCAGCCCAAAGGTATAGGCCAAGCGACCCGCGACGATGCTGCGGGTATTGCCCAGACTGCTGTGGGCGTCGATGCGGGTCAGGTCGCCAGAGCGGACGCTGAGCTGCGCGTAATCGTCAAAACTCACGCCGACAAATACGCCAGTCCGGGTACCCCGCAGGTCGAAAGGCGGCTGCCCAGCATTTTCTAAGGCCGTGTAGCTGACCTCTAGCAGCAGCCGCTGTTGGGGGTCGAGACTATGAGCCTCGCGGGGCGAAATGCCAAAAAACTGCGGATCGAACTGGTCCACCCGATCAATGAAACCACCCGAGCGGGTATACATTTTGCCTGGGGCCTCAGCATCAGGGTCATAGTGGGCCGCCACGTCCCAGCGCTGTTGCGGAATCTCCGTGATGGCATCGACCCCCTGGCGTAGCAGTTCCCAATAGGCAGCCGGGCTGTTAGCCCCACCGGGAAAACGGCAGGCCATGCCCACGATCGCGATGGGTTCCGTTTGTTGCTGGCGCACCGTGTCTAACTCCGATCGCAGCGATCGCAACTGCAGGGTCGCTTCTCGGAGTAAGTCCCGGTAATTATTGGGATGAGAGTTCGGGTGCTGGGCGCGAGATTGAATCATGATGCCCCCCCTTTGAGGATGGCCAGTTCCGCCGCCAGCAGAGCCGCCATTTCCCCTTCATTAAAGTCATCTAAATCGGGTCGGGGGACAGGGGTGTCGGTCGGTCGTTGGGATAAAGCGTCAGTCACCGCCAACGCTGTCTGGTCGGTTGGGAGGTCATCCGTTGCGCCCCCTTCATGGGAATTTTGGGAGGTCGCTGGGGGAGCGAGGTGAGCGGCCAGCGCCGTAATGGTGGGAAAGTTCCACGCGATAGTCACATCCAGGGGCTGCGGAAGCGCTAGCCGCTCCTCCAGATCTTGCGCTAACTCCACGGCCATGACGGAATCGACCCCGTAGTCGGCGAAAGCTTTATTTGGATCGATCGCGGTTGGGGAGAGCTTTAGGCGATCAGCCAGCCAGCCCCCCAACCATTGCGCTAAGGCTGGGGCCGTCGCTGGGCGAGCAGGTTCTGGCCCGGCAACCGGCGGCTCTGCCTGCCCCTGAAGATCGTGATCGGTGCGACTGTCTACGAACGAGGAGGCCGGGTCGCTGCCGGGTCGAGAGCGCTCAGGACTGACCATGGGCGAGTTGGCCCCAGCTGTTTGCAGCCAAGGGTCAAGGCCATGCTGCTCACCCACTGGGGATTGCTCAATATCACCAATGGTCTCGGCGTAATGCGCAATCCACTCGGCAGTCTCGATCGCGCCGGCGGCGACGATTTCTTGGGGGGTCGGTGTCAGTGCCTGGGCCAACACCTGCTCAAAGTACAGTCGCGTCCACTCCACGGCCCGAGGGCAAGCGGGGCGCTCTGTCTGCTGCACGGCCAGGAGGAGAGCGATCGCCGCCAACTTGCCGACTGCCCGATAGGCCCCGCGCCGCGCCGTCACGACCTCGGGATAAAGATGTTGATAGCGCACCAGGATGTCCTCGGCTGTAGCGAACACGCGATCGGCTAGGTCGGGGGCTCTCAAATCCTCACTGAGAAAGGCTTTGAGGCTCGATCTCGCATTCAATACTTGCGCTCCCAAATGCATCGTGAGGGTTTCCGTGGGGCCTTCAAAAATGCGCAGCACGCGCGCATCTCGCAGAATTTGCGGCGCTAGATTGGTTTCGATATAGCCCCGTCCGCCCAGGCATTGCACCAGGTCATCAGCCGCCTGCCAATAGAATTCGGGGGCGAGGATTTTGCAGGCGGTGAACGCTTCAGGAATCACCCCCTGTCCCTGGTCGAGCCGGTCGGCGATCCAGCCCACTAGGGCCGACAGCGCTCCAATCTGAGCCGTGAGGCCACCTAAGCCTGCCAACAGCACGGGATTTTCAAGCAGTCGTCCAGTGCTGACCTGGCGACGAGAGCTATAGCGCAGCATCAATTGGGCACAGCGCTTCATGCCCCCCACGCAGGCCGCCGCGATCGCCAGTCGGCCATACATCATGGCATCTTGGGCCACGGTCATGCCTTGGCCGGGTTCACCTAAAAGCTGTGCTGCTGAGACAGGGACGCCCTCTAGATACACAGTGTTTTGCACCATGCCGCGCATACCCATGGTCAGGGCCTCTGGCCCCTGTCGCAAACCGGGGGTGCCCTTACTAATGGTAAAGCCGCTGATGCTAGAGACTTCGGGATGTTGCACAAAGACATTCAGAATACCGGCCCACGCCGCCGAACCACTCCAGATCTTTTCACCGTGCAGCCGCCAGCCGCCGTCTGCCGCGATCGCCACCTGAGATTGCATCGCGTTGGGATTAGACCCCGCCCCCGGTTCCGTCAGCGCAAAGGCCGCGAGTTCTCGCCCTGTAGCCAGTCTGGACAGCCAGTCTGCCTGTAAGTCGGGACGGGCCGATTGCAGAATCGGGCGGATACCCAGCACGTTATTCAGACCCACAAAGAGCGCCAGGGTGGGATCGATCGCCCCTAATTGCTCCAGCACTCGCAGCATGTCCTGGTGGCCTAGTCCCAAACCGGCATATTCAGTCGGCACCTGCATCCCCAGCAGTCCCTGGTTGCCAAAATCGAGCACCACCCCAGGCGAAAGGCACCGCCGCTCGTCCATTAATCGGGAATTCAGCGACTCGTTCGCGTATTGGCGCAGCCATTGAATTAGGGCCTCCGTGCGAACGGGATCGCCAGGAACTGTGTCCGCTGCAGAGTCATGATCGGACACCGCTGATGCCGCCAAAATAGCCGTCGAAGAAGGTTGATCAGCTGGCTCCAGCCACCATTCGGCAACCGCGTCGAACGCCTGGTTCTGAAACGCTGCTTTGCAGGCCTGGCGCTGCACCTTACCACTGGTTGTGATCGGCAGGCGACCCGGTTTCAACAGCACCGCCGCGGATACCTGCAGCCCATGCTGATGCGAAACCGCCGCCCGGATGGCATCAATGACGGCGTCTGCATCCAGAGTCCGCAGGGCCGTCCGTTGCACTTCCTGCACGACAATCAGCCGCTCTTCGCCAGCCATCTCTAAGCTAAAAGCCGCCCCACCCTGAGCCTGAATTGCCGGGTGGCTCTGCCCGACAGTCTGCTCAATGTCCTGAGGATAGTGATTTTGCCCGCGAATAATGATCAAATCCTTGAGCCGCCCGGTAACATACAGTTCCCCTTGCCGCAAACAGCCCAAATCGCCCGTGCGCAAAAAAGGCCCGGTGCCATTCGCGAACTCAGCCACAAACGTGGCTTGAGTTACTTCCGGCTGCCGCCAATAGCCCTGGGCCACGCTCGGGCCACGCAGCCAAATTTCACCGATCTGGCCATCGTCACAGGGCTGACGGGTGTGCGGGTCAACGATCGCAATGGTTTGATCGGCTGCTCCTGACCCGCAACTCACCAGCGGCAGCGCGGTAGCCGCCCGTGACTCAACCAGCCGCCCCTGAGCGATCGCCGTTCGATCTACCGAGGCGATCCGGGGTGAGGTGGCCTTAGCGCCACCGGAGACGAAGAGCGTCGCTTCGGCCAGACCATAACAGGGGTAAAAGGCCGTTGACCGAAAGCCGTATGGCGCAAAGGTCTCGACAAACTGACTCAGAGTAGCAGCGCGGATTGGTTCGGCCCCCGTAAACGCCAACTCCCAACGGCTCAAATCTAGACCTTGCCGCTGCTCTGGCGTGATTTTTTGCAAACAGCGCTTATAGGCAAAATTTGGCCCGCCGCTGGTGGTGCCCCCAAACTTGGTAATGGCCTGCAGCCAGCGGCTGGGCTGACGTAAAAATGCGAGTGGCGACATTAACGTCACCGGAAAGCCACTGTAAAGGGGTTGCAGAATGCCGCCGATCAGGCCCATATCATGGTGGGGCGGCAGCCAAATGACGCCGTGACTGGCCGCAGAATGGCCAAATCGGTCGTGAATCAACCCGAGATTATGCATTAGATTGCCATGGCTAACCATCACCCCTCGGGGCTGACGGGTCGAGCCCGAGGTGTACTGCAAAAGAGCAATGTCGTCGCAGGCGATGCGAGGAACGGCCTCAGCCTGATCGTTCTCTTCGGGGGCGTACTGAGGTGCCAAGCAGACCACAGCATGGGGTAACTGAGTCGCCATTGCTTGGACGAGCGATCGCACCTGGGGTAACTGCTCAGACGGGGTCAGAATCACCGGCGGTTGTGCATTCGCCACCAGGTGCTGCCAACGCGCCAACCCTTGATGCCGTCCCGGTGGGGGCACCGGCACCGCGATCGCCCCCGCCTGCAAACACCCCAGAAATGCCGCCACAAAGTCTAGGCCCGCCGGCAGCGCCAGCATCACGGGCTGGTGAGCAAATGCCGCGAGCTGCGCCGCGATCGCATTGACTCGGAGAGCCAGCTCGGCATAACTCCACTGATGCCCCTGACTGACCGCGATCGCTTCCCACTCATCAGGCAAAAATCGATAGGCCAACTCGTGAGGTTGATGCGCTGCCCGCCATTGCAGAATTTCGCTCAGACTGGTGTGAGCAAACTTTTGTCTTGGCTCAATCCCAGCGCTTTCGCGGTCACACTCTTGCACCATAGATCACCCTAAACAGCCACTCCCTATTGACTTTTAAGCTCAACAAAGATCGGCAAACACTGATCTTATTAAAAACTGTTCTCAACAGTATAGAGGATTCAATGGTTATGTAAAGCCTCTATAAAGGAATTGTGGCCCCTTGCACAGAGATAAATTTTAAATCTGTAGAAATCCTTAGATATCAAGGCAGACAGCTGAATTCAGCCTGAATCCTTTCAAAAAGGGAAAATGTATTGCTGTAATCACAGGCGATGCTTCTCCAACTCAACTGACACCACCGAACGCTTGAGCGTTGGTAGAGCGAGAGATGATTGGGGCGTTATTTGAGAAGTTGTCTCATCTACGCGAGGCCGAGCCGATAACGTTAGTAGTCAATCCTGGCGCTGCACACCGTCTTGAGTGCTGGTGTAAGGAAAGCGCATTGGGTGGCCCTCGCAGCCAGGGACCACCCAGCCGAACTGTACCTGTAGTAGATGATCAAGGGATACCGCCACAGCCAAACAATGCTGCGGTGTGGGCTGAAGCAAAGCAAACTGCCAAGCGGGGGTCGAGGCTGGCTCGGGCAGCGCATCCAACTGAATTGTTTCCCTGGCGTCTAGACGAAATCGAACCTGCTGCAACGGTATCGATAACCCTTGCCCTTGAGCTTTGACGTAGGCCTCTTTCAATGTCCAAAGGTTAAAGAACCGCTGGCTCCAGGCAGCGCCCGATAACGGCTGCAATTCCGTGAGTTCTTCCGGCGCACAGCTCATGTCAGCAATCGTCGCCAAGTCGCCAGTCCGCATTATGCACTCCACGTCTACACCGACATCCGCTGACCGGGTAATGGCGCAGGCCACCAGCCCAGTCGTGTGAGACAGGTTAAACCGGAGGGGCGGCTGTCCTTGCTCGGTGGCAAGCTCGGGACGGCCATAAGCGTTGGTGGTAAACCGCCACGCGGCCGGGGCACAGCCACCATAGCGAGATAAACTGCTGCGGAGCAGGGCATGGGCGATGAGGTACTCATGGCGATGCTGGGAAAAGTGGAAGCGGTCATACCGCGATCGCTCTTGTTCATCTAACCAGGAAACATATTGGCTGCTCAGTTCTGGCTGATAGAACCGATTGGGTGCCGCCATCCACACATGAACTTCATCGGTTCCTAGCCAGTGGGCTTTGCGGCCTGCAGTAGGCGGGTGGCTCATTTTTGGCCCTGCCTTGGGCAACCCCACAATCCAGGTGAGGTCATTGCATAATGATTAGACATCGCTTAATAATACAGAAAGTCATTAACGCTGCGGGTGGTTACTCGCTTTCTCCACTCGATGGATGATTGCTGGCTTGCGCGTTCAAAAGGTTTCAGATTAAATCTAGATTCATGGCCGGTTGCTTATGGAATGGCTTGCTGCCCCGCTCGGCTTCGCAAAATATGTGCTAACGGGTTTGGTCATGTATGGCTGTTTTATGGTGGCCGAGCGCATCCGTCCGGCTGAACCTCATCAGCCCTTGTCTCACATCTGGTTTAACCTCCGGTGGTATGTGGTTTATAGCCTGATTGTTGTGCTTATACAGGCACTCGGCATGGGGATGTTTGTCGCCTGGATACAGGCACTTCTGGGAGCTCCTTTGATTTCTCTACCGATTCCTCAAAACATCTGGGGTTATGGCTTCTTATCATTGCTGTATTTACTCGTGACTGATTTTTTCTATTATTGGTTTCATCGGTGCCAGCACCAAGTCCCTTTCTTGTGGGAGCAGCATAAGTTTCACCATAGCGAAGTTTCTTTGAATGTGACCAGTACTCGTCGAGTTCACTGGTTAGAGGATCCTCTTATCGTAATTTTTCTAGTCCTCCCGATGGGACTGCTATTTGAGTTCAACGGTCTACCACTGGGTATCCTGGCCTTTGTGCAAGTGCTTTGGCTGCAGTTTATTCATCTCAACCTGCGGTTGAATTTGCGCTCGCTGTCGCCAATCGTTACCGGACCACAATATCACCGCATTCATCACTCCTTTAAGCCAGAACATTTAGACAAGAATTTCTCAGCCTTTTTCCCTTTTTGGGATATCTTGTTCGGCACTTATCATCATCCAATACGCGACGAGTTTCCAGCCACTGGCCTGGTTGAAAATGAGGATTACAACAATATTTTTGTGGCCAGCTCACTACCATTTAAAGAGTGGATAAGTTCGCGCTATTTTGGGAAATATCTTAAGAAGTCACTTAGGCCATAAAGTGACTTAGAAAAAGATGAAACCGCAGCTTTTCATGTGGCAGTAGGCATCACCTGACGATCGCTAAAGCAGCCTGATAGCTGCAATGTTGCCCCCTCCCAACGGCTGGTTACTGGACTTCAAGCCTACCCTGAGGATTCAGATAACTTGAGCATCTCCCAAGCAGTAGGGATCACTATCGCATTGCCCCTCAGGGCCGGCTCTGGAGCCTTCCTGCGAGGGCTGGGCGTTGAATGTAAAGTTTAGAAGCATCTCAATTCGTGAGTTACCATGATTTATGGATTGGGTAATTTAATGTTAGAACCCAGTCTTATTTCTAAAACTTAACTCCCATGTCGGCAATGAGTGGCCTGAACGATCAGATACAGCTGTCTACGTTTTTTGATTATGAAAGTCTTGACCGAGCGCAACGGCAGGTCATTCAAGAACATACGGGCGAAATTCGTAAGCGGTTACGTCGTTCGGCCCAGGATGTTTGGGAGATTGGCCAGCGCTTAGCCGATGTGCGATCGCGCCTGAAGTATGGGCAGTTCCTGACTTGGCTGAAAGCAGAATTTGGTTGGAGTCAGCGCACCGCCTACAACTTTATCAACGTCTACGAGACCTTCGGCGATAGATTTGCAAAACTTGCAAAAGTAGACATTGCCACGTCAGTGCTATACCAGCTGGCGGCCCCTTCAGTGCCAGAAGCGTTGAGAACCGAAGTCCTAAAGGCAGCCGCTAATGGTCAGAAAATCACCCATAAATCAATCAAGTCAGCGATTAAGCAGAGCAAGCAAGCCGCTAACACCGCGCCTGAACCTCAAGAGCCCATCGTCAAGAAGCCGGAAATCATCACGGTGATTCCCCAATCGGCGGCGCTGGCTGACTCATCGCGCGCGGCGCAGCCGGAGCCGGAGTTGGAGATTACCGCTGGCTGGTATCAACTAGGAACTCAACATCAACTGTTTTGCGGCGATACCGCGACCCCTGGCTTTGTCAACGCCGTCCCCCAGGCGAAGCTGGCGATCGCGGTCACTGCTGAAGACTGGGCCCACGACTGGCTGATTGACCAAGTCGATAGCGTCGTCATTCTGCCACAGGAACAATTCACGATAAGGACTCTGAAAGAACTGCTGGGTTTACTTTCTCGGCCGGGAGACACCGTCATTTTTCCCTGGTTACCCCTGCCGGAAATGATGGCGACGGCCCACAGTTTGGGGCGGATCGTGTATGCGGGCGACCCAAGTAAACAGCGCTGCCAAGGAGCGATCGCGGCGGCTGGCCTGCCGGTTCACCCCCTTTCTGACGAACCGGCTGTCACTTTGGCTGGATAAACCAGGTCGAGGATCTCGGGCGTGGCATCAATTAAGCTCAGAAGCTTTTAAGGTCAAGCAGTCCCAAGCCCGCACTCACCCAACCAGCTAGGGGCTGCGCCCCTTCTGTTGAGAGGATTTGACCGCCAAATTATGATCGCCCCTAGCCAATATGCCGCTGCCAACCTCCCCCTGGCTCAGTTGTTCTACTCCTAACCCGCAAGCTCGCCTCAGGCTATTTTGCTTCCCCTATGCGGGCGGAGCCGCGCGCATCTATCAGCACTGGTCAGCTGCTTTGCCACCGGCCGTTGAAGTTTGCGCGATCGAATTACCTGGACATGGCCGCCGCCTCATCGAACCGCCGATTACGCGATTAGACCAGCTTGTTGACCATTTAGGCGCAGCCTTGCTACCTCGGTTGAATCAACCCTTTATGTTCTTTGGGCACAGTCTGGGCGGACTGATTGCCTTTGAACTAACGCAATGGTTGCGATCGCGCCAATGGCCGCTGCCAGAATTGCTGGTCGTGTCGGCCGCCCGCGCCCCCCACCTGCCCTTAACTGAGCCGCTGCTGCACCACCTGCCGAAAGCCGCCTTTCTGGCTGAATTAGATCGTTATGGCGGCACGCCCCAGGCCGTCATCCAGAATGACGAGCTGATGGAGCTGTTACTCCCCACGCTGAGGGCTGATTTTGCCCTACTAGAAACCTATCGCTATCAAGCTCAGATGCCACTATCGTGTGCGATCACAGCTATTGGCGGCCATCAGGATGCGATCGTGAGTTTCGACGACGTGAAATCTTGGCAGATTCATACAGCAGCCCAATTTTCGCTAGATGCGATCACCGGCGATCATTTTTTTGTCCATCAGCCCCAGATTGTGCCCTTAATCGCCAGCAAACTCAGGCATCTCGTCAGTTAGCGCTCCAGCACGTTGGGGACATCTTCTAGTCTGATTTGCGAATCAGACGCTGATTTATTTGATCCTGGAAGAATACTCCAAAGTCCCCTTTAGATCGGGGGTTGGGAACCCGTTGATGTGCCCCTAAAAACTATCCTGCCGGCATGGCGAAGAGCCATGCCGGCAGGATGTCTGGTCTCAAGCGAATGTCAACGACACGCTATCGGCCGTCTGTTTAGAGGTTGCGACTAAGCGAAAATCGTTGAGTCAAGACCCGTCACACCCTGCAAAGCCCCTAACAATTCATTGCTTTGCGTGAGCACGAGGGTATTGTCACCCGACTCTAGTAGCCGCACCCCTTCTGGTGTCAGGCCACCCAGCGAGATCGTATCAACACCAATCTCAAAGTCAGTAACAATGTCAATGCCTTGACCTAAGCCAAAGACAAACTGGTCAGCTCCTCCGCCCCCGGTATAAGTATCATCGCCATCGCCACCATTGAGGAAATCATCACCGCTAAGGCCAGAAATGACGTCATCTCCCCCGAGCCCGTTGATGACATCATTGGATTGACTAAAGCCTTGAATAGTATTATCCAAGTCATTCAAGAAGGTAACCGTGTCGCGATTCCAGAGATCACTCTGGGTGGAATCGGCGTTGAACACGTCAAAGCTATCGGCAAAGTCAGCCTCGCCGTCAAACAAAATGTTGCCGCGATCGACGCTGCCCCCCGTCTGTTTCAGAAGATTGTCTAGGTTATCCAGCGCAAAATCTTCTAGAACGACTTGAGTGCCGGTAGCATCCCCCACAAAGGTAATTTCCAGATTGTCACCAGCTTGCGTTAACCGCAAGTTTTCTGGCGTTAATCCGGCCCCCATGAACTTAATCGTATCGAGTTCATCAATGATCGTGTCGCCGGGGAGTGACCCTAAACCGACACCACCAAAGTCAGTAATGGTGACGACTTCACCAGCTGCCACATCAAACTGAACCTGTCCCCCCAAGCCAGAGAGCTCACCACCGCCCGTCATCCCATCTTCGATGGTGACTTCCACTGAGCTGGCCGCCGGGTCAACTTCGTAGGCTTCACCAT
>ERZ1740060.144-NODE-144-length-56534-cov-5.310027_pt1 | contig 56534 bp, 59 predicted proteins | sample MGYA00581743_ERZ1740060 | MGnify/ENA primary metagenome ERZ1740060 (study PRJEB43018, sample SAMN04849235) | marine metagenome | isolation source: floating plastic debris | place: Pacific Ocean | collected 2008-08-27 | study: EMG produced TPA metagenomics assembly... | reverse complement strand
GTGTTCGCGCGGTCAATGTAGCCAGGGAAATGGATGCCGGCTTTGGTAGTAATTTGACCTAAGACGGAGAGCTGAGCAATGCGGCCATGCTTTAATTCAATATAACGTAAACGCTCGAATCGCTCTTGGTCGCCATCGGCAATGAGACCTAAAGGATCCCATAAGCCAAGAGGAGCCTGGACGCCGACTTCATTCTCAAATGGCTTTGCACTGGTTGAGACAGACGATGAACGAAGGGCTACTGGAGCTTGGAAGCCGACGGCGCTTGAAAGGCAGAGTGCGATAATGAATTTGTACATGATTTTTTCAGGTAAAGATCGTTTGGCTGCTAATCCGAATTTACAAAAAAAAAAGATCGAAGCCAGCACTGAGATCAGTCTCTCGCGCATCCGAGACGAGGGCGGACGCAGTTGAGCGCTCGGGTCGCCCTTGCCAAGTGAAGCGAGTTTGCGACCGCCGAACGCTCCGCCGACAATCCTCACGCCTTGAGGAACACGCGCAAATCCGCATCCGGATCAGCCACCGCCGCCGGATCAGCCGTCTTTCCCGCATCGATGAGGCGTTTCCCGATCATGTAGGCGCGCGCGTCATTGGCGGCGTCCACGGCGAGCAGGTTGTCACCGCTGTAGTACCAGAACGACACACCGGCCTTTCCTTCTCTGGTGACCACGCGATCGTAGCCCGTGTTCAAGCCCGCGATCTGAAGCTTCACATCATATTGATCCGACCAGAACCAGGGTTGGGGAACATAGGTCTTCGCCGCGCCCATGATGTTTTCTGCCACGCAATCGGCCATATCGATCGCATTGGGCACGCTTTCGAGCCGGAGACGCCCCTCTGCATGAGGGAAGGATGCGCAATCGCCTGCCGCCCAGATCCCCGCAACGCTGGTCTGGCCCTGATCGTCGACCTTGATCCCGTCATCGATCTGCGCCCCCGCCGCTTCGGCGAGTGCGGTCGCGGGCGCAATTCCAATACCCACCACGACAAAATCGACAGCCATCTCGCTCCCGTCGGTGAGACGCGCACCGCTCACGCGACCGTCGCCAAACAGGGTTACCAGTATGGCGCCATCAAGGATTTCGCCACCGTGGCCCCGGTGGAGGACACGGAAAAACTCAGAGGTCTCGGGCGCCGCCACGCGCTGCAAGATCCGGTCTGCCGCCTCGATCAAGGTGACGCGCAATCCCTTTTCTGCTGCAACCGCTGCGCCTTCCAATCCGATGTAACCGCCACCGACGACAAGCACATGCGCACCGTCGCGAAACTCGGGGGCCATCTTGTCGACATCGGCCAGGTCACGAACGAGGTACACGCCCTCCAGATGGCCACCCATTTCGACGGGCAACATCCTTGGGAACGATCCGGTTGTCAGAACGAGGTGATCATAGGCCAGCGTGGTTTCACCGATCTGAACGTGTTTTGAAACAGCGTCCAGACCGCTGACGCGCTCCCCCAAACGCAGCGTAATGTTGTTGTCGGCGTAGAAACTCTCGGGACGCAGATAGAGCCGTTCCAGATCCATCTCTCCCAACAGATACTATTTGGACAGTAGCGGGCGCTGGTACGGCAAGACCGGCTCGTCTCCGATCAGCGTGACGTCTCCGTCATAACCCAGCGCACGAAGTTTGGCAGCGCAAGAACTGCCAGCCTGCCCCGCCCCGACAATAACCACACCTGACATGAAATCCCTCACCTTTTCGTGGCCCCCGGTCACGCCAAACCTATCTTGCATCTACAGTCAATCACAATCGACAGACAGGATACGATCATGACTCTTTCAACCGGCGACAGCTTGCCCGATGCCACCCTCCTCACCATCGGCGAAAACGGCCCCGAGACAGTGAAGCTGTCCGACAAGACGAGCGGTCGCAAGGTCGTGATTTTTGCACTGCCAGGGGCATATACCGGCACGTGCACAGGCGCGCATGTTCCCAGTTTCATCCGGACCAAGGACGACTTCACCGCCAAAGGCGTGGACGAAATCATCTGCCTGTCCGTCAATGATCCCTTCGTGATGGATACATGGTCCGAGACCACGGGCGCCAAAGCCGCGGGAATCACAATGCTGGCCGACAGCGCGTCAGAATTTGCCAAAGCTACAGGGTTGAACTTCTCTGCGCCGCCGGTGGGCTTCTACGATCGCTTAAAACGGAGCGCGATGATTGTCGACAACGGCACCGTGACCGCCCTTCATATCGACGAAAACCCGGGCGTCTGCGACGTGTCCGCCGGTGAGAACTTGCTTTCTGAACTGTAAGCTCTGGCCCTGTCAGCCGCCCGCAAGCGCATCCATCTTGCGGGCGAGTTTGGCGTCCAGCGAACTCAGACCATCAACATCGTGGGTCGTAAGCGTCACGTTCACTGTCTTGTAAACATTGGACCATTCCGGGTGATGGTTCCATATCTCCGCCCAGATCGCCGCGCGACTCATGAAACCCCAAGCTTCGACGAAATTGTCAAAAACATAGGTTTTCTCAATCGCATCGCGGCCGTCGACCATTCCCCAGCCATTCGACAGGAGCGGCGACAGCTCCGTCTCGCGCGCCGCCTCGCTCAGACGTTCATTCATTGGTGTTCCTCCACATTCACATTCTTGAACGGGCCATAACCCGTCAGGACCTCGATATCCTGTTCCACTGCAACGCGTTCCGCTTCCAGATACTGCTCAACGGCGTCACTGAAGCCCTGATCGCGGATCCAATGTGCTGAATGCGTCTGGGTCGGCATATAGCCGCGCGCGAGTTTATGCTCGCCCTGCGCACCGGCTTCAACACGGGCAAGACCCTGCGCGATCGCGTAGTCAATCGCCTGATAGTAGCAGAGTTCAAAATGCATCGCCGGGTGATGCTCACCACAACCCCAGTAACGACCAAAGAGCGCGTCGCGACCGATGAAGTTCAACGCACCTGCGATCGGAACGCCATCGCGCATCGCCAGTACGAGCAGCATGTCGTTACGCAGCCGCTCATGTGCCAGATCGAAGAATTTGCGCGTAAGATAGGGCATGCCCCATTTGCGCGCGCCCGTATCCTGATAAAACTCCCAGAACGCATCCCAGTGGTGCGGCTCGATTGCATCGCCGGTCAGCTGAACGATTTCGCCACCGAAACCTTGGGCCTGCGCGCGTTCCTTGCGCAGATTTTTTCGCTTTCTTGAACTCAACGTCGCCAGGAAGGCATCAAAATCGGTATAGTCGTCATTCAGCCAATGAAATTGCTGCGTCACTCGGGGCAGCAGCCCGATAGAGCTCAACGCCTCTCGCTCCGGCTCTGTGCAGAAAGTCACGTGCAAAGAGGAGAGACTGTGATGCTCCGCCAGATGGACCGCAAGCCGCATCAAAGCGTCCCGCCCCACCTGCTCGTAACCGGGGCGAAGCAGCAGACGACGACCTGTAACAGGTGTAAAGGGGACCGCAATCTGTAGTTTTGGATAGTACCTGCCCCCTGCGCGCTCATAGGCATGGGCCCAGCTATGGTCGAAAATGAACTCGCCCTGCGAGTGACCTTTCGCATAGCAAGGAGCGCAGGCGATCACCTGCCCGTCCATTTCCGCCATCAGATATTGCGGCTGCCAACCTGTGCCCGCACCAACCGAACGGCTGTCTTCAAGCGCCTTGAGAAAACGGTAAGTGGTAAAGGGGTCTTGGGGGCGACCTCCCCCGGACACCTCGGGACAGGCGCAGGCGTCCCAGGCCTCCTGACCGATCTCGGCCAGAGTGTCGCAGGCTTTGACTGTTACGGAACCGCCATCCATGTGTCGTCTCTTAGAGAATACCAACAGGTACCTGTACCGCAGTCCGCTCTGTTCAAGCGCTAAGCGGGGCGAGGTAGCCCTCAAAGGTGATATTTGCGGCAATCCGGCGCGCCTCAGCCTCCTCTTCGGGGGACCGAACGGTCCAGCAAAGCACGGCTGCACCCTGATCTTTCAACTCCGCGACGCGCGGACGGACGAGATCGCTCAGGCGATGGCTGATGAAGCTTGCGCCCACCCGATCATAATCCGGAATGTTGCGCAGCGCAGTCCGGGTCTCGGTCGTCAGCTCCGGCCAGTGCTCGGCGCGATAGGCGCAGGTTACAAGGCCGCGCGGGACATCGGGCAGCAGTTGCGACAAATGCTCCACCATATGCGGATTAAAGGACATGACAGCCACCGGACCCCGATACCCTTGCAACGCAAGCGCCGTAGCGCGTTCCAGCCTGCCATCGCTCGGGCCCATCTGACCGTGTTGGTCTTTGAGCTCGATCAGCAGGGGCACTCGACCCTCAATTTGCGCAAGAGCGTCTGAAAGGCGAGGTATGCCCTCAGAACTGCCGTCTAGATCAATATCTGACAATACACCGGCATCGTATTCGTTGATATGGCCTTGCCTTGAGGTCAGACGGTCCAGCCGATAGTCGTGAAAGACAATTGCCACATTGTCGCGGCTGAGCTGCAAATCGATCTCTATTCCATACCCATGTTGCACAGCGGCGGCGATCGCGGCGCGCGAATTCTCTGGGCGCCTCTGGCCGCTATCGTGCAGTGCGCGATGGGCCAGCGGCACGCGCAGAAACGCCTCTGGCAACGCGGTCATTTGATTTGAAAGATACCTTCAATTTCCACGGCCACACCGAAGGGCAGTGACGCCGCAGACACCGCAGACCGGGAATGTCGGCCAGCCTCGCCCAGAGCCTCACCCAGAAAGTCCGACGCCCCGTTGATAACCGCGGGTTGCTCGCCATAATCGGCGGTCGAATTCACAAAACCGGTAAGTTTCACGACGCGCACCAGTCGGTCCAGATCGCCGTCGCAAGCCGCCTTGACCTGCGCGAGCAGAGCAATCGCACAAACCTTAGCCGCCGCAGCGCCTGCCGGCGTATCCAGATCGTCCCCCAGTTTTCCGACATGCAATGTGTCGCCATCCTTGGGGATCTGACCCGATACAAACAGAATGTCCCCCACCCGCACATAGGGCACGTAATTGGCCGCGGGTGCGGGTGCGTCGGGCAGGGTCACGCCCATCTCCGCCAGCTTGGTTTCAAAAACGCCCATGATATTGGCCTCCCCTGTTCGTTTCGGGCAAGCTAAATGCGCGACACGGGGATGCAAGCGCTCAATCGCGCCTTACTCCCGAAACGCCTTCGTGAAATAGTCCGTCAACGGCTTGGTCAGGTAAGCCAGGGGAGTACGATCCTCCGTGCGGATGAACGCCTCGACCGGCATGCCTGGGATAAGTGTTACATCCTCGGGCAAACGCTCCTGTTCTCCTTCGCTCAGGGTAATCTCCGCCCGATAATAACTAAGCTGCGAGCCTTCTTCCTGAAAGGCATCGGCCGAAATCTGGACAACCTGACCCGTCAGTTCAGGAGTGCTGTTCTGATCGAGTGCCGAAAACCGCAACGTCACATCCTGGCCCAGATAGAGCTTGTCGATATCCGTCGTCTCGACCTGGGCGTTGATCACGAGCGGCCGATCCTGGGGCACGACATAGAGAATCGGCTCTGCCGGACGGATGACAGACCGAAGGGCGAAGACCTGCAATCCGTAAACAATGCCACCGACCGGCGAGGAAACCTCCAGACGATCCATCCGCTCCATCAAGGCGCGCCGCTCCTCGCGCAACTCCAGTTCACGAAACTGCAGATCGCGCAGTGTGGTTATGGCCTCTTCGCGACGACTGCTATCCAGTTTCAGGATTTCGATATCGGTCTCGGTAATGCGTCCTTCGGCTTGCGCCACTTGCGCGGAAAGCTCACCCATCTGCCCTGAAAGACGCGCCTCCTCGCGCTGAAGCGCCAGGACCCGAGGCGCCTGCGCCAGCCCCCTCTCCAACAAGGCCATCTGATCGGTTAGTTCCTCTGCCAGCAGGTCCAATTGCTGACCCAGCGCCACCCGTTGCGCCTCGATGCCGACGATCTGATCAGTGATCTGACCCCGTCGCTTTTCCAATTGCGCGATCTCGCGGGCCACCGACTCACTGCGTGCAGCGATCAGGCGTTTCTGACCATCGATCAGTTCGGCCACGTCGGGATTTGTCACGGCGGCCTCTAAGAGCAGGTCGTCGAAGTCAATCTCCTCTTGGCCATCTCTTTCCGCTTCCAGACGACCGCGACGTGCGATCAGTTCAAACAGCTGGCTTTCCGTGATCGCAAGTTGCGAGCGCAGCGTGCTGGGGTCCAATCGGACCAGAACCTGCCCCGCCTCAACAGTATCGCCCTCGTCGACACCGATAAATTCCACGACACCACCATCGAGGTGTTGCACGATCTGCCGGTTTTGGTCGACCTCAATTCGGCCGCTGGCAATCACGGCACCCGCGATCTGCGTCAGCGCGGCCCACGTCCCGAACCCTCCCAAGAGAACAGAGGTGGCGATCAAACCTATGATCAACGGGCGTCTGGCAGACCAGCTTTGTGTGTGAGATCCGGACTGGAACTGAGGCTTGAACCGAAGTTCCGGCGAGTATGATTGCTCCGACGAGGTATCCTCGGACGCGCTTGAGATGTGACGCGTCTTTCCCAACTCTGGGTTGTCCGTCATTGCACACCTCCGACACCGCGGGCCTGCGTGATCTTGTCCGCATTTTTGACCACCTGTTGGAGCACCTCTTCCTTTGCGCCGAAGGCGCGCACCACGCCCGCTTCCAGCATCAACAAAAGATCGCATTCCTGTATCGCGGCAGGGCGGTGCGCCATGATCAGCACAGATTTCCCAGCCGCTTTCAGACTGCGGATTGCCCGATTCACCGCTTCACTGCCCTCGTTGTCGAGGTTTGAATTCGGCTCGTCGAGTACAAGGATAACCGGGTCGCCATACATGGCCCGCGCCAGTCCGATTCGCTGCATCTGCCCACCGGACAGGCGACCGCCTCCGGGCGTAACTCTGGTATCATAACCCTCCGGCAACCTAAGTATCCTCTCGTGGGCAGCCGCCTTCTTTTCCGAATCCACCACCATCGACGCATCGGGTGTCTCTGCGAGACGAGAGATGTTTTCGGTGATCGTCCCTTCAAACAGCTGCACGCGTTGCGGCAGATACCCGATATGTTGCCCCAACACTCCGGGTTCGAATTGCTCTAGTGCGGCTCCGTCGAGCCGGATCTTTCCACCGGCCGGACGCCAAAGCCCGGTTAGAGCGCGGGCCAGGGTCGATTTGCCGGCGCCACTCGGCCCGATCACACCAACCGCCTGCCCGGGCTGCAGCTTAAAACTCACGGTCTTCAGCGATGCCTGTTTTTCGCCCGGCGGCACTATCGTCAGTTGCTGAACATCCAAACGAGCACGCGGCTTTGGCAAGGGGGTGCGCGGCTGTTCAGGAGGAACAAGCGCCAGCAATTCCGCAAGGGATTGCCACCCCTGTGACGCTCTTTGAACAAGAGGCCATTGCCCGACGGCCAACTCGATCGGGGCCAGCGCGCGCCCCAGCAGTATCGATCCTGCGATCATAGCACCGGGCGTCAATTCACCCCGCAGAACAAGAAACGCACCAAGACCGAGCATCGCCGATTGCAAAAACAGCCGGAACGTCTTTGTGGTTGTTGTAAAGGTACCCACAAGATCCGACGAACCGATCTGCGCCTCAAGGGACTGATCGCGCATCTTCCGCCACCGCGTAAAGGCAGCATCCCGCATACCCAGCGATTGAACGGTTTCCGATTCATTGCGAATTTGCGTCGCAAGCGCGTCAGCCGCCGCAGTGGTTCGCGCGGATCGGGCAGCGAGGTGCTTTGTCACCGCCTGATTGACGACTGTCACCAAAATCAGAAGCACACCACCCGCAATGGCCAAGCTGCCCAACCAGGGGTGGAACAGCCAGATCCCGAAAATGAACAAGGGCGTCCAGGGAATGTCAAAACCGGCCATCAGAACCGGAGATGACATTAAACGCTGCACCGCTTCGAGATCACGCAAGCCGGTTTCGGGTTGGTCCTCCTGGATCAGCGCCGATTTGCGCACCACCGCATCAAAGACACGGCGATCCAGGCGCGCCTGAAAACGGGCCGCCACACGGCCCATCACCCTGCCGCGGGCGTAGTCCAGCAGCCCCATCATGCTATACAGAAAAAGAACAAGCACAGACAAAGCCAGCAAGGTTTCCACAGACCCACTGCCGAGAACCCGGTCATAGACCTGCAGCATATAGATCGGGCCGGTCAGCATCAGCAGGTTCACGAAAAAGCTGAAAATCCCAACAAACCAATAGAGGCCCCTGCTTTCGCGGCGGGCGGAGCGCAGCTCTTCATGACCAGCTTCTAATCGCGCTTTGCTCAGTTGCATGCCTAACCGCCTTGTTTGCACTCTACACGCTTGATTTTGGCCATGCTTTGGCCTTACACCAGTCCTAGCGGGGCTGCTATCTCCGACACCGAAACATGACGAGATACATCTGCGATTCGGAACCAAATTTGTGTTAAAAAACTATATTACATACCGACCAACCATGCCTGTTACTTCTTTTACGCGCAGAATTTGCTTTGGCAAACTGATTGCGACGGCTGTTCTGGCGGGTCTTCTGTCCGCCTGTGCAAAGCCACCGCCAGGGCATCCGCCAGAAGAGGCCTACGACCCTTATGAGAAGACCAACCGGTCGATCCATGAATTCAATAAGTCGATCGACCGCGGGCTTGTGCGGCCCGTGGGCGTCACATATTCCGAATTCCTGCCCGACGATATCGAGACACCTCTGGCGCGTTTGGCGGGCAACCTGTCGATACCAACCGATATCGTCAACAACGTGCTGCAACTTGATATGGTCTCCGCCTCGCAGAACCTTTACCGGTTCACGGTGAACTCCACAGTCGGGTTGCTGGGCTTGTTCGATCCCGCCACGGACTTCGGAATGCCCGCCCGTTCGGATACCAATTTCGGTGCGACATTGCATACATGGGGTGTACGCGAAGGCGCGTATCTCGAACTGCCCTTCGTCGGCCCCTCCAATCAAAGGGATACAGCAGGGTTCTTTGTGGACCTCGCGATCAACCCCCTGAACTACCTGTTCAATGAGCCTTGGAACTACCTCAGCACGGTCGCTGTTGGCGCCGATGCCATTGCGCGCCGCGGACGGTTTGCCGACACGATCGACTCGATCCTCTACGAGAGTGCGGACAGTTACGCTCAGTCAAAAACGCTCTATATTCAGCGGAGACGGTTTGAACTTGATGGCGGGTCAATATCGGGTTTTGATGATCCCTATGATCAGTTCGCAGCACCAGTGCCACTGGATGACGAGGTAGAATGACACAGTCGACACGCAGGATGTTTTTGCTGGGCGCATCTGCTGCTGCAGGTCTAAGTCTGGCGGGTCCTGCCCATTCGATGACGGAGGCCCGCGCAAAGGCGCTCGTCAATCAGGTCGTGACCGAGATTAACCGTGTAATCGCATCGGGAAAGTCCTTGAACGCGATGATACGCGACTTTGAGAGGATCTTCTCGCGCTACGCAGATGTGCCGATCATCGCACAATCGGCGCTTGGCCAGGATGCTCGACGGGCGACGCCTGCGCAACTTCGCGCCTTCACCCAAGCTTTTCAGGGATACATCGCGCGCAAGTATGGAAGACGGTTCCGGGATTTCATTGGCGGTCAGGTGGAGGTGACCGGCGTGCGTCCGGTTCGGTCCTATCACGAAGTCCGCTCGCGTGTGACATTGCGTGGATCAGCACCCTTCGATGTCCGGTTTCATGTGTCCTCACGGTCCGGACGGGACCTCTTTTTCGATATGCTGATTGAAGGGGTGAGCCTGAGGCTCTCGGAGCGGACCGAAATCGGTGCAATGCTTGATCAGAATGGCGGCGACATTAATGGATTGATCGCAACCGTGTCTCGCGCCGGTTGATGCGACACCCAGCAATCGTTGAACAGACCCGCGGTGATCAATGATCGCGACCCCGTCTCTGAGGTTTGGGATCGGATTTTTTAAGTCGACAAAGCCTTATCTGTTAACCCCAAACAGACCTCGCAACAGATCCTCGATGGGATTGGAGCGCTGCTGGCGGCGTTGCCTCGACTGTGCCTGCGGAACGGCGGCCGCCTTGGGTCTCGTCATCGGCAAGGGTGTTGCAGGCAGACCTTCATGAACCCGCACCATGGTCTCGCGCCAGATGTCCGCGGGCAGACCACCGCCCGTCACACCCGTCAGGGGCGTGTAGTCGTCATATCCCATCCAGACACCGGCCACATAAACGGCTGTAAATCCCAAAAACCACGCATCGCGGGCAGCCTGGGTGGTGCCGGTTTTCCCCGCCGCCTCGCGATCATCGGGTAGCCTGGCGCGCGTTCCGGTGCCACGTTGAACAACATTGTGCATCATCCAGATCAGCTGCCGCGCGGCGTCTTCCTGGATCACACGTTCGCCAATGCCCCCGCTCGCCCCCATCAACGGCTCGTCATCACCCTGCAAACGCAGATCAATCAGGCCGTAGGGTATGACGGCCGACCCACCATTCAGAATCCCGGCATAGGCACCCGTCATTTCCAGCAATGTGCTTTCCGAAGCGCCAAGGGCCAACGCGGGGCCATCCGCAAGTTCGTTATCAATCCCGAAATCCGTGGCCACTTGCCGGACAAGATCCCTCCCCACGGATTCTGACACTTTGACTGCGGGAATATTCAACGATCGGGCATGCGCTTCGTTCAAGGTAACCGAGCCCGAGAAATCGTTCGTATAATTCTTCGGGCACCAGCGACCTGATCCGGGAATATCGAGGCAGTAGGGCTCGTCGCGCACCTGATCGAGGGGGCTGTAGCCGAGTTCGAGCGCTGTGCCGTAAACAAAGGGCTTGAAGGCGGACCCCGTTTGCCGCTTCGCCATGGTGGCGCGATTGAAGGCGCCGCTGACTTTTGTTGCGCGCCCGCCGACCATGGCCCGCACCGCACCGTCCGACGACATTACAACAATCGCGGCCTGCGCCTTGGACCCCTCACGCACTTCATTCTCAAAAATCCACGCCAGCGCCTCCTCGGCGGCACGTTGCACACGCTGATCAAGCGTGGTGCTCAGAACAACATCCTCCGTTGTGTCCCGGGTAAAGAAGTCTGGCCCCGCCCCCATGACCCAATCCGCAAAGTACCCTCCGGTCTGGGCTTCGGCCGCCTCGGAGAGAACAGCCGGATTGGCCTGCGCTGCGGCGAGTTCTGTGTCGCTCAGATAACCCTGTTCGGTCATGAGGCGCAGAACCGTTGCCGCACGGTCTTGCGAGCGTTGCAAATTTGTGGTGGGCGCAAGGCGCGTCGGCGCGGTCAGCAGGCCGGCCAGCATCGCGGCCTGAGGCGCGTTCACCTGCCGGGCGGAGATGCCAAAGTAGCGCTGCGCAGCGGCCTCTGCCCCGTAAGCCCCAGCCCCGAAATAGGCGCGATTCAAGTAGACCGAGAGAATATCGCTCTTGGAGTATTTCAACTCCATCGCCATGGCATATACGGCTTCCTTGGCCTTGCGCCCCAATGAGCCACGTCGGCAGTCGCGTACGTATTCAGCTTCGCTGTCCCAATCGTCCTTGTTGTATTCGACCCCAAGGCACAACAGTTTGGCGGTTTGCTGTGTGATGGTGGATCCGCCATGCCCCTGCAGCGCACCACGCCCCTCACTGAGATTGATCCGGATTGCGCCCAGAATGCCACGAGGGCTGATCCCGAAATGGCGATAGAATCTCTTATCTTCTGTGGCGATGACAGCGTTGTGCATATCTTCGCTAACCGTCCGCGCCGTAACCACGCCGCCAAACTGATCGCCGCGCCAGGCGAATACATCACCGTTGCGATCCAGAAGTGTCACAGATCCTCGGGCGCGCCCGTCAAGTAGCTCCTGAAGATCCGGCAATGTCAGATAGACATATCCAACCGCCAAGGCGAGAACGACCGCCGCGACCGCGGAGATACGCCATGTCGCGGCCCAGATGACGCGCGCCGCCCATCGGAAAATCCTGCGAACAAACATAACGGGTGCCGAACGCCAAAGGATGCCCAGCAGCCCGGGCTTCTTTCGTGAGGATTTGCGCCGGGCAGGCTTGGCCTTGGAGGTGCCTGCTGACATGGCAGATCCGCGACTTTTGGCTGCGCCATAGCGCTGTTCCGCCACCAGCCGTGGTCGTTGCTTCTTCGTACCGGCCATCGTCGTTACCTGCTCAGCCCTACACGCAATTTAGCGCTCCGCCGCGGGAAAGTAGACCCCTGTTCGATGGGAAACTGGATAGATTCAAAATCGTCTAAAAATTACGCAAATTTCAAAAACTGAATAATTTTTCATCATTATGGCAAGATTTTGGCACTGCTTTGGTCTACGCCACCTTCCCGTTCGAAGGCGTCGGGGCATCTGTTTCGCGCAGGCAAATGCCCAAGCAACTCTGAAGGGGACATCTGTGAAACTAATCATAGCAACCATCAAGCCGTTCAAGCTTGAAGACGTGCGTGAAGCGCTGACGGGGATCGGCGTTCGCGGCATGATGGTGACCGAGATCAAGGGCTTTGGCTCGCAATCCGGTCACACCGAAATCTACCGCGGCGCTGAATACGCGGTGAATTTCGTACCGAAGATCAAGCTGGAGATCGCGGTCTCTGACGCAATGGTCGATCAGGTCATCGAAACCATCGGCAACACGGCCCGTACCGGCAAGATCGGCGACGGCAAGATTTTCGTGCTCGATGTGGGGCAGGCGATGCGCGTGCGCACCGGTGAAACAAACGAAGACGCGCTGTAAAGCACCGTCAGACCAAGTGGGAAAAGACACATGAAATTCAACACTTTCCTCCCTGTCGTCGCCGCAGCGCTTCTGCTGCCAGCGATGGGCATGGCACAGGATGCAGAGGCCCCCGCCGTTTCGGAAGAGGTCGTCTGGATCTTCAACTCGTTGCTGTTCCTGATCGGCGGCTTTCTGGTTTTCTTCATGGCGGCGGGCTTCGCAATGCTCGAAGGTGGCCTTGTACGTTCCAAGAACGTCACAATGCAGATGACCAAAAACGTCGCGTTGTTCTCCATCGCAGCGATCATGTACTGGCTGATTGGCTACAATCTGATGTACCCGCTGGGGGACTGGGCGATCGAGGGCTACTTCTCCGCGCTCTTCCCGGCCATCGCCGTGCTCGAGCCCGTGGGCGTTGCCCTGGCCGATGCCGATGACGCAGCCTACGCTGCCACCGGGTCGGACTATATCTTTCAGTTGATGTTCTGCGCGGCCACAGCGTCGATCGTCTCTGGCGCTCTGGCCGAACGCATCAAGCTTTGGCCGTTCCTGATCTTTGTCGCGGTTCTGACCGGCTTTATCTACCCGCTCACGGCCTCTTGGCAGTGGGGTGGCGGCTGGCTCTCCGAGGCCGGGTTCTCGGACTTCGCGGGCTCGACAGTCGTGCACGCCTGTGGTGCCGCGGCGGCTCTGGCAGGTGCCATCGTGCTTGGACCCCGGATCGGAAAGTACAAGGATGGCAAGGTCAACCCGATGCCAGGCTCCAATCTTGCGCTCGCGACATTGGGTATGTTCATCCTGTGGCTGGGCTGGTTCGGCTTTAACGGTGGCTCGCAGCTCGCAATGGGCTCGGCGGGCGATGTCGCGGATATTTCCCGCATCTTCTCCAACACCAACATGGCCGCCGCTTCAGGTGCCGTGACAGCGCTCATCCTGACCCAGATCCTCTACAAAAAGCCGGATCTGACCATGGTGCTCAACGGTGCGCTGGCGGGTCTCGTCTCAATCACTGCCGAGCCTCTGGCTCCGACCCTGTTCGGCGCGCTCTGGATCGGCGCAGTGGGTGGCGTGATCGTCGTGCTGACTGTGCCAATGCTGGACAAGATGAAAATCGACGACGTCGTCGGTGCGATCCCGGTGCACGGCTTTGCTGGTGTCTGGGGCACAATCGCTGTGATCTTCTACGGTGAAGCGGCCATCGGCACACAGCTGCTGGGTATTGTGGCGATCGTCGGCGCGACCTTCGTACTCTCGCTGGTCCTTTGGTTCATCCTCAAGGCCGTCCTCGGTATCCGGGTGGCCGAAGAGGACGAGATCAACGGCCTCGACATGTCCGAACTGGGCATGGAAGCCTATCCTGAGTTCTCCAAGGGCTGAGGGACAATAGTATCAGACCCGCCTAAACTCGGGCGGGTCTGATGGCGTTTGTTTTCGAGTTCGAACGTAGAACGCCCGGCGCACCCGCCGGGCTTTTTCATGCGCAATCACTCTGGCCGCTTGAGCCGATCCCGACCTGCGCCTAGCTAGAGCACATGCGTGATTCCTACGAACCCTTCGAGGCCCTTGTTGCACCGGCGCGCCCGACGGCCGCGCTACCGAGGCTGGCCATGGGCATCGTGTTTACGATCATCCTGTTTTATTCGCTGATCTTTTGCCTGTCCGCCCTGCTGGGCTTGATCTTCTCAGGAGAAACGCTCGCGCGCTACGACGCGACGCTGCGAACCGGGGACACGCCTTTCGGTGTTTTGGCCAATCTTTACGTCTTTGGTCTTGCGGTGATCGCTTTGTCCATCGCGCTGCGTCAGATCCATGCGCGCGACCTGCTCAGTATCGTCGGGAATATCGCTCTGGCCAAAACACAGTTCGGTCGCGTCTGTCTCTATCTGGTTGGCCTGCATGTTTTTCTGCTGTTTCTTCTTCCCAGCCATCCTGACGCCGTGCCCGCACCACACATAAAACTATCGGAATGGCTCATCCTGTTGCCGCTGGCACTCCCCGCCGTTCTTGTGCAGACCGGCACGGAAGAACTGATATTCAGAGGATATCTGCAAAGCCAGCTGGCGGCGCGGTACACACGAGGCATCGTCTGGATCGCGATCCCCTCCGTTCTGTTCGGCTTTCTGCACTATGACACTGGCGCCATGGGGAACAACGCGCTTTTGGTCATGCTCTGGGCGACCGCGTTCGGTATCGCGGCGGCGGATCTGACAGCGCGTTCAGGCACTCTTGGTCCAGCGATTGCCCTGCATTTCACAAACAATGTGGCTGCTATTTTGCTGGCCTCGCCGGAAGGAAACTTCGATGGGCTCGCGCTCTATACATATCCCTTTTCACTCGATGACGCCGATGCCGTGTGGATTTGGGCACCTGTCGATATCATGGTTCTCTTTCTGAGTTGGCTAGCAGCGCGCATCGCGATCAGACGATGAGACGGCATGGCTCAGCGATTGCAATTCTGCGCCAACAGCTTTACCTCGGAGAAAGCCGCACAGCCCGTCTGTTCGTGGCGCCTGTCCAACAGTAGACGAAAGCTGGGCCTGCGATGAACTGGATCACGAATTATGTCCGTCCCCGGATCAATTCGATCTTCTCTCGCAGAGAGATCCCGGAAAATCTTTGGACGAAATGCGACCATTGCGGCACAATGCTGTTTCACCGCGAGTTGCGCGAAAACCTGAACGTCTGCACGTCATGCGGCCATCATATGGGGATCACGCCTCGGGATCGATTTGCGGCACTCTTCGACGGCGGTATGTATGCGGAAATCGAGGTGCCAGCCCCGCTTGCCGATCCTCTGCAGTTCCGCGACCAGAAACGCTATCCGGACCGGATGAAAGCCGCGCAGAAAGCGACGGGCGAACAGGAAGCGATGCTTGTCGCAACGGGCGAGATCGGCCGGACGCCAATCGTCGCCGCCGCGCAGGACTTTTCCTTCATGGGCGGTTCTATGGGCATGTTTGTGGGCAACGCGATCATCGCGGCCTCTCAGGAGGCTGTGCGCCTCAATCGTCCCCTTATCCTGTTTTCCGCCGCCGGGGGCGCTCGGATGCAGGAAGGTATCCTCAGCCTGATGCAGATGCCGCGCACCACGGTTGCGGTCCAGATGCTGAAAGAAGCGGGCCTGCCCTACATCGTGGTGCTCACCCATCCCACAACCGGCGGCGTGACGGCCTCGTATGCGATGCTCGGTGACATCCATATCGCTGAACCGGGCGCTCTGATTTGTTTTGCAGGCCCCAGGGTGATTGAGCAGACCATTCGGGAAAAACTGCCCGAAGGCTTCCAGAGGGCAGAATACCTGCTCGATCACGGGATGCTGGACCGCGTGACTGCACGTGGTGCGCTGCGTGAGGAACTGATCACAATCACCCGGATGCTGCTCGACATGCCACCTGCCGTCAAAGGCGATTTACCGCCTCCCGAACCGGAAAAGCAGACCATAATGGTGGAGCCCCAGAGCACCGAGAACGCGGCTCCGTCTCCCGAAGACGAAACGCGTCCGGCACCGGACAGGGAATGACGGCCCAAGGTTCGGACATCATCCTTGAACGGATGATGTCGCTTCACCCAAAAATCATTGATCTTACGCTGGATCGGGTGTGGCGGTTGCTGGACCGGCTCGGCAACCCTCAGACCAAACTCCCGCCGGTCATCCATATTGCGGGCACCAATGGCAAAGGCTCGACCTTGGCCATGCTACGGGCCGGGCTTGAAGGAGCAGGTCAACGCTGTCACGCCTATACCTCGCCCCATCTCGCTCGCTTTCACGAGCGTATTCGATTGGCGGGATCCCTGATTTCCGAACCTGATCTGACCGCCGTTCTGGATGAGTGCTATGACGCCAACGGAGACGCGCCGATCACGTATTTCGAGATCACGACATGCGCCGCGCTTCTGGCCATGTCCCGCGTGCCTGCGGATTTCACGCTGCTTGAGGTTGGTCTGGGTGGGCGGCTTGATGCGACGAATGTCATTGATCGACCGGCTTTGACGGTGATCACACCGGTCTCTCTCGATCATCAACAGTTCCTGGGGGAGACAGTGCCCGAAATCGCGGGTGAGAAGGCCGGCATTCTCAAACGTGGCGTGACCTGTGTCGTAGGTCCCCAGCAGGAAGCGGCTCTGGATGTCATCGAAGCCAGAGCTACGCGGGTCGACAGCCCGCTTTTGTCGCATGGCCAACATTGGCACGTGACCACGGAGCGTGGACGTCTGGTTTTTCAGGATGAAACGGGCCTTCGGGATCTCCCGCTGCCCAACCTGCCCGGCGCGCATCAGATCCAGAACGCAGGTATCGCGCTGTGCGGTCTGCGTCATCTGAATGCGGGCGACGCAGCTCTTGAGGCCGCCGTCACACGCGCAGAATGGCCCGCCCGGATGCAGCGGCTCATAGCCGGCCCTCTGGTCGAGACCGCAGGCACAGCCGAGCTTTGGCTCGATGGCGGTCACAATCCAGCGGCCGGTGAAGCTCTGGCAGATCATCTCGCCAGCTTGCCGCCACGCCCGACCTATTTGGTCTGCGGTATGCTCAATACAAAGGACATCGATGGCTACTTGTCCCCCTTGGCGGCTCAGGCGCGCGGGCTGACTGCCATTTCCATTCCCGGGGAAGTCAACACGCTACCCGCGGAGACGACGGCGGCAGCTGCACGCGCCTGCGGTCTGACAGCAGATAGCGCGGACACGGCTGGGGATGCGGTTTCCCGAATTACCGACCATAGCCCGGATGCGCGTATCCTGATTTGCGGCTCGCTCTATCTGGCCGGTCATATCCTGCGAGAAAACAGCTGAGCCCGATTACAGGTTAGCGCGTCTCTTCTGCCAAAAGGGCTTCAAGGCCGCATTTGTAATCGGGATAGTGCAATCGGACGCCCAGTTCCTCACTTAGCCGCGCGTTATCCGTGCGCTTGGATTCAGCGTAAAAGCTGCGCGCCATCTCCGTCATATCAGCCGTTTCAAAATCGACGGCAGGCGGCAAGGGCAGACCCAGCAATTCCGCCGCATAGCCGATCACATCTTCCGGTGGGGCCGGGAGATCGTCACAGACGTTGTAGATTGCGCCGGGATTGGGTCGTTCAATCGACGCGGCCAGCACCTGAGCGATGTCCTCGACGTGGATACGGCTAAAGACCTGCCCCGCCTTGATGATCCGTCGCGCGTTGCCCGCACGCACCTTTGCGAAAGGACCGCGTCCGGGCCCGTAAATTCCTGCCAGACGAAAAACGTGCAAAGGCAGACCCGGGATCGCAGCCCATGCGGCCTCGGCATCGACGCGCAATTGACCCCGCGCGGTGGCCGGATTGAGCGGGGTGCTCTCGTCCACCCAGGCGCCTTTGTGGTCGCCATAGACGCCCGTTGTCGACAGGTATCCAGCCCAGGTAAGCTGACTGGCCATTTTCCCGATCTCTTGGGTAAGCCGCGCAAGGACAGGATCGCCGCCCTCGCCTTCCGGACCGGCCGAAATCAGCAGATGCGTCGCCCGATCCATGGCCTCCGTCAGAGCATCATGGGCACCCTCCCCGGGCCAGACGATGGCCTCAACCCCTTCAGTCGCCAAGCGTTCCGCTTTTTCCGCCGAACGGGTTGTGCCAATCACGTGCCAGTCTTTCGGCAATAGCAGTCGGGTGAGCGCTTGGGCGGAGTAGCCGTGTCCGAAAGATAAAAGACAGCTCATGGATCAGAGCGACCGCGAGGCGACACAGATTTGGCTACTGGCGCATGGAATATAGCTTTCGCGCAGGTCATGGCGCTGGTCTTCCGGCGCGGGCAGAACTGCTGCGCCATACTCTGCCGAATGGGCCGAAGCGACGCCTCGGTCGATGTCATAGAGCCGAGTTTCCACACCTCCGCCCCGCGCGTCCGCTTCGGGTGAAAGAGACAGGAAAGGGTTGGAAAGACAAATTCCATCACACTGCAGCCAAAAGAAACGTTGCCATACTTCATGATTGCAAAATTCTCGCTCGGCTTAAAGACCTTCACGCCAGGAACAGCGCTCCGACATGCGACTCCCGCCAGCACATCCTGAACAGGGCGGTTCAACCTGATGCCGCAGAAAGATGCGCCGAACGAACCAGCCTCAACCGTTTCACGATTCGTGAACAGTCCCTCGCATCAACACTCAGCTCGAACGCACCCGTGAGGCATATCAATTGCAGGCATGTGCTGGGTCTTTCTGATCACTCTCGCGATGGCTTGCGGTCGCTCCGGCGAAAGCCAACGTGGCTGACGAAGTGCGACCACTAATCTTCATCCAGACTTAGAGCGCCACTCCCCTTGAACAAAAACCAAGGAAAAAACGCCGGTTGGAGGCGGGAATCATCTCGCTTACGTTGGGGACTCACAGCACCATACCCGTTTCCCGAGCACTGCTTTGGCGCGAATTCCGTGGTGGAAAAGCCATAAAGCGCCTTCTGAGGGTCGAAAAAACCTTATTTTCTTACACTATTTGTTGTGCTGGCCTACAAGATGCAGTTACATCGTCGCTACGAGGCCCAATACACGGGCAGCTGAAGGAGACCTGAAATGGCAAAACCAATGACCAAGACGCAGCTGGTCGCCGCACTGGCCGACGAGATGGACAGCGACAAGAAAACAGCAAATGGCGCGCTGGACGCCGTCATTAGCATCATCACACGCGAGGTTGCCGGCGGCGGCGCCGTCACCCTGCCAGGTGTTGGTAAAATCTACTGCCGCGAGCGCCCCGCGCGTATGGTGCGCAACCCAGCCACGGGAGAACAGATTCATAAAGAGGCCGACAAGGTCGTCAAAATGACCATCGCAAAAGCCTTGAAAGATAGCGTCAACGGCTGATAGCGCTCAAAGCAAGAACCACGAGGGGTCGCCGTTGGGGCGGCCCTTTTGCGTTGGGGGAAGACGCATGGATATTCGGGCGATCCTGATGGGGTTGGCGTTCGCCGCGATGTGGTCGAGCGCGTTCACGTCCGCAAGGATCATCGTGGCGGATGCGCCACCCTTGACCGCCCTCGCGCTACGCTTCTTCATCTCCGGCGTACTTGGCGTAGTGCTGGCGCGCGCCCTTGGTCAGAGCTGGCACCTGACATCCATACAGTGGCGCGCAACGATCATCTTTGGGCTTTGCCAGAATGCGCTCTACCTCGGCCTTAACTTCGTGGCGATGCAGACAATCGAGGCGTCCCTCGCGGCAATCGTTGCATCCTCAATGCCCTTGTTGGTCGGTTTGGCCGGGGCGGTCTTCCTCGGAGAACGGATCGGCGCATTCGGGTTTGCAGGATTGCTCAGCGGCGTGGCGGGTGTGGCGCTCATCATGGGCACGCGGCTCGAAGGCGGCGCGGATATGTTCGGGCTGATCCTATGCGTGCTGGGGGTTCTGGCATTGACCGTCGCAACTCTGACCGTGCGCGGTGCCACGTCGGGGGGCAATCTGCTCATGATCGTCGGGCTCCAGATGCTGATCGGGAGCGCGGCACTGGCAGTTGTTGGATTGGCAACAGAGCCGCTTGTGATCAACTGGTCGTGGAAACTCGGCGCGGCCTTCGCTTACACCACTCTGATCCCGGGGCTTGCCGCAACGCTGGTCTGGTTCGCACTGGTCAACCGGATCGGCGCGACACGCGCCGCAACCTTCCACTTCCTGAACCCGTTTCTGGGGGTTGTGATCGCTGCGCTCATACTCGGCGAGAGACTTGGGCTAAGGGATATCGTCGGCGTCCTGATCGCCACCGCGGGTATTTTTGCTGTTCAGATCTCACGCCAGCGAGATCAAAAGGGCCCTAAGCCTCGCCGCACCTGAGTGGTGCCAAAAATGGTCAAGAGATTCTGTTAAGAACCCGGTCCGATTTTTCCGGGAAGACCATCGCCCACCTGTCCACGGTGCAACAGCAAGTGATCGAGGATCACGCAGGCCATCATGGCCTCTCCCACCGGAACCGCGCGTATCCCGACGCAGGGGTCATGCCGTCCTTTCGTGATCACTTCGGTGGCCGTGCCATCCATACGAATGGACCGACGGGGTGTCAGGATCGATGAGGTCGGTTTCACGGCGAAACGCACCACAATGTCCTGACCGGTCGAAATACCGCCCAATACGCCGCCGGCGTGGTTGGAGCTGTATTCCGGGCCCTCGTCCCCCATGAAAATCTCGTCGGCATTGTCCGTGCCGGTCAGACGCGCCGCCGCCATGCCCTCACCGATCTCAACGCCTTTGACCGCGTTGATCGACATCATTGCCGCCGCGAGGTCGGTATCGAGCTTGCCGTAGATCGGCGCGCCAAGACCGGCCGGCGCCCCCCGGCACACAACCTCGATCTCCGCTCCGACGGATGTCTGCGCCTTGCGGATCGACTGAAGATAGTCTTCCCAGGCCGCGACAGAGCCTGCATCGGGCAGGAAAAAATCATTTTGATCAATCTGGGACCAGTCCAGACGCGCGCGGTCGATCTCCATCTCGCCCATGCGGGTCATGTATCCCCGGATCTCGATTCCCGGCACCAGATGCGCAAGGGTCGCCTGCGCGACGCCCGCCGCGGCCACGCGCGCTGCCGTTTCGCGGGCAGAGGATCGTCCGCCGCCTCTATAGTCCCGCAGACCGTATTTCTGATGATAGGTGATGTCGGCGTGGCCCGGACGAAACGTCTGGGCGATGTCACCATAATCCTTGCTGCGCTGATCTGTGTTCTCGATCATCAACTGGATGGGTGTCCCGGTGGTGCGCCCTTCGAACACACCGGAGAGAATGCGCACCGCGTCCGGTTCTTTACGCTGGGTCGTGTGCTTGCTCTGTCCCGGGCGGCGGCGGTCCAGAAAAGACTGGATATAGGCCGCATCAATCTCGATCCCCGGCGGACAGCCGTCGACCGTCGCGCCAAGCGCGGGCCCGTGGCTTTCTCCCCAGGTTGTGACCCGGAACATGCGGCCAAACGTATTGAAGCTCATCGCGGCTCTCCCCTGCCGTGTGACCTAGCGCCCTTGCCGAAGCGCCTCAAGCCGTTTCGAGCCCGGACGATGCAGGAGAGGCAGAGAGCCAACAGTTCGACCCACAACACTTGCCGCCAGATTGGCGATGCTCTTGCGTGCAAAAGGTGCCAGCTTGTCTCAAGACCGGATCGGTGATCCGAGCAACGCGGAGCTTCTGGCCCAAAGCAAGGAACTTACCTCAGGCGCCGGCCCTGAACTTGCGCTCCTCTCTGATCCAGTGAACATGCTAGAGCGCCTACCATCTCTCGCTGTCCTCCTATCCTTCTTCTGAGGTTACACTAGAGCCTTGCCCCGGTTTGAACGCAGCCTTACGCTTAGATGCGCTTCGGAAGCAGCAGGTATAACAATACGGGAAGTGATGTGATGCAGAGCTACCCAATTTTTGATCTCAAAGTAACAAAGAACAGAAGTCTTTTGGATAGGAAAGAAGCACGTGAAGCTTTTAAATGGTATATGAAGTCGATCCCTGAGCGCATTGCAATATTAAAGGATTTTGCGCTTAGTCACGGATACACAGTCGAAACAGGCACTGCCTTCTTGCCATCGCTTCAAGACTTATTTTTCGACACATGCCATGAAGTTAAGGGACAGGAGAGACTAGAGCCCCCTGAGCTTTCAATGGCCAATGACATTAGTATCTACATTAGTGAGCTTCTGGTAAATGAATGCGAAAATCTGTCTTGGAAACTTCATACATTCGGCAAGACGAGTATGCACTATCATTGTCCCGTCATTATGGGGTTCAAGGGGGTAAAGTACTCCAACTATTCGGTAAGGCTTGATTCTGCGATTGTGAGTTACGGAGAGCGGATTATTCGAGGAAAGCCAAAGGAAACTGATCTTTTTGTAAGAATGTATCGCAGTTCAATGGATAAGGCTTGAAAACCCTCTCCTTTCTCAAATAGGGCTGCTCATGGTCACTGCTAATCAACTTTGAGCTCTCTTTGGTATGGCGCTGTGGTCGAGAACAACTACGGCAAACTTTGGGGAATTGAGTACAAGAGCAGCACTGCAGCGTCAGATGCTCAGCAGAGACTTATCGACCTGTCTGTCAACAGGTTGGGACCTGCAGACGGCGTAAGTAGTCCAATACAAGGACGCGAAGTCGAAGGGGTTTTGACGATTTATCTACCATGAAGATGCTTCTAGAAACTGAGGGCAAAGGGCCTGAGCAAATTAGGGAATTTTCCAAAGCTGAGGAAGCTCTCAGAAAGCTGGATGCTTCTGGTATTCATTGATTTGCAAGTTTGACGCGCCAAGATGGCTCGAATTCACAAGTTTCGAACTAGTGCAGGAGAGCAGATTCAAATTGCTACCGAGAGGGGAGTCAGAATGGAAGTGCATTCCAATACGCCTATTCCCCAGAGTGAAAAAGACTGGATGACAAATAGAGGAATCACATATGTCGAGTGGTAGTCCTTGATGACCGCAGATAGTGGTAGCTTAGAAATTTGCATTTTTTCAGACTTGCGAACTGAGGATTGGGAGGCTTTGATTGATGAGTTTCAGTCGGCAGGTTTTGTGCTTTCAGTTGAGAGCGGAGGCTTGGTCGAGTTCCTTCCGCTCGGTCCTCTTTCTGAGGACTCTGAATGGATAACTGAACGATTGTCGAATTTCGAAGTTAGAGATTTGATACGTAAAAAAATTGATCTTCGCGAGCGAATTGGATTCGTTTTTGTCAATCAATGCGATCAGCTTAATCGACTGCATTTGTGGAGTGAGCCAACTGAAGATCAGAAATCCAAGTTTGTTTTTCTTCTTCCTGATAGTGTTGATAGAATAAATGGCACTTCTGTTGTTGATTTTAGACCATATGCAATGATTATTGCTCCCATTTTTCTGACCTTGTTTAAAGAGTTTGAGTTACGTTTCACGCAATACATTGACCGGTAGACAGAATTTAGCGTTTGACTGGCTAATGTTAATTAACCCGTCTGCTTAGCCGCACCAGTAAGCGTCATCCTTTTGGGTGGTGAGGCTGACTGACTTGTGGACATCGTTCGCTCGGATCTGGCCTTTGGCAAAGAACTCATCTTACCAGCCCAGAATGCGCTCTCCTCTCTGACCCCGTGCACGGGCTAGCCCACCCGTCTTGCGCTGTCTTCTCACCTTTCTGCGCAGCCTACCCTCGCCCCGGCTCTGGCCCAGGGCGCACTTTAGCGGTGACCCTATGGCATCCTGTTGGGCCATGGCGCGTCTTGCAGTATCCCAATAGCAGGAAACCCTGTCACGCCGACCCGCCTACGGGATCAAATATTGTTGATCCGTCAACGCGCTAGGTTGCAAAAAAGGAGTCGCTCATAGCGGTAACTTGTGGCAGTGTGGTAGGGCACATTACAACTGGGAGGATGTTAATGTCCTGGACGAAACCAATACTCCGCGAAATCGAGTGCGGCATGGAAATCAACATGTACGGGCCCGAGCATGATGACGACGAGCGCGAGGTTCTGTTCTGAAGTAACACGCGTGCGAAAGTGAGTTTTCGTGCGATTATTCTAGGAGCCGCGGCAGGCGGCGGCCTTCCACAATGGAATTGCGGGTGTACGAATTGTAATCTTGCGCGTGAGGGCAAGATCAAAAGTGCCACCCAGTCGTCGATAGCTGTGTCAGGGGACGGTCTATCCTGGGTCGTCCTGAACGCATCGCCAGATATCAGAGTGCAACTGGCCCACGCGCCGGCGCTTTTTCCAACTGATCTGCGCCAGCTTCCGATTGGTGCAGTTGTGTTGACCAATGGCGATATCGATCATGTGGCGGGCTTGCTGACGCTCAGAGAAGTGCAGCCGTTCCGGCTTTATGCAACGCAGGGCATCCACGAGGTGCTGGATCAGAATCCCATCTTTGATGCTCTGCGTCGCGATGTCGTCACCCGGCTCGCGCTTGCCATGAATACGCCGTTCGAAGCCGCCCCCGGCCTTGAACTGGAGCTGTTCCCAGTGCCCGGGAAAGTGCCGCTCTATCTCGAAGGAGACACGGTAGAAACCGATATGATTGGAGAACAGACAGTGGGAGTTGCACTGACCACAGATGATCATAGGGCCTTTTACATTCCGGGCTGCGCGGCCATGACAGATGAGCTGCGCGCGCGTCTTGAGGGGGCGGACGCTGTGTTCTTCGACGGCACGCTCTGGTCAGATGATGAAATGCAGGTTCAGGGGGTTGGCACGAAAACCGGCGCGCGTATGGGTCATATGTCGATGAGCGGTCCCGGTGGTTCCATCGCCGCTTTCGAGGCGCTGCGTGTGGACCAGAAGATCTTTGTTCACATGAATAACACCAACCCGGTGTTCCGACCGGATGCGCCGGAACGCGCACAGGCGGAAGCAGCAGGATGGGTGATCGGCGAAGACGGGATGGAGATCGCTCTATGACCCATAGCCGCGACGCTTTCGAAGCACGGCTGCGCCGGATCGGGGCAGAGCGGTATCATGACCTGCACCCGTTTCATGACCTTCTGCACGGCGGGGGATGCACACCTGATCAGGTCCGGGCCTGGGTTATAAACCGCTATTACTATCAGCATTCGATCCCAATGAAGGATGCGGCATTCATGTCCCGCGTCGAGGACCCTGCCCTGCGGCGCCAATGGCGCTCGCGGATTGAGGATCACGATGGAACCGACGAGAACGAGGGCGGCATACGCCGATGGCTGCGCCTTGCAGAGGCCGTGGGCCTCGCTCCCGATTATGTTTCCTACTGCGAAGGCGTGCTGCCTGCGACACGATTCGCGGTCGCCGCCTCTGTACGGTTCGATCGTGCAAAGACACTGCTAGAGGCAGTGGCCGCGTCGCTCACCGAACTCTTTGCCCCGAAGATCCATGCCAACCGCATTCAGGGCCTCCTGAAACACTACGACTTTGCCGATGAACGCGCGTTGTCCTACTTCAAAAACCGGTTGAAAGAGGCGCCGAAAGACGTGGCCTTCGGACTGACCTGGGTGCTCGATCACGCAGATACGGCCGAAAAGCAAAACGCGGCTGCCGCTGCATTGACCTTCAAGACCGACGTGCTCTGGTCTCAACTGGATGCGCTTTATGCGGCCTACGTCACTCCCGCACGGATCCCTCCCGGTGCCTGGCAACCGGGCGAGGGTCTTTTGCTGAGGCACGCCTCATGATCACGACCAGCGATATCCCGTGCCTGCCTCGCGGCGTGAGGTTGCACTTTGATCAGGTGCGCGACCGCTGGGTCCTGCTTGCGCCGGAACGCGCGATCCCGCTTGACCAGGTCGGCCACGCCATTTTGCAGGAAGTCGACGGCGCGCGCAGTTTTGGCGAGATTACGACCGCGCTCGCCGAGAAATACGATGCGCCGGTATCCCAGATCCAGGAAGATAGCGCAGGATTTCTAAACGCCCTAAAAAATCGCCGATTTGTGGATTTGGTGTCATGACGCCGGAACCCCCTATCGCCATGCTCGCAGAGCTGACACATCGATGTCCGCTGGCCTGTCCCTATTGTTCGAATCCGCTGGAACTGGCGATGATCGAAAGTGAGCTGGACACAAAAACATGGGCGCGCGGCTTTGACGAGGCGGCCAGGCTGGGGGTTTTGCAGCTACACCTTTCGGGCGGCGAACCCGCGTCGCGCCGCGATCTTGTGGCGTTGGTCGCCTCGGCGCGCGATGCCGGGCTTTACACCAATCTGATCACCTCCGGAATTGGACTGAACGAGGCAAAACTTGCGCAGCTGGATGAGGCGGGGCTCGATCATGTTCAACTCTCTCTGCAAGGCACGACGCCCGAACTGGCCGATGATATCGGCGGATATCGCGGCGGCTTCACGCGCAAGATGCAAGTGGCACGCTGGATTTCCGAGATCGGATTTCCCCTGACGCTCAATGTGGTGCTGCATCGGCGCAATCTGCATCAGTTGCCACGCGCATTTGAGATTGCGCAGGAACTTGGCGCGCGCCGTATCGAAGTGGCCACTGTACAGTTTCACGGCTGGGCGCTGAAAAACCGTGATGCCCTCATGCCCACAAAGGAGCAGGCCAAGGAAGCAATCCGACTGGTCAACAAGGCCAGGAAAGAACTGAAGGGCACGTTGGTGATCGATTTCGTGCCGGCAGACTACCATGATCAACTGCCCAAGCGATGCATGGGCGGCTGGGGGACAACCGGCCTTAACATCGCGCCGGACGGTCAGGTTCTTCCGTGTCACGCCGCGCAAACGATCCCGCATCTTACATTCGACCGGGTACAGGAAAAGCCTCTATCCGAGATCTGGTACAGCGGAGCCGCGTTCAACGCCTATCGCGGCGACGCATGGATGCCGGACACGTGCAAGACATGTGATCGAAAAGAAATCGATTTTGGCGGCTGTCGGTGCCAGGCCATGGCCCTGACCGGTGATCCCAATGCCACGGATCCTGTCTGCGCCAAATCGCCCTTTCATTTAGAGGTGAAGGAACAGGCCCAGCAGCATGCCGCTCATGGCAACGACGTTCCCCTCACATACCGTGTTCCGCCTCGCAAATCTGCGCCGCAGCAACAAACACCCGGCACTGCAAGAAGGGCAAATGCATGAAACTAACAAGACGAGATCACCTGACGCTTCTCGGCGCGACGGCGGCCGCGACACTTTTACCTTCCGGAGCGCGGGCAAACGGTGCCGTGCACGAGGTAAAAATGCTCAATCATCATCCGGATGACAAAAAAGAGCTGATGGTGTTTTACCCCGACATTGTGCGCGTCAGCCCGGGCGACACGGTCCGTTTTCTGGCGGCGGATAACAATCACAATTCTCAGGCGCGGAACGACATGTTGCCCGAGGGCGCGGAAGCCTGGAAGAGCAAGATCGGCAGCGACTTCGATCTCACGCTCGATGTGGAAGGCGCCTATGGCTACTTCTGCACACCGCACAAATCCTACGGCATGGTCGGGCTGATCCTCGTAGGGGATGTCTCGGGCAACTATGAAACGCTCAAAACCGTGCGCCAGCGCAGCAAATCGAAGCCCCGGTTCGAAGATATCTTCGCCCGGGCCGACGCGCTCTTGGCGGGCGAAGCGTAGTGCCAATTGATTTTAGTGAATGAACGAGTGTCGAGCTGAATAGAAGGAGATGGTTGAAAGAGCCACAAGACAATAGCCATTAAAGGGAGGAACTAATGGATATCAAAAGTAAAATCAGTTCTCTGACAGTGACAGCCTTTGCTGTTCTGGGCGCCTCGACAGCGCTTGCGCAAAGCGGTCCCAGTCTGAGCCATGAGGTCGTTCTGGACGGTCTGGAAAGTCCATGGGATATGGCTTTCCTCGATGACGGGACGATGTTTTACACCGAGAAATGCGATGGGCTTTCCGTCCGAATGCCATCGGGTGATGTAAACGCCCTGCTGGGCATGAGCGAATCCGAAGGCTACAATTCGGTTGCAGAAGACCTGTTTTGCGAAGGTCAGGCCGGCATGATGGGCGTCGCTATCGATCCCGATTTTGCGGATAATCGACGTATCTACGTATACTCCACGTCCAACATGGTCACACCGCACACAAACAGGCTGATGCGGATGGTCGTCAGCGAAGATTTCACATCCGTTGATGAGCGAACAGACATCGTTGAAGACGTGCCCTACAAGATGGCTGCGTCAGATCACCCGTTTGGCGGGCCCGGGGCACATAACGGCGGACGCGTCCGGTTCAATCCTGCGGATGGGTATCTCTACCTGACCACGGGCGACACCCATAATGGACAGGTTCCACAAAGTCCTAGTCTGATGGGATCAAAGGTGCTGCGCATCGATACGGACGGCTCTGCCGCAGAGGGCAATACACCGCCCTTCGGCTTCGACAAGCGGACTTACACCTATGGTCACCGCAATGTCCAAGGGATCGCATTCCACCCCGAAACGGGCGACGCGATTGCGGCCGAGCATGGTCCATGGCACTCCGATGAGGTCACAGTGCTGCGCAACGGCGGAAACGCAGGCTGGGATCCTCGCCCCAATATGGCGGGACGTGGAGATTGCCCGGACGATTACTGTGGCTACAGCCCGAACCAGATGGTCGGCGAAAATCGCTACACACGGGCCGCCTGGATGCCGATGACAGACTTCGTGACGTATCCAAGCGCAATGCCTCCGATCTGGAACAATAACGGCTGGTCGCAGGGCACAAATGCGGCAGACTTCCTGGAAGGCGACGCCTGGGGGGACTGGAATGGTTCCATGGTTGTTGGAATCCTGGGCATTGGCTTTGGCGGAACCCCAATTGGTCAGCGCATCGATGTCATGACCTTCACCGATAGCGGCAAGGAACTTGCGGCGGTAACCACGATGGATCTACCGATTGATTCCGGTCGCTTCCGCTCACTGGTTCAGGGCCCAGATGGCGCGCTTTATGCGCTGATCGAAGAAGGGTCGATCGTGAAGCTTATGCCACAATAAAAAGGCCCGGATGCGCCGCCTTTCGCGTGGCGCATCCGAACTTACTGCCTGCGCAGCACCAAAAATCGGTCGGACGCGGCGGGTGTTTACTCCCCCAGAACAAAAGCCTTTGGTATTTCATAGCGCTGATCGTCAACCCGGATCACGTAGAGTCCGTCCTCAAAGCGCCAGTCTGTATCTGTACCGACGCCCGACATGGTCGAATTACCTCGCGTGAATTCACCGTGGGTAAAGTAAAGCTCTCGGGTGAAGCTGTTGGAGAAGGTCGCAATGACAGTTGCATCTCCCCCGCCGCTGCGCGCGACGCCAGCTTTGCACTGTCCGAGGCTCTCGCCCTCATTCTGTGCACAAGCGATCTCGCCGGACGCATCGTAGTCACGTCGCCGGGCGCGCACTTTACTGTCATCGCGCCCCGTCGCGACAACGCCATCTGGCCCGGTTGCCGGGACAACATGGTGTGACACAACGTATCCGGTGCGCGCCCCGTCGCGTTCGGCGACCTCGCACCAAACCTGGCCTCCCACCTCTGCACAACCACGATTCGCAAGAAGGGTGGATTGCGCAAGCAGCGACAATTGTTCGGAATTTTCTGACGGTTCACGATAAAGACCCACGTCGCTGTCTATGACTTCCAGTCGCCTCGGGCCACCGTGTTCCGGCGCGGCCAGGCTTGCTATTTGCGGCACGGTTTGCGCGGTGGAAACAGTGCCAGAAAGCGCTGTCGCCGCACAGGCGAGCAAGAACACCGAAGGCTGGAACATGAAAATGCGGGCGATAGAGAGACGATGTATCATAGCTTTGAAATTCAGGGATCTTTAGACGTATCGGATGCCAGATGCGGGCTCTTCCGCACTTTAGCACGCTTGGCTTTTGTTGCGCAGCCCCGTCATCTTGACACACATGGGTTGAACAATTTGAGGCGTCATGCCCTGTTGGCAGCATGCTGACGTCGCATGACGCTCATCGTGGCAATACTGAAGGAAGGGGCTGAAATCGTGACCCGTAGCCCGTCTTGCACAACGAAAGTGACTTCAAGCCACTGGGGGGCTTTCGAGGTAAGTGTCGCGGATAACAGGATCATCGCGACAGGCCCGTTCTCTGAGGATCCCTATCCCTCCCGTATTCCGGAGGCTCTTCCTGCGGCGGTCCATCACCGGACCCGTGTTGCGCGCCCTTCCATACGCCGGGGCTGGCTGGAGAAGCGGCAACGCAGCGGACGGGGGAGCGATGATTTCGTCGACCTTCCATGGGACGAGGCGCTCGACATCGCGGCAAGAGAAATCGACCGAATCCGTCGTGAGCATGGTAACGAGGCCATCTTTGGAGGGTCCTATGGGTGGGCATCCGCGGGACGATTTCATCATGCACAAAGTCAGGTGCATCGGTTCCTGAACTGCATTGGCGGCTATATCGCATCGTTTGGCAGTTATTCGACGGGATGTGCTCAATCGATCATGCCACACGTGTTCGGCGTAAACTTCCTGAAAATGCTCTACGAGCATCAGGACGGCTGGCACACGATCCACGACCATACTGACACGCTCGTCATGTTCGGTGGCATCAACCCAAAGAATTCTCAGGTGAGCATGGGGGGCGTGACCGAGCACGATACGGCCGGATGTTTCGAGGGATTTAAGAAAAAGGGAATGCGCCTCATCAATATCGGACCGCAGCGATCTGATGCACCGGACGGATGCGAATGGATCCCTGTCCGGCCCGGCTCGGATACCGCGTTGATGCTGGCGCTGGCATATGTTCTGGAGGATGAGGAGCTTACGAACCAGGCGTTTCTGTCAAGCCATACAATCGGGTTTGAGAGGTTCCGGCCCTACCTGATGGGCGACGCGGATGGCGTACCCAAGACGCCAGAATGGGCCGCGCCGATCTGCGGCGTGGAGCCCGGTATTATCCGCACGCTGGCGCGACACATGGCGTCGAGCCGAACGCTCATAACTGTGGCGTGGTCGCTGCAGCGCGCCGAACATGGTGAGCAGCCCTACTGGATGTCGGCAGTGCTGGCGGCGATGCTCGGACAGATCGGTCTTCCCGGCGGCGGCGTGGGCTATGGCTATGGCGCCATCGGTGGCGTGGGCAAGTCGGTTATCGGGTTGCGAGGTATGACCTTTCCGCAGCTGAGCAATCCGGTGAAGTCGATCATTCCTGTCGCGCGGATCGGAGATATGTTGCGCAACCCGGGTCAACCCTACGATTTCAACGGACAGCGCTGCACCTACCCGGATATTCGCCTGATCTACTGGGCGGGCGGAAACCCGTATCACCATCATCAGGACCTCAACGCGTTGCATGACGCCTGGCAACAGCCCGAGACGATCATTGTGAACGAACCGTGGTGGACGGCCACGGCGAAACGTGCGGATATCGTCTTTCCTGCGACAACACCCTACGAACGTGAAGATATCGGGCGAACGAACCTCGATGACTACCTCTTTCACATGCCGCAACTGATCTCGCCCGTGGGCGAGGCGCGCGACGATTTCGAAATCTTCTCGGCTCTCGCCGATCGCCTGGGATCGGGCCAGAGGTTCACGGAAGGCATGGTCGCCGAGGAATGGATCAAAACCCTTTACGAGGCTTTCCAGGACGTGGCCGCCGAGGAAGGGGTGGAGGTGCCCGATCTGGCCAGCCTTAAAGAACGCAACTGGGTCAAACTTCCGATCAGCATGGACGCGCCGAACCGCTCGCTTTTTGCTCCGTTCCGCGATGATCCGGACGCCTTTCCGTTAGGCACGCCATCCGGTCGCATTGAGATTTTTTCGAAGACCATCGACAGCTTCGGCTATGAGGATTGTCCCGGACACCCGGTCTGGCTGCCGCCAACGGAATGGCTCGGAGCGGCAACCGAAAAAGCGCCGCTCCATCTTGTCTCACCACAGCCCGGGGACAAGCTTCACAGCCAGCTTGAATGCGCGCTTGCCGATGCAGACGGCGCGCGTCCCGCGACCCTTATCATCCACCCACAAGATGCAGAGAGCCGGGGCATTGAATCCGGATCACTCTTGCGCGTGTTCAATAAACGCGGGGCGTGCCGGGCCAGAGCGCTGGTCTCGGACAGCATAGCCGTCGGTGTCGTTGCCTTGCCCACAGGAGCATGGTTTGGCGATCCGGGTTCCAACATTGATCCAGACGGCAATCCCAATGTGCTCACGATGGACGTGGGCACGTCACGCCTCGGACAGGGCTGCAGCGCACACACGGCACTGGTGGAGGTTGCAAAACTCTCGTCCGATGGATCGTGAAGCAAACGAACAGGACCGGGTGCAACCCTGGAAGAAATGGCCGCAGATATGCGTCTACGGCTTGAAACCTTCGTGCGTTTGCCCATCAATGCGCTGAAGATCTTTAGGACACTCAGCGCAGACCGGCGTCAAGAGACGAGGCTCGAAAGATGGATGCCATCACACGCACGGCGGGACTTTCCTGTTTCAAAAACCCGCATGACATCGTGGCACTCGACGGTGGGATCACCAATGTCAATCTCAGCGTGCGTGATGGCGACAGTCGCTATGTTGTGCGGTTGGGCTCCGACATCGAAGAGCACGGCGTGATGCGCTGGAACGAACTGGCGCTCAGCCGAGCCGCAGAAGCAGCGGATGTGTCGCCGGGCGTCGTGTATCATGAACCGGGTGTGCTGGTCCTCGACTTCATCGAAAGCAAGACGTACGGGGAGGCGGATGTACGCGATCCGGAAAACCTGCCGAAGATCATAGAACTTGTAGCCAAAGCGCACAGAGATCTGGGGAAACATCTGACGGGACCGGTCCTGACCTTCTGGCCGTTTCAGATTGTACAAACCTATGCGTCCCGGCTTTTATCTGACGATACGTCTTATGCGTCTTCGCTTCCGGGGCTCATGGCGGATGCGGAAATGCTGGAAGCGGCGACCGGTCCTGTCGATCTTGTAATCGGTCACAATGACCTGTTGGCGGCAAACCTGCTTGATGACGGTGACCGGCTTTGGCTGATTGACTGGGAATATGGCGGCTTCAACACGCCTCTTTTCGATCTGGCAGGTCTGGCCGGCAACAACGGGCTTTCGGAGGCACAGGAGCGCGCAATGCTGGAGCAGTATTTTGAAGCTCCCGCAGAGCAGCGTTGGCGCTCTTATCAAGCGATGAAATGCATCTCTCTGATGCGCGAAACGCTTTGGTCCATGACGTCCGAGATCCATACGGACATCGACTTTGACTACGCTGATTACCCAGCCGAGAAACTCGAACGGCTTCGGGCCGCGCTCACCGATTTCCGCAATATTTGAGGCACAAATGACACTTCCGGCGTCATCGAAGATAATTGTTGTTGGTGGCGGGATCATCGGGTGCTCAACAGCATATCATCTTGCCGCACTGGGCCAGGAAGTGTTGTTGGTTGAAAAGGCCAAGCTGACCTCCGGTTCTACATGGCATGCTGCGGGGCTGGTGGGACAGCTCCGATCAAGCGCCAATATCACACAGCTTCTGGGATACTCGATTGACCTCTATGATCGGCTCGAAGCGGAAACGGGACTCGCGACGGGCTGGAAAATGAACGGCGGGCTCCGACTGGCCTGCAATGCGGAACGCTGGACAGAAGTGAAACGGCAGGCCACGACCGCGCATAGCTTTGGCCTCGACATGCAGCTCCTGACACCGCAGGAGGCGCAGGAGCTGTGGCCCTTGATGGATATTTCGGATGTTGTCGGCGCCGCGTTCCTGCCAACCGATGGACAAGCCAACCCCTCGGACATCACTCAGGCTCTGGCCAAGGGCGCGCGCGCAGGCGGGGCGCTCATCGTTGAGGATTGCCCGGTCGACGCGATCCTGACAGAGAATGGCCGTCTGGCCGGCATCCGGACCGGACAGGGAGACGTGGCATGCGAAAAGCTTGTTCTCTGTGCAGGTCAGTGGACACGGGAACTGGCCGCAACCATCGGCGTCACCGTGCCTCTCGTCTCCGTTGAACATCAGTACATGATTACTGAAGCGTTCGGAGTTCCCTCGGATCTGCCAACACTGCGCGACCCGGACCGGCTCACCTACTACAAAGAGGAAGTGGGCGGGCTAGTGATGGGGGGCTACGAGCCAAACCCAATCCCTTGGGCCGCGGATGGTGTGCCCAAAGGATTCGACTTTCAGCTTTTGCAGTCGAATTTCGACCATTTCGAACAGATCGTGGAATTGGCCATGCCCCGCGTTCCAGCGCTGGACAAAGCCGGGATCAAGCAACTTCTGAATGGGCCCGAGAGCTTTACGCCGGACGGAAACTTTATCCTCGGCGAAGCGCCGGACATGGCGAATGTCTTTGTCGGGGCAGGCTTTAATGCGTTCGGTATCGCGTCGGGCGGCGGTGCAGGGATGGCGTTGGCAGAATGGGTGGCCAAGGGTGAGCCGCCTTATGATCTCTGGCCTGTCGACATTCGGCGCTTCGGGCGACCGCATACGGATACAGACTGGGTGAGAACCCGCACACTCGAAGCATATGCAAAGCACTACACCATGGCCTGGCCATCCGAAGAGCATGTTTCGGCGCGTCCCTGCCGTCGCTCGCCACTCTATGAGCGGCTCAAGGAGGCCGGCGCGGTCTTCGGCGAAAAACTTGGATGGGAACGCCCGAACTGGTTTGCGGAACCGGGCGAGCCGACGCATGACGTCTATACCTTCGCGCGTCCGAACTGGCACGCCGCAGTTGGGCGCGAGCATCGGGCCGCACGCGACGCGGCGGTGCTTATCGATCAGACATCATTTGCAAAGTATGTGTTGAAAGGACCCGACGCCGAGGCGGCGCTTGGCTGGATCGCAGCGAACCGGGTCGACGGGCCGGTAGGCAAGGTAACCTATACCCAGATGCTAAACGACCGGGGCGGGATCGAATGCGATCTGACATGCGTCCGGACGGCTCAGGACGCATACTACATTGTCACCGGCACAGGATTTGCCACGCGGGATTACGATTGGATCCGGCGGAACATACCCACCGGAATGAATGCTCAGCTCGTGGATGTGACATCGGGCCAGGCCGTTCTTTCGCTCTGCGGTCCGAAGGCACGCACCATTCTGGGATCGATCACCAGGGCCGATATATCGAACGACGCCTTTCCTTTTGGCACGATGCGCCGGATCGGTATTGCAGGTTGCCCTGTCATGGCGCTTCGGATCACCTATGTCGGGGAACTCGGCTGGGAGTTACACCTGCCGACAGAATACGCCGTAACGGTTTTTGACGCGCTCCATGAGGCTGGTTCAGAGCACGGGTTGCGCAATGCAGGTTACAGGGCCATTGAGACCTTGCGCCTTGAAAAAGGCTATCGCGCCTGGGGCTCTGATATCGGCCCCGACCATACGCCGGACGAGGCCGGGTTGGGTTGGGCTGTCAAGTTAAAGGCCAACACCGATTTTCGGGGGCGCAGCGCGGTTCAGACCCAGCGAACGGCGGGCGTTTCGAAAATGCTCGCGACGTTCACAACCCCGGGTGATGTGATCCTTTCGGGTCGCGAAACGATCTATCGCGACGGTCTGCGCTGCGGCTGGTTATCCTCTGGCGGCTTCGGTCACAGCTTGGGCAAAAGCATCGGCATGGGATATGTGCGCAACCCAAATGGCGTGACGCGGGATTACGTGTTAGCCGGCTCTTACGAGCTTGAAGTTGCGGCGCATCGTGTGCCCGCGGAAGTAACTTTGAGCCCGCTCTACGATCCGGAGATGAGCCGCATAAAGTCATGACATCCGACTTGTACAGCTATTCCGATGTCTAGTGTCCAACAGCCGCCATGTCGGTTTGGAGCGCCTGAGGGACTACGCACGTTCCCTCTGATCCAGCCAGTTTTTAACAATCTCGCGATGCCGCGTGCCGTCATAGCTTGGGAAATGACCGCCATGGACCAGGCGAACAGGTAGATCGTAAAGCCGGACCATGGACGCGTGATAGTCGGCCGCATTCGCGTGGTAGGTATCTTCGATAAGTGGTCCGTCGTAGACGATATCCCCTGAAAAAAGAATGCCCGTCGCAGCCTCCCAGAGGGCTATGCCGCCGGGCGAATGCCCGGGCGTATGAATGACCTCGAAGTGCCTGTCTCCTAGGTCAACGATATCCCCATCGTCCAGCAACCGCGTGGCGGGTGCCGCGCGAACCGCGTAGGTCCTGGATTGGTACGGTGGTGGCGGAAGACGGTCGAAAATGTCGTCGGTGACATAGGGATCTGCGAGCGTGGCGGCGGGCGTTGGGTTGGCCAGCAGCTCCGCCTCAGCGCGATGCACCGCGCGGTCCTCGAATTCATGGTGGCAGCCAATATGATCAAAATGGGTATGGCTGGCCACAGCGGTCAGGGCGCGTTCTGTAACCAGCGGCACCCAGTCCCGCAGGCTGACAACACCCATACCGCTATCGACCAGCATGTCCCGATCTCGCCCACGCACATGCCAGATGTTGCAACGATAAAACTCGTGGATGAACGGCTCGTCGATGAAGGTGACATCATCAGCGAGCTTGCGAATACGATACCAATCCTCGGGTCGCGCGCGCTCCATGTTTCAATCTCCCGTGGGAAAGATGTGAAAGGCCTCTTCGCGCGCGCTCAACACCAGGTCCTGCCCCGGTGCCGGAACCTCGCCCGGCGGCAGGTTCGCCACCAGGATAAGATCCGGTGCCGCGTCCGGGATGACATGCGCCCTCACATAGGTGCCGAAGAACGCGGCATCCTTGACGCGCGCGGTTCCCAAAGCAATGGGGCCGTCGTTCAAATCGATGGCTTCGGGTCGGATACAGGCGACGCATGCCCCGGAAAATCCCGACGTGACGGCAAGACGACCAAGGGGCGTATCGATACCCTCCGGGGTGACAGATGCCGGAATATGGTTCATCTCGCCCATGAAATCCGCCGAAAAGAGCGATGCCGGTTGCCGATAGATCCGTGCCGGCGTGCCCTCGTCTTCGATCCGGCCTGCGTTCATCACGACAATCCGGTCAGCGATGGCCATGGCCTCCTCCTGATCATGCGTCACATGCACGAAGGTCGTGCCCACCTGCCGCTGAATGGCCTTTAGCTCATCCTGCATGGCCCGGCGCAGCTTCAGATCCAGCGCGCCCAACGGTTCGTCCAACAAAAGGACGTCCGGTTCAACCGCAAGCGCACGGGCCAGCGCCACGCGCTGCCTTTGTCCGCCAGATAGCTCATGGGGTCTTTTCTGGGCGGATCCGGCCAGACCCACGAGGTCGAGCATCGCTTCTGCCCGCGCGTACCGCGCGCGTCGTTCGACACCCGCCATGCGCAGACCAAAGCTCACATTGTCGCGCAGGTTCATATGCGGAAAGAGCGCGTAATCCTGAAACATCGTCGTTGTGGGCCGCTTGGCCGGAGCAACGCGCGTCATATCGCGCCCGCCAATCGACACACGGCCCTCGCTTGGCTCGATGAAGCCCCCCAGCACCGACAGCAACGTGGTCTTTCCGCATCCAGACGGGCCCAGAAGGGTTATGTACTCTCCTGCATCGATGTCTAGCTCGATGTCCTTGAGCGCGTGAAAATCTCCAAACCGGTGATTCAGTTTGATGATGGATACAGGGGCGGTCATGCGCGGCGTTTCCGGAACACAAGGAATTCAAGAAGGAGGACAATCGCCACGGAGACCAGAAAGACGAGGCTACCGATCGCATTGAGTCTCGGTGACAGACCCGACCTCAGAAGCGACCAGATTTCTACCGGCAGAGTGACGTCGAAGCGGCTTAACAGGAAGGCGATGATGAACTCATCCCAGGAAAAGGTCAGCGACAAGAAGAACGCCGCCGCAATGGCGGGGAAGACCATGGGGACCGTAACGAGCCAGATCACCTGCATCTCGCCTGCGCCAAGATCGCGTGCGGCCGTCTCCGCGTTTTTCTGTTGGGCCCCCATGGACGCGTAAATGATCGCGAATGCCAAGGGCAGGTTGATGACCACATGCCCAATAGCGACAGTCAGCAGGGACAGTCCAAGACCGACACGTGTCAGGACGATCAGCAAGCCAAGTCCGATGATCAGATAGCTTACGGTCAACGGCGCGATCAAAAGTCCACGGATCGCAACAGACCCGGGAAGCACGTGGCGCGCCAGGCCATAGGCTGCAAAAAAACCGAGACCGACCGCCAGGATGGACGAGCCCGCCGCAACCAGGAGCGAGTTGGACAACGCGTCGACAAGTCCATCATCGCTCAGAACCTCGGCATACCACCTGGCGGATGGGCCATCGAACGGCGGCACAGGTAAAGTGCTGCCCTGAAACGAGAAAAGCACCAGCGTCCCGACCGGCAGGTAGATGAAGGCAAAGGCGATCGCCAGATAAATCCAGGACACGGCCCGCGTCATAGCCGATCAAGCCTCAGCCAGCGGGCCGACGCCAGATAGGCCAGCGTCACGATGGCCATCAGCGCGATGGCCAAAGCGGAGGCAAGTGGGAAATCTGCCCGTCTGCCCAATTGCACCATGATGACCTGTGGAACGGTCAACTCCGAGTTGCCGCCAAGAATTTGCGGTGTGACGTAATCCCCAATGCAGAGCACGAATGTCAGAAAAGCGCCGGTCACGACACCCGGCAAGGTCAGGGGCAAAATCACATGGCGGAATGTCTGAAAGGCCGATGCGCCCAGATCCATCGCCGCGCGCCTGTAATTCGGGGAAAGCTGAATGAGGTTTGCGTAAATGGTCAGCGTGAGAAGCATCACAAAAAAATGCACAAAGCCGGTCACTGTCGCAAAGCGCGTGTTTGCCAAGGTCAGCGGTTCGGAGATCAGACCGAGGCCAAGCATCGCTTGGTTTATTGCGCCCTCCCGCGCCAGAACCAGCAGCCATGCATAGGACCGCACGACGTAGGACGTCCAGAACGGCAAAACGGCAAGAAGAAGCGCCAGACGTTGCCACTTGGGTGGCACGCGGAAGGCGATGATCCACGCCAGCGGGTAGGCCAGAAGGATCGAAACGACGGTAACGATCAGGGTGATTTCAAGAGAGACGAAGAAGGCGCGCCAGATATACGCCTTCTCAGCGATCTCCGCATAATTGGCGAGAGACAGCCCCCAGATCAGCGTGCGACCTTCCAGGGTGGCAAGGCTCATCGCGCCCATGACAAGGAAGGGGACAACGAAGAAGGCAAGTGTCCAGAGAAGGGCCGGAGTTACAAAACTCCAGCCCCTGACGCTCTGGTCATGCGTCCTCACTGTTGCAGCGTTTCCAACCAAAGATCCTGCATCTCGATATCGAGATCAGCATCCGGTGCCGGGTAAAGCTGAGTCAGGCCGAGATAGTCGGTCTGGCTGTCCCACCGCAGCGTTTCTTTCTGTGCATCGGTCAGAACATCGCCGGCCATTGAATTCGCCGGCATGCCCCAGAAGCAAGATGACGTGGCCAGACGCGACTGGCCTTCGGGGCTCATGATGTACTTGATGAATTCCAGTGCGAGATCAGGATTCGCGCTGCCTTCTACGATGCCAATGGACTGTGCCCAGCGCACCGCGCCTTCCTGGGGGATTGTCCAGGTCAGTTCGGGCTGTTCTTCGGCAAGCACGGCGGTCAACCATTCGCCGCCGCCGACAACGATATCAACTTCACCCGTGGCAAGGGCGGTTTGCGCCGCGACCACCCCGGCGACGGACGCGGCCCGCGACCGCATGGTCGTCAAGATCTCGCCGATTGGTTCAAGATCCCCGGACCCGATGTCGGCAGTTGCGATGTCGCCTGCGATCGCCGCCAAGCCCATGACCGGCAGATAATAATCATAGATGGAAATACGGCCGTCGTACTTCTCCGACCAAACGGTGGCGAGGCTTTGCATATCCGCCTCGTCGACCTTGGCTGAGTTGTAAGAGATCGTGTTGTAGCCGAATTTTTCCGTCACGGCGTAGGTCACGCCATCGATCGTGTTGTTTTCATCCATCACGACTTCGGGAAAGATATCGCTCATCGGCAGCTGGGTCGTGTCGAGCGGCGCGAGCATATCTGCCTCAACAGCGCGGAAAACGTCGATTCCATCGATCACAAGCACGTCCCAGTCGCCGGGTCGGGATTGTTCGAGTAAGGCCAAAGCGGCCCCGGTGCCCTCGTATTCGCGCAGGTTCACTTTGACATTATGCTCGGCCTCAAACGGCTCAATGAGCGCGGGATCTGTGTGGTCACACCAGACAAGTGCATTCAGCTCACCTTCGGCAAACACGGAGCCAGCGCTCAGGCTGATCGCAGACGTGGTCAGGAATAGTGCAGACAGACGGGTCATTCGGTATCTCCCCCTTGGTTATGTGCGCCCGCTGCCTTCGCGCGGGCCATATCTTTCGAAAAAAGTTGAACTCATTCATTTTTGTAGTCAACTATATTATTTACAGCGACTGCATGATTCATCCAGAGGTTCCATGGCGGGATTGCGCGCAAAGCAGAAAGCAGACCGTGAAAAGCGCATTTTGAAAGCGGCTGTGACTAAATTCAGGGCACAGGGATATCATTCCGTGCGAATCGAGGATCTGGCCGAAGCCGCTGAGGTCTCCGTCGGCACCGTCTATAACTACTACCGAACCAAGGGCGACATCCTGATTGCGACAGTCGCCATGGAAGTGGAAGAGGTGCTGGCCTCCGGGACCCGGATCGTCGAAGCGCCGCCGCCGGGCGTGCACGCCGCCCTCTGTGCACTCATTTTCAGCTATTACGATCACTCGTTGGAGTATCTATCGAAAGAGATGTGGCGAAGCGCGATGGCGTTATCCATCGAAGCGTCACAGACACCGAATGGCCGACATTACACTGAATTGGACCAGTGGCTGGCGATCCAGGTGACCGATTTGATCAGCGCCTTGCAAGAACGCGGCGACGTGCGTGCGGATGTTGATCCGGCTGCTCTGGGGCGCGTCATCTTCAACAACCTCAATCAGATGTTCATCGAATTCGTGAAGGATGATGACGCGACCCTGTCGGACTTGCGCGACACGGTTTCGAAACAGATGCGTCCCATCTCGAACCTGATCGCGAGCGAAGCAGAGCGGTGAGCGGCGTATGCCTCGCATCCTGAGGTGGATGTTCAGAGACAGATGTCGTGATCAGCAATGATTACCTGAAGCCTTTGCCTTGCCTCCCGGAAGCCGAACCAACCTGAATGACTGAGCCATACGATGAAGAGCGGTTTGTAAAAACGCAGAACCTTGGTCCATTGAAACAGCTGATTGAGGCTTAGGCGTCTCAGGACAGCATGCCCCAACGTCTTCTGCAAACCTGAATCGGGGCGACAAAAGACCGTGCGTTTTGAGCCTCTCAGATAGGCAATCCCGGCGGCTGTTAACCCACCGCAACTTAGGGCACACTGGACCCACTTGACAGCGGCAGCCTTGGTGACAGGGTCTGCGCAGCGAGAAAGGTGTTCATCATGTTTTCCTCCGCAAAGACCCCACAGAAGGCCAAGAATCTGGTCTGTGCCGCAATGATTTCAGCAGCAGGTTGTCTCTTTCCAGGACAAAGCGGCGCACAGCAGGGCGCATTACCCGTAGAGGTCGCACAACCTTTGGTTCGAACCATCGTGGACTGGGATGAGTATACGGGCCGGTTCGAAGCGGTGCAGCGCGTAGAGATTCGGCCCAGAGTGTCCGGCTACATCAAGGAGATCGAGTTCCGGGACGGTCAACTGGTCGAGAAGGGTGACCTTCTGATGACAATCGACCAGCGCCCCTTCCAGACCACCCTCGATAGTGCAACAGCACAACTGGCCGCCGCGCGCGCGGCGCAGAGGCGGGCGGCTATAGAGTTGGAGCGGGGCGAAGAGCTCGTGGAATCCGGCACGCTCTCGGTTCAGGTTCTGGACGAGCGTCTCGCGGCGAAGCTGCGCACCGACGCCGAAATCGAAATTGCCGAGGCCGCGATCCGTGCAGCGGAGCTCAACGTAGAATTTACTGAAATTCGGGCGCCTTTCAGCGGCCGGATCTCTGATCGTGCGGTCGATATCGGCGCTCTGGTGGTCGAAATCAGAACGGAGATTGCGACTCTGTTCTCAACAGATCCGATTTACCTCGTCTGCTCTGGTTCGGAGTCTGATTTTCTCAAATATTCACGTCTCTGCGTAGCCGCCAGCCGCGACAGCTCACGCACAGAACAAAACCCTGTCGAAGCGCGCCTGATCGACGAAGAAGGCTGGCCCCATAAAGGCGTCATGAATTTCGTCGATAACGAGCTCGACCCCGGATCGGGAACGATCAGAGCACGGGCCATTCTTGAAAACTCCGACGATTTTCTGATCCCGGGTATGTTTGCGCGTCTCCGCCTGATTGGATCCGGTGAGTATGATGCGATACTGTTACCGGAAGAAGCGATACTCTCGGATCAGGCCCGCAAGATCGTGCTTGTGGTCGATGACGAAGGCTTTGTGGATGCACGTGTTGTCGAACTCGGCCCCAAGCATCGCGGCTTGCGTGTCATAAGATCAGGTGTCACCGCCGACGACACCGTCATCGTGAACGGCGTCCTGCGCGCTCGACCCGGAGGACAGGTGGTTCCTGAAATGACGTCACTGACGCTTGACGATGCGGAAAACCAATAGGCGCTCGGCATGAAGTTCTCTCATTTCTTCATTGACCGTCCAATTTTTGCGGCGGTCCTGTCCGTGATCATGACGATCATTGGCGCCGTGGCGTATTTCTCGCTGCCCGTTGCACAATACCCGGAAATAGCGCCGCCCACGATTCAGGTCACCGCCAGCTATCCCGGTGCCTCGGCCGAAACTGTGGCCGACACCGTGGCGGCACCGATAGAGCAAGCGATCAATGGCATCGAAGGTATGCTCTATATCACCTCCCAGGCGACGGGTGACGGACAGTTGACCATCACCGTAACGTTCCAATTGGGAACCGATCTCGATCAGGCGCAGGTCCTGGTTCAGAACCGTGTCACGACAGCTGAACCTCGTCTGCCGGAACCTGTGCGTCGTCTCGGGATAACAACGCAAAAGAGCTCTCCGGACCTGATGATGGTCATCCATATGTTTTCGGATGACGGAACGAGAGACCAGCTTTACGTCTCCAACTATGCGCGAACCCGAGTGATAGACCGATTGGCGCGCATTGATGGAGTGGGTCAGGCCAGCCTGTTCGCGGAACGCGCCTATTCGATGCGTGTATGGCTGGATCCCGAGTTGATTGCCGCACGGGGTATGACCGCGGGTGAGGTTATCAGGGCCTTACGGGTTAACAACGTTCAGGTCGCCTCGGGCGTCATCAACCGTTTGCCGGTGCCAGAGCCATCAGCGTATGAAGTGGCCGTTCAGACGCAAGGTCGTCTGACAGAACCCGAGCAATTCGAGGATATTGTCGTTCGAACAGAATTGAACGGCTCTCAGATACGGTTGCGCGACGTGGCGCGCGTTGAACTGGGCTCTCTGGACTATTCCACCATCGGGTATCTGGATGACAAGACTGCACTGCCCATTCTGATTTTCCAAAGACCTGGCTCAAATGCCCTTCAAACGGCGGAAACGGTTCTGGCCGCTATGGATGAGATGGCGCGCGAGTTTCCGACAGGCGTGGCCTATGACGTTATCTACAACCCGACCGAATACATCGCCGAATCCGTCAACGCGGTCTATCAGACGCTGTTCGAGGCCATAATGCTGGTCGTGCTGGTGATTATCGTGTTCCTGCAAAGCTGGCGGGCCGCGATTGTCCCCGTTCTGGCGATACCGATTTCGCTCATCGCCACATTCGCAGTCATGTCCGCCTTCGGTTTCTCATTGAACAATCTCACGCTCTTTGGCCTGGTACTGGCCATCGGGATCGTTGTGGATGATGCGATCGTCGTCGTCGAGAATATCGACCGCTATATCGCCGAGGGTATGGCGCCTCGCGACGCCGCCTATACCAGCATGAGCGAGGTTTCCGGAGCGTTGATCGCAACCAGTCTGGTCATGATGGCGGTCTTTATCCCCGCTTCGTTTGTGAGCGGTATCAGCGGCCAGTTCTTTCAGCAATTTGCGCTCACGATCGCCGTTTCAACCGCGATATCGACGCTGATCTCGCTCACTCTGTCGCCGGCGCTCGCATCGCTCTTGCTGAAAGGAGAACTGGGCGTCGAAAAATCGAGAGGATTCTTCGGGCGCATCCTTCATCTCCTGATGTGGCCATTCCGGACATTCAGTGCGGGCTTCAATTTTGTGTTTGGCAAGCTTTCGGAAGGCTACTCCAGACTGGTCCGGGGTTTGCTGAAGGTAACCGCGCTGGCCTTGATGGCCTATGTCGGTCTTGCCTATCTGGGCTATTCCCAGTTTCAAAGAGCGCCAACCGGTTTCATCCCCGATCAGAATCAGGGCTATCTGATCACCGTGATCCAGCTTCCCGCCGGGTCGTCTTTGGATCGCACCGACAAGGTGGTTCAGCGGGCGACAGATATCATACTTCAGCATCCTGGCGTCGCGCACACCGCCGGTTTTGCAGGATTTGACGGAGCCACATTCACAAACGCACCCAATGCCGGAACGATATTCTTTACCTTCAAAGACTTCGACGAACTGGCAGAATTGGGACTGTCCCAGGACGATATTCTGCAACAGGTCCAGGTGTCGCTCTTTGGAATCATGGAGGCGTTCATTTTCGTTGTCGCACCGCCTCCGGGCAGCGGGATTGGCACGGCAGGCGGCTGGAAGATGTATGTTCAGGACACGCGAGGCCGCGGATTGCGCGCGCTTGAAACTGTCGCACAAGAACTTGCCGCACAAGCCATTCAAACAGAAGGCCTGGCAAGTGTATTTTCTCTCTTCTACACATCCTCTCCCCGCGTTTTTGCAGATATCGACCGTGTGAAAGCCGAGCAACTGGGCGTCACGCCCGACCAGATTTTCGAGACCCTTGAAATCTATCTGGGCTCTGCGTTCGTGAACGACTTCAATTTTCTGGGACGCACCTTTCGCGTGACAGCACAGGCTGACGGCGTCCACCGAGATGCACAAAGAGAAGTGGAAAACCTAAGAACGCGCACCGTCTCCGGAGGCAAAATGCCTATCGGAACGGTGGCCACGTTAGAAGATACAACCGGTCCTTACCGCGTGGTCAGATACAATCTCTTCCCTGCGGCAGCCGTGCAAGGCGCAGCCATCCCGGGCGTGTCCACGGGCGAAGCTCTGGCGAAAGTCGAAGCGCTCGCGGCAGACCTGCCGCCCGGCTTCAGCTTTGAGTGGACGGAATTGGCCTTGCAGGAGAAACTCGCCGAAGACAGTCTGGTTATCATCTTCACACTCGCTGTCGTTCTGGTCTTTCTCATTCTGGCGGCACAGTATGAAAGCCTCGTGCTACCGATTGCCGTCATCCTGATTGTACCGATGTGCCTGCTCACGGCGATTTCGGGGGTGTTGTGGCGCGGCATGGACAACAACATCCTGACCCAGATCGGATTGGTCGTGCTGGTCGGTTTAGCGTCAAAAAACGCGATCCTGATCGTTGAATTCGCCAAGCAACTCGAAGACCGCGGCGCCTCCGCCTTTGATGCCACGATCGAAGCCGCCCGCCTGCGTATGCGGCCCATCCTAATGACGTCGTTCGCGTTCATTCTCGGCGTCGTCCCCCTGATCACGGCGACCGGAGCAGGATCGGAAATGCGTCAAGCGCTTGGAACTGCGGTCTTCTTCGGCATGCTGGGCGTCACCATTTTTGGTCTGATTTTCACCCCTGTCTTTTACTACGCATGCCGCATCGTGTCGCGACGGGTCACGCGGGACAAGTTGACGTCCTAGAGGGCGTCAGACGCGCTTGCGTCTATTCAGACGCTTCGACAAAGCCATGCTGGTCTTAACTCGGAATGCGCAGGAAGCTCAGAAGTCTGTTGGTGGCGTGGGGGCGCATTGAATATCAATATCATGTAGTCTCACGTTGTCGCAGAATTTACAGATTTCCAAAAAAATATAGCTCTTTGCATATCACGCCGTTTCAAATCGTCTCAAATCATACTATATGTTGAGGTGGACTGAGGGGTGGACAGATGCCAGCGCTTCACAAGCTCAACGCAACACAGGTCAAGAATGCGCCGCCCGGCAAGCACTCGGACGGAGCCGGTCTATGGCTGCATAAGCGACAAGATGGCGGTGCCCAGTGGTTTCTGCGTGTAACCGTTCACGGAAGACGCCGCGAAATGGGTCTTGGATCTTTATCAGATGTTGGTCTCAAAGAGGCTCGGCAGTCTGCCGAGAAATGGCGCGCGGTCGTTCGGAATGGAAAAGATCCGATAAAGGAGCGAGAGCGTCAGAAACGCGAAGCCATGAAAGCCAACAATACGTTGGCAACCATTGCCGAAGAAGCATTTGAGGCGCGCAAGGCCGAACTAAGAGACGATGGGCGCGCCGGTCGTTGGTTCTCGGCATTAGAAAACCACGTTTTGCCCAAGTTGGGCGGGCTACCGGTCGAAGATATCGACCAAAGAGATATTCGAAACACACTGGCCCCAATCTGGCACACCAAAGCTGGAACCGCAGATAAGGCCCAACAGCGCATGAGCATAGTTATGCAGAACGCCGCTGCTATGGGCCTAGATGTGGATATTCAGGCAACTTCGAAAGCAAAGGCACTGCTAGGAAAGTCGAGGCATGTGGTCAAAAACATTCCCTCAATGTCATGGCAGGAGGTGCCTGGTTTCTATGCCAGCCTGAACGACGGAACGATCACGCAGATGGCCCTTCGTTTGCTCATTCTTACCGGCCTGCGTTCAAAGCCAATCCGATTTTGTCGTCTTGATGAAATAGACGGTGAGGTATGGACGGTACCCGCCGGAAACATGAAGGCACGAAAAGGTCAGGAGGTGGAATTCAGAGTTCCGCTATCGGCCGAAGCGATGAGCGTGATCGAGCAAGCATCCCAGTTTGATCGCAATGGCTTCTTGTTTCCCAATCGGCGGCGCGGCGTGATCAGCGACGCGACAATGTCCAGGTATATGGAGCGCGAAGGTTTGGAGGCGCGTCCTCATGGTTTCCGATCCAGCTTTCGAACCTGGTGTGCAGAGGCGACCGACACCCCGGAACAAATTGCTGAGACCGCAATCGCACATGTCACCGGCAGCAAGGTGCAGCGCGCGTATCGCCGAACTGACTATTTGCAGCAACGCAAGGTGCTAATGCAGCGTTGGGCGGATCATGTGACCGGCGGAAGCGGTGAAGTCGTGAGGATGGTGCGGTGAGTCATCTTGAAGAGTCCAATGCAGTTATTGCAGTGGCGCGCGATCATTTCCCGGGTCTCGAGATAACGCAGCAGATTGTGATGGACCTTCACCCGAAAACCCTTCTGGAGTGGGAAGAGTTTCCAATTGTCAGGGTCGGGGATCAGCTGGCGGCTTTGGACGATCTAAAAGGATATCTCGAAAAGGCTCTAGGAGCGCATGAGAGGCTGCACAGGGTACCACTCTTGGCGTTAAACTTAAAATTCAAAAATGATGCGGCAGAACACAAACATAATGAATTTGTTGTGAGTTTCTCGCGCCGAACAGATGAAGGCATGCAAGCGTATGAAGCGCTGCAACCGGTCAAGCTTTTATTGGAGCACTTAGTCAGGAATTCTAGGGACAGCATAAAGGCCGCCAAAGCCGCCGTTGCGGAATTAGATCAACTCAGACCAAAAGAAGCTCCAAACGAAACTATTTCCAAAGCGTTTTTAGTTGACCGTCTGCGAGAATTTTGGAGTGTTCACCGAGGCAATCCGCCGACCAAACCCAGCCCTGGCTCACCATTTATGAGCTTTGTAGCCGACGTTGTCTTTGCTCTTGAAAAGGACTGGGATGCAGAGAGCACAATAAACGCGTGGTACAAGCGTCGTGATTTGATGGATAGATATCGCGAAAGAATCTAGGCTTCCGATCCGTGAGAATACGAAACAACTAAGCCAAATTGGGACCATCCAAGAAAGGATGGGCCATGAATAGAAACTTCGCAGCAAATGTTGGCACTGATAGCGCTTCAATTCCAGGCGCCGATCCATTGCTTTCAGACCGTGAAACCGCCGATCAGTTAGGATGCGGGCGATCCACCGTGTGGCGCTGGGCTTCTGATGGGACTCTTCCTAGGCCAATAAAAATCGGCGGCCTTGCGCGCTGGCGTCAAAGCTGGATTACCACTGTCATCCAAGAAGCTGAAGCTGATCGAGCCGCATGAAAAACCCCAGCCGGACAAGCCGAACTGGGGCAATTCTTGTGCAAAAGAAATATAGCATCAGCGGCTTGTCCCCTCAACCCAAAAAGGGAACAAGTAATATGAAACCAACCAACAAAACCACCAACGCCGCCCGTCGCGCCTGGTCTGCCGCACGGCGCAAGCACATCAAGCGGGGCGAGGTTTACCGCATTGAAATTCGACACGATCCTGACTGCCTGATTTACACGTCAGCACGGATCTGCACCTGCAATCCTGATCGGGCCATTCTGACCCTCGAAGGTACAGAGCTTGCCTGCGTGAAGAATGCCGGGCCGTACGATCCGCTTGAAATGCTGGAGGTGCCAGCATGACCCCTCGCACCCCCACACCCCGCCAATTGCAGATTGCAGAACTGCACCGCCGGTTCGGCATGAGCCCTCAACGCGCGCAGCTGCTGGCTGAGCATGTCTTCGGGGAGGTGCGCAGATGATTGACCCTGCACAACTCACCAGAGACCTGGGTGGCAAGTGGATGCGCAGCTACGGCAGCGCTCCATGCCCGGTTTGTCAATCGGAACGCCGCAAACACCAGAACGCACTGACCATTGCTCAAAGCGACGGACGGCTGTTGATGCATTGCAAAAAGCTGGGCTGCGACTTCAGGGATATCCTCGTCGCTGCTGGCGTTGAGCCCGGCAGCGTTGAGATTGACTTCGAAGACCTGAAACGCGCCAAACATGAGCGCCTTGAGGCGGAAGCAAAAGCCAAGGTCCGCGCGCAAGCCATCTGGCAACGCGGGCAGCCAATCACGGGCACGCCCGGAGAGGCATATCTGAGGGGGCGAGGTATTACCTGCCCCCTTCCGGACAGCCTGAAGTGGGTCTCAGACATCTATCACGCGCCATCCGGGCAATTCTGTTCAGCGATGGTTGCAACTGTCTCCACTGGCGCCATTCACCGAACGTTCTTCGACAAAGCGGGCAACCGGCTCTCAAGTTCAGCCAAGATGATGCTGGGGCCCTGCTCCGGCGGCGCGGTCGTGCTGTCTGACGCCGTAGGGCCTCTGGTTGTCACGGAAGGTATCGAGACAGGTCTCAGCCTGCTCTCCGGGCTGCTCAGCGGGCCGCATAGCATTTGGGCCGCGTTGTCGACCAGCGGGATCAAGACCCTGAAACTGCCTGTAAAAACAGGGACACTTATCATCGCACATGATGGCGATCCGGCGGGCCGCAGCGCAGGTAACGAACTCGCTAACCGTGCGCACGGTCTTGGTTGGACGGTTCGCCTGATGCCAGCCCCGGATGGACAGGACTGGAACGATGTCCTGCAAAGCGGGGTGGCGGCATGACTGTCATCAAGCAAACGCCATTCGTTCCCGAAGGCCCACAGCCCCTGGTGCGCAGCATCGCGCAGGGCTCTCGCTATCCCACGCATGCCCTCGGGCCGCTCAAAGCGGCCGTCGAAAGCGTTCACGCTCAAACGCAGGCCCCTATTGCCATCGCCGCACAATCGGCCCTGTCTGTCGCCTCTCTGGCGACGCAAGCCCATGCCAACGTCCAATCCCTCGGCGGCGCGGTGCCCTTGTCACTCTTTGCTCTGACGGTGGCTCAATCCGGCGAGCGCAAGAGCGCCTGTGACCGGCTTCTGATGCAAGGGCTTCGCGAGCATGAGCGCGATCAGATGGAGGGGTATCGCACCGATGTGAGCGACTGGAAACTCGCGCACAAAATCTGGACAGCCAAGCGGGATCGCCTCGTAAAAGAGTCGGCGTCCTCCAAGCTTGAGAAAGCAGCAGCCGCTTCTGCGGATCTGAACGCCCTGGGGCCTGAGCCCACTGCGCCACTGTCGCCCAAGCTGACAACGGCTGAGCCGACCCTCGAAGGTCTCGTGAAGCTTTATATGACCGGCCAACCCAGCCTTGGTCTCTTCAGCGATGAGGGTGGCGGCTTTCTCGGCGGTCATGCCATGAACAGCGACAATCGCCTGAAGACCATCGCGGGCCTATCAAGCCTTTGGGGTGGCGACCCACTCGACCGGGTGCGCAGTGGTGATGGGGCAACGACCCTCTTCGGGCGCCGTCTTGCCATGCACCTTATGGTTCAGCCCGTTGCTGCGCGTCCCTTGCTGTCCGATCCATTGGCCAATGGTCAGGGCTTCCTGGCGCGGTTTCTAATCACCGAACCACCCTCTGCCATCGGCACACGGCTCGCACGGCCGGAAAATGTCGCGAGAGTCGCGGAAGTCGCAATGGGTCAGCGCCTGAAATCACTTTTGGAAAGGCCAAAGCCTGTCTCGATTGAGGCCCCACAAGAGCTTGATCCGCCCATGCTGCGTCTAAGCCCGGAAGCGGATTATCTCTTGTTTGGATATTACAGCGAAGTTGAGGCTCAACAGGCATCCGGTGGTCAGCTTGAGCATGTCAGGGCTTATGCTTCCAAGTCGCCAGAGCAGGCTGCCCGGCTGGCCGGCGTTATGACGATTTGGCAGGACATCGCCGCGACAGAGATCACCGGCGCCACTATGGCCGATGCCATAACGCTTGCGTCCTTCTATCTCGATGAAGCCAGACGCCTTTCTGAGGCCGCAACCATATCTGCTGAAACTGAAGAGGCTGAGCGCCTTCGCACATGGATCTTCGAGAGCTGGCCGAGGATCGCAGCGGAGAGCAATCGCACACCGCAGACCATAACGCCGCGTGACGTCGTGCGGTCAGGGCCGAACAGCATGCGGGAAACCGCAAAGGTCAGAAAACTGATGAACACCCTTGCCGGTCACGGCTGGCTTCAGGAACTGGAACAGGGCGCAGAGGTGGACGGACAATCCCGTCAGCTTGCGTATCGGGTGGCGCAATGAGCGTTCTGTTCGATCCCTACGCCGAACTCGCAAAAATTCAAAAATCAGGGTGTCCCCCTGCGACTCCCGCGACATCCGCGACAAACACCTACTTTAAGGCGAGCAGGCCACAACCTGAGGGCGGTAAATGTCGCAGTGTCGCGAATGTCGCAAGGGGTCAGGGTCAAAAACACGTTTTTGAGAAAAGCCGCTCCCCCACAACATCCGACATGCGCCACGGCTTCAGCTTCGGCGGTCGCCCCCTGACGTGGACCGGCAAGGTCGTCAGCCTCGAGGAGTGGCGCACCCTGACCGATTGGGAAAAGCACGGCCCCGACGGCAAGCATTGGAATGCCCTGACACAGCAGTGGGAGACACCTGATGAGCCGTAAACGCAAAAACCTGGAAGCGCTGCCCGGTCCTCTGCCCCGCATTGTCACCGACAAAGAAGGCACGCGCTGGCTCGTATACCGAAGCATCGCGGGCACGCTGAAGCGGGAGCGCATCAATCCATGCCGCCTGCCTGCGCCTGAGCCAAGTCACCCTGCAGCTAGATTTTGACCCTTTCGGGATGAGAAGAAAAAGGAGCAGTTAAAATGACAGATGACCGAAACAACGGCGCAAATACGGATGGTCGGAATGCGGATGGTACGTTTGCCAGTGGCAACCCCGGTCGTCCCAAAGGCGCGCGTCACAAGACGACATTGGTCATGGAGGCGCTGCTGGAGGGCGAGGCGGAGACGCTGACCCAAAAGGCCGTCGATATGGCCAAGGACGGCGACACGACCGCCCTGCGGCTCTGTCTGGAGCGTCTGGCTCCGGCTCGAAAGGATACGCCGGTCTCATTTGACCTGCCGCCCATGAAGACCGCGCAGGACGCCTCTGAAGCCGCTCAGGCGGTGCTGCAGGCCGTGTCGGATGGTGAGTTAACCCCAATCGAGGGGGCGAGCGTCATGGCGCTGGTGGAAAGCTACAGGCGGACGCTGGAAACGACGGATTTGGAGCAGCGGATTGAACGACTGGAGGGGGTCAGCAGATGAGCATGGAGAAACGTCTCAGGAAGCTGGAGCGGTGTGCTCCGGAGCCGGTGGATCAGCTGTTAGATTTGGAATGCCTGAACCTTACGGAGGTGGTTATCGCATGATTAGACAATTGTCATCGCGACTTCGAAAACTGGAGGGCACACGAAAGCCAAACGACTTTGATCACCTTTCGTATGAAGAATTACTCCAGAGACTAGAAGTCGCAGACCTCAAGTTGGCCAAGCACTTCGACCACCTATCCCCAAAGCAAGTACTGGAGCTTGAGCGGGAGAATAGCGCCGAGTTTCCGTCCATACTCTCGGCGCTGATTTTCGCAGGTCGTCGGGATGCCGTTCTTTTGAATCGCGCCCGAGACCTGGCGACACGCTGCGATACCGTGGGTTTCTATTTCAAGCATCTTTTTGAATGCACGAGTGGCGAGGCCTCCGCATGAGCAGACCCAAACAATCGAAACAAGACCGGAACGAAAAGCTGTCGACAGACCGGCTCTTCGGCCCCTACTTCATCGGTGACGAGCAAAGGCCATGCACTCCGCTTGTGGCTATCACCACCGCAGGCGTCTTTCGTTGGCGCGATGATGAGACCTTTGGCGCTTTCACGGATCGTGTGGAACGGCATGTTGATCCGCAAAAGATGCTTGGCGATATGACCCAGGATGAAATCGATCAGGCCGTTGCCGCCTTCATGGCGTGTGAGCGCGGGCTGAAATCCCGCATGAGCCCCGAGGCTCTCGAAGCCTATGAAGCATCCAGGGCAGGAGACATCCAATGAGGCAGTTGCAATCGCGCCTGCGCAGACTGGAAGGCTTTCGGGACGATGAACCGTTCGAACCTTGTTTCATCGGGAAGGAAGAGCACCCCCATGAAGTTACCATTGCGATTACCACATCCGGACTCTTCCATCGCGCGCCGAAGGAAACACTGAATTCGTTTGTCGACCGGGTAAACCGCGCGGTCCACCCCTTTGGCACAATCGATGATCTGAGCGATGTGCAACTTCAGGAAAGCATAGAAGCTTTGAGCGCCTGTGCCAGCGGCCTCAGGAAACTGGACAAGGAAGCAAGCAAGGAGACCATGTCATGAGACGTCTGAGCAATCGACTGGCGCGCCTGGAAACGGCCAATGCGCCTGCATTACCAACTCTTGTCGCAGGCGCACCATTGGACTGGACAACAGAAGAAGCCGAAGTGCGGCTAAGCCAGCTTGTCAGGCAACAGGGCATCAAGGGAGAGTACAACACTTTGATCATTCCAGAACACGGACGGGCGGACAGCGTGGGCATCATCTGGTTCGGCGGTGTTGATGAGTTCTTTGCGGACATCGCAGCGAACAGCTCGCGTTTGGGATGTGAGCCGCGAAACCCTTCAAGTGAGAAACCTACAACCAATACAGGGGCAGTCTTATGAGCATTATAGAAGCATATTTGCAGGGCAAACGCGCCCGCAAGATTGAGCAGCAGGAACAACGTCAAAGCGCAATGGACCAGTACCTGCGCGGCAACTCGCAGGGCATTATGTCGGGCGACCCTGCGGCCTACGCAGGGCTGGCGCAGCATAATCCTGTGATGGCTATCCAGCTTCAGGGCCAGCAGCGAAGCCAGCGCTATGCAGACAATCGTGAGCGCAGGGCCGCAGAGACGCACGACGCAGCGATGCGGGCGCAACAAGAGCAGGCAGCCATGGCGCGGTTCCATGCCGGGCTCAAACAGGTTCTGTCCCTGCCGGACACGCCTGAAGGGCGCGCCGAGTTCGACCGGCTAGCGCAGAGCGATCCGATGACGGCGCAATATGTTGGGCAGTTCGACAATCGCGTCGATATCGTCAGGGGGCTTGTTGAGACGGTCGAAGACAAACTTGATCGGATGAGCGGGCAAAATCGCGAGACCAAAAAGGACGCCAATGGGCGCTTGCGTTACCTCGAAACCGGCGAGCTTGTCTTTGCAGATGTCATTCCCGAGCCTTCACCGGGCAACGATTACGAGCGCTATGCCGCGCGAGAAAGGGCGGCGGGTCGCGAGCCCTTGGACGAGTTTGGGTATCGCGGCAGGATTGCCGAAACACAGGCGCCTCTGGTGCAGCAGAACTTCGGTGGTAATGCGCCTGATCCGTCCGCCCTGCCGGACGCCGCCGTGGATCTCAAGCCCTCGGATTACAAGACCGCCTTTGGCCTTTGGGAAACCATCGGCGGCGCAGCCTCACGCGGCTCAGACAGCGCCTTCGGGACGCAACTGACACCCATCCGGGATGCAGCGGCAGACAAGGTTAGCAATATGAACACGGAAGCCATGCTGATCGGCGCATCGGGCTTTCCCGGCAGACCCAGCAATCTCACCCGTGAGAAAATCGAAGACATGCTGCCAAAGCCCGGTGTCATGGGTGACGGGCGTGCCCGAAACAAATCCCGGGAGTTTGCAGAGCTCTCTATCAGCCGCATTAAGGAGGCGGACCAACTGTTATCGGACGCATCGATCAAGCCGGAAGACAAGGCAGAAATCGCCCGTCTCCGCAGCCAGTGGATGAGGCTCTATGAGTTCTACGCCATGCTGACGCGTGGATTGGGAGAGGAAACGCCCACCGGAGAGACCGGCGGCGTGCAGTGGAGGATTGTCGAATGACTACGGTTCTCGAAATCAATGGCAAGCGCGTGGAGGTCGATGACGGCTTCAAATCGCTTCGTGAAGCGGAGCAGCAGAGGATTGTTGAAAGCATCGCTTCCGAGATGTCTGGCGGCAAAAAGTCTAGCTTCTCGCGGTTCATGGGGCAGGTCAATGCCGGGATTGGTGATGATGTCGACGCCATGCACCCGATGGATACGCCAGCGGTCTCCGAGGCGCTTGGCATGGGAGACGGGCTGACCACTGGCCCCGCTGCTGACCTTATGAACTCGGTGGGTATCAATGCCGCCACACAGGAGCCTGAAGGCTTTCTGGAAGGCATGGGGCGTGGGTTGGGTCAGGCTGCTGCATCGGCTCCCGTAGCCGCTCCGGTGTTGCACGCAAGGTCTAAGGTGGGAGGCCCCTTTGGCGCGGCGGCAGATGACGCCTATCGCGCTCTCGTCACCCCAGGCGGGATGTTGGCGGAGACCTCCGCAGGGGCGCTTATGCGCGGTGCTGAGGAGGGTGTAGAGAAGGCAGGTGGCTCTGAGCTAGCCCAAGGTGTTGCGGGCCTGAGCGCAGCGCTGTCCATTCCAGCCGCAGCTAGTGCTCTCAAAACAACTGGTCGGATCGCAATGAAAACACCTGTCATTGGGTATGCCAACAGGGTTGCACGTGACGTGATCCGTGGCGTCATGCCGATGACCCCGGCAGGCGCGCGGGAGCAGGCACGGCGACGGGTTCAGGATGCCACGGGTGGATTGGCGCGCAGCTCTGAGGTAGCCGACGATATCGGCCCCGATCCTTACGGCTTCACCCCGGCAGAACAGAGCGGCGATCCAAACCTGATGGGCTTGCAGGCTTCGGCAGCGCGCGAAAACCCTGTTCTTCGGGAGCAGCTTACAGCACAGCGTCAGCAGGCGGAACAGAACCTTGCAGGCGACCTCAGGGCGCTTGGCGGCAATCCAGATGATGCCCGGCGGTTCTTTGAGCAACGTCAGCGTCAGTTTGCTCAAAACATGCAGGAGCGCGTTGATCGGGTTGTGGGTATTGCAGACGAGGCTCTGCAAGAGAACGGTCCACGCCGTTCACAGTCACTGAACTCGGAACAAGTTGTCCAGCGTCTGAAGCTGGAACTGGAAGACTTTCGGGCAGAGAACGCAAGGAAATGGGCGGAGGTTCCACTGGATCTCGATGTGACCGGCGGCAATGCTGCGCAAACTGCTCGAGATGCCATCGACACCATACCGCGCGCGCAGCAGGAGGATATCCCAGGCACGCTTCGGAATGCTCTGGAAAACGGCAATGAACTGTCTGGCCCGACAAGTGCGAAGGAGCTGCATGGCCTCTATTCCAAGCTCAGACAGATTGCGCGCAATGCCCGTGCCGGAACAAACACCAATCCGAACATGGCCCGGATTGCCGATGACGTTGCCGAGGCGCTGCTACGGGATCTGGACACGATTGCTACCGATACCGGCACCAATGCTCTGCGCGATGCCCTCGCCCACACACGCGCCATGCATGAAACCTTCGATCAGGGTGCAGTTGGTCGCATTCTTCGCAGGACTGTTGCGACAGATGAACAGATTGCTCCGGAGGTCGCCCTAGACCGCACTGTCGGGCGCCAGGGCAGTTCTGCTTTGGCAGACAACACGTCCATCAGGCAGGCCGCCAATGAGGCGGGCTTAAACATCCAGGATTACCTGCGCAGTCGCTTTGCGGATAAGGTCTTTGATGCCAGTGGTGAGTTCACCCCCAAAGCCGCGCGGTCTTGGTTGCGTAACAATCGTGAGCTATTGGGTCAGTATAGCGGTTTGAGAAGAGAGCTGACAGCCGCGGTGAATAACCGTGAGGCAGCACAGTCATTTGCAGCGCGGGCTGACGCGCGGTCGCAGGTCGCACACGGCACGGTAGCGGGAAGATTTGCAGAGGCACCAATTGGGAAAGAGGTCCAGACGATCATCGGGGCGAACGCCCCTGTCGCAGCG
>ERZ1740060.143-NODE-143-length-57025-cov-8.540407_pt1 | contig 57025 bp, 60 predicted proteins | sample MGYA00581743_ERZ1740060 | MGnify/ENA primary metagenome ERZ1740060 (study PRJEB43018, sample SAMN04849235) | marine metagenome | isolation source: floating plastic debris | place: Pacific Ocean | collected 2008-08-27 | study: EMG produced TPA metagenomics assembly... | reverse complement strand
GCTGTGGTGGTGATCCCCGCTGCTGGGTCACTGTTGGTGGGCAAGTGGGGATCGGGCTAATCCACCACCGCCCTAGCCTGTCTGGATTCGGCGCTGAGCTACGTCGGCGATGACTATTGTCTCTTGTCGGAACCACCCAATCCTCAAGCCTATAGCCTCTACAGTTCCGCCAAGCTCAAACCCGACAATACCCGCCTGCCTCACCTATTGCCGCTGGTCCATAACCAACAGCGCCAACCGGATGAAAAGCCCTTCATCCTGCTGCATCAGCATTTCCCTGAAAAACTAGTGCCCAGTTTGCCGCTGAAGATGATTTTGGTTCCCCAGGTGACGGGGCGGGTGGATACAGAAATTCACCCCGTTAAAGGAGCAGCGGCGCTGCTGGCGTTGGCCCCTAGCACCATCTTTCAATTGCCGGGGGGCACGTCGGCCAAGTTTAAGGAAATGGCGGCTCTGGTCAGGGACATTCCCTGCTATACCCTGGCCCTAGGGACGGACCTAGAGCAAATTCCCCAGGTGATTCAAGCCGCTCTGTCGGAGGTGGCGTCATGAGTGCCCCAACCCAGCCAACCATTAGCGTGATTATTCCGGTCTACAACGGGGCCAAGTTTTTGCCAGAAGCGATCGCCAATGTGGAAGCTCAGGGGCGATCTGATTTGGAAATCATCGTGATAGACGATGGCTCCACCGATGATACGGCTGCAGTGGCTCAGGCTTTAGGCGATCGCATTCGCTATACCCATCAAAGTAACCAAGGGCCTGCCGCTGCTCGCAACCGAGGGCTGGAGATCGCTGAGGGAGCGTTCATTGCCTTTTTAGATGTGGATGATCAATGGCCTGCGGAGAAGCTCGACCACCAACTCGCTGCCTTCGCGACCAATCCTCAATTGGAGATTGTCAATGGCTATGTGCAGATGATGCAGGCAGTCCCCCGCACCGATGGAGGATGGGACTTTCAGCCCCGCCACGCACCGCTAGTCAGTTTCAACTTAGGCAGTGCTCTGTTCCGCAAATCTGTATTTGAGACAGTGGGCAATTTCGACGCCAGCCAAATCCACAGTGAAGACGTGGACTGGTTTATGCATGCGCGGGAGCTGGGGGTGGCCATGGTGGTATTAGAGGAAGTCACCCTGCTGTATCGCAAGCATGGCGACAACTTAACGGGCGATCGCTCAGAAAACCTGAAGGGCTTTTTGCACGCTCTGCACAAGTCGATTCGTCGTCGCCAACAACAAGGGGGGACCACCGCTGCCCTGCCGCAACTCAACTATCTCGATGCCCAGGGTCAGATGTCCCAAAAAGATAGCAAAGCCCCGACCCCTTTACAGCCGCAATCCCCTCAGGTTTCTGATGGAAATTAAAACTGATTCTGCCAAGCCTTTAGTGAGCGTCATTTTGGCGGTGCGCAACGGTGAGCCTTACGTGGCTGAAGCCATTGAGAGTGTTCTGGCTTCTGACTACCGCCCCTTAGAAATTGTGGTGGTGGATGGCCAGTCTAGCGATCGCACTGCTGAGATTGTGCAGACCTACCCGGAGGTGCGCTACTGCACCCAAACTACCCTCGGCATTGCGGCGGCCTATAACCAGGGCATTGAGGCGGCGCAGGGCGATTTCGTTGCGTTTATTTCCCATGATGACCAGTGGTCAGCCCAAAAGCTGGGTCACCAGATGAGCTACCTGCAAGCCCATCCAGAGGTGCAATTCACTGTGTGTAAGTTCCGATATTTTCTGGCAGAGGGCTGTTCGATTCCCCCTGGGTTTCGAGCTGAACTGCTGGATCAGGAGCCGGTGGGCTACATCATGGAAACCCTGGTGGCCCGCAAGACTGTTTTTGACCAAGTTGGTCAGTTTAACACTGCTTACCAACTGGCCGAAGATGTGGACTGGTATGCCCGCGCCAAGGACTTGGGGATTACCTCCGCCGTGATTCCGGAGGTGTTGCTCTCCAAGCGGGTGCATGATTGCAATTCTTCCACCAACGCTCAAGTCAGCACCCAAGCGCTGCTGAGGGTATTGAGACAGTCCATCCAACGCCAGAAACGCTGAGTTTTTCCCTGCCACCCTAAGTCCGAGGTGCCATGTCCCGTCCCACCATTAGCGTCATTATCCCCGTTCACAACCGTGAGCAATACGTGACTGAAGCGATCAAGAGCATCCTGGCCCAGACTTGCCCAGCAACAGAAATTTGGGCCATTGACGATGGCTCGACAGATAAGAGTGCCGACGTGATTCAGCGTTTTGGAGATCGCGTCCATTACCACTACCAAAGCAACAGCGGTGCAGCAACGGCCCGAAACACTGGTGTGGAATTGTCCCAAGGCGATCTGCTCGCTTTCCTTGACTCTGACGATCTCTGGGTGCCCGAGAAGCTAGCGCTGCAACTGGCCGAGTTGGAAAAAAATCCCGATCTGGCGATGGTGTTTGGCCATGTGCGGCAGTTTTGCAGCCCCGACTGGCCCACAGACCAGCGCCCTCGCATCACCGCTGAGGTGATGGCAGGCTATCACGTGGGGACGCTGCTGGTGAGGCGGGATGCCTTTCATCAAGTGGGTCCGTTTGAAACCCAATGGCGGGTGGGGGAATTTGTCAGTTGGCAGGCCAAAGCCACCGATATGGGACTGCCCATGGCGATGTTGCCCGAAGTGGTGATGGAGCGCCGCCTCCATGCCACCAACATGGGGCGAACCGAGCGCACCCATAGCCAAGACTATCTGCGGATTGTGCGGGCCGCGCTAGAACGGCGGCGATCGCAGGCACCGATCTCGGAGCCGCAGCCATGATCGCAACCCCACCCACCACGGCAAATCGCTCCCACTGGCAACCACCACCTGCCACGACTTGGCAACCCACTGCCCAGCATCTGCTGCTGCTCCAGGCCATCTTTGCTGAGGATGCCGCTGCGATCGCCGCATGGCGGACCTGGGTTGAGCAGATTGATATTGAGCAATTAGATGAAGGCAGTTACTGGCTGTTGCCGCGCCTGTATAAACGCTGGCAAGACGGTCTGCCCCACCGTAAAGATGAAACCCAGGCAATCTGGCAACGCATCAAAGGGGTATATCGCCACGTCTGGTCCCGTAATCAACTGATTTTGTGGTCCCTCGGCGAAGCGGTGCAGTCGCTGCAGGCGGCCCAAATCCCCGTCGTGGTGATGGGGGGCGCGGCCTTGGTGGCAACTCCCGATGCCGACATCGGCAGTCGTCGGGCCGATGACAGTGGCCTTTGGGTCCCCGAATCCTCTTTAGGCAATGCCCTGGGGCAGCTCCGAGACTTGGGCTGGCAACCAACCCGACCCCTGTCGCCGGAGCAATTGCGATCGCAGCAAACGGCGGTGGGGTTGCGCCGCCACTCAGACACCCTCACCCTCTGCTGGTGGCCCTTACCTGAATGTCCTGCTTTGGGTCGAGCTGGGGAGGTCAACAACGGTGGCCTACCCGTTCAACTGGCCAACACCGAGGCGATCGCTCTGAACCCCACCGATCAGTGCTTTTTATGCTGCATTCAAGCGACCCGCTGGCAGCCAGGATCTCCTGTTTACTGGTTGGCGGATGCCGTTGATTTGCTGCAACGCTATCCCATTCAAGGCGATCGCCTCGTCCAACTGGCCCAGACCCATCAGCTTGTGCTGCCCCTGAAAAGCAGTCTGATGCAGATTGCCCCCCTCGTGGGCAGCCATGAGGTAGAAACCATCCTCGACAGACTCAAAGCCCTGCCCGTTTCCCCATTTGAGCGGGCTGAGTTTGCGGTTAAAGGACAGGCAAACAAGTGGGGGCAATTGCCCACCCAATGGTTCGAATACCGTCGCCTCTACCCCCAATTTGCTGGTCCACAGCGAGCGTGGAACTTTGGCCCCTTTCTCGCCCGACGGTGGGGGCTCAAGAGTGCCTGGCAAATCCCGCTACACATTTTCCAGCGGGGCGTTCAGCGACTCTCGAAGCCGAAACTCAACCCTTAACCTTCCCCTGCATCTCAATCAAACCCACTCCAGTTAAGAGGCAACCACCATGCAACATCTGCAAAGCCAACTCGCTGATCTCCTGTTTGGGGAGGCCGCCGCTGTCAATGCCGCTGCTGCCACCATTGCCGCAGACAATCGCTGGCGTGACCTGCTGGAACTGTCCTTTCAATGGCGGGTGACGCCCCAACTCTGGCAAAGATTGCAATCGGTGAAACCCGGTCTGCCCGCCGAGGTGCGTCAGGAATTCAGTCGCCTCTGCCGCGTCATTGCCGTCCAGTCCACCACGGCAGCTCACCGCAGCGTCAAAGTGATGCAGGCGCTAGAAGCTGTCGGGATAAAAGCTGTTGCCTTTAAAGGTATTGGAGTAATGGCCAGCCTCTATGCCAAACCCAGTGATCGCATGGTGGGTGATGTGGATATTTTGATTGAGCCCGAGGCCCTACCCGCCGTCTTTGAGGCATTGCAGCCCCTTGGCTTTACGCCCGTACTGCCTGGAGAACTCAAGGATTACCTGGAGTATTTAGAGCATCGGACTCGGGCCGATAACCTGTTTCTGATTTTCAAGGATACTTCCGGGTTCGAAGTGGATTTGCACTGGGGCCTGAAGGCTACCGCTGGGGTGGAATTTTCAGTTGCAGGCATTCTAGAGCGAGGCGAGACCGTCACCCTGCTACAGCAGCCCATCCCGGTGGCCAGTCCCGTCGATGCCATGCTGCTGTCTGTGCATCACTCCGTTCGGGATGATCTAGCTCCAGCCAGTGCCATCAAAGATCTCTGTGATTTGCAGCAATGGTGGATGAATCGCGATCGCTGGCAACCCGATGCGGTGATGCAACAAGCTGAAAAGACCGGCTTGCTACCAGCCTTAATCGCCCTATGGCAGGTGCTGGCCGGTTACGACGCTACCCATCCAGCCCAGGCTGAGTTGGGTTCCCTGGAAAGGGAGCTTTCTCCTGCGATTGCTAGCCAGGCTCAAAGCTTACAAACCCTCTTTACCCTGCAACTTCAAGGGGAAGACCTTAATCGTGATTTGGTCAATGGCCTGAACTGGTCAACAGTCGTCCGTTTTATCCGTCGTCGTCTCCAAAAAGGTAACACCCTCACCTTCGATAAATCTCTTTGGGGCATCAATCATGGAGGCAAGTTTAATCTCAGCAAAATCCGTCGTCTATTTCAAACATTGCAAGGTTTGGATCGCAAAAAGCTAGACGCTTATAAAGCCCTGTCGAACCTACAAGATCGCTAGAAGAAATCATTTTTAAGTCAAATATTCTTCTGACAAATTGGTAAACCTGAAAATTCTTGAAAGGTGCTGCAATTTTATTTTTTACAGTAAAAATGATTTCAATCATACAGCTATATTTTTATATAATTTGCCATTAAAATGCTATCCACCATATTGCTTATGTAAAAGCAAAAAATTTTTCTGTAAAGTAATAACTTAAGACATTGGGACTGGCTTCATTAAGTTGATAATATTAGTTCTGATAAGGCTTTTAAAGTTCATTAAGTTTAATTGGCCAATCAAAGTGATCAACAAGATTATTTTGATGCCGACTTAGAAAATCGAGAACCTCAATTCCATAGAGTTTTATTCTGTTTTTTGATTTATGAATAGTCATTTGATAAAAATAAAAAGAATTTTAGATCTCAGGATTGATGAGATTTCAAAGTACACGAAGTATTTCTTTCAAAAAAGAAAACCACTAAAATCAAAATTCGTACTTGTATGCGACTATAGAAGTGGTAGTACACTTCTGGCCAATCTTTTAAATCAGCATCCTGAAATTTATTGTGATGACGAGATTTTCATTCCTTTTGTGGAAAGTAAACTGGAACGAGTCGTCTGGCCATATGGATACCTACAAGGTCGGATTATCAATGCTCCGAAATCTATTTACGGTTTTGATTGTAAAGTTAGCCAAATAGGGAAAATGGGAGTTAATCCCCAAAATACTACAACCCAATTTTTTGAAAATCTATATCGCAATAATTGGAAGTTCATTTATTTAAAACGTGTGAATATTGTTCGACAAAGCTTGTCGAATTACATTGCGAATGCTCGAAATCAATGGCACGATAGGCCATCAGAAATACTAGAACGTAGAAAGGTGACTGTTGACATAAATAGTTTTCAAAAAGAAATTAAGAGTCGTCAGAAAATCAGCATCCTGTCTGAGCAATTAATGTTCAAAATCCCTCATCTACAGGTTGTATATGAAGATGATTTGTTATCTTCTGACTGTCATGAGAATACAATCAAAAGAATTTGCGGTTATTTGAATGCACCAGTTTTCTATCATGAAACTGATATGAGGCGAGTTTCTACAAATAGGTTGTCTAATGATATCGACAATTTTAAAGAGGTAATATATTTTTTGCGTTCCAGTCCATATTCTCACCACATCGATTTTGATGATTAGAGATTTCTGATGTGATTCAATTTTTGCCCTGCCATTTTGGGTTGGGTGCCCAGCGACCAAAGTGCTGAGACCTCAATAACAATACCGTCCGTTGCTGTTTGGGTAGTCTTGCTCGACGCCTTTGCGCGTCGCCCCGAGCAACGTAGAAATTACAACGCAGCGATCGCGAGTTGCTGTTCCACTCCCATGAGTAACGGTGATAGTGCTGAGACGATAGATCACCTCCCCTTGATGACCAAACCGCACGTAGTAGATACCGCCACTCTGGGCCAGGGTGGTATCAGGGTCATAAATTTCCACGTTTTCATTCAAGGGTGACCAGGTCGCGACATCAATGGCGGCTTGTGTGTTGGGATGCACAGCCCATTCCCATTGTCCAGCTTGCTCCCGTAGGCTAAACCGCCAAGACTGGCGGGTTGTGCGAGAGCGGGTTTGGGCGGTCCGAACCGCCTGATGCAGGTCTCCCTGGGCCAAAATGACTTGGCGCTTTTGGAGAAAGGCAATCCAATTTGGAGCCGCGATCGCCATCAAAACGCCAACGATCACCATCACGACCATCACCTCAAGGACCGTAAAACCGCTGGTCTGGAATTGTTTTCGAAAGGCAGATCGATGCAGATCAGTGCAAGGCATCATGATTGATGGCATACCCGGATTGGGCTTTAGGGTAGTGACACATGGCTACAGAGAATGGGGTTAGCTCAATATACCCTTGCAATCAAAAGGCTCCACCAAGCGACTCAGTACCGTTTCAAGCCATATGGGGTTTTGAATGCCTTAAAAAGGCACCGGTTACATCTGCGCCTGACACAGTCGTCTTGGCTGAGGTGGTTAAGGTTTGCATATACCTTTCAGATCAGTTTGGTCTATATCCATTTTGTGAACAACATGCGGCCTTCAATTTCAGACCACCGACTTTTGGAGAATAATTTCGCCATATCGCTACATTCTTTAAGTAGAGAAATGCAGTATAGATAATTTGAAAAGCTTTCAAAGGATCTTGATTTTATATCATCAATTAAACTTATATTTAAATCGATCTCTTCCATGCATGCTACAAACATGGAACCACACAATCCCAAAGCAGTTGGCGAATCAATTTTCTTCCCAAGAATAGAGGAAGAGCTTCTTCTGCATCTTGAAATGAGCTTTTCCTTACTAGAGTTCGCAAATACTTTTGATGCATCAAATATGTGCATGGAAACATCTATCTGATGCGACAAAGCTAGAACGTGCTTATTTATGTCGCCTATTTTCCCATACGAACTCGTCATTATCTTAGTCGCATGTAGATAACCGCTAAGATTTTGTCTTGTAGCTATCAGCATTGCAATCAAACGCTCAAATTGAATGAGTTCTCTTCTAATATTTCTAGGTAGGGATTGATCAAATAGCTTAATCAGAACTTGACACATTCTGATAGTCTTTAGAGTTTTCTGAAACAGTCGCTCTGTGTTTGCTGAATATAGGCATAAACATAGAAAAACATGCAAAGCTAATAGCCTTCTGACAATTGGGATGAGAGAACTTTTCGAAGCGGCTGTCGTACGACTGATCCAAGCAAGCAGCCTCATTATAGAAGGATTTGTGTTGATGTAGTTATTAGCTTCTTCCTCTAATTCATCTAAAATATCGTCAGATTGCCTGAAGCCTGCGGCAAAAACAAAAATATCTCTCCATCTCTCGTCCAAAATATTATCTTTAACTAGTTCCTTGATTCTTGAGTTTTTCCTGGTGCAATGTTCTGCTACCAAAAATTCTTGAATAGTTGCATGGGAAAAAGAATAGATTCTTTCCCCTTGCCGAATGAAAATGCCATGATCTACCTCCATGGACTCAATGACTTTCTTGCCACTTTCACTAAGGTTAGTGTCCATATCTTCGAGCATGTCATCAATTCGTCTGCTCATCCAGCTTGTGTACATAAAAAGCTGACCTTCTTTAAATGATTCATATGCAATTGTTTCTAAAAGAATTTCTTTTTGCCTAAGTTCTAAGCCTACATATCTTTCTGGGATAAAACCCTTTGATGCATTCCACTCCTCTAATATTACACTTAAAGCTTTTTCATACAGAGTTGTCCGATTGATGGGAAATCTCCCTGTTTGCTTATAATGGATGCAAATCATTGTCAGCAGCAGTGGAGTATTAGAAAGTTTCTTGATTTCAGAATTTTTTAAAGCGCTTAGGCGTTGCCAAAAATCAATTGCACTGCTAGCATCATCGCCAAACCATTTTAAGATGGCATCTTTAATTTGATCGTCACTAAAGCCCGCTATTTCTACATCTCTAAAATTAGAAAATCGTTTGTATTGATATGCTGCTAGTCGACAAGAAATGATAAAGCTATTTTCATGATATTCATCAGAAAAATCTTGTATTAAATCCATAACCTGGATCTTCTTTTCTTTTGGAAGTTCATCTAAGCCATCAAAAATGATTAGCATTCTTCCTTTTTCAAGTAATATTTTAGTCAGCGATTCTGTTTTTTGCTTGAATCCACACCTCCTAACCTCACTAATTATCTCTTGCTTGAGATCTATATTATTTATGGTGGCAAGATCTTTCAGTTCAAGAAAAACAGGCATCATTCGTTTCTTGTTGTGAAAGGGTTTTTCATATTTCAAGGCCTCAATTCCTGCTTTCTTTAGAAGCGTTGTTTTGCCAGCTCCAGGCCCTCCCAGAACAACGGTTCTGGAGTTGCTTTTTATAAATTCAATTGCTGAAGCTCTCTCCTGATCCTGGCGATTAATTGAGAGCATATCACCAATCAATTGATATTTTTCTTGTAGCTCTTCAATTGAGTTGAATCCATGTGGATCCTGTTTCGAAAGCAGTAATTCAGAATCAGTATAAATGTCTTCTAGATGGACACTATCACGCATATTTAGAACTTTTATACGCGCATGCCTGTAAATGTATCCATTTACATAACCTAAAATTTCTCGATCTACGTTTCTGAAAATTACGTTTACATCAATCCTGTCTATAGCGCTGTTTCCCTTGCGTTGGAAAACTTCTAAAAATAAAGACTTCAATGCAGCAATTCCAAGAGCTGTAAGACCAGAAGAAACCATATTAGAAAAAGAAGTAGATGCTATTCCCCAAACACAGAATACACCAGGTATATCTACCGCTTGCCCTTAGGTCTTGAATCCATGACATTTGTTTGTCTGTTTCTGTATCGGGTGAATGTGGGAACTTGTTGGAGCATGCACGAATAAGTTTGTGGGTTTAACTATCTGATAAACTTCCGAATTTATGGCCTGAAAATGACATTGGGCAGCGTGTTGCTATGGATGTGCAGTTGAATAGGTAGAGGCGCACGCTTTTTGGGGACTAAAGACTTCTAAAAGACCTGATATATAAAGAACCTCGAAAAATTAGGATGCTCATGCTTTATCAAATGTTTTGGGGCTAACTCGACGAAGCTATTACGTTTCAGTCTCTGACTTTTGCACATAAGCTTACCTGCTCTGAGACTCAGTTGAGTTTTCTAAACTGGTGAGGGTGCGCGCTTAAAGCACGCTAATTAACCAGGCTGGCTGTGAAGTTTGGCATTTGCTGCTGTATTGCTCTAGCCTCAACGAAATTGAGCGCTGCTGATCATAACTAAAGCGCTGTCTTTGAAGGTAGCTCAATACATTTGAGATTTTGCCCAATGTGACTGAACACGTGATCAAGCTAGAAGTGTCTTGACCTAGACAACGACTGTCATAACAGGGGCGAATCACCCTGTCATTAAGCAACGCCCGTAATCTTAGTCCGATCGATAGAGTCTCTACCCCATGCGATGGTGCGCTTAAATTTTGTAGGCTGTTAAATAAGAGAGAAACGGCTACTGCAAGCCCTTTTGCTGGTTTAACGCCACCGCTAATCCCCTAATGGACTCCCATTCCTCCGTCCCATTTCTGAAAGATGTCGATCGCCTAGAAGCTCGTCTCAAGGATATTCCCTTAGAGCCTGGGGTTTATTTTATGAAGGACGCGCGGGATCAAATTCTCTACATCGGCAAATCCAAGCGGCTGAGAGCGCGGGTACGATCCTACTTCCGCGATACAGATCGCCACCCACCCCGTACCGCCATGATGGTGGTGCAGGTGGTTGATATTGAAATTATCGTTACCGATACCGAGGCCGAAGCCCTAGCCCTCGAAGCCAACTTAATTAAGCAGCATCAGCCCCACTTCAACGTGCTGCTTAAGGACGATAAAAAATATCCCTACCTCTGCATTACCTGGTCCGACGACTATCCCCGCGTATTTGTCACCCGTAAACGTCGTCAAAACAAAGCGAAAGATCGGTATTACGGTCCCTATGTGGATGCCGGTTTGCTGCGTCAAACCTTGGGAGTGGTGAAACGGATTTTCCCGATGCGGCAGCGACCCAAGCCCCTGTTTAAAGATCGCCCTTGCCTAAACTACGACATTGGCCGCTGCCCTGGCGTCTGCCAACAGTTGGTGACCCCAGAAGACTATCGCAAGATGATGCGGCGAGTGGCCATGGTCTTTCAGGGGCGGACGACGGAATTGCTAGATGTTCTGATCCCGCAAATGGAGAAAGCCGCCGAAGAGCTGCGGTTTGAGCAGGCTGCAACCCTGCGCGACCAGATTCAAGGCTTAGAGCGCCTTACGGCTCATCAAAAGGTGGCTCTGCCCAATGACACAGTATCCCGCGATGCGATCGCCCTTGCCCATGATGACCAGTTTGCCTGTGTGCAGCTGTTCCAAATTCGGGCGGGACGGCTGGTGGGGCGATTGGGATTTAACGCTGATGCCCAAGCCGGAACCCCTGGCGAGATTTTGCAGCGGGTGCTGGAGGAGCATTACAGCACGGTTGAGCCGATTGAAATTCCAGCGGAGATTTTGGTGCAGCATGATCTGCCAGAAGGAGAAATGCTAGCCCAATATCTTACCCAACAGCGCAGCCGCAAGGTGGAGATTGAGCTGCCTCAACGCCAAACCAAGGCGGAACTGCTTGAAATGGTGGAACGCAACGCCCAGTACGAACTGGTGCGTACTCAAAAGGTGGCCGATCGCAATGCCTTGGCCATGCAGCATCTAGCCGAGATTCTGGACTTGCCCGACCAGCCTAAACGCATTGAGGGCTATGATATTTCCCACATTCAAGGGTCAGACGCGGTGGCTTCGCAGGTGGTGTTTGTCGATGGCATGCCTGCCAAGCAACATTACCGCCACTACAAAATCAAAAACCCGACAGTGAGATCGGGCCATTCCGATGACTTCGCCAGCATGGCAGAAGTGATTCGGCGACGCTTTCATCGCTATGCAGCCGATCCTGAGAAGCAGCGGGTCGGCAACCCAGATTGGCCGGATGTGGTGATGATTGATGGTGGCAAAGGGCAGCTCTCTGCCGTTGTAACCGAGTTACGGGAGATGAATTTGCTGCAAGAAGTTCATGTCGTCAGCTTGGCCAAGAAGCGAGAGGAGATCTTTTTGCCCGGAGAATCGACGCCTTTAACGACTGAACCTGAGCAGCCCGGTGTACAGCTCCTGCGGCGGCTGCGGGATGAGGCCCACCGCTTTGCAGTCAGCTTTCACCGCAAAAAACGCAGCGATCGCATGCGGAGATCACGCCTCTCTGATATTCCTGGACTGGGGCACCACCGCCAAAAAGAACTCCTGGCAGCGTTTCGCTCGATTGACTATATCCGGGAGGCTAGCACTGACCAATTAGCCATAGTGCCTGGGATTGGCCCTCATTTAGCCCAGCAAATTTACGACTACTTCCATCCCAATCAAGCAATGGCAACTGAGGTAGAACCAGAGCCCCTGGCTGAGTCGGCTAACGCGTCTTAAGCTGGTGAATTCACAATACAAAATCAAAGGTCAGGTGCCAATCAGTCCCTAACGTGATCGCAGCAAGGTCATGAACAGCGCGATCGCTGAAATCACCAGACAGGTAACGAGGCTCAAGTAGCCGAGCAATATAACATGTCGAGCTTTACGCTGTGCGGCTGCTAGGAGCTGATTCGCCTGTTCTTGGACGGCTAATTCCATACGGACCCACTGCGCAGCTTGTTCTTGGCTGGCTGAGAGAAAGCGGTAGTCAATGTCGCTGAGATGCCGCTGATTCGCCCAGGTCAGAGCCTCTTCTAGAGCGGCTCCCGACAGCAAGCGCGATTCGTCCTGGCTGGCGCTAGCGATCCAAGCTTCCAGGGCAACCGTGTAAGGCCGCAGGTGATCGAACTGAGTTGTGATCCAAGCCTGATTAAAGATTCGGCAATAGATCGGATTAGCAACCCGGAGCATGCCCTGTTCAGCCAGGATAAGGCCAGCGAGTTGTAGCTCTGCCTGGACTGCGTCCCCCGTTGCTTTGACTGGATTGCAGTCTGTATGGCTGGTCAGAACCTGTTCATATAGCCCCAACAACCGCCCCGATGACACCGCATTGCCCAATAGGCGATCGCGAATCGTGCTGAGATGCTGAGGGATATCCTGTGCTTCCCAGCGCTCAATGATATGGGTCTTCACCAGGGTTTCGACCCAAAACGCTTCTGTGCCGGATGGAATCTTGAAGGTCTGGGTTTGACCGAGCTGCTGCACGATTGCGCAAAGCTTCTGGGTTAGAAAAGGCTGGCCGCCGGTCCAGTCCAGAATGGCCCGCAGCACCGCTGTGGCATTCACTGTGACCGATGTTAATCCCGGCATCAATGGCTGAGCTTCGGCAAAAGTGAAGCCAGATAGAGCGATCGCCCGGCCAATGTTGAAAGGGGTTTGTTGGGGGTTGGCGATTAAGCTGCTGGGGGTAGCTACGCCAAACAACGCCCAGGTCAGGCGACGATAGTCTGGATTGTCAGCCCGTTGGTTATAACAAGCGCGGATCAGAGCGAAAAAGTCTGCAATCTCAAACCCTAAACTTCGCACACTATCAATCTCATCCAGAAAAATGAAGATTGGCTCCCCGGGAAGCTGGGGCAACAGCAGTGTCTCTAAAAACTGACTAAAAATATGGGGTGGCGAGAATGCGCCCTGTTGAGCCCACCATTGCAAAAGGTTGACCCGATGGTGACATCGCAGCGTGCGCAGAATCTCAAAAGCCAGCCCCCGATACCACTGTTCTGCAGTGACGTCCGCACTACCGATTCGGGTCAAGTCGATGGCTGCACATCGACCCTGACGACTGTGGGTGAGACGATGGCGGGCTTGCAGCCTCAAGCTAGACTTGCCCATCTGACGGGCCGTTAAGACATAGCAAAATTCCCCTGCCAACAGGGCGTGGTGCAGTTCGGTATCGGCCTTCCGCTGGATATAGGTGGGATCCTCAGGGGCCAGACTCCCCCCCACCCGGTATGCATAGCTCATAGACTGCTAAGACAGACTTTCAGCTTGTGTAAATAAGGCCGGATCGACCGGTAAAAACGCCGCAAAATACTGGCGATATAGATCACAGGCTGGTTCGGCCCGGTTACTGTTGAGCTTGATCAGACCTAAACTATCCAGACGATAGGCCATAACGGGGTCCAGGGAGATCGGTTCCGGGGCGGTGACGATGGCTTGATAGGCGGCTTGGAGGGCAGGATGGGGCGATAGAGCCGCTAACAATTGGCGGAGGTGGTTACTATAAATGCCGCCCAGGGTGGGGGCTTCACGAATGAGTTGTGCTATCGAAACTGTGCCTTGGGCGAGATGAAATAACGCCATCCTGACTAGACCAGGGCAACAACCAATCATTTGAACGAAAGGGTCTAGACGCTCAATGGTACTGCTGTCTAATCCATGGCGCTGGGCTAAATCCACAATTTGGGCGGGCGTGAATTCAGGTAGCCGAATCGCTAAACCCACGTTGAAGGGAGATTGATGGATTTGAAGGGGAACATAGACTTCCGTAGCGTAAGCCAGAACCCATCGCAGGCGCTGCCATGGGGCCGATTCTCTAGAATCCTCATACCAAGTGCGCAAGAGTGGGAAAAACTCACTGCAAAGCTGGGGGAAGGCGAACAAAAGGTTAAGTTCATCCAGGGCGATCGCCACAGGGGCCTCAAATTGGGCCAACAAATATTCTTCAATGTAAATGGTGCAACTGACTTTGCTGCCCAGATCCCCATTCCAATAATCATTGAGGCGGGGCTCGACGCCAAGCTGATAGCTGAGGTTTGCACAGAGCCATCGCAAAAACCGATCAATATCGCTAAAGATGGCGCGATCGGCTCGATGAAAACTGAGGCTTACGGTTTTGAGACCTTGAACTTGGCTATGGACCAAAAGTCGTCGCAGTAGCGAGGTTTTACCCCGAAAGGTGGGCGCTTTAATCCGAATTAAACTGCCCGGCTGGAGGACTTCCTGGTAAGTTTGGATCTCAATTGGGGGACGCTCCACATAAAGGGGCGAATGCAGCGGTACAGGCCCCGTCGGACATTCCAAAGGGGGACGATCTTCGCTTTGACGAGTCAAGTCCAAGCGCTGCGGTGGGGATGCAATTTGTTCGCTACGGGCATAGCGACTTAAAACCGCTCTGACATTGCTCTTTGAAATTTTCTGGCTCAGAGCCTCTGACAACTGTTGCCAAAGCCGGAATCCCACATCGCGAATATAGCTGTGCTCATAGCTATAGGCATTGGCAATTTCAGCGTAGGTTTTGCCTTCCCAGACTTGGCAAAAAACCGTTTCCTGAAGATTGTTCAGTCCATATTCCGGCAGTAGCCGGTCCAAAAGAGCAAGTGCCTCCTCGGCAACCATGGCGATGTTGTGGGCCGTGACTATACATAGCCCCAACTGGGGCTAAGGCAATCATAGTAGACCGTTGCGATTCAACGGCGGTTAACTGAGCCCTATCTGAGAAAGAAGGCATTGGTTCACTGAGATTTCCCAGTAATACTCTTAACTGTTCATCAGTGGGCTATCAGCCCCCCTAATCACAATGCAAATGAGGGTCAGGTCATGACCTGTTCTGCACTTTAGGGAAGGATGACCGATGGAAATCCGGCAACTGATTCTCTGTAGTTTTTTGTCAGGGCTAACACCAGTGATAGTGTTGCTTAATGCAATCAGTATGTCCGCCGCTATCAAGAGTGCTCAGCCATGGCAGCCTGGAATTGCGATTGCCAGCCTCAGTGGGTTGGATAACCTGAACAATGCAGCAGCACTGTCGAACCCTTCAGAGGTTGGTGCGCGTATCATTGAAACTGACGGCGGATATGTACTCGAATTCCATAACTCATTTACGCGGATGGAGCAGACCCTTGACCTCGAATTGGTGCTGAGTCGGTCAGCCATGCCGTCTCAACAGGCGCTCATGGACAATCACGAGCTAAATTTAGGTCCTCTGCAATGGGCTGCGGGCATGCAGCGATATGAACTGCCGGTGGGAATCGAAGTTGAGCACTATCAATCGTTGGTGATCTGGTGCCAGGACTTGAATTTGATTGTGGGCTATACCGGCTTGCAACCAATACCGTAAGCTTTGTAGCCTTGGCTATGCCACTTTAAAAGCGTTCTTAAAACGTTTGGGTTGCGGCCCTAACGAGAGAAACCTCACAGGGGCTGTGTTTGAGCTGAGCCCACATAAAAAAGCGAGGTCAATAAGACCCCGCTTTGCAAGCGTTTATGAATGCTGATGCTGGTGACAGCGTTTAGAGGCTAAGACCTTCTGCCGCTTGAACCCGCTCCACTTGCTTCTTCTTCAAGACCAACATGATTTGAGTAATCATGACGCCAAAGATGAAAGCAATTAGCCCTTTAATGCGGCCAGAGCTTTGCAGCACGATTTCACCATCCACTTGTCCGAAACCACCCACATTAGGATTAGTGGTTAGGGGTGTACCCGCAGCGACAGTATCGCCCTCAGACACCACCATTTCAGGACCCGCAGGCACAGCTGCAACCACAGCATCCCCACCGTCAGGTTGGATGGTGACTTCATATCCACCGGCATCCAAAGCCGCAACTTGGCTAACGGTTCCAGCCACAGGAGAATTCACAGCATTATTGTTGCTGTTTTGACCGGTGGGATAAACCTGGCCGCGTCCCCGGTTGCCGCCCACATGGACTGAGTACTTACCAAAGGAAATAGACTTATCGGTCGCTGGATCAGGGGAAAGGATTGGGAAAATAATCTCTTGATATTGCTCACCTGGCAGAGGACCGGCCAACAAAATGTTGTCTTTCTCTGCAGAGTAGGGCGTGAAGTAAGTCCCGCCCACCTCTTCTTTAATCTCTTCGGGGATGCGATCAGGGGGAGCTAGCTTAAAGCCATCCGGGAGCATCAAGACCGCCCCTACATTCAATCCACCCTTGCTGCCATCCCCTAAAACTTGTTGACTATCGAGGTCATAGGGAACCTTCACGACCGCTTTGAAAACGGTATCGGGTAAAACCGACTGAGGCACTTCAATCTCAGTGGGCTTGGCGGCCAGGTGGCAATTGGCACAAACAATTCGGCCTGTAGCTTCACGAGGCGACTCGTAATTTTCTTGAGCCCAAAACGGATAGGCTTGGGCAGGTTGGGGTAGGGCCAAACTACCGACGATCAAAATTGCCATCGCTGCGATCGCGGTTCCACTCGCCCGAAGGGACGACAGCCACCGCAAACAATGGCTCGAAAAACGGCCTAACAACACGCGTATCTTCATTGGGGTATCAGCCATCAACACAGAATCAAATAACACAGCGGGTCACCAATGACCCAAAAGAACAAGGCTGGTCAATTAGGCCCACCAAGGCTCATCGCCAGTTCGGAAGTCCGTTTCAGTCCAAGGAGACAGAGAAACTTGGTCGGAATCCGTGACATCTGCATGGGCAAGCGCCAAAGAGAGTGGTGCCGGACCACGAACCACTTTGCCGGTGGCATCGTACTGAGAGCCGTGGCAAGGGCACATAAATTTCTGTTCACTGGCGTTCCAGGGCACCACACAACCTAGGTGGGTGCACACAGAATTAATGCCGTAGGTTTCGAGACTGCCATCATCGGTGACCACCAGATAAGTGGGGTCTCCCTTCAGGCCCTGTACTAAGACCCGAGCACCGACTGCATTTTCTGCCAGGAACTGACTGGCAACCACATCATTGCCCAGTGAATTCTTTGCGAGGGTGCCGCCGCCACCTGCACCACTGGAAGGGGGCACAAAGTAGCGGACTACTGGATATAACATCCCGCCAACGGTGCCTGCTGCTGCGCCGAAGGTGAGTAAATTCATAAACTGACGGCGTCCCAAATCGGGGACATCAGACATTCCAGACGCTTGAGTCATATTCCAAGCCGAGTATTCCGTTCGGTAAAACTACAAAATATATAGGGATGCTAAAGAGCCGCCCAACAGGAGCAACAAACCCTGATAACCGCTAACGACTGAGGTAGCCCATAAAGGGAAAACCTTTGATGAGATAGCTGTCACATAAGTTTGCAGATATCCATGCAGTATTATTGCATCCCCTGTATCGCAGCGCGTTCTTTGAAGGTGTAATCCCCTGTTAGCAAGACCTTTGATCAACGTCACTCTTACTGAGAGGGCGCAGTAGGAGTGACGTGGGATGGCTTTAGAGGCGCGGAACTGGTGTGGCAATGGCCGCTGTTAGGGCGGCTTTTTGAGGGACTAAGATGCCTGTACGCTAAGGACGCGATTAATACGGAACCATGCCCTCAAAAAATTGTTAAAAAATGTTAACCCTGTACTGGAAAATTGGCTGATGACAGGTTCAGAGTTGCAGGCACTGATTGTGAATAAGTGGGGCTATGCCTTTGATGTGCAGTTTCGCCGCCAGCAAGGTCAGGTTTTCTTGCAGGTGATGTGGCGCTATTTAGAGCAAGTCTCGTTTCCGCTGACGGAAGCAGAGTATGTGGAGCACCTGAATGGTATTGCCACTTATCTAGTGGCTTGGGGGCAGGCTGAAGTCGTCCGCGAGGCGATCGCCCAAACCCGAGAGCGGCCTCGTTTGGGCAAGGCCGTGAGCATCTTGCTCGATTTGGGGGAACGCAGCTCTGAGTGGCTACTGGATGAGTTCTGATGGGGAACCCCAAGCCATGGTTGTTGCAGCGCAAAATGTTGCAGAACGGATATGAATCGCACGATAGTGTTGCAGCCCTTTACCGCAGCTTTATCTGATATTCATGCTTGCTTTACATAAACTTCCTCAGGACAAACATGATGACGGCATTTTCAAAGGGGGTGCTAGCATTGCTAGTGATCTGAAACTCTGAGGGCTTGTTGTGATTCGCGCTGCAACTTTGCCAATCCAAGCGACGCTCCCCCCTCTCAGCGAAAATACCCGACTTAAACTGTTTTCTGGCTCGGCCAACGTCTCCCTATCGCGAGAAGTGGCCCATTATCTGGGTCTCGACTTAGGGCCGATGGTGCGTAAGCGTTTTGCTGATGGGGAGCTGTACATCCAGATTCAGGAATCGATTCGAGGTTGTGACGTTTATTTGATCCAGCCCACCTGCTATCCGGTGAACGACCACCTGATGGAGCTGCTGATTATGATCGATGCCTGCCGTCGAGCCTCAGCCCGTCAAATTACCGCGGTGATGCCCTATTACGGCTATGCCCGCGCTGATCGAAAAACGGCTGGTCGAGAATCAATTACCGCTAAGCTAGCCGCTAACTTGATGACCCAGGCTGGGGCCAATCGGGTGCTGGCGATGGATTTACACTCTGCCCAAATCCAGGGTTACTTCGACATTCCCTGCGATCATGTTTACGGCTCACCGGTTTTGATTGACTACATCGCCGCCAAGAATATTCAAGATTTGGTGGTGGTTTCCCCAGATGTGGGTGGGGTTGCCCGTGCCCGTGCCTTTGCTAAAAAACTCCATGACGCCCCTTTAGCGATCATTGACAAGCGCCGTCAGGCCCATAATGTGGCCGAAGTGATGAACTTGATTGGGGACATTCGCGGTAAAACGGCAGTGCTTGTGGATGACATGATTGATACCGCCGGTACGATTTGTGAGGGCGGTCGATTATTGCGCCGTGAAGGGGCTCGGGCTGTCTATGCCTGTGCCACCCATCCGGTTTTTTCGCCCCCTGCAACTGAACGCCTAGCGGGGGGGCCTTTTGAAGAAGTGATCGTGACCAATACCGTTCCCATGACTGAGGAAAAGCTCTTTCCTCAACTGAAGACCCTTTCAGTGGCAAATTTGATTGGCGAAGCGATTTGGCGAATTCATGAAGAGAGTTCTGTCAGCAGCATGTTTCGCTGATCGGTGAGCGCTGTGCATCGGCGAGATCGCATAGATGGCCTCTAAAGCTGAAATACCTCTACAGCATAGAGAGTTGCTCGCCGGTGCGATCGCCCGCAATGGCTTCAACATCTCGACGCCGGTAGAGCGGATAATTTTTGCGCTTCGAAAAGCGACTGTCGATGCCAGCGGCTTCTAGCTGCTGCTGGGTCACGGTCTGGGAATAGCCCAAAATTGTGGCTGCATCCACCAAACGAATCCATTGCTGGCCAAAGCGCTTGATGAGCGCATCATCTGACTCATCTTGAATTTGCCGTAAGAGCAGCTCGGCTAAGAGCCAGCAGGCTTTTGTATCTGCCTCAGCCCGATGGGAGGGGCCGACATCAAAGCCAAAGTGAACCACTAGCTTCGGTAGGCTCCGGGACGGTAAATCAGCCAGGAGTAGCCGTGACAAGAGTACGGTACAAAATCGCTCCATGGCCGGTCTCTGATAGCGATGGTCGAGGTGACGGTACTCGGCCTGTAAAAACCCATAATCAAATTCCAAATTATGGGCGGTCAGGGTGCCTTGTTCCAGAAGGCCCAAACAGTCAGGCCACACCGTCTCCGGAAAGGTGCCCTGATTGACCATAGATTGGTTAATGCCGGTCACCCGGGTGATCATCTTGGGGACCCGTACCCCCGGATTAATCAGGTGGGTTTCTTGATGCTGGATGCCCTCTGCCAAACTCGCCTGCAAGACGGAAACCTCTATCACCCGAGCGCCACGGTAGGGTAAGGAGCCAGTGGTTTCCACATCGACAACGGTCAGTAGGGCATTGCTGACTTGGCGATAGTAGGCCAGGAGCTCTCGCGATCGCAGTGCAGATTGACCTTTTCGCTGCGTCACTCGTGCCATTAGCCTTTGAATCCTTGACCCGCCTGAAGATTGCCTCTCTATTGTTATGGCTAAGTCCCACCTTGGCCAGCACCGCTCAGGAATTGCCAGGGAGATGCCTGGCCTCGGGGCGCGGGCGACGGAGGTTCTGAGCGCCTGCCCGGATCAAACTAAAATTTGCCGAAATACCTGGGCTGATCGCGATAGGCTATGGCCATGGTCCCCGACTTTACTTGGATTCAAGGTCCGGCCCAAAGTGGCAAAACGGGCCGTTTGCTGGCCCATATGGCCACCCAATTCCAACGGTCGAGTCGTCCCCGGTTATCTGGGGCCGTTTTTCTATGTCTGGCCGCCAATGGAGATAACCGCCTCACTCTAGAAGATCGGATTACGACTGACTTACCGGTCGAATTGCCCATCACCACGGCAACGTCGATCGGCTTCATTCAAAATGAAGTGGTTTTATTTTGGCCACTCCTGGTAGAGTCCCTCGGTCTCAACCCGCAGTTTCCGCTCCATCTACGGCCAGAAACAGAGCAGGATTTAGCCCTGCAATTTTGGCAGGCTGACCTTGAGCAAGGGATGATGACGGTGCCGGGATGGACAACCCAACAGACTGTTCGGCGATCGCTGGATTTTTTGCAGCTCGCGGCCCAGGCTGCCATTCCCTCTGAAGATTTAGCGACGATGCTGCCCGAAGGGATTCCCCCTGGGCTGGCCCCAGCCGAAACCTGGCAGGCGATCGGACAGGCGATAGAGAAATGGCGCGATCGCTGCCTAGGGCAAGGTCTGTTGACCTATGGCGTCACGACTGAGCTGTATTGGCGGCATTTGCTGCACCATCCGGTCTATCAAGATAAGCTGCTCCAGCGTTTTCAAGGCTTTGGTATCGACGATCTGGATGAGTACCCGCGTATTTTTGAAGCGGTAGTTGAGACCTGGCTCAATTTGGGCATCGCCGGTGTCGCGACATGGAACCCCGATGGCAAAGTGCGCATTGGGGTCGGGGCTGATCCAGAGGCGCTCATGGCTTTGCAACATCGATGTACGACAACCGAAACGTTGATATCAACTGCTGAAAACAGTTTGGCGGCATGGGCTGAGGACTGGGTACAGGCAGTACAGGATCCGTCTGTTCTACCCACTTCCCTCGATGCTGTGCAGGCAATTCAGGCGACCTCCCGTGGAGAACTGCTGCGAAAAACAGCCGCTGCTGTGATCACGGGAATTCAGGATGAAGGGTTACATCCTAGGGAAATTGCAGTGATTGGCCCCGGCTTTGATGCGATCGCCCGCTATACGTTAGCAGAGCTGTTGATGAGCCAAGGCATTCCAGTTGAGTCTTTAAATGACCAGCGCCCCCTTGTGAGTAGCCCGCTGATTCGTGCCATTCTCACCCTCATGCCGTTTGTGTATCCAGGGTTAGGGCGGCATCTTGACCCTGCAGCCGTGGCTGAAATGCTGATTGTATTCAGTCAAAGGGCTGTGGGTGATCCAGCCCAAGGCTGGGTTGATCGGGTGCACATTGATCCTGTAAGGGCTGAGTTGCTCGTTGATCATTGTTTTTACCCCGATGAAGCCCAGCCCCAGTTGTTAGCCGCCACTGAATTTCCCCGTTGGGATCGCCTGGGTTACCAAGCCGTTGAAGCCTATGATCGGCTGCGTGAATGGATTGCCAGTCAACAGCAGGCTCGCCAGCAACGGTTGCTGACCAGCCCAGTGATGTTGCTTGATCGCGCCATCAATACTTTCTTATGGCCCGGGGTGCTGCCCTATGACCAACTGGCAGCCCTAAGAGAACTGATGGAAACTGCGCAGCACTTTTGGGAGGTTGAGCGCCGTTTGCAGCAGCAACGCTCAAAGACCGAGCCCCTTAGCCCTCCAGAAGAGCGATTTCTCACCCTGTTACATCAAGGTATTGTGACGGCCAACCCCTTTCCGGTGAAACCCCTGAACCGCAATCAGCAGGGCGTGATTTTATCCACAGTGTTTCAATATCGTTCTCAGCGCCTGAGTCATCGCTGGCAGCTTTGGCTCGATGCCGGCTCACCTCGCTGGCTTACCGGTACAGATGCCCTGTTTGGATATCCCATCTTCTTGAAACAAGGGTCTGGCCGCCCTTGGACGCTGGCATTTTTGGAAGCGGTCCATGAAGCTCGCTTGGAGCGGATTGTGCGTGATCTGTTGGCGCGTGTCACTGAGCGCATCACCCTGTGCCATAGTGATTTGGCCGTGAATGGCCAAGAGCAACTTGGCCCCCTGTTACCGATAGTAGAAGCCGTCATCAATGAGAGCTAGCCTGAGCAATGCCTGTTTGGGTTTTAGGCAAGCCGCTCCATAAATGCGTGGCATGCATCTAATGCTTGGCGCGCATCTATCGGGTTGGATTAACACCTGACTCCAGCTCGGGATCTTTTTGAATGGCATCGCTCAAGAGCTGGTCGGGTTCGAGTCGTTGAGGATTGCCTAAACCTACGTATTTTTCCACTAAGGTCAACAGCTCTTTAGCCCCAAAGGGCTTTGTCAAATAGTCAGTTGCGCCTGCCATGCGAGCTTTGACGCGGTCAATAAAACCATCTTTACCCGTCAGCATGACGATCGGCGTTTGCCGAAAATCACTGGCTTGGCGCAGCATGGCACACAACTCGTACCCTTCCAGTTCTGGCATGGCAATGTCACACAAAATTAGATCTGGCTGAAGCTGAAACAGTAAGCTCAGTGCCCTAAGAGGGTTGCCAATGGAGGTGGCTTCATAGCCTTCTTCGATCAAGATATGTTCAACCGCCTCACGAATGGCAACACCGTCATCAATGCAAACCACCCGAGGCACCCTTGTTTCCTCCCAGGATTCCATTTCAGGAGGCTGAGTCATCGGCAAGATCTCATGGGGAAACTGCATGACGCCTTGTCGGACATGGGGGTAAAGACTTTTAGCCACTTCAACCACTGTGCAGTTGAGGTAGCGAGCGATTTGCTGAATTGAGGTTTTCCCGTCAATCCAAGGGCGTAAAGTCTGGAGCTGGGTTGCCGGGATCTCAATATCCCCCTGATCAGCCATGACAGGACATTGGTGAGGGGACTGAATATGCGGGTAAAACTGTTTCCATTCCTGAATCTGCTGAGTAATGCTGGCAACCAAAGGTCCGCTTTGAAAGCGTTTGAGTTGGGGACTTAAGGCTGAGCTGAGTTTAAAGATGAAGGTGCCTTGATGTAGACTCAGCAGATCAAATAAGGTCTCACAAACCATGCTGTGCAAAATTACCCGCCCTTGCTCAGGCGTCAGAACATGCTGCTCCAGCAAGGCCCACAGATGTCCGTATTCAGGGGAGTTAAAGGATTCGATCGCGCTGGCGTTGATCTGATCTAGAGCGCTAGCCAGATCATATCGATGGAGATGATCCCGCAGCCGGTCTAAACGACCACTGGTGGTGCCGGCATAGATGATTTGGCCATTCAAAAGAAAAAGGAGCCAGGCTTGAGGTAGCGCAGCGCTGGTCACGGGGCGATCGCCTATGTGTCCTGTTGGGTAAGCTTCCACATAAAGCTCTCCCGTGCGTTGCCCTAGCTCAATGAGCTGCAAAATACTGCGGATATCAATTTCGCTCAGTTGGCCCTGCATACGCTTTAAAAATAATGAGGTGTGGTCCTCAGGACCCATGGCAGCTATTGCCATGGGTGGCTACTACCATCAATACAATGATGCGAATGTGCACCACTATCGTCTTTTCTTTCCTTCAAGCTTCATAGTTATGCGTTCATTGGTTGGCTTTAAAAGCGATCAATTGCCCTCTTGAGCATGACCGGTTTGTGTGTGTAGAGCCTGGTTTAAGGTTGAGCGAGAGTGGGTATCAAACGCCGACATCCTGATGCAGATGCCACACGTTATCACACGTCGCTAGATTAACGAGGTGAAAGTCTATTTGCTGGAGATAGACCAAGTTGATCCATATCCCCAAATTTCAAATCTGAATCAGTCACTTGCACAAAACATGCGTTAGTTTAAGGGCACCATAGATTACGAACCATGGGCTAAACTACTCTCAATCAATCATGCCGAGTTTACAGGTTGGGTATGGTTAGGTCATTGTTGATGCCATCTACCTGGGTCGCCTGTGGGCTCAAGTACAGGAAACCCTTGAGGCTTCACATAGCCTGGTAATTATCGCGATGGAATGAGGACGATCGGCGTGCTTTATCTGGCTGAAGTACAAAAAAAGAGCGGTTTCATAGGTAGCGGTAAGGCAGAATTTAAGTTACTTGCCTGTCAGAGAGGAGAAACCTGGACAGCCGTCCCTGGGGATGAAGTCTTGGCGGCACCTGACGATGCCACCTACAATGCCGGTGCATTGGTGATGGTTGAGACGAATAGCAACAATCGCCAAGTACAACGCCATTACGATGCGGGTCGTCCGCTTGTAGGCATTTTGCAGAACTTCTCAAGTCAAAGTAAGAAATTTAAAGCTCAGGAAGAAGAAATTGAGCAGTGGAAGCAGTCTCTGACCTTTCAAAGCCAAGCGCTCAACCAAAGAGAGCTTGAGTTAGAAACCCGGCAAGAACAGGTCGAGCAAGCTGAAGCTGATGTTGAACAATTAGAGTCCCAACGGCAAGAGTTGGAAGGTTCCCAAGGAGAGCTGGAGCAGCTTAAGCAAGAACTAGAGCGCAAGACTCAAGAATTAGAGGGCGCTTGGGCACACCTGAACGGCGAAATTCGGCGCTTTGAAGAACGTAAAGAAGATGAGCTGCAGACTGCTGGGCTAGATGAAGGCCAAATGCAGCAGATTCAAGATGCCTTGGATAGACTCATGGGTGCAGTGACCCCGACGGAAGAAGTTCGGGAGCAGCTCAACCTCGCATTTGAGGTGATGGATCAGCAAAATACGGCGGTCTCTGAGCAACAAACTGCCCTATCAGAGCAGCAAGCCAATCTGGAGTCCTTGCAAAGCCAGATTGAGCAAGATGCTGGTGCGATGGCTACCCGCTGGCAAGATTGGCACACCTCTGAAAGTAACTTGGGCGATCGCCGCACTGAACTGAAAGTCAAGCAACAGTTGCTGACGATCAAGCAGACGCGCGTTCAGCAACTCTCCCAACACCTGCAGACCCAGAGTGGGTTATATAAGCAAGTCTATGATTTGCTCAACACCACGGATAAAGTGCGTTTGAGCAATAAAGTAGACGTGGCGGCACTAGAGGCGATGGAGCTGGACGCCTTACAGAGCGTAGTCACAGATTTAGAGAAAGACCTTGATAAGGTTTCTCGCTTTGTGAATGACCAGGAAGAAGAGCTGAACTTAGAGCAAGAAGCGATAGATGAGCTAAAGCAAAAAATTGAGGCGGCGAGCGAATATGACCGACTTCAGCTTGAAACCGAGCTGGCGGATGAGCAAGATCGCTACCAAATGTTGAATGAGACCCTAGTTGGCCAACGGCGTAATCTGCTTGAAAGAGAAGAGGTGCTGACTCAGCACCAGGCTGTTCTGAGGCGTCGTCAAGGTCTGGTTGCCGAGGAAAATCCGGTAAGTGCCATCGATCTTGAACCTGTGATGTCTCAGATTGATGCCCTACGCCAAGCAACCTCGGAAGAGATTCAGTCCGTTGAGGATGAGGTAAAAGAAATTCAAGGGGTGATAGAGACGTTGAAGCAAACAGTTGAAGAACTGGTGCAAAAGCAGGCTACTGAGCGCGAAGCGATTTTACAGGCAGAAGGTGAGCTGCAAGCTCAGAAGCATAATCTGGCTGTGGTTGAGGGACGCAAGGAGGTAGGAGATACCCTCGTGTCTCCTTTTCAGGAGGCGCTGACAAACTTGAGGCAGCGCCTAGACGAAGCCTCAGCCTCATTGTCTAAATTCCAAGAAGCCAGTGATCATCAGTTGCAGGCGATCGCCGAAATGCGACAAATCATCACGAGCTTTTCGGGGGATGTGTCCCAAGCTGCGGCTGCATCCTAAGCAAATGGATTGGCAACATTTGCCATGATGCGCCTGAGCACGAAGTGCATGGCTGCTCAAGCTGCATCATGATTGCTAGACACTAAAGAACTCCATGATGGATCAAATGATTTGGGTAAATGAGCAAATTGATCCCTGCGGGATTCTCTACGCTTGCATCGCTTGTGTCGATGAACAACAGGCTCAGGATTGCCACCGTACCTTTCAAGACAACCTGACGATTGAACAAAGACAAGCAGGCTGGGTTGCCCTGCTGCGTACGGTGAGTTCTTGGGAAGAAGTGCCTGTGAGTGCCCTAAAACTCAACTAAAAGCGACGTTGCCCTAGGTCAAGTAAGGTTTGGCTCAATACCCGTACCGGTTCAGGAGACTCAGCGGAGAATAGCGAAAAATCTGAAGCTCCCCAATAGACCTGAGCAATTGCCGCAAGTCGGCGCAGTAAGGGGTTGCGTAGCGTGATGCGCTCCGGTTGTCTAATCACAATTAAAGTCATGCCGTTATGCCCCGCCTCTGGAACAAGCGTCCACTCGCAATGGCCGAGCCATACCTTGACAGGTTCTGGTAGTTCTCTTTTGAACTGTTGTAACTGAGAACGATGATGCAATAAAGCTTGCCAACAGGAGTCGCTCTGATCAGAAGAGTTTGACATTAGAGCTGAAAAATCGAGGGCATGTGTTTAGTGTAGTTCTCCTCATCGTAAGAAGTTTGGAAGACTTTCTGGGGAGTTGTTGAGGACTTTGAAAGCATCTACGATTTAACGAAAGATGAGTTTACATTTCTTGAGTGTTTCAGTCCATGGTTGTGCCAAAACATAAGTCTTTTATCAAGCTAGATCAGTTTCTAAAATGGCAACAACTGGCTCAGACGGGTGGTGAAGCCAAGTTTTTGATCCAGTCTGGCGCGGTACGCGTCAATGACATTTTAGAAACAAGACGGGGGCGAAAGCTAATTGAGGGTGATCTCGTTAAGGTTGGCACGCAGACCTGCACTGTGCATTTGAATTAATGGGCCAATATCCACAATCCTTAATAGCGACTGCCTTTGCAGAGTCGCCTAGATGATTGAACTAGCGAGATGCCAGTCAGGCTACAATTTGCCAGGTTCCCAAGGTTAGAATTAGGAAAAGATAAACCGGCTTTGGAAGTGCAACTTCCAATTCAGCGCTAAACCATGATTGAAATTTACACTTGGACTTACTGTCCTTTCTGTATTCGTGCTAAGAGCTTGCTAGATCGTAAGTCGGTTCAATATACCGAATACTGCATTGACGGTGATGAGGCGGCTCGTGCCGAAATGGCTGAGCGTGCTAATGGTCGTCGATCGCTCCCTCAAATTTTTATTGGTGACCACCATATTGGTGGTTGTGATGACCTGTATGCATTGGAGCGCCAGGATCAACTCAACCCATTACTAGAATCAATTTCTACCCAAGGCTAAAAGAAGCGAGGGCGTTGTCTAACTGGCATCTTGCCGTTCTACAGAACAACAGGCATAGCGCTATGTAATATGTCCACATAGCTTATGGTTGATACTCAAAAGACCTCCCATCGTGGGAGGTCTTTTGAGTATCAGGTCAGCTTCAATTGTGCTTAATTAGGCATACTTGCTGGTTACTTGAGAAGCAGTGGTCTCAAGAGCTTCACTGGGCAAATATGTAGACCTCTCTAGAGTGCGGCAGCATGGCTTAATGTTGCCAGTTTTGTTTTCCGATGGGCGGCTTGCCCCTTTGTGTGGACATCACCCGCAAGCCGAGGCTGTAAGAGCCCGTAGCCTCCATGATTGCGCTCATAAATAACGCAAATGCTATCGGTTTCAGCATTTAAGAACATGTAAAAGTCATGATCGACTAGCTCTAAATGTTCCAATGCTTCTTGTACAGACATCGGCGGCATTGCAAAATACTTTGAGCGAACGACTGCCTCTGGGAGTTGGGGAGACTTGCGTTGCAAAACGTCATCCACGTCCGCTATGGGTGCAATGTCAATCGTAAAGTCCTCCTTGAGGGGATTTACGGAATGTAAGCTACGATCATTGCGCTTTTCTTTGTAGCGACGCAGTTGTCGAGTAATTTTGCTAGCAACCAGGTCGATGCTGGCGTATAGATTCTCGCTGCTTTCTTCTGCCCGTACAACGGCACCATCGATATAGAGGGTTATTTCTGCAGACTGCTTAGGGGTAATTCGATGATTACGAGCGACTGAGAGGTTAACATCTACCTCGTTTGTCAGGTGCTTAAAGTGGCTAATCGCCTTCTCAATTTTTTGATGTACGTAATGGTTGATGGAATCTGTGATCTCAATGTTTTTGCCTTGAATCACGAGTTTCATAAAGCAGTCTCCCTACGGAAATTCGGCTTCTGCTCTCACCCTAACACCTTGTATTCTGGACAACATTAGCCTTTAGGATCCTTTGCATCGATTGATGATTCTTGATTCTAAGGATTAAAAAAGTACGTTGAATTCACGAACATTACGGTTGCAAGAAGCTAAATTGAAAACTTGCCAAGTTTGTCATTTAGGATTGCGCCCTTACGCTGAGGTGTGGGCATTGCAGCAGCGGTTAATTCAAGACCGCCGGGTCGATTCGCACTTGTCGGATGTCTTGTTGCTGCTAGAGCATTGGTCAGTTTATACCCTGGGGCAGGGAGCCAGCCTAAACTTTGTGAACTTTACGCCGGGTGCAATGCAACCTGATTTAGTGCGGGTAGAGCGGGGTGGTGAGGTGACTTATCACTGTCCTGGCCAATTAGTGGGTTACCCGATTCTGAATCTTCACCATCACCGGCTTGATCTGCATTGGTATATGCGGCAACTTGAGGCCGTTTTGATCGAGACGCTAGCGCAACTTGGTTTGCGGGGAGAGCGCTTGTCGGGCCTAACGGGTGTTTGGCTCGAAGAGCGCAAGGTTGCAGCCATTGGAATTAAGGTTAGCCGTTGGATTACGATGCATGGCTTTGCACTGAATGTATGCCCTGATTTGGCTGGATTCAAGCAAATTGTTCCATGCGGGTTGCGCGATCGCGCCGTAGGCAGCTTGGCAGAATTTTTGCCTGGGATTACGGTTGAGATCGTTCAACCGTTAGTTGAAGCGGCATTCGCCAAGGTATTTAGATATCAGCTTGAGATGCAGTCTCCCGAACATTGCCGGCAGCTTTTAGCGTCAACTCAATATTGCCTGTAAGAGGGTGTTTGAAAAGTTCTTGGGACTTCTTTTAGCGACATGGATTACCCAGAAGAGTGACGGTAGGATCAGGGTTCCGGCTATCCTACTGATGGGCTCCGGTATCGTTCAAGACTGGCTTACCCCCTTGTCAAACACCCTCTAAGCCTGTTTCTGAAAGAGAGGGCGTCCTCATTGTAAAAACCCCATCACCAGGAGTAGTGGCAATGGGGCTGCACATAAGCGAGAGTTGGATGAGGTTCTAAAACGGAATATCGTCGTAGTCAACCTCCGCTTCCTGTGGGGCGGACGGTGTCGGTGCTGGCGTGGTTGGGGCAGAACCCTCTGGTGCTGAGGCCGTCACGCTAGGAGCCTCAGGTGCTGCCATTGGTGAAGTACCCAGATCACTGAGTTTATAAATGCGCTGAGCGGTCATTTCAGCTTGCTTTTCTTTGAAGCCCTCAGGGCGATCAACGGTATTCATGGACAATCGCCCTTCTAAAAGCACGCGATCGCCATTGGCATAACGCTCCTGGATCTCTTGAGCTAAATTGCCCCAGCCCACCACCTTTATTTGTTGACTAGGGTCTTCTGCCCGCAACCCTGGAAACACCACGGTAAATTCAGAGATAGGCGTTTGATTGTCTTGGGTATAGCGCAACTGGGGAGCACTGATAATTTCCGCCATCAGCATGCATTGGTTCATCGGACCCCTTCCTCAACTTTGTAATGGATGCCTTGTTCTTGCTCGATGAACCCTTGAACACGGGTCCGGTAGTCCTGCAAGGCAGTTTCAACCCAGTCGCGGTCTTCACTGCTTGCAAAGATATGAACCAACGGCTCACCTGCATCGGGTAACACCAAAATCCAACCATCATGATTACGGTCTATGATTTTAACCCCATCTACAAGTTCCAGATTCTCTTGGGATGTGCTTTCGACCATGTAGCGCATTAGCGCCCCTTTAATGGTCCAAGGGCAGCGCAGGGTTTGAGAGCGATAGGCCGTGCGGGGCAGTTCTGACCAAATTTGCCCTAGGGTGTGCTCCTGAATGGTGAGCATCTCGATCAACTTGGCAATGCAGAACATCGCATCGAAACCAGGATGCAACTGCGGGAAGATAAAGCCCATGTCGCTACTGCCCCCGAGCACCACATTGCTGTTTGACTGGCAGGCCTCCATTAGGGCTGTGGGGTTGACCTTTGTGCGAATCACTTGGCCATCGTGGCGGCGGGCGATTTGCTCTAAAGCACCGGTTGTATTGACTGGGACTACCACCGTGCCCCTGGGGTTGGCGGTGAGGGTCATATGGGTCAGAAGAGCCGTTAGGGTTTCACCGCGGATGGGGGTTCCCACTTCATCCACAAGTACAAATTGTTCGCCATTGGCGGAAACCTGTACCCCAAAGGTAGCCTGCAGGGCTTGAACCACTTGGCCGAGTTGCCCCAACATACGTTCGCGATCGGTGGCAGAGGGTGCGGTTTGGCTAAGGCTGGCATTTAACACAACTGCATCACAACCAAACTTGCCCAGCAGTTGGGGCAGCACTGCGCCTGAGACAGCGTAGGCATAGTCAATCACCACTTTGGAATTGCTATTGCGAACGGCTTCTATATTTAAATGTTCTTCAAAGGCAGTCGTGTAGGTGTCAATGACGCGGCTGGGGTAAGCGACTTCTCCAATTTCACTAATTTGAGCCCGTCTGAGATCTTCTTTGAAGTAGGCCCCTTCAATTTTTTTCTCTTTGCCCTTAGGAATGTCAATGCCTTTGTCATCAAAGAATTCAATCAAGATGTGATCGGCACGCTCGGGATGCAGCCGCACGTGAATGCCGCCCACCACATCCAAGGTCGATAGGACGGTGCGAGCCACAGGAATTGCGGTCGCTTCTAGGTTCTGGATGTTGATGCCAACGGACATCAATCCAGAAATTAGCGATCGCGACACCATTCGGGAAATACTGCGCTGATCTCGGGAAACCGTGACGTTGGACCCTGGCTTAAGGGTGGACCCATAGGCCGCGCCCAGCTTCACCGCAAACTCAGGGGTGATGTCGATATTGGCTAGACCCGAAACCCCACGCTGGCCAAAGAGATTGCGCTGGGCGGTATTTCCCCAAATCAGGTTGATATTCAAAGTGGCTCCTGACTCAATCTGCTTACTAGGCCAAACTCTAACGCTGGGGCTGATCTGAGCCTCTTCTCCCACGGTTGAGAGGGCACCAATGACGGCCCCCTCTAAAACATGGGCACGGCGATCGACTCGGGTGCCCCGACTGATCACGCAGGCCCGCAGGTGAGACTCTTCGCCAATAATTGCCCCATTCCAAATCACAGGGCGTTTTAAATCTGCATCGTTACCAATGGTGACGTTATCGCCAATGACGCTGCCAGATTCAATATTCACCCGTGCTCCAATGCGGCAATTGTTACCAATCATCACAGGGGGATGAATTTTCGCCGTGGGGTCAATTTCTGTATTTTGGCCCACCCACAGCCCCGGTGACTGCTCTTCGTAGTAGCTAAAGTCCATCTCAACCTTGCGGTTTAAGGCGTCATATTGCGCCTCCCGATAGGCATCTAAATGGCCTACATCACACCAATAGCCATCGGCAACATAGCCATACATGGGCTCCCCTTTTTCGAGCAAGAGCGGGAATAAATCCTTCGAAAAGTCACACTCTTGATCGGCAGGCAGATAATCGAGCACCTCAGGCTCAAGAATATAGGTGCCGGTATTAACGGTGTCTGAAAAGATTTCGCTGGTTGAAGGCTTTTCTAAAAAGCGCTTAATGGCGCAGTTCTCATCGGTAATGACCACCCCAAACTCAATCGGATTAGGCACTCGTGCCAAGACCAACGTCGCTTTTGAGCCTTTTTCTTTATGGAAGCGAACGGCAGCTTGCAGGTCGAAGTCGGTGACGCTGTCTCCGCTAATCACGAAGAAGGTGTCGTCGAGTAAGTCAGCAATGTTCTTGACGCATCCCGCCGTGCCAAGGGGCTGATCTTCTTCGACCGCGTACGTCATGCGTACACCAAAATCTTGACCGTCATGGAAGTAATCACGCATGACGTCTGGCAAGTAGAAGAGCGTCGCAATGATTTCATTGACACCATTACGCTTGAGCAGGTTGACGATATGCTCAGCAATGGGCCGGTTGAGAATGGGCACCATGGGTTTCGGCATGTCGCATGTCAAAGGGCGCAAACGCGTCCCTGAGCCACCGGCCATTAATACTGCTCTCACAAGAACCTCCTTCTACTGCTGCTATTGATGCTGTGCTACAGCGCGATTTACTCCGCCATTGGCCTTGACTAATAGGCAATGGCAAAGCCTTCGAAAGCGATGCCTGCTCACACTGCAGACAGGCCCTTTCGACCTTGATATCGTCACAGAGCACAAATACTGGCTTGATGCCAAGGCCAAAATTGGCATCCATCGCAACCTTGCCCCTGCTCTCAGGAGCATTACTCCTAGGCACTTGAGTGATTGCCAGAGTCGTCACTAGGTGCATGCTAGCTAGATCGATGGGGTGCCATCTGAATGTCCTGCCTAGCTAACACTGTCTCATGTCTTAGGGATGGATACCGTTATGGTCAAGGCAAAATGGCTGGTGCAGAATCATGTACGGATGAAAACCGGGACATAACCATCAGGACCAAGCCGACTTTGGCTAACAGCCGAAGCTAGCACGACCAAACATTGGTTATTGTAATAGGTATACATACTGATTCCAAATGGTCTGGGAGCAATAGAAGCGATGCTTCAATTACTCGGTTTAGTGGCGCTGGTTGTCTACGGTGTTGGGGGATGGCGGTTTTGGCGGGGCTTTCACCGCACCAACTTTAGTCAAGGACGGATTGGGCTGACGCTGCTCTGGCCCGTGTTTTTGATTTCAAATCGGTCCTATCGACAAAACTTTAGTAAGGCCCTAAAGGGATAGCGGTCTGAGCTGCGCAACCGCTTCAGGATTCAGTAGTACCCTGTCAAGAGCACTCTATGGAACTCGGTACTAATGCCATTGCCTGATGCTGCACCAAACCCCTGGTCTGAACGTCTGCTGTCTGTAGCTGACCGGTTTGATCGCGAGTATCGTGGCCAGAGCCCAGAGTTGCCTGAAGCGGTCGAGTCATTGTCAGTGTTTCAGGATTGGGTGGCAGGTCAGTTGGCGGCTCGGGTGGCGTCTCCCTTCTGGACAATGGTCAAGCCCAAGAAGGGCCAGCTTTGTTTAGACCTGGGTTGCGGGGCCAGCTTTTTGATTTACCCGTGGCGAGACTGGGATGCGCGGTTTTATGGCCAGGATATCAGCGGTGCTATTTGTCAGATGGTGGGTTCGCGGGGACCGCAGCTCAACTCCAAGCTGTTTAAGGGCATGGTGCAGGGTCCGGCCCATAAGTTGGCCTATGAGCCCGATACGTTCGATTTAGTGGTTGCCACTGGGGTGAGTTGCTATTACCAACTCGATTACTGGGATTTGGTGCTGGCCGCCGTCAAAAAGGTTTTGAAGCCAGGGGGCACATTTGTATTTGATGTGCTGAATCCGGAGGCGGATTTGGCTGAGGACTGGGCGATTTTAGAAATGTATCTGGGCGCTGAGGTGGAGCTGACGGCCTTAGCCGACTGGCGATCGCACCTCAAAGCCTCCGGGGCCACCTTGAAGAGTGAAAAACCAGGAGAACTCTTTCACATGATGAAAGTCGCTTTCTAAGTAGACCATGGCGCTGTGGTTGATCGGGGGCACCCAGGAGAGCCGTCACTGTGTCGCAGGCATCTTGGGCAGCGGCGAGAATTCACAACCGCTAATTGTTACGGTGGCAACCGCTTCAGCCAAATCGCTTTATCCGTACCCAGTGGGAATTGTTGTGCGGGTGGGGCAACTCAATGCTGAGCAGGCCGATACGCTGATCCGACAAGATTCCATTAGTGCGATTTTGGATGCCTCTCATCCATTTGCCACTCAGATATCGACCACCGCGATCGCCCTAGCCCAAAAATACGATTTACCTTACCTGCGATACGAGCGCCCTATAGACAACACCCCTCAGAACCCTTGGCAAGATCAGTTCAATCGAGTTGGCTTAGTTCGTCTGACCACAATTGAACAGGTCTTGAGTCCAACCTATTTGGCTCCTCAGGAACGGACGCTGCTAACGGTAGGACGGCGTTGGTTGGTGTTATTTCAGCCTTGGCAGCAGCATACCCAACTGTTTGCACGGGTCTTGCCGATGCCGGGGGCGATCGCGGATGCGATGACGGCTGGGTTCATCCGGCAGCAACTGGTGGCAATGTACCCACCCGTCTCCCTAGAACTCGAACTGGCGCTTTGGCGGCAGTGGCAATTAACTCAGGTGATTACAAAAGCCTCAGGGGACCCAGGAGGAGAAGCGACCAAACAGTCTGCTGCAGCTCAACTCGGCATCCGACTGATAGTGATCGATCGCCCCAACCTGGCCTATCCGCTGCAGACCCACTGTCTTGAGAGGGCGATCGCCTTTGGCTGCGATCCAGTGACAGCAATCCGTGCTTTAGCCACTTCAGGAAACTAGGGGCTGCGCTGTGAGGCATGTTCTAGCTGATTGTCAGCGTCGTAGACAGGCTGCTGTTGAGCTTTGAAGCCCGATCTGCAGTGGGTGAAAAGTTGACCTTTTTGTATAGCAGTCGCCAGTCCGATTCGGACAAGACTGTGAGCCACTGTACTTCCATGCAAAGCATCAGGAGATACTCGGCGTCTTAAGCAAAGTGGCCAAAGTTATAGAGGGCGATCGCTTTTGAGCAGGGGTGTTATGCTTAGTCTCCAAATGCTGGATTTCCCCTGTCGGTTGTCCAATTTCGTTGCTCACATCTAACGTGGCTCCTAAGCCAACGCTTCTATGACCGCTGCTCCGTTACCCTCTAGTTCCCCTGATGCTACGGGCCAAGATTTGCGGCCTGAGGCGGTCTCAACCTATGCCCTGCGGGAATTAGTGGCGCGTCTGCAGCGTGAGCAAATCAAGATTCAAGACCTGCTGAGTTCTCTGGGGTTTGCGCTGCGCAGCCTCAATAACCTCAATCAGTTTTTAGAACTGATCCCCATGATCGCCAGCCGCGTTACAGATGCGACCGGGGGAGCCTTAGTCTTATTTCGGCCCGATGGTCAGATTCGCCTAGAGCGCATTCATTGTCAGAGTGAACAACATTGCCATGATGTAAAAATGGCCCTAGAAGCGGCCACTCGTCAGGTCACTGCTTCTTTTGCGAGTTCGGGCTCCACGATGACGGTAGCGCGGACGGCAATGCTGTCTTTAGATCGCTATGTTCACCGCTACCTAGGCAATGAATACAAGCTGTTTGGCACGGCCATCATTGTCAAGAATGCCGAGCGCGGTCGCCTGTATGTGTTTAGCCGCGATCCGGAATACAACTGGGCTGAAACCCGTCAGAAACTGGTCCGCCTCGTCGCTGACCAGACTGCCGTTGCCATTGAGAATGAAGAGCTCACCGTAGCGCTGCGCAAAAAAGAGCGCATGGGTCGCGAGCTGGAAATTGGGGCTGAAATTCAACTGCAGCTCCTACCCAGAAAGTTTCCCGCCATTGAAGGCATCGACTTGGCGGCCCAATGCCACACTGCCAACAAGGTGGGCGGCGACTATTACGACTTTATCCCTACCACCTACGATCAGCTTCATCAGCCCAATGCCCAAGGGTCGGCCTTAGCACCTTGGAGTTTTGCAATCGGCGATGTGATGGGTAAAGGGGTGCCCGCTGGGTTGATTATGACCATGGTGCGGGGCATGTTGCGGGCGGAGGTTTTGCACAGTCACAGCCCAGCCCAAATTTTGCATCACCTCAACCATGTGATGCATACGGATTTAGAAAATTCCAGCCGATTTGTGACCCTGTTTTATGGAGAGTATGACCCTAAGCAGCGGCAATTGTCTTACAGCAATGCGGCCCACAATCCCCCGTTTTTATGGCAGGCAGCAACCAATACGGTGGCGCGTCTAGATACAGAAGGGATGCTGCTGGGTCTGGATATGCAGACCCAGTATTACGAAAACAAGGTGCAGCTTGAGCCTGGAGATACGATCATTTACTACACCGATGGCTTTACCGATGCGGCCAATGCCAAGGGTGAGCGATTTGATGAAGATAATCTGATTAATGCGCTGAAGTGGGCCTGCCGAAATTGCAATTCAGCCCAGGAAATCCTGGATTATTTGTTTAACTTATTGAGCAAGTTTGTGGGGCGCGATCGCAGTACTGATGATGATGTAACGGTTGTCGTGATGCGCGTGAGACCCGAACTCCAGCTTGATTTATTCAATTAAGAGAGAAAGCAAATAAATTGCGAGTTATTACACCAAAGTCCACTTTAAGTGGACTGGTGGGGAACCCGACCTTACCCAGCAGCGCTCTATGAACCCCTGAAGGCACGGTGGTTTTACTCTCGCCACAGAGAATCAGCAACCATTGAGGTTACGTAGAGTCACACAGCCGTGCATTGGGCTCAACTTAAGGAACTCAAGTTGAGATGGCGTAGCAACATCATACGGGCAATAACCTTGCTGGATAAGTTGACCACGCCCGCTTCTATAATATTTCTAGGGGCTGAAACCTTTGCAACACAAGTATTCTAGCTTTAATTGATAACAGCCCCTAGTATTGCACTAGGCTAACGATAGGGACTTCTGGCAGTTGTTTACGGCCTTCTAAAAAGGTGAGTTCCACCACAAAGCCGAAGCCCACCACCTCACAGCCGGTTTGTTGCACCAACTGCGCCGTGGCGTTGGCCGTACCGCCAGTGGCAATCAGGTCATCAATGATCACCACGCGACTGCCAGGTCGAAAGGCGTCTTGGTGCAGCTCTAGGGTATCGGTGCCATATTCCAGCGCATACTCGGCCCGATAAACGGCAGCGGGCAGCTTGCCAGGTTTGCGAACCGGAGCAAACCCGACCTGTAACTTTTGGGCCAAGGGTACCCCAAACAAAAAGCCTCGCGATTCAATTCCGGCAATATAGTCCGGCTGAAAGGCTTTGCATTGCTCGGCCAAGGTCTCAATGGTGTAATTCAGCGCCTCAGGATCGGCCAAGAGGGTGGTGATATCGCGAAAGAGAATCCCCGGTTTAGGAAAGTCAGGCAGGTCTCGGATCCGGCTTTTTAAATCCATCGGCAATGCTGCGCAAAAAGGCACCGCTATCCTAGCATCGGCAGTGCGGCTGACCCTGCCAGAATGGGGGGATTCCGCCCACTGATTTAGGAACACAGCATGGCTGGTGTGATTGCTCTCGGTGCCTCTGGTCTACTAGCGGGAATTTTGGCGGGCCTGCTCGGCATTGGCGGGGGGACGGTGCTGGTGCCGATTTTGGTCACCTTGGGTTATGAACCGATTCAGGCAGTGGCCACCAGCAGCTTGGCGATTATTATCACTTCCGCTTCTGGTAGCTACCAAAACTGGCGCATGGGCTATATCGACTTTAATCGGGTGGTGCTACTGGGGATTCCGGCCTTAGTGACCGCTCAAATCGGGGTGGTAATCGCCACGCTGCTACCGCCAGCCCTACTCTTAGTTGCCTTTGCAATTTTGCTGGCAACTAACGTCTACTTGGTGGGGGTGCGTAAACGGCTGGCCCGTCAGGATGACGCTGCTGAAGAGAAACCTACCCAGTGGAACCCGACTGTGGCCCGATTGTTCACCGGTAGTATCGCTGGATTGTTGGCGGGGGTGTTTGGAGTTGGGGGTGGCGTGATTATGGTACCGCTGCAAATGCTGCTGTTGGGGGAATCGATTAAGAGATCCATCCAAACTAGCTTGGCGGTAATTGTGATGACGGCGATTGGGGCAACGGCGGGTCACGCTCTCAGGGGAAATGTGGTGTGGGTGGCGGGGTTGATTTTGGGGTTTGGGGGACTATTGAGCGCCCAGCTCAGTACCCGTCTGCTGCCTAAATTGCCGGATCGGATTGTGACGGTCTTGTTTCGGGCGTTGCTGGTTTCGCTGGTGGTTTACACCCTCTGGCAAGCTTGGCAACAATAAACCTGTCACCCCGAAGTCCTGCAGGCTCCGCCAACGCCCCCTGTCTCTCAAACAGAGCAGGCCTGTTTTATGTTGACGACAGGAAATCTGGAATGGCATTTTAAGTGTCTGGTAGGGGCACCTCTTGTGGGTGCCCTCATAACCTATCGGCTCGCCTGTCTATTGTCGGCATACACCCAATAAGTTGAATCGATGTTTACGTGGGAGATCGTCGGAGGGCAGGCACAAGACCAGCCCCTACATATATCGTCTTTTCCGGAAATCACCGACTCCTTTGGAGATAAGAAAACAGCCCTGCTTGTCTCTCAAGCAGAGGGCGATCGCTTGCGACGTTTCGTCTGCCACCACATCAAAATGCCAGTGATCATCAGAGTCAGCAGCCCCAGCCCATTCAAAAACGGATAAACCATCGATAAATCCAAAGGCCCCCACTTGCCCTTATGGAGCTGCAGCAACCAAATAAAGTCACTCCCCCGACCCGCTGTCGCCGCCATTTGAAAACCCATACCCGTGGTCAGTGTCAGCAGCAGCGGAATCGCCATCACCGGCGCAAACCAACGGTGGAGGGCACGTACACGGGCTTTATTCAGAGCCATAAAACTTACCAGGTGAAGGAACGCAGGCTAGCGGCGTGGGTTGCGGCGACGAAAATCACGGGGCATTTCAGGGTGGAGCTGTCTCCAAAACTGACGTTTGGCCGCTTGGGCGATCGCCTCTGCTTGCAAATAGCGATCCTTAAATTCCCCATGGAGATGATACCGGTAAGCGACGGCATGACCTTCCCGTAGGAGTTGGGTATTTAAGCAATCATCCGCCGTCCAAACCTCGGCCACCAAGCGCCCATGGGAATCCCGGTCAACCTCAATGATGTCCAAGCGAGCATGGTTGGGCAGGAGTTCTTTCACACGGGCTCTAGCCTCATGGCCAAAAGGTCTCTGGGCCAATTCAGGACAATCAATCCCGTAGAGTCGCACCACGATTTCTTGTTGGTCGGCGGTGCTCACCACTAAGGTATCGCCGTCTTTGATGTGTTCAAGAACTGCTGTTTTGCGGATGGGTACAGTCATGTATTCATCAACTTCAATGCCATCGATTAGCAGACGCGATGCTACCGATCCCCGGTGGCAGGTTTGTAGGTGTCAGGAATTGTCAATTAAGCATATCGGAGGTCCAAACGACGTCCAAACAAAGTTAGCCTAGGGTGATTTGGATCGTGCATCCAAATGCAAGTACACCTGGGCGATTTTGAATAAGGCACGTTATGGGACCGGCAGATCGGATCAAACAAGTAACCCCCTCCATGACCCTAGCCATCTCGGCTAAGGCTAAATCAATGAAGGCCGATGGCATCGATGTCTGTAGTTTTAGCGCGGGAGAGCCAGATTTCGACACCCCGGCTCACATTCGGGCAGCGGCGCAGCAGGCCCTCAATACCGGCCATACCCACTACGGCCCTGCAGCAGGGGAACCGGCCCTACGCCAAGCGATCGCCAACAAGCTCCAGCGAGAAAATAATCTGCCCTACGAAGCCGCCAATATTATCGTCACTAACGGCGGCAAGCACTCCCTCTTTGCCCTCTTCATGGCCACCCTCAACCCTGGTGACGAGGTGGTGATTCCGGCCCCTTACTGGGTGAGTTACCCAGAAATGGTCAAAGTGGCCGAAGCGGTGCCAGTGATTGTGCCCACCACTGCGGCTACCCGTTACAAGATCACCCCCGATCAGCTCCGCCAAGCTCTGACGCCAAAGACAAGGTACTTTGTGCTGAATTCCCCCTCAAATCCAACCGGGATGGTCTACACCCCCGACGAAATTCGGGCCTTAGCCGAAGTGATTTTAGAGCATGACTCGGTGCAGGTGGTTTCCGATGAAATCTACGAAAAAATCCGCTATGGCGATGCCGAACACCTCAGCATTGGGGCGGTGAGTCCAGCCCTGTTTGAGCGCACCATCGTCAGCAGCGGATTTGCCAAAGCCTATGCCATGACCGGTTGGCGCATCGGCTATGCGGCGGCCCCGGTGGAGATCATCAAAGCGATGAATACGCTGCAGAGTCACAGCACTTCGAATGTCTGTACCTTTGCCCAGTTTGGGGCGATCGCAGCCCTAGAAGAGCCCCAAGACTGCGTGGCTGAGATGCTGGCCAAGTTCAAAGAACGGCGTGCGGTGATGCTAGAGCGGGTACGGGCGATTCCGGGCCTGAGTTGTGTGGAGCCGGATGGGGCCTTCTATTTGTTTGTCGATATTAGTCAGGTGAATCCGTCTTCCAAGGCTTTTTGTGAAGAGCTTTTGGACACGGCCCATGTGGCCGCTATCCCAGGGGTTGCCTTTGGAGCTGAAGGGACAATTCGGATCTCCTATGCCACCGACCTTGGCACGATTGAAACAGGCATGGCTCGACTCAAAACTTTTGTGGAAGCGCGTCTCTCGTAGAAAAGGAGCCGATCCCGATCAACGACGGCTTTGGGGTAGGATCGGCAAGTTGTCAAGAAATACTGAGCTATGGTTGAGCGGCCTATTAAGAAAGAAGAACTGGCCAAGCGCCGCGCAGCAGAAGCGGCTGAGGGCAAAACCGAAAATCGTGATCGCAATGATGGCGATCGGGGCGATCGCAGAGGCAAGGGTCGCGGTAAAGGACGGGGAAAAGGTCGCGATCGCGGCGGTGAACCCAGAGCAGCGATCAATCCTGCTTTGATGCGGGGTCCCAAGCCCCAGCCGAAGGTCGAAGTTGTAGAAGAGCCGGAAGACGTGACCGCTGAGGCGGCAACAGAAGGGGAAGCCCCTGGGGCCGAAGCTGAGGCGACTGACGAGACGATCTCTGAAGCGGCGACTGAAACCGCTGAAGCTGCAGAAGCCGCTGCCGAGCCCGAGGCGGCTGAAGTGCCCGCTTCGTAAAATGGGCAAAAAAAATCCCCGGCCCGTAGGCTGGGGATCGCTATCAGGGTGCATCTACCACTCCGTTTTTCCTCAGGCACCGACTTGCATCCGGAAGGTTCGAGAGATTTAAACTCCAAGACAATCTGTGTCCCAACGCCGAGTTAGGGACGGTTCTACTGAGCGGCCCGATTCGTCCCTGAACCCGATTTCCCCCGCTACGATCAGGGATGCTGCGACCAAAAGACGGTGAAACACTATGGCTGTACGGCCACGCTGGATCGAAAAAGGGTTAGGGGTACTGTTGATTGGCAGCTTAATCACCAGCTGCGGTGCCGCCCCAACGACAGACTCCACACCCTCCACGACAACTGTCTCCCCAGCTAGCAATCGCGATTTAGACCAGCTCAGACTGCTCTATAGCCGTGCCCCCGTCACCCTCAACCCTCATTTGGCGACGGGTGTTCAAGATTTTGAAGCGGGTCGCATCGTTTTCGAGCCCTTAGCCAGCACCGATGCTGAGGGGAATCTAGTGCCAATTTTGGCGGCGGCCATCCCAACCGTAGACAATGGCGGCTTGGCTGACGACGGCAAATCCGTCACCTGGACCCTCCAGCCCGACTTATTGTGGGTCGACGGCACTCCCCTCACCGCTGCCGACGTTGCCTTCACCTTTGAATGGATTCAGAATCCTCAAATTGCTGCCGCCACCGCCCAGTATTACGACGCTGTGGAGTCGGTGGTCGCCCTAGATGACACCACCGTCAAAATCACCTTTAAAGCGGTAAATTCGGCTTGGGCGATTCCGTTTACGGGCCAAACTGGGGTGATCTTGCCCCAACATATTTTTGGAGCAACGGAGTCAACGGAGTCTTCTGCAGAAAGTGACGAGGGCGATCAGGCGGAATCAGATGAACCCGTCGAGCCTGACGCATCGAGTGAAGCCGATGACGCGGATGCATCCGATGAATCAACAGAACCCAGTCAACCTGCCATCGCCGTAGAAAATGGAGCGCGGCAGGCAGAGGCCAATCTAAGCCCGGTTGGCACCGGTCCTTATCAGGTGGCCAGCTTTCAGCCAGGGGAGATCATCTTTGAGCCCAACCCCAACTATCGGGGTGATCCCCCTGCCTTTGAAACCGTCGCGTTAGTGGGTGGCATTGCCCCCTATGCAGCGGCTCGGGAGGTATTGCTGCGCGGAGAGGCTGATTTCGCCTACAACCTACAGGTGGAGATATCGGCGTTAAGGGATCTGCAAACTGAGGGGACGGGAACCGTTGTGCCCGTATTTGGCGGCTTGGTAGAGCGGTTGATGCTCAACCCCACCGATCCCAGGGTTGAGACGGTCACGGGTGAGCGGTCGAGTCTGGAGCATGCCCACCCCTTTCTGAGTGATGTGCGGGTGCGTCAGGCGATCGCCCATGCCATTGACCGTCAGGCCCTGACTAAAGATTTGTATGGCTTTATGGGGCGTCCGACCCATGAGGTTTTGGTGGCACCCACCGTTAACACCGCCTCCGATAATCCCTACCCTTATGACCTGGCGACGGCCAATCGCCTTTTAGACGAAGCCGGTTGGGTCGATAGTGACGGCAATGGTATTCGCGATCTCGACGGCATCGAAATGGAAGTGGTGTTTCAGACCTCAGTAAATCCGGTGCGTCAGAAAACCCAAGAACAAATTCGAGCCAGCCTGCGGGACATTGGCATCGCCGTCGATATTAAGCGGGTGCGGGTGGATGATTTTTTCTCTGCCGATCCCCTGCAGACCAACAGCATCAATCATTTCTATGCCGACATGCAGGCCTATACCACCGGCAACGATCACCCCGATCCCACCATTTACTTGAGCTGGTGGACCTGCGGCCAAATCGCCACCCAAGCCAACAATTGGCAAACCCCCAACAACGCCCGCTACTGTAATCCTGAGTACGATGCCCTTTGGCAAGCGGCCCAGACGGAGCTTGACGCAGAGAAGCGGGCATCCTTATTTGAGGAGATGAACAATCTGCTTGTGCAGGATGTGGCTCTGATCCCTATCGTGCATCGGGCGATCGCTAATGGGGTGAATCAATCTCTGACCGGGCTAACACCGACCCCTTGGGATGCCAGCACATGGGATATTGCCCAGTGGCAGCGATCTCAATAGCGCTGGTGATTGGGAGTCTGAGTGCTAGATATAGCGCTGGCCACTTTGCTTAAGACACCTCGGATCGCTCTGATCCTTAGCGAATAAGCAAAGTGGGTCGCAGCCTTGTCCGAACCGGACTGGCGGCTGCCATAACACTGAAACCGGACGCCGCTGCCTGAACGTTTTAGTGGGGTGATCGTACTGGCGGTTTAACCCTGTTTTTACGCCATGCTGCTAGGGTCCCAAAGTGCTGTTTTGTGTACTCTCTGTTCCGCCCACTCAATCTCACCTGAAGCCGCCATGATTTCGATTTACATCCTCACCTATAACGAAGCGCTTGATATTGCCGCCTGCATTGAGTCGGCGATGCTCTCAGATGATGTAATCGTGGTGGACTCTTGCAGTAGCGATCGCACCCGTGAGATTGCCAACCAATATCCCGTCCGGGTGGTGGAACATGCCTTCGAGAGCCACGGCAAACAGCGCACCTGGATGCTCGAAAATATCCCGGCAAAGCATGACTGGGCCTACATCTTAGAAGCAGACGAGCGCATGACCCCGGCCCTGTTTCAAGAATGTTTGAAAACCATTGAACAGCCAGAACACATCGGCTATTACGTCGCCGAGCGGGTGATGTTTATGGACCGCTGGATTCGCCACAGCACCCAGTACCCCCGCTACCAGATGCGACTCTTTCAAATGGGTCAGGTTTGGTTCACCGACTATGGCCATACGGAGCGCGAGGTCTGCACCGGTTCAACCGGCTTTCTCAAAGAAACCTACCCCCATTACACCTCAGGGAAAGGGCTCAGTCGCTGGATCGACAAGCACAATCGCTACTCCACCGATGAAGCCCGCGAAACCCTAAAACAACTGGAGCAGGGCGGGATTCGCTGGAAACAAATGGTGTTGGGTGAATCAGAAGTCATCCGCCGTCGTGCCCTCAAAGATCTCTCCCTGCGACTGCCGTTTCGTCCCCTGATTCGCTGGGTTTACATGTACCTGATCTTAGGGGGATGGCGCGATGGCCAAGCCGGGTTTGCCTGGTGTACCCTCCAATCCTTTTATGAATACCTGATCGTGCTGAAGGTGCGCGAACTTCAACTTCAGCAAGCCAGTGACGAAGTGGTAACCGTAAGGCCGCTGCCCTCAGATGTGACGGTAGAACCAGAGCGATCGCCTGCGCAGAAAGAACCCGCTGCCTGATTACTTAGGACATTAATATACTTGACGCATCATGACGCCTGATACTCAATTTATTGGGTATGGGTGGGCACTTGAGCTTTTCTGAATAGCTAGGCGATTGTTGATGGGGTAATAGGAAGGAACGCCATTATCATTCCTTTGTTTGCAACATAGCCTGTTGGCGTTTTGCTTATTAAATTCAGCTTTCGCAACTCATTGAGATCCCGTGTTAGCGTCTTGTCCGTTTTGGTCGCATAAGCTTCGGCTAGTCGTGTGGATATGCTTTTGATCTTAGTTTTAGGGACAGGGCCTTCTGTATTAAAAGACATGTCTAGGACGAGGTGCCTTCTTCTAACATCGGATGGGCTGTCTTTGCCTGCAAAATAATCATAAACAAGCTCTTTCCAGGCAATACATAATTGCTGAAATCGAATGAGGTCTATTTGCTCATCCAATTTGTCTAAAAAACCTTGCAATGCATAAGAAACGAACCCTAGGCAGTCGCCGGTCTTGCTAGCCCTGTCTAGCTGTCGATAATACTCTGCCCTAGTGAAGTTGTAATGATTGCTAAGTAGATGAGCTACCGGCACAGGCAGCTTAAAGCTCAAAAGCGTCTTTAGTTCTATAAGTCTTGCTGTTCGGCCATTCCCATCATCGAAGGGGTGTATCCAAACGAAATAAAGGTGTGCCAGTATAGCCTTCAATACTGCGGCTGAAACATCGTCAAGCGACAAATCCTTTTCAAAATTGTTGTACCAGTCACAAAATTCCTCTAAGAGTTCGCGGCAGTACTGAGCATTTGGGGCTAGATAGCGGCCTACCCCGACATTGTTCTCCCTGATTTTTCCAATAACCTTGCCATCCTCTAGCGGTAAGTCTTTCAGGATCTTGTGATTGAAAGATTCAAGTTCCTGGACGGTCAAAGGGGGCGGTTGCTCTCTAGAAAGCTCGAACACAACATCATTGCAGGCATCAAGGACGTTTTTAACCTCTTGCGCTAAATACTCTTGAGATGCAGGCAGCTTTAGTTGGTTCCTCAGTATTTCTCTAACTTGGTCTTCTGTTAGCGTGTTGCCCTCTATCGCCGTTGTAGCCAAGACTCCTTTTGCCAAATACAGCTCACTCAGTTTTTCTGCAACCACTGGCTTCAATGGAACACCTTTGATGTATTCGCATTTTGAAGAGACCCTACCCAGCCCCAGCCACAAAGATATGGGTGCATTGCTCAAGTCTGGCCTGAAATTTATCCAAGGATGCGTTGGGGCGACCAGTATCATGTCCACTCCTATGTCTAGTAAGATGTCCGTCAATAATCCTTAATTTACAAGGCATAGACGAGTTTTTATTTTATCTTATGTCCATGCTTTTAAGGTTGTTCTGATCCATTTTTGTGTAACTAAGTTAGGATCTGGCTGTCGTCAATCAGGCGACACCTGTAGATACATAGGAGGCCAATACCATGGCCAGATACAGATCGTTCTCAAGGGTGATTCGGTACAAAGTGCCTAAAAAGCCAAACGGATGGCGCTGGACATCCAAGACCATCCGTTTTCGCTATCGAATCGGCTAAACCGACGCTGTATTAAGGATTCACGGAATCCGTGAATCAGAAGCCCTCTAGTTGCACCTAGGGGGTTTTCTTGGGCATTAATATACCTGATTCATCTAGCTTATGCCCTCTCCCCAAGGGCTACTTGATATACATTGAAGTGCTTGTGGCCCCCTAAGTCCCACAATTCTGGGGGACTTTGAATTTCGTTCTCCTCCCAGAATTGGAGGGTAAAGGGGGTAAATTCAGCATTTTGGCAAGGCAACCTAGATGTGTATGCTTAGTCGCTCCCAAAGGGCCAGGGGCTGAGATCCGATTCCCTTTCTCCCACTGGTAGAAAGAGCTGGGGAATTAGGGGCATTCGATGTGCGCAGTATATGCATGCCATTACTCAAGAGTAGGCGGCAAGTCCGATATCTTAATCCTCTTGAACTGGACACTCTGCATACGTTCAAAACAGCACATCCTCAGGGCTATGCTGAGGATGTTGTCATCTGGAATGGATTTTTACAGAGGTAACACCATTGACTGATTTAGATACCCTGAACGCTGCCGCGAATGCTGAAGCAACTGCCGACCCCCGCCCACCCGTATGGATTGGTCACCTATTCCTCGAAACCCCTCAGTTTTCTGAAACCTTTGAATTTCTGACCACGGTGGGTCTGCGGTCAGTGGTGCGCAAAGATAACTTTGCGGTTTTAGAATTGCGGGGCGGGACCCACATTGTGCTGAGGACTAATGATGCAGCTACTCCTGCCAAAGCCCCCTTTGACCTCATGGTGGATGACATTGATCAATACCATCAGCTCTGTCGGGACCAAAATCTGGAACCCACCGACATTCATGACGGCTCGATCCATCGCTCCTTTGAGGTGCAAGAGCCAGGGGGGTTGACCTTTAAGTTCAACGATTCCCACGCAGTGGGACCGGTTTAGTCCTAGATGGCACGATCAGGCCGTCTCCCCCACCAGCACAAACGCCGACCAATTGCGCGGGTCAGGGTATTGGGCTTGGGTAGTCAACATCGCTTCTCGCAGAGCCTGGGCTTTATTGCCCGTAGCGGCAAGTTGCTCGTAAAAGGCCACCATCAGCGTTGCCGTGGCATCATCGGGTACTTGCCACAAAGACACCACCACTGTATCGGCCCCGGCCACCAAGAAAGCACGGGTTAAGCCCACCACCCCATCCCCGGTGATCCGTCCCCGCCCAGTATCACAGGCGCTCAGCACCACCAGATCGGCCTGTAGGTCCAGGCCAGCAATTTCTTCAGCGGTGAGCCAACCGTCTTCGCCGTTCCCAGGGGCGAGGGCAATCACACCAGGGGGACTAAAGCGCACCACCCGCTCTCGGGCCAAAGACACCGCTGCATCCACACCGCCTACGGTGACGTTGCCGCCGACAATCACCGCCCCTGGATTTACAAAAACATTTGAGTCTGCGGCGGTGGGAGCATTGGCATCGGTAGGCAGGCCAAACTCATTCAACCGCGAGTCGATATTTAACAACCCATGGGTCGCTAGGTGAATGATCGGTTGCTCCGGCATCTGGGCCACCACTGCCGCTTCGGTAGCGGCCTGGCGAGTGAGGGGTTGGGTATTGAGAAGCTGGGCGATCGCTTCGGCTTCGCGCTCAGCACCGGGCAAGGGCGGTAAATCGACCGGGCCGGGCTGTCCCTCAATGGGCAGGCTGGGCATCTCAATCGGGTTACCCACCACTAACCCACCGGCTCGCTGAGGCTGCACCTCAGGCGCTAGGGCCAAGGTTTGGACCGAGGGCGATAGGGCCAGGGTATGTTGCTCCATCAACGTCTGGCCATTTTGATCGGGCAGGGCCGCAAAAGGCACCAAAAAGAGCGGCCCTTGGGGAATCAAAGTCACCACAGCATTCGGATCGCTGGGTAGGGCAGGGGCGATCGGCTCAATTAAAATCTCGTGAAGGGACTGCAGCGGTAGCGGGTTAGAGGCGGGCAAATCATCGGTGACCCGGCGATCGGTGGGGACCACCCCCACTCCTCGACTCGTCACCCCCAAAGCTTGGCGCGTGGTAGCGACTAATGCTTCTAACGGAGAAGCGGCAGACGCGGGGGCGCTGCGGACGGATTCGCCCGTCCAGAAGGGTTCTAACGGGGTTTGGTTAAAGGTGATCGGCCCCGAGGGGGGTACCACCCAAGTGAACAGATCCGTTTCAATATCAACGGCATTCCCCAACACCCGCTGCCCATCCCCTAGGGCGGCATAAACCACCAATGTCGTGTTTTGGGCGCGGGCCACCGCCCGGATTTGAGCCACGGTTAACGGTTCATCGCTACTGCCGTTTTGCTGGATCAGTTGCGTAACCAAGGCACGGGCACGGCCCCGCTCCGCCATGGCTAAAGCCGCATCGGTCTTGCCCTGGACGACAAGCACCCGCTGCATCAGGGCGTAGCTGTGGGCCTGCTGCTCAAAGAGGGTGACCCGATCTGCATCGCCTAAATCATCCCCCTCACGAATCTGATCCCAATCGGCCAGCACCCCATTTAGCACTTGTTCAGCAGCACGATAATTGCCGGTATGGAAATAGGCTAAGGCCAGGTTGTTGCCCAGACCGGACCAGGTCCAGCCCTCTGCTGTCAGCGCTTCCAGAATGGGGAGGGCAACGCTGTAGCGCTCCGTCAGCAGATAAATGCGAGCCAGGTTATGGCGAATCATGGATTCTGAATCAGAATCCTCGTTTGGGTAGAGCTCTATGAGCCTGAGGTAATTGGCTTCAGCGTTGGCGTAATCGCGATCATAAAATTGGCGATCGGCTAGGGTTTCTAGGGCCTGGATGTCTGCGGATTGGGCTAGAACCGCCGGATCTACCAGGGGCGAGTTGGCAATACCGGGGGAGTGGGTGAATAAGGACAGGGCGATCGCGACTGCAATCACAACACCCCAAAACCTTAACCAGCGCGAATGTCGGGCCATGGCCATAGACTCCTGACAGGTTTTATCGGCAGCACCTGTACTTGTTATACGCCCAAGCCATGGGCAATCACGCAAACTTTAAGTATGAACTGGGGGGGGATGGACAACGCGTCGGTTGTATTGGCCTTACTGAAACTGTCTCAACTGGTCAATCAGGTGATCAAAATAGGGCGCAAGCTGAGCCTGCTGCTCCGATGCCATCGTGTCCAAGCTGGCTGTTTTGATCCCTTCTAGGCCCGTCACCATGGCCGGTAGTGGCACCTTTAATTCTTGGTATAGGCGCTGCATGTAGTCCAGTCCTTTCGCACTGGTATAGTCTGTGCGCTGTCCGGCCATGCCATAGGTAATGCAGCGCAAAAAATGCCAAAAATCACGCCAGCAGGCATCGGCCCGTTCCGCTGGGTGAAGCCCACCCCCCGGTTGAGTAATGCCTGGATACTGCGCCAGAACCCCCGCCCTGGCTTGATCAACGATGTCTTTAGCGCGATCGCGCAGGGCCTTCGAGGCAACTATTTCCACCTCAGCTCCAGGAATCGCATGCAGTAGCAGTTGATAATCCTCATCGGTTAGGTAGCGGCGCTGATCATCAGCAGCCTGTAAGGCGGCAACCGCCTCGGCGCCATAATCGGCTTGCCATGGGGCAAAACTGACGATGCGAGCCTTTTGAATCAGGTCGAGCACCTTTTCACTTAGGGGGGGCCTAGCCATGGCGACTTTCTACATATATCAATGCCTTAACGATGCCCCTTAACTGCCCCCTTGCACAAGCCAGTCTGTCGGCACCCTCCTAGGGCGCGTCATCAACACCGGATGAAAGCTTTGCTGGGTGAGTTAACCGCGCTTCTATAATATTGCTAGGGGCTGAAACCGTTACACCACCAGGATTCTAGTTTTAATTGATGACAGCCCTTAGACCATGAGCCGCCGCAGTCAAGGGTGTTTTTCGCTCAGTACTCAATTTGCCAATGGGGATCAGTTCGGTAGAGTGGGGAAGCGTACCCTTCAATCACTGATCAGGCCATGGCAGACGCCTCTCCTTTAGACCTCAGTCAAATTGAGACTTATCTAAAGGAGTCTGATTTTCAGTATCGGCTGAAAGCGATCGCAGCCCTCCGCCACTATCCGCCAGCAACTGCCATACCGCTGTTTATCAAACACCTGCGAGATGAGGAGTTTTTGGTGCGCTCCTTTGTGGCCCGAGAATTGGGGCACCACCTCACTGACGATGCCTTTGCAGCGCTGCTGCAAATCATCAAGCTGGACGGCAACCCCAATGTTCGCGCTGAGGCCGCAAACTCCCTATCCCTGTTTGGGCCAGTGTCTGCCGCCCATTTAGTGCAAATGTTTGTGCAAGACGACCATTGGCTAGTGCGTCGCAGCATTTTGGCCGCTCTGACCGAAATGCATTGCTCTGAGGAGCTGTATGAGGTTTGTACTGAGGGCTTAAATGGCGATGATCCAGCGGTGCGAGAAGCAGCAGTGGATGCCTTAGCAGTGCTCTCTGGGTCCAGCAAGCATGTCCAAGCCCTGGAGCAGTTACTGGTTCTTGCCCAGTCTCCCTTTGAGCGCATCCGCATTCACGTGGCCCACGCTTGTCGCCACTTTGACGATGACGCCGCCAAGGCCGCACTCAACCAACTGCGGCAAGATCCAGATCATCGGGTTGTGGGAGCGGCGATCGAGGGTCTGATAACTTGAAGCCACTTACAGCCCAGATGCAGGCAGTGCATATATCGTTCGCTAGAGGTATAGCCAATGTCGCAAAGCTTGCGGCATTGGCGACGCCAGAAAGCCCATGGATAAAGACTTTTAGCTTTGGAGCGTGCCGAAGGCTTTCTGGCCCCAGCTATATATTGCGTTTCAAAAGTTGATGTTAGTGGTGCTAGGGCGCGTCATCAACACCGGGTAAAAGCCTTGCTGGATAAGTATTGCCGCGCCCTTTCCTATAATATTGCTAGGGGCTGAAACCGTTGCACCGTAAGGATCCGAGTTTTAATTGATGACAGCCCCTAGTATCCCATCAGTTCGTTGTTGTCTCGCCCTGAAGGTAGTAAGAATATCACTATGGCTGAAACGCCCTCTCAAGGACAAATGGTGTGGAAGTTAAAAGGAGAGACGGAGTGCGCCTTGCGATTGCGCCACCGCCCTGATCAGCCATGGCAGTCTTATGAAGCCTTTCCCGAGTATTTTTTGCCCGATCCCCCGGAGTTTTCCAAGGGGTACGCCACCTTTCTGGCGCTCCTGAAGCAAGGTTGGCAAACCATTGCGCTGGAGGATGCCGCTTAAAAACATTTCCCGACAAGGAAATATCTGGCTGCGTTACCAATGCCCTGAGATCGGAATTGGGGGCTGGCCCCCAAGCCCCCTGATATGGGGGCCTAACTCCCCCAACCCCCCCGAAAGGGAGATACAGGTTGGGTCGTGAATGCGCACGGCGGCAGGGGCGAGGCTGGCACCAATCTATTCCTCCAGGGACCGATTTAGAGGTTTTCCCCCTGGCAACGTCAGGCCAGAACCCTTTCCATACAAGTCTTGTGTAGAGTTCTGATTGAGGGATAGCTCAAAAAGAGGAAAGCCTAAGAGCAGCCCCTTTATCTAAGCGCAGCCTTAGCGCAGCCATGCCTAAAAGGCTATTACTCGGAGGGCTTTAAGGGGGCTGCGACAGCGGGGAATCCTCGATCGGTAGCGCTATTTTGCAGAATCGGTATTAGACCTCGCCATAACCTAACATTCCAGACTAGTGCGGGTGGTCTGCCGTGAGAAGGCGTTCCAGGTGTCCAGATCCAGATCTGGGTAACGCAGTAAGTGTTGGCGCTGAGCCTCAGTTAATCCTTGTACTTGCGAAAAATCCGCCCCAGCAATGCCCTCTAGGGTTTCAAATTCTGCGCCGGTCAAGTCAGCGCCCCGTAAATCAGCCGCCTTTAAATTGACTCCATTTAGGCGGGCATTGCGTAAGCAGGCACCAGTGAGCAGAGCCTTACGTAAATCGGCCCCACTTAGGCGGGCTCCCTGCAGGTTTGCCCCAGTCAAATCGGCCCCAGTCAGGTAGGCCCCCAGTAGACTCGCCCCTTGCAGATCAGCGTCTTTCAGATTGGCCGTATTCAGAGGCTTACCATTCAGATTGGCTGTGGGACCGATCGCCCCGCAACTGCGATAGGCGAACCCTTCTGGGAACTGGGTCTCGCTGTCGTATTGCGCCCCATCCAGTTGGCTATCGGTGAGATCGGCCCCTCGCAAATCAGCCCCGTTTAAATTGACCCGATACAGGCAGGCTTGGGCCAGAATTGCCCCCTGCAAGTTGGCACCCGCTAATTCTGCACCGCGCAGATCTGCCCCCGTGAAATTGGCCCGACTCAAGTTGGCCTGACATCCCTTGACGCGGATCAAGATGGCTTTGCTAAAGTCACGACCCTGCAAATCTAAGCCGCTGAGATCTAGACCATACAAATCGGCCTGGGTGAAGGGTTGCTCCCTGGGCCAATTCGCCACTTGATCACGGGAAAGGTGGGTTGCCGGAACTGGTGACATGGCAAAAGGAGTTGGACTAAAGCAGAAGCATTGTACCAATCCGTTATGCAGGGGTTGCCTTTGCGATAAGTTGAAGAACGTTGCCCTGACAGAGCATTTGAGGAAGCTGAGATGGCTTTGGTCCCGCCCCTGACAATGATGGACTTCTTTCTAAAGAGCGAGGGGGTTTGGTTTACCCAGCGTACGGTCCACCATTTTGACCTAGTTCAGGATGAGTCTGGGGAGTCCAATTTGCACATCAAGGTTTTGCCCAAAACGGACCCGGATGTGCAGGCGGTGTGCGAGCAACAGGGCTTGAAGCTCGACCGGGCTAGCGGGGGGGCTAAGTTTATGTGGCAAGACAACAAAAATACGGGTGCGCCGAATCCCAACTCTGCCGCGATATTAGTGGATGTGCCCGACGATGAGACGGGGCGATCGGGCAAGTTGTTGCGCAATCAAGGCTATGTGGAGCAAATCCCGGTGGTGAGTCGCTACTGGTTTGGCCAGGATGGCATCTTAACCATCGACACTGAGTACGACAAAAACCAGGGCCAGGAGCGCTGCTGGTTTATCACCGATGACTTTCGCGTGCGGGCCAGCACAGTGCGGATGATGAATGGGGTTTACATCATGACCTACTGCTCAGAGCGTCGCTGTGTTTCACCCGAGCGCGTGCAAGAGTTAATCGATCGCAACGCGGCCAGAGCCGTTGAGCTATTCAATTAGAACTTATCCTTCATGGCCCGAATTGTGGCAAAGGTTTGCACCGGGTCAGTGCTGTGGGCCATGGCCTGCAAAGCAGATTGATCCCAGCGTAGAAATGGATTGGTCTGTTTCTCTAGCCCTAATTCTGCAGGCACGGTGGCTTGGTGATGGCGACGGGCGTTATCGACTGAGGCTAGACGTTCAATCAACCTCTGATTGTCCCCATCCACGGTGCGGGCAAATTTGAGATTGCTGAGGGTATACTCGTGGGCGCACCAGACCCGAGTCGTATCGGGTAAGGCCCGGAGTTTTGAGAGAGAATCGACCATTTGGGCCGGTGTGCCTTCGAACAGACGACCGCAGCCTCCGGCAAATAGGGTGTCTCCACAAAACAATTCTCCCCAAGGCTCAGTGGCTACTGGAGGGAAGTAATAGGCGATGTGGGCTTTGGTATGGCCAGGGACAAACAAGACATCAGCGGTTCGCGGCCCAAAGCACACCGAGTCTCCTTCAGAGAGATAGACCTGCTGCCCTGGAATTCGCCCGCGATCGCCCTTGCCGCCATACACCACTAAATCAGGAAACTGTGCCGTTAGGGCTTGATTGGCCCCCACATGATCCCCATGGTGATGGGTATTAAAGATGGCCGTTAGTTTTGCCCCTAGGGAACGCAGCTTATCTAAAACCGGCTCTGGCTCGGCTGGATCCACCACCGCTGCAGTTTGAGTGGCAGGGTCGTAAAGCAGGAAGATGTAGTTATCCCACAGGGCATCCAGACGATGAATCTGCATGGGTGCGAGTTTAAGTAGGGAGTGCAGAAGGGCAATCTTTGTCGTTGCCTAGCCAGCTTTAGTAGTTAGCCAGGTTGATACCTGCGTCCCGTGCCATAGCCTCAATACCTTTCTTTTCCAAGGTCTTAATCGCCTTAGTCGAGAGACGCAGCTTCACAAAACGCTTACCCGTGGGCCACCAGACCCGCTTGCTCTGGAGGTTCGCCTCTTGCAGCTTCTTGGTGCGGCGATGGGAGTGGGATACGGCGAAGGCGTTATTGGCCTGCTTACCCGTGAGGTCACATTGACGAGGCATGGGGTTCTCCGGACTATTTGAATGACACAATCTCTAATTTTACGCTAGAGAGACCGGTGCTAGTCAAGATGGATGAAAGTATGAAAGTCGACCTTGTTGTTTAAGCGGGCAAAGCGGTATTTGAGAGGGGGAGCTTACCAAAGCGGCGATCGCGCTCCTGAAAAGCACTTAAGGCTTCGGCAAAGGCAGGGCGATCGAAATCCGGCCAGAGGGTTTCGGTGAAATACAGCTCGGCATAGGCCAGTTGCCAGAGGAGGTAATTGCTGAGCCGCTGTTCGCCGCTGGTGCGAATCAGTAAATCCGGGCTGGAGCCCGTGTAGAGATGCTGCTCTAGGTGGGCCTCATCAATAGCGTCAGGGGTGAGGCGTCCCTGCTGGACCTGTTGGGCGAGATGGCGACAGGCCCGGATAATTTCGAGGCGACTGCCGTAATTCACGGCCACATTAAAGGTAACGGCGTCATTGTGGGCCGTTTCAGTAACGGCCCGCTGCATCTGCCCCTGCAGCGAGGCTGGAAGCGGGGTCAAATCCCCCAGAAACTGAAGCCTCACCCCTTCTTGGTGCAGCTCTGCCAGTTCTTGGCGGAGTAGGCGATCGAACAGCCGCATCAAGAAATTGACTTCCGCTAGGGGTCGCTGCCAATTCTCAGTGGAAAAGGCATATACCGTCAGGGTGGGGATGCCCCAATCTTTGCAGCAGCGCACCAAATCTTTGAGGGTGCGGGCTCCTTGGCGATGACCGGCAATGCGGGGCAGCCCCCGTTGCTGCGCCCAGCGGCCATTGCCATCCATGATGCAGGCCACGTGTTGGGGCAAGCGGTTGGGGTTGATTTGGGTGGGGAGGGTTTGCATGGAGATTGAGGGGTGTGAGGGTGATAGAGAAGTGGGGTGTGAGGGTGATAGAGAAGTGGGGTGTGAGGGTGACGGAGTGTTTGGGGGATGGGGCGTTTTGTTAGGTTGTGCCTACACGTTCGTGCAGCGAGTGCCGTGTACTCAGCACCTCCCGAGGAAAAATTTTGAATTTTGAATTTTGGGTGGCTTTACCCTTCCACCCATTTACCCGTCTACCCATCCACTAAAGGCTTTAAAAAGCTTGCGGTTGGCGAACGGGGGGGGCCAAAAAGGGCATTGAGATAAGCCGGGGTGAGGGTCTGGTGCCAGCGCCATAGGGGGCGCATCACTTGATCAAAGCTGTAAATTAAGGCGACGCGCTGGGCTGAGTTCCATTGGTCCCAGGCCAGTTCCGCCATCATGCGGCGCAGGGTATGCAAAAGGCTGCCTTGAGTTTTTGGAGACCGGAGCTTTTGGATGAAGCTGCGCCCCAGGGTGGCACTGATTTTAGGCAGGCCAGAATCGGGGTAGGCCCACTGGCCAAACCCCCAGAATTTCGTCATGTGATTGATTTCATCGATTAACAGTTCTGCCAACACTGCCTGCAGAGGACCCGTGCTGTGGGCCATCATCCACAGATATAGGCAGGTGGCCCCATATTCTGTGGCGACGCGATGGAGGCCATGGCGATAGAGGGCGCTGGCCGGATCGGTGCTTGGCCCATAGGGTCGGGCTGAATGGGGGACGACCTGAGGCGACGTTCCCTGGAGCAGGGTGTAGAGCTTAATCAGGGCGGGGGTATGGCGCTTTTCCTCCCGTTCCCACAGGCCCACCGTCACGGCCTGACCGTTGCCATCCACCTGACCCCCCACAAACTCGGCCATGGCAGGGTAGAGATCTTGCAGATATTGACGACTGGCGGTGGTGTAGCCCTGGATGGGGGCTTCGGTATTGATGGTGCCTTGCAGGACAGCGCAGAAGGTGGGGCGATCGATGCCACAAAGCTGGTCGGCATGGACTTGCCGCCACGGCAGCGGTGACCAAGGGCGGACTTGGGGCTGGTGGAACTGGCGGGGTAAGTCTTCGAGGCGATCGCGCAAGTGACTTTCGGTTACATAGCAGCTTGCCAAATGACGGATGCGGGCTAGGGTCGTGCCTAAAGTAGGCTTGAGCGGTACAGGACCGGCTAAGTCAGTGCGCGGGGCGCTGTTTAAAGCAATGACCATGGTGGAACCACACAACATCTCCCCAACCCTAGTGAAGGGCTGGCCCAGCGTCAGTCGGTAACGGTCTGACTCGGAGCCGTGAGCGGTCTGAAAAGGTCAGGAAAAGACAGATGCTGCGATGAAGTTGAGTAGGATGTGCGGAACTGTGGGCCTAATGTCACGGTCTGAAAGGCTTGTCTGGTCCGTCTTTTTAGGGTTCAACCCCTCAGGAGCTTGAGGGCAAGCTAGGGCGATGAGAGTGGCTAGGGATTGGGTAAATTTGGAACGGCCAAGCGACCCATGGGGGCGGAGACCATGTTAGATAGAGCCGATACGCTGGTTTTTGAAACCACCGGCAAACATTTGAATGATTTGCAACGGTGTATTTTGGAGCAGGCTTGGCAACGACAAACCTATGGCGAAATGGCCCGTCGACTGCGTTCACCGAGGGTCATATTAAAGACGTTGCGTCTCAACTGTGGCAAACCC
>ERZ1740060.142-NODE-142-length-57422-cov-23.704447_pt1 | contig 57422 bp, 45 predicted proteins | sample MGYA00581743_ERZ1740060 | MGnify/ENA primary metagenome ERZ1740060 (study PRJEB43018, sample SAMN04849235) | marine metagenome | isolation source: floating plastic debris | place: Pacific Ocean | collected 2008-08-27 | study: EMG produced TPA metagenomics... | reverse complement strand
TAATTAGCTGGCATTTTCCTGCCACGGCTGCATAGTTGACCCGGTAGAGCCAAGATTCCTGGGATTAATTGATGACGCGCCTTGGAGTCTTCTTTGTCACCGACACGATTGATGGCATGGTCATCTGCGTGACCCAGGGCGGCAATCGTGTCGGTGACAAGCGCGTGGACTTTGCCTATGACGCTATAGCTTAGACAGTTTTAGCCACGAAGTCACAATACTCACAGAGTAATCAATCTAGCAGTTACCTATTTAAATCTAAGTTTGCTTTCGGGCTGGCGATGTTTTAAGTACTTTGAATGAAGAAGGTACTAGCTTGCAGGTGGCATGAGGAGCAGATTTCTGTCCCGATCATTGGTAGTTAAGACAAAAGCATAATGAATCAAGATAACGCAGAGATGTGGATGGAGCTGCTCTTAAAGGTGAAGATTAACGGTTCGCTAGATCCTGTATCCGAACAAGATATTGCCCAATTTGAAACAGACTATAATCTGTGCCTACCTTCAGATTACAAACGATTTTGCCAGACATTTGGATCAGGAGAACTTGGTGGTGAGTGGCGCATATTTTCCCCGACAAGAGAAATGGTTGACTATTCAAATGATTTCACTGACTGGTTCAAGCAAAGAGTCGTTTCTCACAAGCTTGTTAGTCATCCAGAGACGGATATCCTAGCTCTTCTCAGCAACTGCTTGGTTTTCGGAACTAACTATAGCTGCGTAGTAGCCGTATGGGATTTTAGAAGCATAAATACCCTTGACGAAAATTGTGGTATTTATCTGATACAGTCAGAAGTCACGGAAGAATACGAAGAATGCGTCTACAGATTAGGTACAAGCTTTTACAAATTTGTCTTGGCTACTGTGCTTGATAAAAGTGTCTATGATGGCCTACCGAAAGGAGCTAAAAGCTTGTTTGGCTGGCCTTTCCTACCTCACTCAGAATTTCAACCCGCGAACTTCCCCTACGTGAAGCCACCTGACAGAAGTAAACAGTCCATACTCGATAGAGTTTTGACTTTGCTTCGTCGAAGACCAGGTCACGCAAATCACTCAGAGCGGCAACGGCGTTGATGGCAAGCGCAAGGATTTACATTAGGAGAATATTGGGTTTCGTTTGCTCAACCCAATCTACGGCTGAGTTTTACCGGTGCGATCGGTCAGTATGAGGAAGACAATGACCCCTGGCAGTTCAATTATCCCCTCACAGAAAACAGCGGCGATAGTCCTCTCCCTAACATGAAACTCATCATTGAGGGGGTGGACAGCGGCTCCACCATTGAGTTTCTTGACGCTAACTAGAGTCTTCGTTTTGCCCTGATTCTTTGCTTTCTATCAAGTCAAAAAAGCGATCGCCCTTTATTTGAGGTGCGATCGCTTTTTCCACAACACGTTTTTTACGAAGGGTCATCACCTTAGCCAAAGAGTTGTTTTATTCTCACCATTTGCATAAAACCTGGCCGTTCTATCTGAGTGACATGCAGAAAGAGCAACCGCTTTTTCTGCACCTTTCTATTTAATTAAGGAGATCGCTATGGCTACTGTTACCTTGTCTGACTACCTCACGCTGCAAGATGGGTCGCGCCGATTTGACGGCACCCCTAACGCTATTGACCTCAACTTTCAGCTGCCCGACGACTTTGTCATGGGGACAAACCTCGCTAAGCCAGTCATTCAGTTTAAATATCGTGCACGTCAGGAGACCGATCTTCAGCTCTGGATCAATCCGGACAACGCTGGTCAGAATGTGCAAATCGATGTGACATTCGATGCCTCAAACGTTATCCGATCACATCATGAGTTTCTCAATGGCAACTTGTTTGTTCCAGGAGCAGAAAATCGTATCCGCTTTATCCTAGTAGACCATTCCATATTTGATGACAACAATAACGATATCGGCATCTCGGACGTTCTGCTAACTTTCCAACGGCGCGTAGATATCTAAAAATACAGTCACAGCAGTACAAGCTGATAGATATGGTTCAACGATCGCCTCTGAAGTTCAGAGGCGATCGCTTTGCTGATCTCCTGTCATCGTGGGCGATCGCTATCCTATGGTTTTCGCTCAATCATGGGTAATCGCTCAACTTGAACCCCAGTTTTCAACTGCAGTGAATCAAGTAAGTCTTCATTAGAAAAGAATCGTGGCGCAATAAATTTCGTCACCTGACCTTTTCGGTGGGTGCAGGTGATGTATTCAATCAGGTGATATCCCGAGTGCGATCGCTGAGGCCGGATTTTATGTAGCTGCGCCTCGATTTTTGTGACATCACGAGTGTGAATTTGGTGACTGGGGAAGAGTAAGCGACGAACCAGAATTTTGCGATCGCTCACCTCCACGGCTGGCTTGCGCGCATACCAGCGATATCGCAATGCCAAACCGCAAAGAACTAGGCCAAAAACTATCAGAATAAATCCTTCACCGTTGAACCGACGAAACCCCTCGAACGCCGTGATCAATCCGATAAACAGTAAAAAAATGACAACGAAAACAACAAAAATCCAGCTTTGATCTCGCTCAAACGTATCGACGTTTTCCAGTTTAGGATTTTTCCCATCTAAGGCCACACAGTTCTCCTGCGATTACGTCTTGAGAGCAATTTTACGAAAATGCAAAGTACACGATTCATGAAACCGCAGGCTAGGGAGCATCCCACTTTCGTGAAAACACGATGAGAGTAATCCGAAACCCTTATGCTGCCGTCCAGCATTTTGGTATATCTGCAAAAGTGGGATGCTCCCGCAGGCTAACGGTGCCCACCACCAGCACTTGGCACCTTACGACAGAGCCAGCAAAGATAAACTTCGATCTTTATAAAAGAGTTTGATCGCGTCTAACTCTCGGCACAGCAAGTTTTCAACTTGTAATGTCGAACAGTTGCCAAGTCGAAGCCAAATGACTTTTGGTGGATTTCCAAATACCAAGCTCAGATCGTGCATATCAGCATCTTTCGAGACAATCATCAAATCATTGTCCTTGGCATAATCCCAAACTACCGGATCGATGGTCGCTTTCATGCCCACATCTCGAACATGAAGCGAGTCTGGAAAAAGATCGCTCAAGCGGTTCGGTAATTTAGGCGACAAGTTTTCATCAAACAGTAACTTCATGTGAGAGTGGAGGGGTCATGAATCGGCGCTCACGATCGGCAGCATAAGCAATACAAGCCTTTAAATCTTCTCGTGTCAGATCAGGAAAATCATCGAGAATTTCTGCTTCACTCATCTCAGAAGCTAGGTATTCAAGCACTTCATAAACTGTGATTCGCAAGCCGCGCACACAAGGCTTACCACCACGTTTGTTGGGTTCTATCGTGATGTAGTTTCTATAGTTCATCGTTGAAATTATTGGAATTGTGTTCTTGCGAGTTACCCAATTCTAGACCGAGACACAGTGCTTTTCTCTTTATTGCGGCTAGGGGATGGTCACCTTTATCGCCCCACGCTTCAGTAAATTCCCACCTTTCCGATCGCCTCAACCACGGCTTTGATACCGATTCTTCGAGACATCGCGACAAGACTGGCTCCCCCGTCCTCCGGCTCCCCAGCCCTTTCGGGATGGCATCGGGAGAGCGATCGCTAAGTAGGAGATTCCCCGTCGAGCCAAGTTTGCCGAAAACTGCCAAGTTTTGCCCATTCGCATAAAACGCTGAAAAACTCCCTGAGTGATCGCCACAGAGCAGTCAACCGCACTGCTCAACATTTTTCTCACTCTGGAGCGTGTCATGTCCCCAACCTCTACGATCGCCAATCCCCTTATTAATGCCGCCGATGGCCTTGATAGTCTCATGCAAGCGACCCTTGACGCGGGTCTGTCAGAAACGCTGGCCGCACTGCAAACCTGGGTGCAAGAGAATAGCCTAGAGAGTTTGCTCGCTAGCTTTGACCAAGGCCCAGATACCGATATCGAAGCGGCGAGATCGCTGCATACTGCTTGGCAAGTCGGTGACTTTTCCCAACTGCCTGCGATTGAAATTCTCTCTGCCACTGATCTGCAGGGCGCTCAAGGTGCGTTTGCCAGCGGCACTCAAACCCTGTATCTGTCTGCCGACCTGGTGGGCCAGAGCCAGCAGTCGACCACCGCACTCACCCGAGTATTGCTCGAAGAAATCGGTCATTTTGTTGATGCTCAGGTCAACGCGGCGGATTCTCAAGGCGATGAGGGGGCGCTGTTTGCCGCCCAGGTGCAGGGCGTACTGCTCAGTGATAGTCAGCTCGCTGCGCTGCAGTCAGAAAACGATCACCTGACGCTGCCGCTAGAGGGTCAGGCCGTGGCGGTCGAAGCGATGGTGCCCTACGCCGGTGATAACCTCGACCAGTTTCAGGCGGGGGTCGATGACTTTCTCGACACGCTGGAAGGTACGATCGCCCAGCTCATTGCCGCTCAAGAATTGCCGCTGATTGGCTCCGCCCTGGGCAACGTGAGCGAGGCGGCGCAACAGTTTGTGGCGGATATGCGGGAGGCGATCGCCAGCGAAATTGCTGCTATTTCCGATCTCACCACCACCGCGCTCGAAGATGCCCTGATGCAGGCTCTCGGCGAAGACGGGCTGGGAATTTTGCAAAGCATCAACATTATGGAATCGGCGGACGACCTGCAGTTTGACGTCACCTTGAGTCGCGACCTGGTTGATCTGGGTGGCGATGAGTTTGATCTTTCCTTGGGTGAAACCGGCCTGAGCCTGGATGTGGAGGGCAGTGCGGCACTGGGCGTTAACCTCGATCTACATCTGCTGCTGGGATTGAATGGCGACGGATTTTACCTCGACACCGCGATCGAAGACGAACTCAGCGTCAATCTCAGCGCTACCTTGCCCGGCCTGGAAGCGACCGGCACGCTGGGCTTTATGCAAGTTGAGGTAGAAGACAACGGCAGTAATCTGAGCGGCGGTATCGCGATTGACTTGCAAGACTCTGGCGACGCGGATACCCACCTTTCTCTAGCGGAACTCGGCAATTTAGCGAGCACGACAGAGGCCAGCATCAGCGGCAGCGCCACCTTTGACGCCAACCTGTCGACCGGGACGGTAGTCTCGGCCCTGCCCAGCATCGGCACTAACCTGGTACTGAATTGGGATTTTGCCGACGCTGACCTCGACGGCTTTGAAACCAGCGCCCCCACTATTGACTTCAACGGCGTCAGCCTGGACGTCGGCTCCTTGTTTGGCGGCTTTGTCGGGCCAGTGTTTGAGGGCATTCTGCAAGTGCTGGAGCCGGTGATGCCGCTGGTCGATATTCTCAGTGCCGAGATTCCTATTTTGGACGCCACGATGGTGGATGTGGCGGCCGCCCTGGCCGAAGTGGGCTTTGGCGACTTTAATCCAGAAACGGTGGAGTTCGTTCAATATGTCGCGCAGATTGCCGACATCCTGAGCATTCTCGGTGACTTGCAAGTCGAGGGCAGTACCCTCAGCCTGGGCGATTTTAGCGTTCTGATGGGCGAGGTCGAGGCGCTGCAAGATGACGTCGATGCCATGGGGCAAATTGCCGGACTCGGCGAGGGCGGCAGCAGCTTTGCTCAGAGCATCAGCGACAACACGCGCTTTGAATTTCCGATGCTGACCAATCCCCAGAGCCTGATTGGTTTGTTTTTAGGACAACCCGTCGACATCTTCCGACTGGAGTTACCGACTATCGGCTTCGGCGTTGATTATTCCACCAAAATCCCGATTTTTGGGCCACTCAGCATAGAACTCGGCGGCGCGTTTGGGGCGGCAGCTAACCTCAGCTTTGGCTTCGACACCAATGGCCTACAGGAGTTTATGGACGGTGGATTTGAAGATCCGCTGGCGATCGCCAACGGCTTTTACGTCGGTCAGCCGCTCAACCCCGGCATGCCCCCGGCCCCCATCGATCCGGCCGAGACGTTCACGTTGGGCGTGGGTGCGGGAGTCGAAGCGGGACTCAACATCAACTTTGGCGTCATCAGTGGCGGCATCACTGCCGGTCTCGCGGCCCAGCTCTTCGTCAACCTGACAGAAGAAAAAACCTATCTGACCGATTTTGCGGCTCCTGCCTGCCTGTTTGAGCTGCTGGGTAAGTTGGATGCGGTAGTGGCGGCGAAGCTGGCGATCGGTTTTGGCGCCTTCAGCATCAAAAAGCGGATTGAACTTGTGCGCGAAACGCTGGTCGACTTCCGGGCCGGATGCTCGGGTTCCAATGAAGACCATCAGCAGGCGACCGTCGGTGAAGACGGCACGGCGACCCTCAGCGTCGGTGATGAGGCCGCAGCGCTAAGTGATATCAACGGGCAAACCATCAACGAACAGATTACTGTGACCCACGTTGCTGGCGAGGCTGGGGACGAGACCATCTCGGTCGAAGCCTACGGCGCCAGCTGGACCTATGAAGGCGTCAGCAATATCTTCGCCGACGGCGGTGACGGCAACGACATCATTGAGCTGGTCGGCGTGCTTTCTGAAGCGCACCTGATCGGCGGCACGGGCGAAGACGAACTCTTTGGCGGCCAAAACGATGATCATCTCGAAGGGGGCGACGGCGAGTATGCCGACTATCTCTCGGGTGGGGGCGGTAACGACCTGCTCGAAGGGGGCGATGGCGACGACTTTTTAGAAGGCGGCGCGGGCAACGACATCATGGATGGCGGCGCGGGCCAAGACAGCGCCAGCTATTCGGAAGCGACCAGCGGCGTCACTATCGATCTGCCCAATGATGTGGCGCTAGACGGCGACGGCACTGAGGACACCATCATCAGCATTGAACAGTTTGAGCTGTCAGACCACAACGATACGTTTGTGGGCGACGGTGCCAACAACACTGTGGATGGCCGGGCCGGTGATGACACGATCTTTGGCGGCGACGGCAACGACTTCCTCATCGGCGGCGCGGGCAAGGATACGATCAACGGCGGCAGTGGCATTGATGCCACCAGCTACCTGGAATCGAAGGCCGGGGTCCATGTGGATCTCGAAACGGGCAACGTCTTTAGCGGCGGGGGAAGTGATGCTGATGGCGACGTGCTGATTGAGATGGAAAGCGTGCTCGGCACCGCTCAGGACGACGAAATGCGCGGCGATGCCGCTGACAACACCCTGTATGCGGCCTGGGGCAATGATGTGGTCGAAGGGCGTGGGGGCGCGGATGAGCTGCACGGCGGCCCTGGCAACGACACGGCGGAATATGTCAGCTCTAACACGGGCGTCACGGTTTCCCTCGAAGCTGAGTTTGAGGGCGCGGCCTTTAGCGCAGCGGGTTCCGGCGGTCACGCGCAGGGCGATCGCTTGGTGATGGCGACGGATAAAGAGGGCACCCCGACCGATCGCAACTCCTTTGAAAATCTCACCGGCTCGCTCCATGACGACGACCTCACGGGTGATGGCAATGCCAATGAGTTGCGAGGTTTGGCGGGCGATGATGACCTGTTTGGCAACGGGGGCGGCGATCGCCTGATCGGCGGAGCCGGGGCCGATCATCACGACGGCGGCGGTAATCGCGACTGGGCCGACTACAGCGAGGCTGATGCCAGCGTCATCGTCAATCTAGAAGGCAACTTTGGTCTGCTCGGCGATGCCCAGGGCGACACCTTCACCAGCATCGAAAATCTCCAGGGCAGCGACCAGGCAGACTGGCTCTGGGGGGACAGTGCTAGTAATGACATCAATCCGGGCCGCAGCATCGGCGGCGGTGACTTGGTGAATGGCGGCACTGAGGTCAGTGGCGGTGGCGATCGCCTCATCCTCGACTACGCTGATGCCAACTCCAGTCTGCAAGGGGGCTACAACTACGAAGTCGGGGCAGCCGACGCGGGCGAGTTTACCAACCAGGTCAAATTTGCTGAAATCGAGCGCTTGCAAATCGTCGGTTCTCAATTCAGCGATACCATTCGCGGCGGCAGCGGTGACGACTTCATTTCTTCGGGGATGGGCAACGACACGGTGTTCACCGGGCAGGGCAACAACAGCGTCAACGCCGACGACGGCAACGACACTGTCGTTCACTTCAATGATGCCTTTGGCAACGTGTTCTACACGCCCGCTCCCGCTACTGAGACCATGTCCTGGATTAATGGGGGCGCGGGGATCGATACCTTCTCGGGCAACCTGGCCCATGAAGACAGTGACGTGGTACTCACCAGCCTTGACCCCGAGGTCGAAAACCCTGGGCAGGTGTTCACCACCAGCAATGGGTCGGTGATTCACGGCTTCGAACGGTTTCAAGACATGCAGACCGGCGGTGGCGATGACCAGTTGACGCAGCTCGGACGAGTCGACAACGATTTCCGCACGGGCGCCGGCGACGACATCGTCAACACCGGACTGGGGCTAGACTACGCCGATGGCGGCATTGACGGCCCAGGCATTGGTTTACTACCGGCTCAAGGTGACGACCTGCTCGTGGTGGACTATTCCGTCGGGGATATCGGCGACGGCATGAAGAGCGAGATCAACTACAATGCCGCCCTCCCGAGCCGCTACTATCGCACCGCCAACAATGGCGCCGTGCAGTGGGACGAGGTGGAGTTCGTCAACTTTGAGCGGGTTCAGGTGGATGGCACTCAACATAGCGACATGATCGTCGGTGTCGATGGCGACGACGAACTACGCGGTCACGACGGCAAAGACTCGATCTCGGGACGCATCGGTAATGACCAAATCTTCGGCGGTGACGACGACGACGCCATCATGGGCGGTCGCGGCAACGACATCATGCACGGGGGCCGCGGCAACGACGTCATCATCGACGACGTGAATGAAGATAATGACCAAGGCGGCGATGATCAGCTCTTTGGCGACGACGGCAATGACTGGCTGTTCGGCGCTGGCGGCAATGACGAGCTGCAAGGGGGCAACGGCAACGACGTCATGATTGGCGGTGCTGGCAATGACAGCCTCAATGGCGGTGCTGACAATGACATCATCATTGGCGTCAACTGGGGCGGCGATGTCTTCCCCGCCGTGCCGGAAATCGACACGATGACCGGAGGCACGGGGGCCGACTTCTTCATCCTGGGGGATGGCATATCGCCTTACTATGACGACGGCAAATTCGTCACGTCCGGCAGTCAGCATCAGGCGATCATCACTGACTTTTCTCTGGAAGAAGGGGACGCGATCGCCCTCCACGGCGATGCCAGCGACTATGCCCTACAGGAAAGTGGCGGCTCGACGCGTATTCTCCGCACGGGGGGCGTGCCCGAACTCATCGGCACTCTGGAGGGCGTGACGGGACTCGATCTCAACAGCGACGCCTTCCAATATTTTGACGACGAGGTCGACCCCGAAACCATTGGTCTGTTACTGCCTGCGGTGCAGCAAGTGCGCGAGGCCGCGTCTCAAGAGACGATTTCTGTAAACGATTTCAAGGTGCTGCCAGAGACGGAAGCGGTTTTGGTTGGATTACTGCTGCCAGCGGTGCAACAAGCCCGTGAGGCCGCGCCTGCCACGACCTTCGATGTAAATAAATTGGCACCAGCGAGTGAGGCGATCGCGTCATCCCCCGAAATGGCTGAGGCGGTGACGCTAGAGTTCTCTCCCGCAGCGGCCTCCAAACTTGACCCGGCACCGGCTCAGGCCGAACTTGCCGATAGCAGCGCCTTCAGCATCACCCAGACCAATAGCGCCTACGGCTTGCTCAATACCGTCTTGGGTGACACGACCGGACTCACCATACTGGATGCTCAAACCAGCGGCGATGCCCGCGCCTTTGGTACCTTCCAATACGATCCGTTTGGGTTGGGCAACGGCATCGTGCTGAGCACTGGCAAAGTCACTGACTTGGTGGGCGAGAATACCGAAGATGGCGGCTTTATCGGGGATGCTAGCATTCCTCTAGAATTCACCAAACTCGGTTCTGGGGGGGGCTTAGGCCTAGAGCTGGGTCAAGTGTCCACGGTGAAGCAGGTCAATCCCGGCTTCGGCGGGGCCGACGACTTTTTGAATCCCGACGACCCCGATTCCCCCGCGCCCGATACGGCCATCTTTCGAGCCAATCTGTCGGATCTCACCCAGCTACAGTCGCTCACCATTGCTGACAGCGGCTCGGGCACGGGCGGCGCGGGGGGCGAGCGTACGGGCTTCGACCTGGTGGGGGTCAAACTGAGCAACGTGCTAATCACCGATGCCGCCGACATCGACGAGATTCCCGGCATTGATGTCTTTGACTTCAGCCCGCTCAGCACCTTCTTTACCCCCGGCGAGCAAAAACCGTCCAACAGTCCCAATTACCCGGAGACGACGGATATGTTTGGCTCGTTGCACGGGAACGTGAACAACGCGATCGCCACCCTCGACGAGTTCGACTTTGACGGCGACACTGGCTTTGTCAGTCTGGGCACGGGTGGTTCAGTTGGCCTCAATCTCACTGAGACGCTGAATCCCGACGGGCCGCTGTACCTCTATGTGGGTGAAGCGGGCAATAATGGCGAATCCTTGGCGGGTGAAATCACCGCCTCCGCCCAGCGTATCAATGGCCAGAGCGAACTTAGCACCGACTTTGGCCTCCTGGGGGCCGAGGGCGATACCAGTCAGTTCTCCTTGAGCTTTGAAGCCGATGACAGCGTCGAGCAGATGTTCTTTAAGTTCGTCTTTGCCTCCGAAGAGTTTGTGGAATACGGCGGCAGTGACTTCAACGATGCCTTTAACATCAAGCTCAACGGCTTTAATCTGGCACGCCTCAGCGACGGCTCCGAGGTCAGCATCAACAACTTGGTCTCTAACCCGTTTGGGGGCTATCACTCTGACTTCATTAACAATCCGGTGGGCACCGGCCCCGCCAGCAGCGAAACGCCGCTAGATGGCTACACTCAGGTGCTAACCTTTGCGGGGGCCGTCAACCCCAACGCGGTTAACCAGCTAGAAATTGAGGTCAAAGATATTGAAGACGGCTGGAAAGATACGGCAGTCTTTTTGCAGGCGGGTTCTCTGGGGGTGAGCGAAACGCCGCTGGGCAGCGTCAACTTCTTCCTCACCGACAGCATCCTGCAGGAAGGTGAAGGCTCTGTTCTCAACCTGAAGCTCAACACCATGCCGACGGAGGCGGTCACCGTCACCCTCGACCCCGACGAGCAAATCGACCTGGGCAACGGTGCCGGTAATTCTCTCGATGTGCTGTTCACGCCGGATGACGCGCTCACCAATCGCGAGATTGCGTTCACGGCCTTTGACGATACGCTGGTCGAAGGGGGGCACAGTGGCTTCATTAGCGCCTCGGTCAACTCTGATGATCCCAGCTACAGCACGCTGGATGATCTCATGATTGAGCAGTTCATTGTCGATAACGACACCGCCGCAGTGGGTCTCAGAGATCAACTCTTGCAGGGTGGTCAAACCGGGGCGCAATCGGGAACTGCGGTGAGCACATTGTTCGACCCGGCGGGCACCGTCATGCCGGTGGTCGATCTGGCGGGCAGCCGTTCGCTCAACGGGGTAGACGGCAACCTCGCAGGCACCTTTTTGAACCTCGGCGCTAGGCCGCTGGATCAGTCAGACTCGCTCCTAACCGAGGCAACTCCATTCCAGGATGACGCTGCCATCAGTGCTTTGCAGCCTGCCTGGAGTCAGGTCGCTGTCTAAGCATTGGTGCATAACTAGCGTTTGAGGGAGGGTTATGAGGGCGATCGCTCTCATAACCCTTTTCGATTTGATGGCGCTAGAAAACAGTGGATCGATAAGGAGAATCGTTGGCAAGATTCGCTCATGGAAATACTTCTAGAGCAAGGCGTCCCGAGTCCGCAATTTCTACTTTGCAGGCTGGTGAGAGAGCATCAGGGCCGCAGCATGGCCACCGTAGCAGAAAGCTGATCAGCATGGAATCATGAGGGCACTACTTGCTCTAGTCAATTTTTGAGATAAAAATGTTGCTTCAGAGTCAATAAGGAAAACATATTTCTTAATATCTTCGCTAGAGTAAAAAAGTAGTCTCCACCTCTTCTCCATGCTGCATGCCCCTAAATCGTTCCGCTTGTTGGGCCAACGGGCGATCGCTGCCCTGCTGATCAGTATCCTGGGCATTACCTTAGGATTTGCTGCTCCTGCTTACAGCGATACCTTGGCCGATACGCCAAAGTACATCGCCGCTGATGGTCGTGACCTGACCGCAGTCGCTGAATGTTTGCCCAAAAGGCTGAGCCAGCCAAATTTGAAACGCGCTTTAAGTGAATCGCAGAATGACTTTCTAGAAAAGGTCTTCGACATGAAGGACGATTACGATAGCTATAAATTGGACGAGACTGAAATTGCCTACTTGGCTTGTTTAGAAGAAAAAGGCGTCACGCCCCAAGTGAAGCGCTAGAAAGTTCCTATCGGTTTTAACAATAATGCCGCATCCTTATAACTAGAGGATGCGGCTTTTTAGGCGCTAATTTTTATCCCAAGCTTGACGCCAATTGCCTCGGTGAGTCTTGAGGTACTGCCCACGCGCTGACTTCTAGAATGACTTGAGAAAGGTGCTTGTGCTCAGAGGATGCTTGAGAATTCAATGGGCAAATAGTGTTCTGAAAAAAACAAAATGCGCGCGTCGCGATCGCACCGATCAACGCCTCAAAAGAATTGATTTGCTCGGTTGCTCGATCGCGCTCATCGATAAAGGGGCTTAGGGATCAGCAAGAACCCCGATCACTCATGGGGCAAGCAGCCTGAACGACCGGGACTCTGCAGTGTGAAACACGAGCTGGTTGCGGCGAAAATTTGTCCGCTGTCACCCATTACTCAGACACTCAGTGGCTAGAAGTAATGGGGTAGGACGACAGTTCACCTTGGCCATACTCGATTCGCTGAAGATGACGTCTTTTTTACGGCCACGGCGACAAGAGGGGGAAGTAGTTTTGCAGTACCGCCCAAAAATGAGTGTTCGCGGGATTGGCCACCTCTTCAACGTGCAACTCGTAAATGGTGTCGGGAAACGCAAAGTGGACTGAACCCAGCTTCTTTAAAAATCCACAGGGATGCAGTTGATGCTGATCGGGGTAGCGATAGCAAAAGCGTCGCCAAACATGTTCTTGCAGCCAATGGTTCAGTGCCCCATGAGAATGGTAGCCAAACTCCTTGGTCATAAAGGGTTGATCCTTGCGGCGAATCGATTGGATGTAACCGATCGGCACGCCAATCGGAAACACAATCGGCTTCTTTCGCCGATGCCCATCGAGATCGCGCCAGCTCCGCATCACCTGAATCATGGCCTCTTCCGTCGTCACGGCGGCTCCGGCCAGTGCGGTTACGCGGCGATATCGAGCCACATCTCTCTCTAGCGATTGCAGCAAGTCAAAGAACAAATAAGGACTGTTTTGCAAGCGCACATATTGCTCGAGATCGTCGGCAAATTCAGACGGCAACTCATGACGATGCAGCCCGACATCTAAGGGATTCGCCGTCAGACAAGGCAGTAATTCATCAATGAAAAAAGCCTGCATGGTTTGCTGCATCTTGTCTAAAGCGGCTTCAAACTCCCTCAAAGAAGGGGCCTGGAGCACGCGATCGGTATCGATCTGATGCTGTTCAGAGACTTTATGCAGATGCCTGACGGGCGTCGGAATGCCGATATGGCGAGTGCTCGGTCGGCTTTTGGTCTGATGCAGCTTAAACGGATTTAAGTTGAATCTCAAAGCCGAAAGCGTGTAGGCATCCCGAGGCTGTTGCCATGACTGGGTTGCTTCTAGGCGCGCGATGGGAGCCACCTCATCGCCATAGGGGCAGATTTTGGGATTGGATCCCTGATAGGTGGTCAAATGTCGAGAAACGGTGGGCTGATCGTCAAATCGAGGCTGCCCTCTAGCGTCTAGCTCTAGTCTCCATTGATACTTTGGATAACGAGCCAGGGGAATTTCTGTACGAATACAGGCAGCCCAATCGGTATTAGCAAGCATGAGAAAAACTCCTAAGGAAAATAACACTTCTGGCCATCAAACAAACGAACTCAATACACAAGTCGGGCGATCGCCGGGCTAACTGAGGGGTTAGCTGACGACGATGGCCCGTGTGCCTGCAAACACCACTAGCCAGCTTTGTTGCCCACACTGAGTAGTTGATATAACGCTAAAAATTCAGTATTTAGAATTTCGGAGCAATATCAATCAACAAAGCGGCATAAAGCATTTTGCGTGGAATTCTTCGGCCGATAGGTTCATGAAGTATGAACCTGCCGCTTTATACCCAAAATCCCAATGTTTTCTGGAAAATTGACTCAATTACGCGGCAATTTGCGGACTTGTCATGAACCTTGCACCCTCAATCTTGATTAGCAAGATCACATCCAGATCGTAGAGATAAACATCAGTCAAAATCAGTCACTCGGCGGCATTAAATCACTGACTTTCCGGCCAATAGCTGGCCGCGCGATCGCGCGTCGTCATGCCGCCAATGGCATCCTTATCAAGGCGCATTCGTCATCAAAAATGCGCGCGACGGCGTGACCTTTGAGCGCCTACTGAGGTATGCAGCAAGCCCTGATCCTGCGACATGACAGTGCTCTATTCGGTCTGAGTCCTGGCTGGACTCACCGCCTGAGCTAGCCAATCCCTCCCTCTTGGGTGGTGCCCTCTGCCCGCTCACCGCTGCTGTCGATCACTGCCTGCTGCTGCTTAATGCCTATCGAAGCCACCCTTTTGATCACAACGGATGGTGCCCTTTAAGTGGGGGATGAAGTGAGGCCATCAAGCAGTGATGTCATGATTCCGCTTGGCAAGTTCACCGCTGGAATAAATGCGAGCTAACCGCTAGTATCATCTTGTGCATATCTACCTACCGCTCACCATGAGTTGTTCCTAACGTTTAACTGTTCTGCACGAAAAAATTGTTATGTTCAAAGTTGCCGTCGGACATAGCATTGATCCCGACTCCTTGGCAGCGATCAAAGAAGCCGTCAATCAGTGCCGTGAGCAGCTTCAACAAGCGATGCCAAGGGCTGGCATTTTGCTCTGCGCCATTGATTTTGAGCACCAAGTCATTCTTGATTTTATTAGTGAGACCTTTCCCGACATTGCTTTGATTGGGGGCACAACGGTGGGCGAGATGTCGTCTCAGTTGGGGTTTCATGAAGACTCTTTGACGCTGATGCTGTTCTGCTCCGATGAGGTAGAGATGCGAGCGGGTTTAGGTGTCCAAGTTTCGCAAGACGCGATCGCGGCGGCTCAGCAAGCTATCCCTGACCTGGAGGGGGCAGCCCCGAAGCTCTGCTACGCGATCGGCGAAGGCTTGGGCGTTGACGGCGTGGCCTTGGTCAAAGGTCTGGGCATCGCCTTAGGCGAGGGTGTGCCCATCTTCGGCGGCCTTGCGGGCGATGATTGGCGATTTGAAAGGACTTATCAATTTTTTGGCCAGCAGGTCTTAAGTAATGCGGTCACCACGCTCGTCTTTTTCGGCAATTTGTGCGTGTCTTGTGGCGTGGCTACCGGACAGCATCCGATTGGTCAAAAAGGCACGGTGACCAAGTCGATGGGCAATACCCTGCATGAAGTCGATGACCAATCGGTTAGAGTTTTCTACCAGCGTTACTTTGGTAATGCCATCTCCCTCGAGCTGGCGGGCGGCTCTTGGGGCGGGGCAGTTGCCGTGTTTGAACCGGGCGAAGCTTCGTTCTATGTGCGATCCCCCAACAACCAAGACACAGCTTCTGGCAGCATCGAATATTTTGGCCACATTCCTGAACACTCCAGTATTCAATTCACCGAGACTAATATCGAAGACCTCCTCGCCGCCGCTCGAGAAGCCCTGGAAAAAGCGCGCGCCCTCTACGCGGGCAATCAGCCCACCGCCGCTTTAATCGTCTCTTGCTCATCGCGGATGAAATTACTGGGCACGCGCGCTTGGGAAGAGCACAAGATCGCGCAACAAGTTTTGAAAGGCTTACCGAATGTGGGATTTCATGCCTATGGCGAAATCTGCCAATTATCGCATCAGGGGAAATCTTATTTCCACAACGAAACTTTCACGGCGGTTCTAATGGGTACCCAATAAAATCCGATGACATCAGTGCAGGCAGAGGGGAACTCAGTCGATTTATGGCAGCAGGTTGAAGTCCTCAAACGAGAAAATCGAATTCTTAAAAAAAAGCTCTCTCGTTCAGAACTGACGCGATCAGAACTGGAGACCGCGAGTCAACGACGAGAACTCATGCTCAAACAGGTGATTGAAGAAGCCGAAAAGGCCAAAGCCGAACTTGAAAAAGCGAAAGAAGTTGCTGATAGTGCCAACAAAGCCAAGAGCGAATTTCTGGCCAACATGAGCCATGAACTGCGAACCCCCCTGAACGGTATTTTGGGCTACGCTCAGATTTTAGGTCGCACAGAGGCCTTGTCCGAACGGGGCAAAACGGGCCTCAGCATCATCTATCAGTGTGGCGACCACTTACTAACGCTCATCAACGATATTCTCGATCTCTCCAAAATTGAAGCGCATAAAATGGAATTGCTCCATGCAAGCTTCGATTTACCCGCTTTTCTCCGCAGCGTGGTTGAAATCTGTCGCGTTCGTGCCGACCAGAAGGGGATCGATTTCATCTACGACGTTGATCAGGGGCTGCCCCATCATGTCAAGGCCGATGAGAGACGCCTGCGGCAAGTGCTGATTAACTTACTGGGCAATGCCGTTAAATTCACCGATGCAGGGCAGGTGAGATTTCGGGTGCAGTTAGTCGATCCGCCGGTGAGCCCGAATCGACACCGGCTGCGGTTTGACATTGTGGATACAGGTGTTGGCATGCGGCCCGAGCAAGTCGCCAAGGTCTGTCTCCCGTTTGAACAAGTCGGTGATCATAGCCGTAAAGAAGGCGGCACGGGCTTGGGTCTGGCCATCAGTAATCAAATCATTCAGATGATGGACAGTGAGCTAGAAATCGCTAGCGAGTGGGGGGGGGGCAGTCAGTTCAGCTTCACTGTCGAGCTGACTGAGGACGCTCATATCCAATCCCCTTCCTGCAGCCACCGCACACGTCAAATTATCGGCTACGAGGGCGATGAGCGCACCGTGCTGATTGTGGATGATCGCTGGGAAAATCGCTCTGTTATGAGCAACCTCCTAAGGCCCATCGGCTTCAGCACGATTGAAGCAACTAACGGCGAGGCGGGGTTGGCGCAAGCTGAGTCAAGCCGTCCTGACCTGATTATTGTCGATTTGCTGATGCCCGTAATGGATGGTTTTGCCATGTTGCAGCAGCTCCGGTGTCATCCGCAGCTGCAGGCAGTGCCCACCATTGTGTCCTCTGCCAGTGTCTTTGAGGCAGACCGCTACAAAAGCTTGGCGGCAGGAGCCGTGGCCTTTTTGGCAGAGCCCATCCGCACGAATGAGCTACTCCATCTGCTCGAAATTCACCTTCAGTTACAGTGGACGTATGGAAACGCGGCACCGATTGAAGACGTCGATCTGAGGGGTGAAGATCATGTCGTCATCAGCCCACCGCCCGAAGTCTTAGCCGCACTAACGGCTTTTGCGCGGAAAGGCGATCTGGATTCTCTCATTCAAGCCGCTCGTCACCTTGACGAGCGGTACAGCCACTTCGCTGAGACGGTAATCCTGATGTCAGAGCAATTTCAAGTCAAACAACTCAAAGCTTTTATTAAACAAAATATGTAGAAATTAGTTGGAGAAATATTGATATCTGAGATGGAATTACCAACCGCTGATTTTGTTTTAATCGTCGATGATAATGCCGCGAACCTATCAGTGCTGGCTCAAACCCTCAAAGGAGCCGGGTGTGCTGTTCGGGTTGCTGTCGATGGCGAGAGTGCGATTCAGCAGGTTGCCGAAGAGCTACCCTCGCTGATTTTGCTAGACATCATGATGCCTGGCATTGATGGGTTAGAAACCTGTCGTCGCTTAAAAGAAAATTCAGATACCTGTGAAGTGCCGATCATTTTTATGACGGTGCTTGATGACATTCAAGAAAAGGTGCACGGCTTATCTCTAGGCGCAGTTGATTACATCACTAAGCCGTTTAATGAATCAGAAGTGCTGGCCCGAGTGCTGGCTCATTTAAAGACGCACGACCTGATCCAAACTGTGCAGGAGCAAAATCATCAGCTGAAACATGAAATTGCGCTACGCCAAGAAACCGAACAGCAACTCTATAAGCTCAATAGTGAATTAGAGAGAGTGCAAATTGAACTTCTGCAGAAAGAAAGACTCTCGGCCATTGCGGAATTGGTTACCGGCATTGCCAGCGAAATCAATAATCCCATTGGCTGTATTGCGGGGAATATCGAGTTCGTTCAAAAGTATACAAAAAGCCTCTTAGATCACGTTGATCTTTACGAGGAAAATACTCCGCATGAGGAGGATGAAATTGAGCAGCATGCTGCTCAAATCGAACTTGACTATATTAAAAGAGACTTGCCAGCGACGGTTGAGTCGATCAAAGGCAGCAGTAGTCGCATCTCAGCCGTCAGTAAGTTAATTCAGATTTTTAATCGGCACGACATCCAGCCAAATAAAAAGTATGAATTTGATATTCACGAACTGCTAGATGGGGCGCTACTGCTCTTAAGACACCGACTCAAAACACAAAACAATCGCGTCGCGATTGAAGTCATCAAAACCTATGGCGACTTGCCCAAAATTCCCTGCTTTCCCGGTCGCCTTAGTCAAGCTTTTACAAACATTCTCGGCATTCTCATTGACGCGTTTGATGAGCACTGTAGCCTGCCAGCCGATCAGTCAGTCAATAATTTCACCCTGGCCCAAGGCAGCCCCCCTCTGCAGATTCAAATTAGAACGACTCTAGAAACCTCATGGGCCATTATTCGAATTAGAGGTAATACCAGTTCCCTGTGGTCAGAACATGAACCAGAAACTTCTGAACGACCGGTCCCCCAAAGCCCAGTTCACAATAATGCTGATTTAGAACTCCTGATGGCGCGTCAAATTGTCGTGGAAACTCACGGTGGCGAGCTTAACTTTATTTCTACTTTCAACACTGAAATTATGCTGATGCTGCCCGCTAGTCGAGTGGGGCAAAAGGAGTATTTCCCCGAACATTTGAGCCGAGGGGAGGAGTAATCTCCTGGCTCAGCTAAGACGACTCCTCTTTTGCCGCGATCGCGGCGCTACTGGCCTGCCGAAATGGCCGTTCTCAGCGCACCAATAGGATTGATTTAATCGGGCGTTCGATCGCCTCACCCGTCGCATCAAAGCGGCCCAGATTGGTTTCACCCTCAAAATATAAGCCGCTAGAGCTGCCCCCATCCAGATTCAACGCCTGCTCCACGCCCAAAGTCTGTAAAAAGTCAGCCATCTCTGGCAGGGTAAGCCCTGTGGCTCGATTCGTCATCGGCAGTTGACTGGCGATCGCCAACACCACGGTGCCATCGGCCTTGAGCCCAATCGCTGAGCGAGCATTGGGCAATCGGCTCCCCAGCGCATCACGCACCACTTCGCCGGCATCGTTATCGGCTAAAAAGCCCTCGTCATATCCCGTTTGAATGGGCAGTAGCTGTGGCCCCGCGCCGACCGCCGCTGTCAGCTGACAGGCTGGGGGCATGGCGGCCCCGTGAGCGGTGATGTCATACCGTACCGTGCCCTCACAGTCATAAACTCGAAATTCTGACCGATTAAGAATGGCCGGCAGGTAGGACTGGAGATCCGGATTTTCGACTAGGCCCGCATTTTGGCGCGGGTCTGCCACCAAGTCGCCATTTACCGTGACAAAAGATGTCGTCAGGCCATTGCGCGGATCAAAAAAACCGGCATTGATCGCCGCGATCGCTCCTTGGCCCGTTGCCCACTCAGACAAGGGCGTCAGCGAGGTGGCCACGGCCACGTCGATTTGCCAGCCGCTATTGGCGGGCACGGTGATCGTATGTACCACCGCATCTATCAAAGGATAGGACTGATCGGTCAGTTCCTGTTTTTCTAACTCCGCATGGGCCGCTGTGGCACCCGCGGCCTCATGCGGCGCCGCCGGCGGCTCGGCCCGCTCAGGGGGGATGGCCTCCGGCGCGGTGAGGGTGCAGCCGCTGAGCAAGAGGGCTAAACCGAGTGTGCAATAGCCGACAAAGGGAAGTTGCAAGGGCGATCGCCTCTCTAACATGAACGGTTTTCCAGCCTCTGTGATGGGCCTCCCGCTGCCCGCTGGGCTGCTGAGAGGCCCAGAGAGGCACGTCTTTTGCCAGCATATCGGGATTAGAACGTGCCCATCGCCGAAATGCCTCGTGATGGTTGAGAAAGCTGCCAGAGCCGCCAAAGGCGCTGCTCTAGCCGGGGGTCAAACTCAGCCATAAAGATGCCGATATCTGGGTTCGGCCCTTCCGTAATCCACAGCCCCGACAGGGTGATTTCCCACCAGTCGCGATCGCAGCGCGTGAGTTCCAAGGTCTGCAACTGCTCCCCTAATTGCCGATCAATCAGCGTCGCCAAGAGCGGAATGCTGGCTCGAATCGGCTGCACTGTCATCGATCGCTGCGCATGAGCATAGGTGCAAACGCGATCGCTCAGCAACAGATTGAGGGGGGTGGGGCAATATTCAAGGCAGAGGCCCGTGTCAGTGTAAGTCACTTTCAACATGGAGATATCCGATAAAAATACCTGGAGACAAATTCCGGTCAAAAATCTTGGTTAGAAACCTGGGTCACAAACTTCAGTTCTCGCCGCCAATGCCGTCACGCTGAATCCAACCAAAGCCATCTGCCTGCGGCAAACAGAGCTGGGCGGTAGTGACCCATCACGGGCGGCGATCGCCCCCGGCCTAGCCTCACCCCACTGGGCTGAGACGCCGCGATCGCGCTGTGAACTATGCGTTGCGTTGGCTTTGAACGCGCTTTTGCTGAATTAGCAAGAGCGCCAAAACCCGCTGATTTAAATGCAGTTGGCTAGCACTGTGGCAGGGCGCCTGCGATCCACCAATAATGGTCGCTCTGGCTCCGGTCAGGGCCCCGCAATCCGTGTCTGGAGGCATCGCCTAGCGTCTGGCCACGCTCGCTCAGGGGCGTGGGCCGCTCAGGGCCATGAAGTCCCCGCAGGCTAATGCGGACAACGCTCATGAGACCGCTGCTGAATGCTACGCCAGGCAGGCATCCGGTGGCGCGATCGCCCACGTTGCGAGTGCGGATGCAAGTCCATTGAGTGAGCAGATTCAGCATGGCACCAGTCTCCACATAGCGCATTCTTAAACAGGAATGCTGAGCACGGTTGCGTTGATGCGTCAATACTACACTCGTAATACAGAAGTGTCTAGAGCCTATTTGTGAATGTTTAAGCGGGCCTGCCACCGAGGCGCTGCGCTCACGTCCACCAAATAGTCGGGTTGCTGTCAGGGTGGAGAGAGAGGCTAACCTTTGCGGCTCAGGGGGGCGGCCATCGGCGGGCAACGGCTCCTCAACCTCGCCGCTGCAGTCGGCCAGTCCCTCGATAAGATGGTGACAGAGCATTTACGCTAGTCAATGCCGATTGTCACTTTAACTATCCCTGCGATCGCCCATGACCTCTGCCGCTGAGTCTGCTGCTACGCCTGCCGTTTGGATTTATGACACCACCCTGCGCGATGGGGCGCAGCGCGAAGGGTTGTCTTTGTCGATTGAAGACAAACTGCGCATCGCGCACAAGCTTGATGATTTGGGCATTCCCTTTATCGAAGGCGGCTGGCCGGGGGCCAATCCCAAAGACGTGCAGTTTTTTTGGCAGCTTAAAGAAGAACCCCTGCAGCAGGCCGAGGTGGTGGCCTTCTGTTCGACCCGTCGCCCCGGCAAGCAAGCGGCCACTGACCCGATGCTGCAGGCGATTTTGGCGGCGGGTACCCGGTGGGTTACCCTCTTTGGCAAATCGTGGGATCTGCATGTCGCCGACAGCTTGCAGACTACCCTCGACGAAAATCTGGCCATGATTGGCGACACGATCGCGTTTTTGCGCGAGCAGGGGCGGCGAGTCATCTACGATGCCGAGCATTGGTTTGATGGCTACAAGGCTAACCCTGACTATGCGCTGCAGACGCTGGCCAGTGCCCTCAATGCCGGGGCCGAATGGCTGGTGCTGTGCGACACCAACGGCGGCACCCTGCCCCACGAAGTGGGCCAAATTGTGCAAGCGGTGCGGCAATGGCTCGATCGCCAACCCCACCCGCTGCCCCAGCCGCCGCGCCTGGGCATTCACACCCATAACGATGCGGATATGGCCACCGCCAACGCCCTCGCGGCAGTCCTCGAAGGGGCGGCGATGGTGCAGGGCACGATGAATGGCTATGGCGAGCGCTGTGGGAATGCCAACCTCTGTGCGGTGATTCCCAATCTGCAGCTTAAGCTCGATCGCCCCTGCCTCGCCCCCGCGCAGCTGCAGTCTTTAACTGAGACCAGCCGACTGGTCAGCGAACTGGTCAACCTCGCGCCCGACGAACATGCGCCGTTTGTGGGGCTGTCGGCCTTTGCCCATAAGGGCGGCATTCATGTCAGCGCGGTGGAAAAAAATCCGAAAACCTACGAGCACATCGTCCCCGCCGCGATTGGGAACTGCCGCCGCATTGTCGTGTCGGATCAATCGGGACTCAGCAACATTGTGGCTAAGGCCCGCAGCTTTGGCATTGAACTGCACAAGCAGGATGTCGCCTCTCGCCAGTTACTCAATCGGCTCAAAGAACTAGAAAATAAAGGCTATCAGTTTGAAGCCGCCGAAGCGAGTTTTGAGCTGTTGATGCGAGAAGTGTTGGGTCAGCGCCCCCGCTTTTTCGCCCTGCGCGGATTTCAAGTGCACTGCGACAATCTGCCCTCAGAAGCCGATTGGAAAACGCGATCGCTAGCGACCGTCAAACTCCAGATCAATGAGCAGGAAATTCTGGAAGCGGCGGAAGGCAGCGGCCCCGTCTCGGCGCTTGATAAGGCGCTGCGCAAGGCGTTGGCCAATTTTTATCCGGCGATCGCGGAATTTCAGCTGAGCGACTACAAAGTGCGCATTTTAGATGGTCGCGCGGGCACCGATGCCAAGACGCGCGTGCTGATCGAATCCAGCAATGGTCAGCAGCGATGGACGACGCTGGGGGTCTCTGACAACATCATCGAAGCGTCTTATCAAGCCGTCGCTGAAGGATTGGAATATGGCCTGATGCTGCAGAAAGACCCCTTAACCAGCTGCACCATCGGGGTCGGCTAAGCCAGCAGTTAAGCCACGCAATCTACGGCGATCAACGACAGTTCTGTTCTGAATCTAAGCTTTGGATAAAGGCAGACAATCTCTCCCTGGGAGGACTCCCAGCAATAACGTGTCCAAGAACCCGGTTTCTGGGAACAAGTCAACAGTTTCCGGCAAGTTTTTCATAGAAACCGGGTTCTTCCGGTGGATGTTTTTTAGGTCGGATTACGCTTGTGCTTAAGCTCCCTGGCGTTGCCAAGGTTATTCAGACAGTCCGATGCCCGGAACTATGGCTACTTTAGCCGCTGTTTGATCGGTCACTTCGGATGCCTGAAATCGCCCTCTAATTGGCCTTTTAACTCCGACTTCTGGCTGCTGCATTCTGACTGCCGTGAGGCGATCGCGCCCCCTCAACCTCCAGTTAGGCGTGGAGACAACGATTACCCATCGATCTCCACGGCTTTGACATCCACCGTAGTCTGCCCCGAGTCGTCGTCTTCCCGCGCGTTGGCTGCCGCTTGGCCGTTGAGCCCCTGCTGAGTAAGCCACTGACCCGCTGCCGATACCATCAGTACGATCAGCGCCACGTCGTCGATCTGCCCCAATAGGGGAATCAAATCCGGCGACAGATCAATGGGACTGATGAGGTACAGCAGCGACGCTAAGATCACCCAAAGGCTGTATTTGGGATTGGTCAAGAGGCGACGATAACCTTGAAATAACAAGCGCATAAGGGGTCACAGAGAAATCAAAGTAAACGACGGGTGATCGCCTTCCTATGGGCTCATTGCGCGTTCGAGCCGGGTTTGGTTGGTTCGGCGTCGCGGCCAGACTCCAGAGCGATTGCCCGGTGAGTCCTTGAACGTTCCCTTGGCCTAGCCGCTTGCCCGTTTGACTTACCGTAACAAAAACCCGCGTCTTCGCCCGCAACTGGCACCGGCTGGCACCTGCCTATAACTCGATGAGTTATTCAGCCGTATCGGCCACTGCCCACCAGGCCAAGGCATAATCTTGGGCTAAATCGTCTTCGATTTGTTGGTGATACACCACCCGCAGCTTGTACCGCCCGGTTGTCGGCACTTGGGTGAAAATATGCTCCAGGCTATCGACCTCGCTGATCGAAGACCAGACGCTATCGGCAATATCATCGTCCTCCGCCCGCATTAAATACAGGTCTAAGTCGTTGAGCCCGCGATCGCTAAAGGTCTCTTCCAAATCATAGAGCCCGTTGTCATTGGCATCGTCTAAAACAACCAGTCGCTCCCACGTCAGCGTGGCGGAGAGGTAGCTGCCCCCGCGCAACGGCTGATCAAAAACGTAATCACGCTGCAAAACGGCGGTCTCAGTTCTCGGCAGATCTGGCGGCAACGGCGACTCGGCGGTGCCAAAGCTCCAGCCGATGACGGGCACGGGGTCAGCAACCGACCATTGCCCTCCCTGCAGCTGCTGCAAGGCCCGAGTGGCGTTCAAATGACCGGTGCCCAGGTCAGCATGTAGGGGCAGCGTCGGGTCGCGATAGGCATCGGAGTCGAGCCAGGTCAGATTGCTTTCGTCATAGAGGGTGCGCGACATGCCTAACAGCAGGCCATCGCCCGAATCGGCGAGCTTGTCCGCCGAGTTGAGCAAAACTGCCTTCATCACCATGGGCTCGCGCGCCTCCAAGCTCCAGTTCTCATCCGCTGAGCGAATCTGGCGATCGGCCCATTCCTGCAATAGAGCAACCACAGCGGTGACATGGGGCGCGGCAAAACTCGTGCCACTGACCACCCGCGACTCGCCATTAGGGTTAATCACGTCGATTTGGCTGCCGGGGGCCACCAGATTAATCGACCGGCGATCGCCGACATTGCTCTCCGGGCCGGGCGATCGCTGGGGGCGAAAGTCTGGCTCGCTGCTGAGGTTGGCAAAATCCACCTTGGTGAAGCGGCCATCCACCTCGCGCGAGTAGGCCACATTGATGCCATTAAAGTTGTCAGTCGGAATGGGAATGCCGCCGCCGCCCTGATTGCCCGCAATCACATAGAGTGTGTCATGCACCCGCTGCGACCAGTCAATACAGAGCGTCAACAGGGCATTGCCATCTAACATCGCGTCGGGTCGCGGGTCGCGGGCTAACGATTCACCAAAGCTGAAATTAATCGCTCGCACATCGCCCCCGTTGCTCAAAGCCACCTGTTGCGAGGCAAAGCATTCTTCTGGCTGCCCACTCCGGCCCCGAATCGGCCCAATAGCGGCGGCATACAACACGGCGTCAGGGGCCACCCCGGTCAGCGTTTTATCTTGGCTAATCATGACGCTGGCGACATTGGCGGCGTGACCATCCACATACTGATTTGGACTCGGCTGCTGATCGAGGTAAAAGACGCGCCCGACTTTCACCGGCAAATCGGCATCCGCCACCTTGTCGAGACCAAACTGGCTGGGGCGGCCAATCTCCACCTGACCGATCGCGATTTTACGCCCCGTCAACAAATACGGCTCCCGGTGCAATCGCCGAGCGTCAATGCCCTCCTCACCGACAGAGTTGGATAGCGCCAAGGCTGGCACGCCAACACCTAAGGCCCCTAAAGCCACAAAACAGGGAACTCGCCAGGCGCGTAAAAGAGCGGCCAGTTTTGATGAATACATGCAGACTTCAAACTCCAAAGCACGAATATGGCTGGCTGGGGAAATGTTGACTTCTATAAAGCTGTTAGGCGCGATCTTTGACAAACCGAATCAGCAAGATCAGCAGCGATCTGTCATCGCTTCATAACAGCAACCCGCGGCCCGAGCAGCACTCATGACCCGGCTACTGGCCACCACCGTCCGCCTTTTGCGGTCAGCATGAACTGATTTCATTAAAGCGTAAACAGTTGGTAAATGAACTCAAAATCAAGGCGATAAGATCTGTTAAAAAGTTAAAGATTTTGTTACGATAAATACTAAAGCATTTAGGAGTAACCTCCCGCTATGGTTCATACCCAGTCCCAAAAATCAGTTGTTGTTTCACCATCAATTTTGTCGGCTGACTTTAGTCGACTGGGTGATGAGGTTCGCGCCATTGATAAAGCCGGAGCCGATTGGATTCATGTTGACGTCATGGATGGTCGTTTCGTCCCGAATATCACCATCGGTCCGCTGATCGTTGAGGCGCTGCGTCCGGTGACGCAAAAGCCCTTAGACGTTCACCTGATGATTGTGGAACCGGAGAAGTACGTCGAAGATTTTGCCAAAGCGGGTGCTGACATTATCTCCGTCCATGCTGAGCACAACGCATCTCCCCACCTGCACCGAACCTTGGGCCAAATTCGCGAGCTGGGCAAGCAAGCGGGTGTGGTGCTCAACCCTGGGACACCGCTGGAACTGATCGAACACGTTCTAGAGCTGTGCGATTTGATCTTGATCATGAGCGTCAATCCCGGCTTTGGCGGTCAGAAATTCATCCCTGGCGTCGTCCCCAAGATTCAAAAGCTGCGTCAAATGTGTGATGAGCGTGGTTTAGACCCGTGGATTGAAGTGGATGGTGGCCTCAAGCCCAACAACGCTTGGCAGGTCATCGACGCTGGAGCGAACGCGATTGTGGCGGGCTCCGCTGTTTTCAAAGCGCCTGATTACGGCCAAGCGATTGAAGGCATTCGTAACAGCACAGGCTCGGCGACGCCTGAGCTAGCCGTCGTCTAAGCTGGCTGCGTAAATCTGAATTCTTCATTAAAGCCGGGGATGCGATCGCGTCCCCGGCTTTGCTTTGGGGCAACCTGAGCAAAGCCCTTTGAAATCCGGATATTCAGAGCGTCACACTGCCCTCATGCCCCGGCAAAAACCGGTGATCCGTATATCCTCAGCCCTGACTCTGCTGACTTCACAATCTCGCCGCAGAAAATCACGGCTAACACCGATGCAGCCGCCAAGATAAACCCATTACGGTGAAATAGACGCGATATTAGCGCCCGCAATCGCCTGGGTCGCTTAAGCCGCCCGGATTAGCGTAGTCTTGAGTCTGCGCCTAGGGCCTGGCCAAGAATCGCTTGAAACAATTAGCGCGATCGCCCTTTTTATCAAAATTCCTCTTCTCAGTACGGTAAATCAGGAGTGCCCTTGACATGATCAACCTCGAAGCAACCATTGATAAAATCTTCACGACCCGTCGCATCACCCGTGATGATCAACAGCGCTTGATGTGCTCGTTTTTAGAGGGCGGGCTATCGCCAACAGACAAAGATCTGTTGGATCGCGTTTATGAAGCCCTGCATCAGGGTCGGCTCCGCGTGGTGGACTAGGCGCTGAAACCTGGGTAGCCAATTTGAGAAATCCGAGCTTAATGAGCGCCATTCGCCCTTTCTATTACCCTCCGTCCGGCAGCCGCCGCCTCAATAGTTCGTCACATCATCATTTTTGGGCTGCTTTGTGCGTAACCAGTTATCTGTGAAATTTTGAGGCTTGGCGATCGCACTCAAAGGCAGCTTCGCGTCGTTGAGGCTCTGTTTTGGGCTCATTATCGGGCCTATACCATCGCCACATGTCTCATCGTATCGGTTAATTAATGCCAATTCGCTGAATTTGGACTACACATTAACAAGTGTGTCGCCCCCTTCAACAAGCGGGCAGCGACAGCGGGGGAGCTCCGACCTGTAGCGCTACTTTGCAGATCTGGTGTAGGACTCTTTGCTGATGCTCATTTTGTAGAGCGGATTCTATTGCGGAAGAGATTTTGCTGCGCATTAAATGCGCAGCAAAATCTCTATCAAATATTTCTAGAAGGGAGGGCTCAACTTTAATGTTGATAGGACTGTAGCCATTTGATGTGATAGGACTTGTGGCTAACAGCGCGTGTTCGACGATAGTGTACCGAGCGGTATCAGTTCCCCTTCAAAAAGTTTGATGCCTTGGCTATAAACACTGACTCATAAGATTTAGCGCTGTTTTTGGCCGTCTCCAAGTGAATCGCTGGTAATACGACAAGGAATACAAGCAGACTGCGATTTTTGGATCATTGATTTTGCTTGAGTGAGTTGGTGTGGGAATGCTTTAGATCGGGGCCTGAGGACGATGCGTTCAAATGAAAAATCGTATTTTTCTGGATATTGATTTCCTGCAGATGGAAATCCTCAATACTTTGCCCAATCCAGTCTTCATGAAAGATACGGAGCTGCGATATGTTCTGGCCAATCAGGCCTTTGAAGATTTATTTGGGGTGCGTCGAGAAGACTTGATCGGCAAGCTTGATCAGCACATTTTTAGCGAACGCCAGTCGGTTCAATGCAACGCAAGCGATTTGCGGGTGCTTGAGTCGGCGGAGATTGACGAAGCCTTGGAAACCGTCTTGCGGGCTGACTCAGAGCCTAGAGAGATGATCATTCGCAAGAGCCGACTGACTTTGCCCAGCGGTCAAATGTTTCTGGTTGGCATCATGCACGACATTACCGAGGTGAGTGTGACGAACCGACGGTTGGAAGAAAGCCAGAAATTGTTAGAACAACAATCGGCAGCGCTGAAGCGTATGGCCTATACCGATCCGCTAACGGGCTGTAGCAATCGGCGAGTGTTGTCTCTCAAAGCCCCTGAGGCCTTTGCCCAAAAGGGCCATGTCGGCAGTTTATTGATCCTTGACCTGGATCATTTCAAGCGGATCAACGATACCTATGGCCACGATGTGGGAGACGCTATCTTAGTGCATCTTGTCAAAGTAATCTCTCAAATCATTCGTCATCATGACGAGCTGGTGCGCCTCGGCGGCGAAGAGTTTGCCGTAGTGCTGGCGGGTGCCCAGGCCAAAAATGCTTGCCAGATAGCTGAGCGCATTCGGCAATCGGTGGAATCGACACCCATGTTCTACGGGGGCAGCTCAATTGTCATGACAGTGAGCATTGGTGTGGTTTGTTGGGCTAATCAAGGGCCAGTCGACTTGGACACCATGCTGATTGAGGGCGATCGCCATCTTTATAAAGCCAAACGAAACGGCCGCAATTGCGTCGTTTGGGCCACCACGGGTGGGGATAGGCCAGCATGAAGGATAGCCTCTGCTCAAGGCATTGTTGGATCAGACTATGAATCTGTGTAGAACAGGCTGCACCAAACTTGAGGGAATGAATCCGTTGATCCACTCCGCTCACGTGTTCAATGCCACAAAATCCTATCCCATTGCTATGAAGCTTTAGGCATTGACATTTGACCTCGTCTGAATCGCCTTGCTCAGCCTCCCATTGGTCGATGAATTGACGACCGCCAGCCCTGCAAATATAGGTTGGCCTCCCTAGTCGATGTTTGCCAGTCTTGCGGACCTGCTCGCCGCTGCCCTCTAGACACTGCATCCTCGAAACCCTATTTTCATGGCTTCATGATGCAATGCCCAGTGCCAGGCATCAGCTGAATGAGTGCAGGTGCCAACGTCGCGTTATTCGTTGGCTGCGACCTCGGGCCAGTTGGTGTCTGCTTTGGCGATATTGCCAGGGATGTCTTGAGCCCATCGCGCTTGAACGTTTTGGTCGTAGTTGAGGTAGAGCTTGCCGTCGACAATCTTCCATGCTTCGGGGTCAACGGCGGCGCTGTAGCCCTGACTCACTGCCCAAGCGCAGAAACCCCCATACTGCGGGGCATACTGCTCAGGATTGGCGGCAAAGGCATCACGGTTTTCAGCCCTGGCAAAATGCCAGGTGGCACCGCTCCACTCATGGGAGAACTCGCTGGTGCCAGGAACGTAGGCCGAGTCGGTGAAATAAGCAACTGGATCAGCGCCCGCGATCGCGACGCTATCTTGCACATACACCGCTAGCAAAGCCGTTTCAGCAGCTGGGGTAGTGGTTGCCTCTGTCGTCGCGGCGACTGTCTCGGATGACTCAGGCGCCGGTGCGGTTTCCGTCACGGGTGCTGAGGTTGAGGTTGGCGGCTCCGACATGGCCGTTTTGGTGCCACAGCTGGCGGCAGCGATCGCCAACAACGTCATCGGGACAAGCAATAGCGGGCGCATGATTATTCTCCTTAATTATGGGTGGACTTAACTATCTGACGTAGACACTAGACGGTAAACCTGAATTCCCCCTGAGAACCGGCTGAAAGCCTCTGAGAATCAGCGCTATTGGTCTTGTTCTGGCACGGGTGCGGCGATAAAAGAAGGGAGAGAAGCCTGCTAAGATCACAAAACTATCAATTGCGGTATCTGTATGCAGCCCCGTCGCTTTGCTCGTGAGCTTGCCCTCCTGGGAATGAGCCAGCTAGCCAATCAAAAACCCAGTGCCGTCGCCACGCAAGATCTCGAAGCCTTAGTGACGGCAGCAGTGCGATCGCTGGCGGGGGAAGTGCAAGATGCCCTAGAGGTCGCCTCAGGGGAAGCGCAGCGCAGTCAAGAGCACCTATTAGAAAGTGAGACCCGCACCAGCAACGTCGAAGAAGCGCGCGCCATGGTGCAAACCGCTCTGGAGAAAACCCAAACGGCTATTAATCTTTTAGGGAACGCGCTGCAAATTCCAGAGATGGTGCAGTTGTCTAACCGGAAAGAAGTGCGGAGTTACGCTATTGAGCTGATCTCCATGACGGCGAAGCATCGCACTGAAATCGATGCTGAACTTAATGAGGCAATGGTGTCTTGGCAAGTGAAACGGCTGCCGCAGATCGATCTCGATATTCTGCGCATCGCTGTGGTCGAGATGAAATATCTTGGCGTGCCCGATCGCATCGTGATCAACGAGGCGATCGAAATTGCCAAGCGCTATAGCGACGAAGATGGTTTTCGCTTTATCAATGGTGTGCTGCGGCGCTGGGTCAATCGCTTTCTCAATCCCATGGCGGCAGCGGCGAAAACAGTCGAGAGCCCCCCGATCAGTGCTACAACTCCCCCCGACGCTGACTCCCCACTGTTGTAAGTTTAAAGTCGAGTCCACCCTGTATCCCTTGCCGCCTATCGTCGCCCATGGCCAACTTCAACTGGTTTAGCCGTAGTTTTGATCAAGCTTCTGAGGCCGAGCCGCCCGATTCGCAAAAAGCCGATGCGGCTCCAGCGGAGGAAGCGGCACCGTCTGAGAGCAACCCGCAGACGATGAGCCCAGAAGAATATCTGGCGTGGGCTAAAACCGCCTACCAAAATATCCAAAAGCAGCAAACAGCTGAGTCTACCCCCCCAGAGCCAGAGACCCCACCCGTTGCTGCGACGGTTACTGAGGCCGAGCCGACTGAGGCAGAACCCATTCAGGCAGAACCCGCTCCCTCTGAATCGCCTCAGGAAGCCGATTCAGAGGGTGTTACGGAGGCAGTCGCCGAAGCTTCAGCACAGGCGGCATCTCAGAACGAACTGCCCGTGATCGCTGGTGAGGTGGCCCCGACAAGCTCACCAGCTGAGAGTCTCGCCGAGCCATCCCCCGCGATTGAGACCGAGACCGATAACACGCCAGAAATGGTTGCCGGTCCCGCTTGGATGCAATCTACGGCAGAGCGGCAAGCTCGGTTAGAGCGCCTGCAGGAAACCGCGATCGCGGAGCCCGAGCCGGAACCCGAACCCGAGTCTCCGCAATCAGCTGCCGCTGAAGCGCCCCTGCTCGACATCAATTTTGACGAAGCCTTCTTGTGGTCAGCCGAGGTGCTGGCCAGTCAGGGACGGCAGGCGGTCGATATTTCTCTAGAGGAGATTACCTGGCTCAATCGCCTGCGCCAAGGGCTCGATAAAACTCGGCGCGGGTTGGTCAACCAGCTAAAAGCGATCGTTGGGCAGGGGCCGCTAAATGAAGAAGCGGTCTTTGAAGTCGAGGCGCTACTGCTGCAGGCTGACGTGGGCGTGGCCGCGACGGATGCCATTATTGAGTCGCTACAAGCGCGGCTGCGCGAAGAGGTCTTGCCCCCCGATCAGGCGATTGCCTATCTCAAAAAAATCCTCAAAGATATGTTGGATCAGCCTTTAGGCGATTCTCACAATCTGGAATTTGTGCCCGATAAAGGCACCTTCAACATTTGGCTGATGACAGGGGTTAACGGTGCGGGTAAAACGACCACCATTGGCAAGCTGGCCCACATTGCTAAAAAGTCTGGCTACTCCTGTCTGATTGGCGCGGCGGATACCTTTAGAGCCGCTGCGGTCGAGCAGGTCAAGGCTTGGGGGGCACGCAGTGACGTTGAGGTGATTGCTAATCCGGGCAAAAACACCGACCCTGCCGCCGTGGTGTTTGATGCCATTACTGCCGCCCAGTCGCGCGATTGTGAATTGCTGCTAGTGGACACTGCAGGTCGCTTGCAGAACAAAAAGAATTTGATGGAAGAACTGTCTAAAATCCGCCGCATTATTGACAAAAAAGCGCCGGATGCTCAAGTGGAATCACTGCTCGTTTTGGATGCCACACTGGGGCAGAACGGCCTACGGCAGGCCGAAGTATTTGCCGAAGCTGCCAACCTGAGCGGCGTCGTTTTAACCAAGTTAGACGGGACAGCGCGAGGGGGGGTAGCGTTGGCCGTTGTTCAACAATTAGGGCTGCCCATCCGGTTTATCGGCGCGGGTGAGGGCATCGAAGATTTGCGCCCCTTCTCTAGTCATGAGTTTGTCGAAGCGTTACTGAGTGGGTAGAAGGTTGTTAGAAAAGCCGCGATCGCGCCCAGCAATCAGATGCTAGGCGCGATCGCTAACGTTCAACTAAGACGCTCAAACCGCGTCAAGTCTGCGGTCAGACTCGACTCCTAGCCCAACGCCTTTTCGATGGCGGCTTTGAGATCAGGGGAATCAGGCGGCGTTTGCGGGTCAAACCGCGCCACCACGGCACCGGTGCGATCAACGACAAACTTGCCAAAGTTCCACTCAATGTCTTCGCCGTCGCCCACCAAAAACTGGTACAGCGGGCTGCGAGTGTCACCGTTGACATCTTGCTTCTCTAGCAAGGTGAACTCGACATTATATTTCGAGGCGGCGAATTCCTTGATCTCTTCAGGACTGCCGGGTTCCTGCTTGCCAAACTGATTACAAGGTACACCGACCACCATAAAATCGTCGTATTGCTTATCCAGCGAGACCAGACCGTCGTACTGCGGCGTCAAGCCACATTGGCTCGCCACGTTAACAAACAGCACGACCTTGTTACTCAGCGCATCAGCGGGCAAAGCAGCCCCGTTGAGAGTCGTCAGATTTGTGGGTAATGACATGGAAATTCCAAAACTTTACAACCTTTTACATTATTAGCTATTCCTGCCCCAATGCACTTTAAAACCCGATTCTGAATGCCGCAGAATTCCCTCAAACCCCTGATCTGCAGCGACTTGAGAAATTTCGCCTCGGTGTTGAAGGGTGGCTGCGGCCTAAGGTTGCGGGCTCAAGATGTCGTGGAACCATTGCTCATAGCGCTGGGCCAGGGCCTCTAGCGAATATTCCGTCACAGCTTGTTGGCGGCAAGCTTGGCGATCGAGCTGATCGATGCGGGCGATCGCGTCCACTAAGCCTTCCACGCTGTCCGGTTCTACGAGCCAGCCCGTCTGACCCGGGCGCACAATTTCTGTCGGGCCGCCGCGCCGATAGGCAATCACCGGCACGCCACAGGCGAGCGCTTCAATCGCCACGTTGCCAAAGGCCTCTACCCATTTAGGCGTCATCAACAGCGCCCGACAGGAGCGAATGGCCGCCTGCAGTCCAGCCGTATCGAGAAACCCCAGATATTCAATGGGAGCATCGGGATAGGTCGCTTGCAGGTGTTGCCAATAGTCCTGATTTTCGAGTTTGCCGAGAATTTTGAGCGGAACTTGGGCAATCGCCACCGCGGCGATCGCATCTTCCAACCCTTTTTCGGGAGAAATGCGGCCCATCCACGCCAAATGAGTTCCTGGGCGATCGCAGTAGTCATACAAACTGAGATCGACAGCACTGCCAATGGGGCGATAGCGATCGGCTGCGGGCAGCGTCTCCGCCTGCACCTGCGTACAGACTCCTACCGTCCCCGGATGAGCCTGCGCGACCTGGCTAATCACGGTATCCATGGCATCGGTCAGCGACCCCATCGACACATAGTGGGCGATCGGCGTCTGAAAGAACGGGGTGAGATAAAACGGCAGCCAGTCGTAACAGAAGTGCAGGATGATATCAAACTTCTGCTGCACCTCACGGGCGTACCCCATCATCGCCGCCAACACCGATGGTTCGGGCATCACAATCGGACTGCTGCGCTCACTGGTGTGGGCGGTCGGTTGCCACTGCCCCGGTAGCTGAATCAGGTCGCCCACCGCGAGCACCGAACCGGCAGGTGCCAGCACAGTGACCTGATGACCGCGCTGCTGCAGGCTCTGCACGGCATTTTTGACAAACAGCTCAACCCCGCCCCCGAGCCCTGAGCCTAACGGTGCCACCGCTGTTGAGATTACCAACAGACGATACGAGGACGAAGATGACATAGCCGGGATAACTGCCGTGAAGAGGGGGGATCAGGGAGTCGGGAAAGGCGCGACTAAGCCCGATGAGAAGACGACTCATCGTCAGCTCGTTGCTCTAGAGGCGGGCGACTGTCTTGCAGTGATCTAGCGGTGTCGGTTGCCGTCAGCCGCATCTTGTTGAGCTGGTCAAGCGCCCAGTTGGCCGTCTGGCGCACCTCCGGATCATCATCTGCAGAAGCCTGCCCCAACATGCGCCCCACCTGCCCTAACGAATCGTAAATGCGAGTCAGGTCGCGAATGGCATTCTTGCGCACTTCTGGATTGTCATCCTGCAGCGCCATCGCCATTGCCCGATTCATCGGTTTGAGGGTTTTGGTGCTGATTTCTGCCAGCGCCGCCAAGATCAGCCCCTGCTCGGCAGAGTCAGCGTCGGTTAACAGATTGGCCAGTGGCTGCACAGCGGCTGAATTGCCCCGTTGCCCCAGTTCCCAAATAGATTTACGCCGTCGCACCGGATCAGACTCTTGCAAATCTTGAATCAGTTCATCAACGATGTTGACTTTGGTCACCCGAGACTCGGGCATGGCACTCAACGACAGCGCCGGAGCGGGGGAATTAACCGAGAGCTGAGCTGTTTCAGAAACGGCCGGGGGCTGACCATTTTGACCATACTGAGGCGCAGGCGAAGGTGCTGGCGGCTTAACGACCGGCACCGGGGATAGCTTTGACGGGGCAATCGCCTGATCGTTTAGTGCTTGCTCGTCCGACGCTTGACTGCCCGGTGCTTGCTCCTCTAATGCAGCAGCCTTTTGGGCTTTCTGGCGGGCCAACCAGAGCACTACCCCAGTGCCCAAGGCCCCCACTGCCATGATGATGGTACCGAGCAAGGCCAGGCGAAACAGTCCCCCTTCCGATTCGGGCGGGGCGGCTGTCTCCGCGGGGGCAGCCGCTTCTGGGTCACCATCGGCCCCCTCAGTCGGTGACCCTTCAAGAGAAAAAGTCTCACCCTCGGCATCGCTGGCCGGTAACTCCTCTGCCGGAGCCTCCGTGCCCTCGGCTCCAGCCGACTCAATAATCGATTCGGGGTCAGTGTCGGCGGGCGGTGCCGAGCGCTCGTCTGACTCTGCCGCTGGCGATGTCAATTCATCCGTAGGTTCGTCGTCCGTGGGTTCGTCTGTGGATTCGTCCGTTGGCTCCGGCAATTCCACCGCCGGCTCAGCAGCGTCAGCGGCGGCCCCGTCAATATTGGCGGGTACGGCATCGCGATCCAGTAGGCGCTCTTCCGTCAAGGGATCTAAAATGCCGGTGCCAACCAAACCATTGTTTTGCTGAAAGGCTTTTAACGCCGCACTCGTCGCGGGATTAAACACGCCGTCAGCGGCCCCCTCGTAGTAGCCCAGCTGACCTAACCGGTTTTGTAGCGATTGCACAGCTGGCGAGGCCGCTGGGGTGGGGGAGTCGGCGTCAGAGTTGTCGAGTTGAGCAACGAGATCGCCTGGGGCTAGCGGCCATACGGCGCGCGATCGCACTGCAGGCCGAGCGCTCGCGGGTACACCCAGACCCCCGGCAGCAATTGAAGTAAGCGCAATCAGCAAAAGGCGATGAAACATTCTAAACAGCTAGTTAAGTTGGCCGAGACCCCAAGCGAAGAAAACAGCCATCAGCGGATGAGCTCTGTTCAAGGTTCCCGATTCTTGGCAGAATGCCGCCGACAACTCAAAGATTCGTAAGTTGCTAATACTCTATCGAAGTTTCAGCCAGACGCTAGCCCCACCGGCATAGTCTTAGTTGAAATGGCCAACGCACCTGAATTGAACTGCCTCTATTCTGTCAGTTCAATTCAGGTGCGTCATCACGCAAGACGACATCTGAAAAAACATACCGGTGCTGTGAGGGCGGGTTGAGCCAGCAGGCTTCAGTTGATGACTATCGGCATCTAGATAACCTACTCCTACGGGTCTCGTCTTTACCAGAAATCTCTGACCGCACCGGCCCTCCAACACTCCCAGCTCGGTATTCTTAAATATCCTGCTTTCGGGGAGGACGAGGGGCACACCCAGTAGTTCCCGCAGGGTGAAGAAAAGATTGGAGGGATGGCGGGAGCATCAGCGGCGGGCAGCTCAATAGCGCTCGGCCCGCTCAACCAGCTCGCTCAAAATTGGCTCCGGTGCCTTTCCCTCATAAATCTGCAAAGTTTCGGCGTCAATCACATAGTCATAGCTGCCGTTGCTGGCGACAAACCCAGTTTGCGCGGCGGTGACGCTGTGGGCTACCAAGGTGTTGGCGGTACCCTTCTCATGGCCGACATAGATATAGCCCTCAGGCGAGTTGCAGATATAGATATTGAAGTTAAGGGTGCTGTAATAGGCATTCAGATGGTCGGGGCTGCCACAGGTTGCATCTAACACCGCACTGGGGCTGCGATCGCCAGCGGGGGCCGCAATAGATGCCGACGTGGCCGCATCAGCGATCGCAATGAAGTCGCCTCGTATCCACCCTTCGATTTCGCGATGGTCAAAGGTGACGTAATACCAGGTGTCGCCGTGGTCGTCTGCAGCCCTGTTTTGCAAGCTGACGAGGTCGCCGGTGACTCCTTGCCCAGGGCTACCTGAGTCGATGCTGGGCTGCGATCGCACATTAATTTGAGCGTCGGGGTCACTTGCGGTTAAGGTGCCGGATGACGGCAACGCGGTGGAGGGGGGATCGACAACCAGGGTTGAGCGATCGCGAGAAGACGCTGAGTCCACGGCAGGCGTGAGGGCACCGTCGGCAGCATCACGCCCTGGGGCGATAGCTGTTTCCGACGTTGGCGGCACGGCAGATTGATCACTGCGGCAGCCCACCGTGCCCATGAGCACCGCCAACCCACAAGCGCTGCCCACGAGCTGAGTTGCAAGCTTCACGATAATGGCTCCGAAACGAGAGATTGTCCGTGAATTTTGCCACGAAACTGAGATTGTGGGTCATTTCGGCAGGCGCAATCTACCCGGTCTTAAGGGACGGCTGACGGTGCCTGAGTACGATAGCCCGCTCGAACCCAAAACACCTCGGCTCAGCGCCCTGGATGAGTATCTCAGCTGGGACATAGAAGATGCGGGGGGAGCCCAGGACAAAGAGAAGCCAGATTGATAATCTGGTTTTAGAGCTGCGGTGTTACTGCTGCTGGGGAGAACGAGCTCATCCCCAGTTCAGACCGGGTACTGTGGCCAGACGTTCACTACAGAATGCGAGTTAGGGCAGCAATCTTCGCTAACTTAGCGGCATCAAGTCCCTGCAGGTCTGCTGTTTTGACCCAGCCTTCCTTTGCTAGACGAGCCAGCACAAAAAGCGTCTCGCCCTCACTGTCGTCGTACTTGCCGTCAATATCAAACCGGCGAGCACTCAAAAAATCATTCAGACGCCAAACATCGCTAATGTCGTCGACTTTGCTGGCTTTCTCACGAATTAACTGCACTAAGCCGTCAATTTCTCGGCTCTGCGCTTCCATTAATGCTGACTGAGCAATCTGTTTCTCTTGAGCCGACCATTCGGCCTCGGTTACCTGCATCATGAAAATATTGAAATAGCTTATCTATACCTTTAATATCCCTTAATACTAATTTTTTTGCAAAAAATATACCGATGCCAAAGGGACTGAAGCCCAGGTAATTGACTCCAGTCCCTTTGGAAACGCTCAGTTGAGTGCCTCAGTAGTGAGGGATTGGCTCACGCATAGCATCCTCCGATCACCTAGCTTCGACATGGCCAAACCCATAGAAAAATGGGCAATCCTGGGGCTAGGCTCTCAGCGCCGCTCCTTTCGTCGCTTAGTAACGCCATCGCGGCTGAGGCTACTGCATGAGGTTCAGTAATTCTTTAGGCGATGCCAGCAGGTCAATGGCGACAAAGAAAATTTTGCCGTCTGGATTTAGCAAAAACCGCCAGGCAATATTCATGCCGACGTTAGCGCCGAACCAAGGCGTTTGGCACTTGCCGGTCACTTTGATTTGGGTGAACCCATCATCCGTCGGTTCCGTGGCTCCCCGCTCAGGGATGAGCTTCAGGTTTTGGCACTCTTCTCTAAAGAAGCGCAGGATGTTGTCGGTGCCGACAATCGGCTTGCGAAACGGCGGCTGCAGCGCCCCATCGGGGGTGAAAAGTTGAATCAGGGCATCAAAGTCGTTGGCGTTGAGGTTGTTCATGTACTCCAAGATGGTTGGAGTGGTGATGCCTTCAATCGCAACTTGGGTGCGATCAGCAATGTTTTGGGGGGGCACAACGGGAGCCGATACGCGTTTGGTGCCACCAGCGAGGTTGCCGCTGTCAAAGCCCATATCGATGACCGAATTGCGCAGTACGGTGATTTGCTGACCCGACTCCAGGTTTCTGATGTCCTGTAGAACGGCTGAGGCATTGGCAGAAAGCTTGTAGCCTTCTGGAATCGGGGCGACGGAGCCGTCTGCCATCCATTCTCCGAGCTGATACCAGAAGCCGAGCTTGATGTTGGGCGACCACGAAGCATAGGTGCGGCAAATGGGCGTGTCGGTGCGGTTGGCTAAGTCACACATAGCTTGGGACTGTGCTTGAAATGACATGCCTCGGATCTCTTGGAGCGTCCCTTCGGCAAACTGCATGTTCGCAGAGCCGAGGGCGGCACCGGTGATCGATCGCCCCATTTCTAAATAGGCAAACCAAATTAGCGCGAGCTGATCTTCGGCGCTCAGCTGGTTAAATCTGGCAGTTGTGGCGGGTACGGCGTCGGCTGTTAGGGTGCTGGGAAAGATGTTGCGCGCTGACTCGACAGTAAATGGCATGGTGATGTCCTCTTAGTTACATAGCTCAATCAAAACTCGCAGCCGATGAGGCGACGGAGCCTGTCAACGAAGTCCAACGATATTGAGCTCTTTGATCTGAGCGTATAACAAATCGTTACGATTTCTTGGAAAGATGTATTGAAAAGCCACGCTTGTGCATATAGAGATGATCCCAGTCGAGGTAGTCCCTGGTATGCCTGATCGCCTCATCCCCTGGTTTAACGCTTTCTCCCTGTCTTTGGGGTCCGGTTGGCACGTCGCAACGACCGCCTGAATGGTGGGGAGCGCCCAAAAGACAATGTCTCCAGCCTTACGGATAGGGATTCCTAAGCCGATCAATTGAGAGAACAGAGTTGTGCTCGATCGCCTGTAAGCAGCGATCTCTTATGGCCCAACTGCTACAGTCTTCCCGGTTGCCTGCATCACGGCAATCATCCCCAAGGAAGATTAGTTTCCGCATTATCTCGATCATGACAGGCTCTCGCGGATGGCATGAAGGCCGACAAGCTGCTGCTGAGCCTCGCCGGTTGTCGCTCTGAGCGCAATCGCCAGTCCGTTGAGGAGCAGACGGCGCCCCTTAGCTGAGATGCGAAGGATCCGAATACTTCTCTGTAGCCTCAGCCAAGTGGCCAGCGCCACGGTGAGTGCACTTGGAATTAGGCCGGCAGGGGTGCAGTCGCAGTGCCCCGCAGGAGATCCATAATCGTCTCACAGTGGTGATAAAACTCGGGAGTGCGGCGGATGGCATAGGCCCGATCGCGCCCCAAATCAATGTTAACTTCTCGTTGAATCGTGCCCGGTCGCGCCGACATCACGTAAATGCGCTCGGACAAAAATACCGCTTCGCTCACATCGTGGGTGATCATCAAAATGCTGATGCCTAGGCGCGCCCACAGTTCAAGCAAAAACTCCTGCATGGTCTCTTTGGTCTGTACATCGAGCGCCCCAAACGGCTCATCCATCAGCAAGATTTTGGGATGGTTGGCTAGGGCGCGGGCGATCGCTACCCGCTGCTTCATGCCACCAGAGAGTTCTTTGGGTAGCGATCGGGCGAACTGGGCCAAGCCCACCACGTCGAGATAGCGCGAGGCTTCTTCGCGACGCTGGCGAGCCGCGATGCCCTGCAGTTTGAGGCCAAATTCGACATTTTCCTGCACGGTCATCCAGGGATAGAGCGTGTAGCTCTGAAACACCATGCCGCGATCGATGCCGGGGCCAATCACCGGTTGCCCATCTACGGTGATCTCGCCAGTGGTCGGCATTTCCAGCCCTGCGACCAGCCGCAGCAGCGTGGACTTACCAGAGCCGGAGGCCCCAACGGCACAAACAAATTCGCCCGTTTCTACATGCAGGTTGATATCTTGCAGGGCAATGAGGGGCCCTTGGGGCGTGTCGAATTGTTTGTGTAGCTGAGCAACTTCGAGGTGCATGTTGGCAGGGTAATGGGTGGATCGGACGGCAGACGTAATCAGCATTCGCGGACGAGCCCGGTCGGCCCCATCACCGCGTCATAAGCCGGGTGTGGATAGATGGGTCGCGTCTATTTCACCGCCCATTTGCAGGTCATGCGCATCGCTGCCTGCAGCGATAAGTCGAGCATGAAGCCGATCAGCCCTAAGACAATCAGGCAGGCAAAAATATCGTCCGTTTGAAAAAACTTTTGAGAAATGGCAATGCGTTTGCCCAGGCCACTATCCGCCGCGACTAACTCCGCCACAATGACCAAGTTCCAAGAGGCGGCCATGTTGACTCGCAAGGTGTCAAAAATACTGGGAATCACGTAGGGCGTAATCACCTGCAGCAGCACCTGACGGCGATCGCCCCCCAGCGTATAGGTGGTCTCAATCAGTTCTTTGGGTACAAACTTGACGGCATCCATAATCATCAGCGTGTTAAAAAACACTGTGCCGATGAAAATCAGGGCCACCTTGGGCTCCTCACCCAAGCCCAAATAAATGATCAATAGGGGAATAAAGGCGGGCGCAGGCATGTAGCGCACGATGCCCACTAGCGGCTCTAGCAGCGATCGCACGCTGGCAAACGCCCCCATGCCAATGCCGAGGGGGATGGCTACCAGCGCCGCCAGCATAAACCCGCCGGACACGCGCAAAAAGCTTGATAGCGTATCGCCGAGCAAATAGCCGTCTTGCCAGAGCACGACCAGCGCGTTCACGACCATGCCTGGTGTGGGCAAAAACTTGGCATCTACCCACCCCGTGCTGGACAGCCCCCACCATAGCAGCAGCGGCACCAGCACTGACAGCGCCATCAAGGCCCATTTCAGTGACTGGGGAATGTCGGCAGCGATGCGCCAGAAGACGGTGGGCTTGAGGCTTTGGGTCGACTGAGAGGAGGCACTTCCTGTCGAAGACGGCGATACAACAGTCACGATAAGACCTTTAAGAGGGCTGCAGGTTGAGTTTTCCCGATGCTGGTAGAGGCTGGTGTTAACAATGGCTCAGATGAACCGGCAGGCAAAGTTGAGAGCGAGCCGAGGAGAGGCGATTGGCTTTCTCGGCTCGCTTGAGGGACTTAGCCGTTGGCGTCGGCGTAGGCCATGACAAACTGATCATCGAGGACGGCTTCAAGATCAGGCGCTTCTGGAATAAAGCCCACTCCCACCATGAAGTCAGACATTTCTTGAGCGGCATAGGGCATATGCACCATGCTGTCACCGGGCGAAAAGGCCTCCAGGTTGTCCTCTAGGGTGAAGAAGCGGGTGCCTTCGAGGTACCGCTCAAAATCTTCGGCCTCAACGCTGGCGCGATCGGCCATGATTTCGTAGGCACGCTCTTGGTTGTCATCAATAAAGGTGAGGATGTCGAACCAAGTATTCACCAGGGCTTGCACGACTGCCGGCTCGTTGTCGATGAGGGTTTGGGTGACGACCAAAAGGTCAGGAATCGCCCCCGGAAAATCGGCTGAACTCGCAATTTCCTTGCTGCCTTCCCGCGATAGCGCCGTTTCCCAAAAAGGCACCCAGCCCGCAAAGCCGTCGGCCTGTCCCGCCGCAAAGGCGGTGGCCGCTGCCCCGGTTTCGAGGTTTTCGATGGTGACGTCTTCACGGGATTTGCCATCCGCTTCGAGGGCCAGGGTGAGCAAAAAGTCACCCACCACGCCTTCTTCTAGCGCGACCGATTTGCCGACGAGGTCATCCAGCGTGGCAATCTCTTCTGCCACGACGACTTTGTCGTTACCGGCAGAGTTGTCGTTGACGACGACGGCCACTTCCCCGTTCACCGCTTCCCCCGCGAAGGAAATCGTGTCGTTGAGGGTTTGACAGTTGGCGTCGAGCTGGCCGGATGCCAGTGCCTGCATCGATTCTAAGTAGCCATCAAACCAGATGAGTTCGACGTTGACGCCATTGGCTTCAAATAACCCTTCTTGCTCGGCGATCGCCCAGGGCCACCAACCGGCCCAACTGCTATACCCCATCACAATCGGCTTTTCATTCAGGGCCGTGGGTGTGGCGGCAGCATCCTCAGCGCCCGGGTCGGCGGGCTCTTGAGCACAGCTAAAGGTCACAAATAAAGTACAGAAGAAAGCCAGCAATACTGGCAAAAGTGTGCGACGTTTCATCATTTTTCCTCAACAGTGAACACCAGTAGACAGTTCGGCACACAGTCCGGCACCTAGTGAGCCGCCGCCAGTTGAGACGGCTTCACCGCAGCGCGCACCCAGTCAAACCAAGCCTCTAGCCCGGCTCCCGTTTGAGCCGAGACAGCAATAATTGTGACCTGGGGATTGATCTCACGCACATTTGCCTCGATCCGGGATAGATCCACATCTAAATAGGGAGCGAGATCAACTTTTGTAATCACAAGCACATCCGCTTCTCGAAACATGACGGGATATTTCAACGGCTTGTCTTCGCCTTCGGTGATGCTGAGCAGGGCGACCTTGGCATGTTCCCCCACTTCAAATTCGGCAGGGCAGACGAGATTGCCGACGTTTTCAACAATGACGAGGTCTAAGTCGGTGGGCGTATGGGTCTGTGACAGGGTATGCAGCCCACCGGCCACCATGCGGGCATCGAGGTGGCAAGCACGACCGGTATTGATGGCGATCACGGGAACCCCATATTGGCGCAGGCGATCGGCATCGAGTTCGGTTGTCATGTCGCCTTCAATGACTGCGATTTTGAGAGCGTCTGTCAGCGCCGCCAGAGTCTTCTCTAGCAGAACGGTTTTACCTGCGCCGGGACTGCTCATCACGTTGAGGCAGGTGATGCCCCATTCGTCGAAATGGGCGCGATTATGATCGGCCCCGGCCTGGTTGGCGTGGAGCAGGTTGATGCCAAGGGTTTCGTCGATGATTTGGTGCATGGGAGGGTGGGTAGAGGGTGGAGAGTTGGGGATAGAGAGTAGAGGATGGCATCCTCGCCCGTACGGGTAGGCGGGAGCGATCGCGCCATTTTTAGGCAGATATTCAGAAGAATTTCAGATAACGCTGATATTCCCAATCAGAAATGTGGGTGTGATATTCCTCCCATTCTTGACGTTTGAAATCGACATAGGTGCGGTACATCAAAGGCCCCATGACGGCTTCGCTGAGCGGGTCGCGCTCAAAGGCATCGATCGCTTCCTGCAGGGTGCGCGGCAGCAGGTCAATCCCCAGGGCGTCGAGTTCGGGCAGCGTGTAGTTGTACATGTTTTCGGTATGGGGGTCGCCGGGATCAAGCGCTTGCTGAATGCCCTCTAAGCCCGCTGCCAAAATCATCGCAGCGCCCAAATATAAATTGGTAGAAATATCCGCCGCCCGACACTCTACCCGGCCCCCGGCCAGCGGAATTCGCAGCATATTTGTCCGGTTGTTGTTGCCGTAGCAAATATAGACGGGGGCCCAGGTAAACCCGGACAGGCTGCCTTTGCGGATGAGCCGTTTATAGCTGTTGACCGTGGGACAGGTCACCGCGCAGATGGCTTTGGCATGGCGCAAAACGCCCGCAATGAACTGGTAACCCAGGGTTGAGAGGTGGCAGCCTCGGGGATCATCAGCTGCTTCAAACAGATTGCGCCCTGTTTGGATATCGGCTAAAGACATGTTGTAGTGGGCACCACTGCCCGTCTTGTTGGCAAACGGTTTCGGCATAAAGCTGGCAAAATAGCCGTGCTGGCGCGCAATTTCCTTGGTCATCAACCGAAAGAAGGTGAGGCGATCGCTCATCGTCAGCGCGTCGGTATAGGCAAAATCCGTCTCAAACTGACCATTGGCATCCTCATGGTCAAAGGAATACACGTCCCAACCGAGCTGGTTCATCGCCTCGACCAGCTCAGTTAACCAGCCGTAGTTATCTAACAGCCCGGTCAGGTCGTAGCAGGGTTTGGCCAGGGTATCGCGATCGCTCACCGGCCCAAACCCCTGAAATTCATCTTCCCGAAAGACAAAGAACTCGGTCTCAATGCCCAGGTTGAAGGTGAACCCGAGGCTGGTGACTTTCTCCAGCATTCGTTGGAGAATGCTGCGACAGCACGCCTCAAACGGCTGACCCGCCAGGTACAAGTCACTGGCAAACCACACCACCTCCTGATTCCACGGCAAAACGGTGGCCGACTGCAGATCGGGCAGCGCGGCCACTTCTTCATCGCTGATGGCTTGCGGCACTCCGTCTAAGGCGGCCCCGGTAAACAGCTCCGAGCCCTGCATCATGTGCTCTAGATGGCTCAAGGGCACCATCTTCGCCTTCGACATGCCGTGAATATCGACATAGCTAGCCAGGGCGTACTTGACGCCTTGAGACTCTAGAGCAGACTTGAGGGTGGCGATTTCAGTCACGGTTGCGGTTGACATGAATGGGGTTTGACAACGACACAGGGGGATTGAGCTGGGTGAGCAGCGTCCCGATTCACCTAGGGCGGCGTGGCAGCCGTAGCATACTCCACGCGATCGATTTTCAGCTCTCGGCCCGAGCGGATGTCATCCATCGGGGCTTGGCAGGTGGGGCAGGCATACCGCAAACCAAATTTGGGCCGATATTCCAACTGACAGACCTGACAAAAGGCAATCAGCGGCGTTTCTTGAATGACCAGCTGAGCGTTTGCCAAAAAGGTGCCACGGGTTTGCACCTCAAAGGCAAACTGCAGACTGGCGGGCTCGACGCAGGTAAACTGCCCCACTGTCAGAAATACTCGCTCGACTGGCGGGCGGGTGGGCTGCGATTCCCACCATTCCCGCAGGGTGATCATCAGGGCCTTGGTCATGTCGGTTTCATGCATGCGCCGCGCCTCCTATTCCCAAGTCTGATCAACGTTCATATTGGCTTCTGCGTGGATGTAGCTGGCGGGTGCTTGACGCGGCAATTGTCCCGAAACGACTAGGTGGGCCATGGTGTCGCAGATAACGCGGGTTGCCATCAGCGCCGTCATATCACTGACGTCGTAGGGGGGTGAGACTTCGACAACTTCGATGCCGCAAACGGGAGTTGCTTGAATGATGCGCTTCAGCAGGTAAAGGGCTTCGCGGGGCATGAGGCCACCGGGTTCGGGCCAGCCCGTACCGGGGACGAAACCCGCGTCAATGCAGTCGATGTCGAAGCTGATCCACACACAGTCGGTGCCGTCGGTGGCTTTTTCAATGGCAAAATCAGCCGCTGCATCCAACCCCATTTCCGTAATGTCGGTGACAGTGAGGATGTTGGTGCCTCGTTCGCGACACACCTTGACGCCCTGACGCGGCACTTGCCAGCCGCCAATCCCAAGCTGCACCAAGTTTTCAGCCGGCGCATTGGCCATGTTCGTCGCGTGGAACCAGGGACAGGTGTGCATCCGCTCGTCTAGATCCGTTTCTTGGGTATCGACGTGGCGATCGAAGTGAATGATGCCAACCTTCTTATCACCCAGATGCCGACAGATGCCGCGTACCGTGGGGAAGCCAATGGAATGGTCGCCGCCGAGAATGATCGGCAACGCGCCCGAACTAAAAATGTGGGCAATCCCTTTGGAAATCTGGTCAAAGGATTTTTCGTTGTTGGCGGGAATGGTGAAAATATCGCCGACGTCGCACAGGGTGATCTGCTCGCGCAAATCGACGCCCAGCTCAAAGTTGTAAGGCGTGTAGAGGGCCGAAATTTTGCGAATCCCCTGGGGGCCAAAGCGGGTGCCGGGCCGGTAGGTAGTGCCAGAGTCGTGGGGCACGCCGACGATCGCCACGTCGTAATTGCCCACCTTTCTCACATCCTCAACATAGGGCGCTTTGAGAAAGGTATTGATGCCCGCATAATGGGGCAGCTCGCCGCGCGAAAAGGTGGGAATGGTGCGATCGCGAATGCTCTCCGCTGCTTCTAGGCCATATTCCAGCCCCTGATCGACTTCTTGCTGCCAGCCCGTCATCGGCAGCCGGGTCTCTTTTTGTAGCGCTTCATTCGCCTCACTGGGGCGACGAAATACGGGTTCATCAGTCATGAAATCTCCTCAGGTGATGCCACTTGCCAGACTTTTAACCCCAAACACAAAGCCCGAGAGGGGCGAAGATGCGACATCTCCGCTCAACCTCCCGGGCTTTTATCCCGCCGTGTACTGGTGACTGAGCCCTTAGCAACCTAAGCCTGCAGTGTTTGACCAGCCGCTTCTCTCGGACCAGCCGCTCATTCAATGAATGAGCCGGAACCCTAGAAGCCGATAATTTAGTAACCCAACTCTCGGGGCATTTAGTGACTTGAAAGATATCGGCATTATTAGCAAGCTCAATCATGCGGCACCGTAGCCAATGATACGAATCACGACCTTTATCTCCCTCTTTGCAGCACGGATGGGGGACGAAATGGGGCGATCGCGATCGCCTCAGCCCCAAAAACTTCCTTAAGAAACGTTGCTTGAGGATGTCCCTCAGCTTGGAGGAGCAACGTTGATCGGGGTAGCAAACCGGGTCGCTGAAAGATTGCGAAAATCGAGGGACTGTAGGCGTTGTGGCGATTTTGCGCGGCCTGCCCGACGAGCGCTGGCGAGTCAGCTACCGCCATGCAGACGACTCCCCCAGCCAGAAAAATGACCGTCGCGATCGGGGATCAATCTTCGGCATAACTAATGGACGGTAAGATGGGAGTCTTGCGACTACGCGTCTGTTTGCACCTCATTAATTTATGTACTTCTGTAAGTAGCGTCCACGCTTCTGCTCTACGTTATGCTCAATCCCAACCTTGACGATATTCAACTGCATCCCGAGGAGTACGAGCGCTTTTCTCGGCACCTAATTTTGCCTGAGATTGGCCTAGAGGGCCAAAAACGCCTGAAGGCCGCAAGTGTACTCTGCATAGGCACGGGCGGCCTCGGCTCGCCGCTGCTGCTCTATCTGGCCGCCGCGGGCATTGGCCGCATTGGCATTGTCGATTTTGACATTGTGGATAAATCCAATCTGCAGCGACAGGTGATCCACGGCACCTCGTGGGTGGGCAAGCCCAAAATTGAATCGGCCAAAAACCGCATCTTAGAGATCAATCCCTTCTGTCAGGTCGATCTCTACGAGACTCGAATCTCTTCAGAGAATGCGCTGAAGATTATGGCACCCTATGACGTGGTGGTCGATGGTACCGACAACTTCCCCACCCGTTATTTGGTCAACGACGCTTGTGTGCTGTTGAACAAACCCAACGTCTACGGTTCGATCTTCCGATTTGAAGGTCAGGCCACGGTCTTTAACTATGAAGGTGGTCCCAACTATCGCGACCTATATCCGGAGCCCCCGCCCCCTGGCATGGTGCCCTCTTGCGCCGAGGGCGGCGTCTTGGGGATCTTGCCCGGCATGATTGGCGTGATTCAAGCCACTGAAACGGTGAAAATTGTCACCGGCAAAGGTACGACTCTTAGCGGTCGCCTGCTGCTCTATAACTCGATGGATATGACCTTCCGCGAGTTGAAGCTGCGTCCCAATCCGGTGCGCCCTGTGATTGAGGAACTAATCGACTACGAACAGTTTTGCGGCATTCCCCAAGCTCAGGCGGCGGAAGCGGAAGAAAAAGCTGCCGTACCGGAAATGACGGTCAAAGAGTTGAAAGCGCTGCTGGATACGAAAGGTGATGAGGTGCTGCTGCTAGATGTGCGCAATCCCCATGAGTGGGACATCGCCCAGATTCCGGGCGCGGTGCTGGTGCCCCTGCCCGACATCGAAGATGGTGAGGGCGTCGAGAAGGTGAAGTCTTTGCTCAATGGCCATGAACTGGTGGTGCACTGTCGGTCGGGGGTGCGATCGGCTAAAGCCCTCGGCATCCTCAAGGAAAGCGGCATCAAAGGCACCAATGTGGCCGGAGGCATTCTCGCCTGGAGCGAGGACGTTGATCCGTCTGTGCCGCAGTACTGATTGGCGACCTCTAACTGACTGCTGAAAAGACAAAAAAGGACGTCTCAGACGTCCTTTTTTGTTGTCAAAAGGAAAATTCTAGAGCCGTTGAAATTGTGCTCAGCTTGATTTTTGGCCGTATTAGTAGAGAGGCCTAAAACCGCGATCGCTGACTTTAGAAATACCCACGATAAAGAATCATTATTCTCCTATTGAGTAGGGAGTGATATTTTAGAAGCACGTCAATCCTTTTTAAGAGATGGGGCACTGAATGTGAAGACAGCCGCTGCAGTTCTCACTTTTATCGGAGTCGTTGCCCTGGCCGGTGGGTGCACCGCTTCTCAAGCTCAAGAGGCCACCTTGACAGGCAATGTTGATCGCGTTTGGGAAGACGGGTTTCAGCTCAATGCGAGCAATCGTTCGATTACAGTTGATGCCTATAATCTCTGTGGTGACAATACGGCCAGCGCCATTGCCGTGGATGAAGAAGTGACTGTAACGGGTGAATTTGAAGGTAGAGAGTTTGATGCTTTCTCCATCGAAAATTCCAGTGGTGATACGGTTTGTAATTCCCAAAATTACGATGAGAACGGTTGATTAGCTAGGGATATTATCGCTGTCATCGTCATATCTTTAGTCAAGTAAAATTGTTCTCTTGGGTAAGTGTCTTGACTGGCTGCACCACCACAGAAATCGCTTCAATCGGCCCTGGGCCGGCAAGTGCTGAGGCGGCCAAAATTTTTCTCCTCTGATGAATCACAGCGTCTCTGTAAACGGATGAACGAGGCGGGCATCGATCACGCTGATTTGCCCATCAAGATGGCCCTTCTGGCGGCAACCGTCATCCAGTAGCATCAGACATAGCGGGTCTTGTTGATACCGAGCGCGGGTTGCTGAATGATGAATAATCGAGTCACTTTCGGAATCGTGCTTCTCAGCGTTTTGGGCGCTGTGGGCTTTGGCCTCAAAACCTGGCAAGCGCGCAGCCAGGTCTATGAACTGGTGCTCGCCTCGGGCAGCCAAACGGGGGAATATTACGCCTTTAGCGAAGCCTTTGCCGACGTCGTGCAGCTCAACCATCCCCAGATTCAGATCACGGTGCAGGAAACCGCCGGTTCTGCCGAGAACATGGGACTACTGCGCGATGATGGGGCGCAGTTAGCCCTAGTGCAGAGCGATACACCGGTGGAACGGCCCGTGCGGGCGATCGCCCGGCTCTTTCCCGAAATGTTTCACCTGCTGGTGCGCAAAGACGCCAACATTCAAACCGTAGCGGACTTGCGAGATCGCCGCATTGCGCTGATGCCCAAGGGCAGTGGCTCCTATGCGCTATTTTGGCCGCTGAGCGAGCACTATGGTCTCACTGCCGAGGATTTGCAGATCACGCCTCAATCCCCCAATGACGCTGAGCAGGCGCTAGCTAACGGCGAGGTCGATGCCCTGTTTCGTGTGATGACGCTGGGCAATCCGTCGATGAAAACCGTGTTGCAAAACGAGGCGATCGAACTGTTGGCGATCGATCAGGTGGATGCCTTGCGTCTTTCCCTGCCTTATTTAGAAGCGCAGACGATTCCTAAGGGCACCTACGATGGGGGGCGGCCCCTGCCCGCTCGCGATTTACCGGTCGTCGCCGTCAACGCCGTGCTCGTCATTCACGAAGACTTGCCCGATGAGGTCGCCCATGCCCTAACGCAAACTTTATACACCCATCGCAACGAACTGGTGAGCCGGTATCCTCGTGCGGCTCTGATTCGCTTACCCGATTCGGGCAACGATTTAGGCCTGCCGCTGCATCCGGGGGCGCAGGCGTTTTATGATCGCGACCAGCCCGAATTTATTGTCGAATATGCCGAACCGATTGGGCTTTTACTCTCAGTCTCGGTGTTGTTGGGGTCTGGGCTTTGGCAGTTCAAGATTTGGCTGAAGGGTAAGCAAAAAAATCGCGCCGATGTCTACAACGTGGAGCTGTTGGATTTGATTGACCAGATCAACCGGACTGAGCAGATCGAGCAACTGCAACAGCTGCGCGGCAAATTGTTCACTATGCTCAAAGAAGTCGTGTCTGATCTCGACAATGATTTGATTTCAGGCGACTCCTTTGAATCGTTTACCTTCCCTTGGGAAATCGCGATGAACACGCTGCGGCATCAAGAAGATTTACTCGTCAAAGACCTCAACACTAACCCGTCATTGCCCTCCCCGATGTCTGGTCCGAAATAGATTTAGAGAAGTCCGAGGTTGTTATAGGCAGGAATTCAGAGCGATGTTCCAAAAACAGAGCAGAAGTCGGCATCCCCTGCAGAAGGGCACTAGCCGCACAGCAACTTCCCGAAGAGTAAAGATAATTCCCAAATCTGCTGTTATTTTAGTTTGTTCTTTCTTCTGCTATGGCTGTTTTGAGGGTGTCGCTAGTCCTGAAGAGCCATTTTGCCCAGAGACAACTGTTAATTCATCCGTGATCGCAGCCGGTGCGAACAAGGACAGCCTTTTTAAGGTCAACGAAGGAGAAGTTTGGGGTTTTATCGATAGCAATGGCAATGCGATCGTAGAACCCAGATTCAAAGAGGTCACTGATTTCTCAGAAGGTTTAGCCGCTGTTAAATCTGTCTGGGATGGGCGCTGGGGATACATTGATGCTTCAGGTTCAATCGTGATTGAGCCTGTCTTTAATTTTGCCACTCCATTTAGTGAAGGAAGGGCTGTTGTCACTGTTGATGGCAACCAGGGATTGATTGATAAGAGCGGTGAATATGTCCTTCCTCCGACCTTCAAAAAGATCACCAAGTTTTCTCAAGAGCGAGCTTTCGTTTTAGTTAAAGATAATTGGCAACTTGTCGATGAAAGTGGTCGCTACGTCACCCAAAACTCTTTTAAGCAAGTCAGAGGTTTTAGAGAGGGATTGGCTGTTTTTACAGGCTTCAACGACGACTACGACATCCAAGGCTATATTGACCGAGAGGGAAGCATCAGTATTCTTGCAGGCGACGATTTCTCTATCGATATTGAAGGAATTGGATTTTCCTATGGGAGAGCACCTGTATACAGGCTAAGAACAAATTTACTATCTATCTTGTGGGGTAGACCGTCCAGAAGAGTCTACGGTTTGATAAATAATGCTGGAGAACTGATCATCCCGTTAAAGTATGAATTAATCGATATCGATTCTCCCTGTCGTGCTATCACTATAGCCAATTCTCAATATGGCGTTATCGATTTAGAGGGAAATGTTGTAGTCCAAAATCACTATAACTATATAGGAGACTTTTCTGAAGGATTAGCACTCATACAGAGGAATCCTGGTGATAAATATGGATATATTGATGGACATGGAAGGCTGATAATTGAGCCAATACAGGCGATTCGAGCTATGCCTTCAGAGTTTTCGTGGAGTAGAAATTTCCATGATGGAAGAGCTTTATTTAGGGGCACAGAGGGGAGATATGGGTATATCGACAAGTCTGGAAGTATTGTTATAGAACCCAATTTCGATAAAGCCTATCCTTTTAAGAACGGACTTGCTAGATTTGAGAACGTGGACGAATGGGGATACATCGATTTATCTGGAAATATCGTCTGGTTTTCTGACGGCCCAATCGACGAGTCTCGCATATTGAATCGAGTTTCGAAAATGTTCATCTTGTCTTCTGTCGTCAGGAACTCATAAAACATTCAATTGCTTCCAGATAAGATATTTTTCTGATCTAAAAACCTACACGTAGTCAGCCTCACGAATCAGGAGAATGTACTGCTTGAATATCTCAATTGATTAGCGATGATTTGGGTTTAAGATTCAGGATCTAGGGTTCAAAGGAGATGACAGCCCCAGGATCGGGAGACTTCTGCCAGACAGCCCTAGCGGGATCAAGCCGCGATCGCCCTACCCTCCCCAATGGGGTTTGGTAAGGTATCACATAGTTGGAACCGACCTCCTCGGTGCCAGATGTCAGGATTTTCAAAGTTGATTTTGCCTAGACTGGAACCCAGAGGACATTCCGGTCAGGTTTTGCCCTACCGACCCAACCTCTCAAACGGATACCGCAACGGCGCATACATACTACTGAAATGACTTCTGAAATAACTTCAGATATCTTGCCTGAGTCTCAATCTGTAGAAGCGACTGCAGCAGCGCCTGCCAAACCAACATTCAACCTGTTTCAGCTGTGGAATATGAACGTGGGCTTTTTGGGCATCCAGTTTGGCTGGGGGCTACAGATGGCCAACATGAGTTCCATTTTTGAGCATCTCGGGGCCAGTGCCCACGCCATTCCCATCCTTTGGCTGGCGGCTCCCTTGACCGGTCTCATTGTGCAGCCCATTATCGGCAACTTAAGCGACTACACCTGGGGGCCTCTAGGCCGCCGCCGCCCCTATTTATTGATTGGCGCGATTTTGGCCTCAGTGGCGTTGATCTTAATGCCCCACTGCTCCGCCCTGTGGATGGCCGCCGGGCTGCTGTGGCTGTTAGACACCAGCGCCAATATCAGCATGGTGCCATTCCGCGCTTTCGTCGGCGATCTATTGCCTAAGGAACAGCGCACCCAGGGCTTTGCGATGCAGAGTGTCATGGTCGGCATCGGCGCGATCGCGGCTTCCAGCATGCCCTGGGTGCTCAACCATGTGTTTGCCGTCAATCCCGAGACGACGGCGGTGCGCCGCATTCCGCTGACCATCGAGTTCTCTTTTTACCTGGGCGCGGCCCTATTTCTCGGCACCATTCTCTGGACCGTGCTGACGACTCCAGAAACTCCCCCCCCAAACCTTGACCGCTTTGAGCAGTTGCAAGAAGAACGGGGCGGCTTTTTGAATAGCCTGCTAGAGACCCGACAAGCGTTGGGCAAGCTGCCCAAAACCATGCAGCAGCTAGCCTGGGTGCAGGTATTTACCTGGCTGGGTATTTTTTGCTTCTTTATTTATTTTCCCCCGGCGGTGGCCCGCAACATTTTTGGGGCAGTGGATTTTAATTCCGCCCTATACGACGAGGGCATTGAGTGGGCGGGTGTTTGCTTTGCGGTGTTCAACGCCGTCTGCATTGGGTTCTCATTCGTGCTCCCCGCGCTGACGCGCCGACTGGGCCGTAAGGCCATCCATAGCCTGTGTCTGGCTTGCGGCGGCATTGGACTGATTTCGCTCTTATTGATTCATCAGCCGCTGCTGCTGCTGTTGCCGATGGTGGCGTTTGGCACGGCTTGGGCAAGTGCGCAATCGATTCCCTATGCGATTTTGACCCATGCGATTCCGACCCAGCAGCGCGGGATTTACCAAGGCATTTTCAACTTTTTTGTGGTGTTACCGGAGATTGGCGTTTCCTTAGCTTTTGGCTGGGTGATGCAGTACGTGCTCCACGACAACCGGTTAGCGGCCGTGGTGGTGGGTGGTGTCTTTTTGCTCATCGCCGCCGCTTTAACGCTATGGGTGCAGCTGCCTGTGAGCGTTGCCGTCACATCTGGGGATAACTCAGTAACAGCTGAAACCGCCGAAACCGCTCAGCCCGACCCGACGCCAGAGGCGGCTGAGCGATCGCTGCCGTCATCTTGATACCAGGCTTTGACCACCGACTATTCCCAACGCTGATTGCTCCATTCACCTTACCCACCCGTTATCTGTGCCACTCACTCGACCCCAATGGCTGCGAATCTGGCCCAACCGGCTCACCCAATTGTTGCTGCTAGCCGCAACAATCATGGTTTACAGCGTTTTGGGGATGGCGATCGGCAACTCGCTCTTCGTCAGCTATGTGGGGGCTAAACATTTACCCCTGGCGTTCATGCTGATTGGGCTCTGTTCCATGCCAGCCTATGTGCTGTTTTCTCAGGTGGTCGATCGTTACAGTCGGCCCAAGCTGCTGCGCTACGTGCTCATGGGGTCTATTTTTATGGCGCTGGGGCTCTGGCTCTGGTTGGCCCAGGCCTCTGCCGCCCCTTACGCCTACTATGTCTTGCTGATTGCGGTCTTTTTTCAATGGGATTTTCACAACAATGTGTTGTACCCGAGTCTGTTGACCGACTATTTCACCACGGCGGAATACAAACGGAACGCCCCTTACATTGCGATTGCGCAAGCGGCGGGCACCCTCGTCGGGGGCGGACTGACCATGCTGCTGGCCCAGGTCTTGAGAACCCGAGATTTGCTGCTGTGCCTACCCGTTGTCTTTGTGCTGGCGATTGTGCAGCTGATTTATTTAGAGAGTTCTCAACGTCAGCAAACGGCGGCTCAATCAACTGCCGCTGCCGTCGATCTCTTAGACTCGCTCAAAACGTTTCCGGGGCTGGTCAAACGCTATCCGCTCGCGCTGTTTTTGGCCAGCAGTAGCTTTCTGTTGGTGATTATCTATATCGGTTCCGAGTTTATCTGGTTCAACATCTACAGCGATCGCTTCACCGATCAAGCCCTGACGAGCTTTTTAGGCTTGATGCGCATCCTCATCAGTGGGGTGCAGATGGCGGTAATTTATGGCATTACCCGCCCCCTGCTGAAAACCCTGGGGGTGGCTCGGCTGAATCCGGTCTATCCCTTGACCACGCTGATGAGCTTTCTGGGACTGCTCTCCCAGTTTGGCTTGCCCGCCGCGATCGGTCTACACATCAATGGGGATGCGCTTTACAAAGCCATCAACCTGCCGGTGCACCAGCTCAATTACAACGCCATTCCGCGCGAGTTTATCGGGCGAATTCGCACGTTGAGTGACGGATTCATTTACGCCTTGGGGTTGACGCTAGCGGGCGCGCTGTTGTGGGTCGGCGAAACCCAGCTGAGCCTGATGCAGATCGCCTGGCTAGTGGCCGGATTAACGGGGCTGCTGTTGCTGCTGCGATTGCCGATGGGGCGATTTTACGCCAGCGGGTTAGAAGCCATGATTCGCTCTAACAGCATCAACTTGGATGAGTTTGACAGCTATGCGATACCGCTATCGCCTCAATCGAGCGATGCCGTGCGCGAACTGCTGACCGATGCCGACCGCTATACCCAACTTAAAGGGGTGGAACTGGCCGCCAGAATGAATCAGCCAGCAGACTTTCTGCCTGATGTGGAAGCCTTGATTCCTGCGGCTGATACGCAGCTCTATGGGGCCGCGATCGCCCTATTTACTGACTGCCCCGACCTGCTTGAGCATTTTCAAGAACGCCTCTTGCACCCGCATTTGCAGGCGTTTGCTCTAGAGATTCTGCTGATCAACCAATATCGCCCCAGTCAGTCGCAGATCGACACCTGGCTGCAGGACTCCCGCTCTGAGCATCGCGTCTTGGGGGCGATCGCCCAAACCATTGTCGATCCCAAGGCTCCTGTGACCTGGGCGGAACTCGACAGTACCACGGCGCGCATCGTGACCCGAGTCGTGGCCTATAGCCATAACCCGACCCTGACTCCCCTGATTCCGCAGGTGGTGTTGACTCAAGCGAATGCGGACGTCGTGCGGGCGGGGTTAGAGGCGCTGCTACCGCTGACCCAGCGAGATGATGAGGCCGTTGCCGCCATTGCCGAGACCAAAGTCGATCACCCGGATCCCTGGGTGCGGATGGCCGCCTTTGATTTGCTCAAGGCCACAGTCTGTGCAGAACACTTGGCCATCGTCGGCGCGAGTCTGGGTGACCCCGATCCGCGCGTGCGTCAGCGAGTCGCTAGCACCCTAGCGGCGTATGGTCGGCCCGGATTAGCGATTGCACAGGCCCAGCTGCAGGCGGCGCAACCAGACGTGGTGAACACCGTCATCACCGCCATTGGCCTGGTGCGCACCAAGGATGCCAGCAACCTGCTGTTTGAGTACCTGACGCCGAGCTATAAGCAGCTGACGCACACCCGTCAATGGCAGCAGCAAATCCCCATCGAAGACCCGCGCTGGCAGCCGCTGCGGGTGGCGATTGCGGATTACCATCACCGCCTCATTCAGAAAGTTTTGTACGTGCTCTCCGCATTGGGGCACGCTCAAACGGTGAACACTGTCAATCGCCTACTGACGATTCAAGATCAAAGCGAGCTGGAAAATGCCCTCGAAGTTCTGGCTTCGCTTAATCACCGTCGATTTGTGATGCCTCTGATGCCTCTGCTAGAGGCCCAGGACAGCGCTGAGTTACCGGCAAGCCGCCTTCAAGCCACCCCGCAGTGGCTGCGAACCAAGGGGTATCATATGTTGTTGGAAGCCCTAGAAGCCAACGATCGCTGGCTCAAAACCGGAGCCTTGATTGCCCTGGCGACGATTCCATCCGCGCTCGCCAATGACCCTGATCCCTTTGTTCAGCAAATCGCCAGCCAAATTTTTGGCGTGATTGATCCGTCAACGTTACTGACCAATACCGCCATGAACCGACTGCTACTGCTCAAAAAGGTGGCCCTGTTCAAGAATCTGTCATTGGACGAGCTGCTGCTGATTGACCAAAGCCTAGAGCAAACTCAAGCCCTGGCCGATGAAACCATTTTTGCTGAGGGTGACTGGGGTACTCACCTTTACATCATTGCTGACGGCACCGTGCAGCTGCTTAAAGATACTGACAGTGCGCCGCGCGAGCTTAAACAGCTGCAGCCAGGGCAATACTTTGGTGAGGTGGCGCTGTTTGACGATGCCCCGCGCTGGGATGGGGCGATCGCGGTGACCGATTGCACGCTACTCAAACTTAGCAAGAATCGTTTTCTCAGCCTCGTGACTCAGCGGCCCCACATCATTTTGGAAATGTGTCGCTTCCTCAGTCAACGGCTGCGCGAAACGGATAACCGTGGGTATGATCAGGCGCTCACTGCGGCAGTCGAATCGGCGGATCAAGAACGAACGAGTTTTGTTGAATCGTCCTCTTGATTAGGTTGAGCATTTGTTCGCCCCTAGCCAGGATTGGCCTGCTCCTTATCCCTTCTGGATGGGGCGATCTTGATTTGGATAGTTTGCCAAGAATGACGCCTGTATAAGTCGTCGCTTGCAAAGAGAGAGGCACTGGAGTTCTGGCGAAGCCTGTCCACAGGGATTAGGAAAGGTGTCACAAGCGGTCAGTTTTTGGCCGCATAACCACACTCTAGGTCTATAGCAATCCGCATAAAGGTCTAATCGGTTAAAGTGGTCGAAAGTTTAGAGC
>ERZ1740060.141-NODE-141-length-57910-cov-12.235866_pt1 | contig 57910 bp, 45 predicted proteins | sample MGYA00581743_ERZ1740060 | MGnify/ENA primary metagenome ERZ1740060 (study PRJEB43018, sample SAMN04849235) | marine metagenome | isolation source: floating plastic debris | place: Pacific Ocean | collected 2008-08-27 | study: EMG produced TPA metagenomics... | reverse complement strand
ACATCTTCTGCATTCACGTTTGGATCAAGCAACTAGTAAAACTTTAAATCGCTTCTTGTAGTAGAGACTGCGGTGTTTATGTTACCAGCTTGAGTGATCAAAGGTAAACCAGCTAAATGTATTTAAAAATATATATTAGGAAAAGAAGGGACTAATTTTGCCAGATGAATGGATTAAGGCATTTCAATAGCATACCTGATTCGGTGATGTTTCCGAAAAATAAGGGTAGTTACTTTATAAAGGTAGATGCTAGTTTATAAAGAATTCTGCATCGATTTACTTCTTAAAATAGCCAGACTGCCCGAAGTGTATCCGGTGCAATACATTCCACAAGTTTTCTAAAAAAAACTCAAGTAACCCATTCCTCAACTTTCTTATCTTTCATTTAAATTATACTGCCCCTAATTCTTTACCCTTTGGGAACTGAACCAAGGTTACATCTGATTGGCAAAAGAATACTGGAGATTGTATAAGATGATAAAACAGAGCATCTTGCAGAGATTAAAGAGAAGCATAATAGATAATTATTTATTACAACATGTGATGAATAGAAACATACGAAAAGGGAGAATTCAACGGGTTAGCTCCATACGTTTTATTGGATATTTGCGAGAGACATCGGCAGTAATTTCTTGAACATGTGTAAAAGCAATTGCGAGCCTTTTTTCTCTATTATTACAGTTGCGTTCAATGCCGAGGAGTACATTGAACGTACCATTGAAAGTATAGTTGAGCAGAATTATTCTGACTACGAGTATATCATTATCGATGGAGGCTCTTCTGATCGAACGATTAGCATTATTAGTAAGTATAGAGACAACGTTGATGTGCTTGTGAGTGAGGGCGATAAAGGAATTTACGATGCTATGAATAAAGGAGTTTTATTGGCTAAGGGGAAATATATTAATTTTATGAACGCTGGTGATACCTTCTATAACAAGCATATATTGTATGAGGTATACCATTCTATTACCCAAGCAAATAGTCAGCAAAAAGTAGACATCGTTTACGGAAAAGTCGTTAATATCTCTTCTGAAAAACCTAATTTTAGATATGAGGCGGGTAAGCCCGTAACTAAGTACTCTTTCTACTTATCTATGCCCATGTGTCATCAAACTATGTTTACAAGAAGAGATGTATTCAAAACGGTGGGTCTCTTTCCTTTAGAGCGAGAAATGGGGGCATTTTATGAGTGGTTGAGTATATATTACACTCAGAAAAAATCGCTCTCAGGTATCTTATTTCTTCCAAGAAGAATAGCTTTTTATCTGTTAGGGGGTCATAGCTTTCGAGCAATGAAGGCTGCTAGTCGTGAACGGCTTCTCACTGCTAAGAAATACTTCAGTCTAGAATATCAAGTGTACAATTATATAAGGCACATCGTCACTTTATTAAAAGTAAGTGGGTTAGCTCTTCTTACCCGTTATCATTTACTGGATAAGTATCGTCGAGCCAAATATCGACTATTGAACCGAGGTGTGTAGTAATACTACTGTATATGACCTATTCTTGGTTGGCATCAGAGTACCACCATTCGTGAATGAGATACTAAAGCCCGAGCTTTGATGCAGCAATGTGCCTTATTTTGAGCTGTGCCCGCTTTAATAATGGTGGTTGATAACGTAGTTCTGAAGTAAGCGTATCAGCCTCTTCGTTTGGGACGACTACGGAAGGATGCCGGAGTGTTTTCATTTCTTGTGCGTAAATATTAGCAAACTTGTGATTTTTGGATTTCGTATGAACTGCTCTTTCGTCAAAACCAATATTTTTAATGAGCGGTACATCAGGGGTAATACATAATCCATTTTCCTTCCAAATGCTGTACATCCAGCGGTAGCCCCACACCGTAGGCGGATCTTCGCTTAAAATTTGTTTAAAATTCTTGATCCAGCGTTTTTGCACTCCTTTATCCCAAAAGGTGGCTTCCAATCCTTTTTGCGCCATAAACTCAGCAAGACTGCTCATATCAAAATCAAAGCACTGCCAAGCTCTACGCCACGTAGCCCATCCCCATACCTCAGCGTATCGCGAGAAGTAGTAAGAGAAAGGGGTGCGGCTTGTTCCAAGCTGAATATTGAAGCCTGATATATGCATAACTCGTGCATCGTTCTGATAATAATGAAGCAATTCTTGGCAATAACCAAAGAAGCTACGGCTAGGTAAGCAGTCATCTTCCAAGATAATACCCATTTCTTCTTGTTCAAAGAACCAGGTAATTGCACCCGAAACGCCTCGGGCACAACCTAAATTATCTTCTCGAAATAGGGTAATTATCTGACAGTCCCAGTCAATAGTATTTAAAATGATACTTTTAGTTTCTTCGCAGATTTCTGATTCACCAGGTTTATCTGGTCGCGCTCCATCAACAGCTACATATAAACGTTGCGGACGGACTTCTCGGATAGCATTGATAACTTGCTGGGTAGTATCAGGGCGATTAAATGCTATTAAGAGTACTGGAATAGGGTAAGAAATAGACATGGGGGAAATCCTGAATCTGCTAAAATAGACAGTAATCGCTTAAGTAAAAGTAGGCATAGTCAATTTGGTAATGATTTGCTGATAAATACGCGATGTTTGATCCTCAATTTGCTCTTTTTGTTTTTTGTTGAACAAACGATGATACTTTAATAGGCGAGTGTCTTGGATACCTGCCCTATGTTCTTTTTTCCAAAACTCGTCCTTCCCTGAGATGGTGTGATTTCCTGAGTCGATTTGATGGATATCTGGAAAAAAGTCATCTAACCCAGTAAATGATAATAATGATCGTATCTGCTGTTCGGGATTCTCAATGAGATGGTCATATACCAAGAAGAAGTGGTGCTCTCGATTGAGATGGGGCATACTTTTGGAAAGATAAAGTTGGTAGGTGTCAATACACCGCTGCAAAGTCTGCCGGTTCTTCCAGCTTTTGGGATATGTTTGCCCAACATCGTAGAGCGAAGCAATATTATCCCGAGGATCACGGATAGTATGAATGAAAATAGGTGATTCTATATGACGACTAATTGGATAAATATAGCCTACATGCTCGGGCGATTTCTCGACCCAATATATCTTGTTTCGTGCTTGGGCGGCCGCTGTATAGAGTTGATTGAGTAAACGAATACTATCGGATAACCTACGGCAATAGGGCTGTTGTATCTGAAATTGTTGATGGCGCTCTGGACAACGGTCCCTCAAATACTCAATAGCCTGCTGCACCCGGTTGGGATCTAGTCGTATATGATCTAGAAACTTGAATTTAGACCCATTGCGCCGCATGTTAACAATCAAGTGTGTTTCCCGTGTAGAGTATACAAGCGGATGAGCTGCTAGAATTGACTGGGTTAGCGTAGTACCTGAGCGAGGTGCGCCTACCACGAATATTTTCTTCAACATTGGCTTTTTCACTGTCTAAAGATAATGCCTCAAGTATAATTCCGGATATTCATTGAGCTACTAAAATAAAATATTCTGAAATCAAGATTATAAAAGTTGTCAAGTCGGTTGTAGATAGTTCTAATTCGTAGTAATCTAACTTGGAAATAATCCGTAAAACTATACTAACCAAAGTATTGCCGCTGATTTGTGACTGTTGTAAGAGCAATATTTCGGACGATTATACGACTCATGATATAACTACCTTCACATCATTGCATACCTATGAAACAGCATTATATACCTCTCGCTGAATTTGTGGAAAATCTGCCTATGGGCAATAACTTTCCCTATGAAGTAAAAATAAGCTTTGATCCGCTGATTGAGCGGGTAGAAAGCTTTTCTAAGAAATCGGCCATGTCGGACATGGTATACCAGGAAGTGATGAAGAAATTCAAGCACCTGGAATCGCTAGCTACTAACAATAACCAAAAGGAAGAGTATAATGCTGATCTGGAGCATCTGTTGGCATACTACTTCCCCCTTTTCTCCCAACAAGGTATTTTGGGCTTTGTCGGCACTCCATTCGGACAAAATTTCATTTATCAGACTCCGGCTCTAAAGCAGTTGTTTGCCAGTGAAGAATACGAGATTCGGCTGAATAACTGCGAGAATATGTCTCCCTCTTTTTTTCCCATACTTCATGCTGCCCGTCTCATTTTAGCTACTTGCTACCACCGAAAAGTAGACCTCGATTTTTCTGAAACCTTTACGCTGCGTCACCGCAAGACTGGTCTGGAAAAACACTACCGTTCTTCGGTTTACCTAGATAGTATCAGAATTATAGAAAAAGAACCACTCAAGCCAATAACTGACGAGATACTACAGAGCTTATTAAACAACTACGATGATCCTAAGCGATGGCTCGAGCAGTTCCCTCCGGAAAGTTTTGCTTTCGAAGGCATGAGCTTCGTGCTATTTGAAGATGTTACCGAGATGGAGATACTGTCCCGGTTACGAGAGCGAATTAGTGACCTAGAGGATCTTACGGATCTTCCTATTCAGGTTCGCTTTACTGAGCAACAGATAAGGTCGTTTCTAAACTCAGAGCATATTATGTCGGGTATTGTCCCCGCCATGATGCCTGACTGGAATGAAAAGATGGCAGAGATGAGTATTTTATCGCGCTCTCAATCGGCTAGACTATTGGAACAACACCCTATTCTAGTAGAGGGCTCAGTATACGAAAAAGCATTTCATACGAAAGAAACTATTGTCTGTCGTAATCTGAATGAAGAACCGGTAACGTTAGTTGAGCAGGTACTGATTAACCAAGGTCTTACTTCTCTTATCCTAGTTCCGGTAATCGATAAACAAGGTGAAGTTCTGGCAATTATTGAGTTGGGATCAAATTCACAAGCGCCATTAAGTGCTTTCACCTTATTCCGTATTGGAGAAATTATTTCGCTGGTTAAAATTGGTCTAAATCGCTTTCAGCGGGAGATAGAAAATAGTATCAGTGTCTTTATGCAAAAGGAGTTTACCTCTATTCATCCGAGCGTAGACTGGAAGTTTCGGCAGGTTGCTAAGATGGCTTTATTCCATAAGAAAAAACATATTGATATGGATATTAGCTTCCCAGATGTGCATCCACTATTTGGGCAGTTCGATATTGTGGGTTCATCTCGGGCTCGCAGTGAGGCTATTCAGATCGATATGAATAAAAACTTAGAGTTGTTGGTCGATACATTAAAGGAGTGCCAGCGACAGATGGATTTCCCCCTTTTGGGTATGATTGCTTCGGAAGCAAAAAGATGGAAAAAGAAAATCGTTAACAGCTTTTTCTCTAGCGATGAAACGCAGGTAAACAGTTTCCTCATGCAGGAAGTACATCCTCTGCTTCAGCAAATGGCTCACGAGCATCCTACTACGGTAGGAAATCCTATTCAGCATTATTTTCAGCAAATTGACTCACAAGTAGGTATTGTTTACGAAAGACGAAAAGCCTTTGAGCTGACTGTCAGTCAGATTAATCAAGCGGTAGCCCAGTTTATAGAAGAGGAAGAAGTAACACTACAGCAAACACTACCGCACTACTTTGAGCTCTACAAGACCGATGGTATTGAGTATAATATGTACCTCGGGCAGTCGCTATTACAAGGGCGCAAATTTTCGGAGTCGTATATCAAGAATTTCCGGTTGTGGCAGCTTATATCTATGTGTAATATGGTGCGTCTACTAGAAAGAGATAAAGAAAAATTACCGATGCCTTTGTCCACAGCTCAACTCATCTTTGTTTACAGCAATACGCTGAATATCCAGTTCCGCAATGATGAGAAGAAGTTCGACGTAGAAGGAGTATACAATGTACGTTACGAGATAATTAAAAAGCGGATTGATAAAGCTTATGTAGCGGGTAAAAACGAGCGTTTGACCCTGGCTGGGCATATTGCTATTGCTTATTTGGACGAAAAGGATAAAGCCCAGTACCTACAATTCTTGAATTACCTTGCCCAAGAGGGGTACATTGAGCCTAAGATCGAAGAGTTATCTCTGGAAAAGGTGCAGGGAGTAGAGGGAATTCAGGCACTAAGAGTAAAAGTTAAGATGCAGGAAGCTACTCTAAAGAACAGCGAAAAGAAATTAATCTTACCCAAAGAAGCAATGGTGTAGCTTTATCGATAATAGTCTAGCGTTTACTTTGGCCCATCTTTTTGGGTTAACTTCTAGTTTTCCATCATAGCACTCTTAACCTAGCGAGACTATTTCATTAGCATAAAATATTGATATTATAGATTTTCCGTAGTAAGTACCATTTCTGGTCTAATGATCAGTTATGCCAAATATTGCTTATCTATATTTGCTATTATTCAAATAATTATTTGTGTTTTAGTGATAAAATAGGTGGGTGATGATCTGGATGATTGTTATATTTCTGATAGGCTACTTGGTTATAACATTGGAGCACTCGCTTCATATCAATAAAGCTGCTACTGCCCTACTGGCTGGAGTCTTGTGTTGGACAGTTTATGTGCTGCAAGTACCGGATAGTGAAATGGTAGCAGAGCAACTTACTCACCATATTAGCGAGATAGCCAGCATTCTTTTCTTTCTACTAGGAGCCATGACCATTGTGGAGATTATTGACTCCCATGATGGTTTTGAACTAATTGTTAGCCGAATTAGAACCGACAGTTCCCGCAAGTTGCTCTGGATTATGGCTATCTTAGCGTTTGTCTTATCGGGCATTTTAGATAACCTGACTACGACTATTGTGCTGGTTTCGCTACTTCGTAAACTAGTGGATGATAAGCATGAGCGCTGGTTATACGCTTGCGTAGTAGTAATCTCAGCCAATGCGGGAGGGGCTTTCACTCCCATTGGCGATGTTACCACCACTATGCTCTGGATTGGTGGCCAGATCACGCCTCAAAACGTGATTACTAAGTTATTCTTACCCAGCTTGGTATGTATGTTATTTCCGTTACTCTATCTTTCTCGCACCTCCGGAAAAAAAATCCAGCAAAAAGCACCAGATGGAGAAGAAATAACCTTAAAGTCGACGCCACTTGAGCGAAAGTTGGTCTTGATTCTAGGGGTGCTAGTTCTAATTTTTGTACCAGTATTCAAATTGGTAACCCATCTTCCGCCCTATATGGGCATTTTGCTCGGTTTAGGTTTTCTTTGGACTACCATTGAGATTATTCACCATCGCAAGAATGAAGATTTGAAAACCCATTTTTCGGTACTAATAGCCTTGCGGAAAGTGGATACTTCTACCGTTTTATTCTTTCTGGGAATCTTATTGTGTGTCGGAGCTCTTCAGTCAGCGGGACAATTAGCCATTGTTGCCAATTATCTGGATAGTAACGTAGGAAATTTCTATGTCATCAACTTACTGGTAGGTGTGTTCTCTTCTATCGTAGATAATGTTCCTTTGGTGGCTGCTATGATGCGGATGTACGGCGTAGATTACCCTACTGATCACACCTTTTGGGAATTTCTGGCTTACTGTGCTGGTACAGGAGGAAGCATTCTAATTATTGGTTCAGCCGCGGGTGTAGCCGCTATGGGTATTGAGAAAATCAACTTTATGTGGTACGTCCGCCGAGTGAGTTTTCTGGCACTGATGGGCTATGTAGCTGGTGCTATCACATTCGTAATTCAGCATGAAATCATTACCTATGGAATAAGCGCAGATCGACTGGCTGATCTCACTACGGGCTTCCAAACAATATTTGCTATTTTCTAGCCGGAGTTTTCCACTGTTCTACTAGAGCGTTACCAAATCGGCGACCTAGTTCTAGTTGACCAGCTGTGTTATAGTGAACCTGGTCATCCCATTTACCAAGGTTGGAGGTATCAATCATCCAGACGTAATCCATTTCGTTAGCAATACGCCGTTGGGCTGCTTGTACTGTATCTACCGCGGCGTATCGGTTTGGGTCTGGATTTACTAAGCCGAAAATAATCGGCAAATTCGGTCGATTAGCATCTTGACGAATGCGTTCAATAAAGGTTTTAAAGTGCAGATAATAATCTACCCCAGCTTCGGGAATACGAGCATCGCGCTCGCCCTGCATCCACAGTAGTGCCATAATTTCAGTAGTTTCATTGGTCGTAGCCTGATCTACGTACTTCCACAAGGAATCGTACATAGCACCAAAACGGGCATTTCCGGTAACCACTGCCTGCACAGAATCATAGTTTGGTGCCCAATCTAGTAGCGACGCTCCGCCAATGGCATATTTAGCCAAGATAAAGTTAGAATTAGGGAAGTGTTGATGCAGTATCTGGCTCAGTCCTATTTCGGGACCGAACTTTGCCGAATCCTGACTAAAGTTCGGATTCATTCCGCGGTTGAAGTAGGTAATATGATCGGGAATATTCACTGTATCCAAGTCAGCTACCCGCCCTTGACCCACCATATTGGATTGCCCACCCATCAGAATGACGTAGTGCTTATTTTCTTCCTCTGACGATAAATTATGTAACTGGGAATCTCGAGGCGAAGTACATTCGCTAAAAATCAGAAATGAGGTAATAGCCAAATATATCGCGAAACTAGCATACCTAAACTGCAATCTAGTGGAATCCTCACGAGCCATACCTATAATTCCGCCGCCATAATGTTACGATACTCAATACTCATATCGCGGTTGGGGTGCAGCTGTATGCCGATAGGGCCTTTTTCGCTGGCGTTCTCGGAGGTGTAGTTCATCACTTCCTGACCGTTAAGCCACACGGTATACTTATTACCGACCGCCTGGGCTTTTATGGTATTCCAGTCGTCCATTTTCAGCAGCTCAGCCACGCCTTCGGCTTCTACCGGATAGCCCTTACCCGGAATATAGGGCGAGCCGGTCATATCCCGCTTCAGCGAACCTGATTCGCCAATCTGAATTTGCTGACTATCGTGTCGCAGGAAGATGCCCGAGTCTACGGTGCCTTCCCCCATCTTAAAATCGGCCTGCACCACAAAGTCTTCGTATTCCTTTTTCGTCCACAGAATTGATCCGGTTTGGTCGGGGCCACTCTTCACTTTTAGGATGCCATCTTCGACCGACCACCAAATGTTGTTCTCTGGCTCTACCCATCCCTTAAGGCTTTTGCCGTTAAAAATCTTCTTCATCTTCGGATCATCCGCCTGAATAAAAAGCACAGATACAATTAGGAGGGCAAACAGCGGAAATAGTCTTCTAGTCATAGGTTAGGTATTTGAAATTGCTTTTCGATTATTCTTGTCTGAACCTCTAACTTACAATAATTCCGGTATTTTTCCCGGTTAGAAGAAGTGAGCGTCGGCAAATTTGTCCGCTTGCATTAATTATCATTTGATTCAGAAAATAATTGATTCTACCAGAATTAGGATAGATTATGTACTTTGAGTCACCAAAATTAGCTTTAGCCTAATCTATTATGATCTCGCCACTACAACGTCTACCAGCCTGGCTATTTCCCGTTGCTTTTATACTATCTCAATGCCAGCCCTCCCCCGAAGTAACTAGCTTGTCAAGCATTGTAGCCGATACCGAATCCATTCCGGGACGAAAGGAATACCTAAACTCACCCTTCGTTACGGCCGGAGACCGAGTGTATATGGTGGGTCATCAGAACGGGCAATTTCCCGATTTGGGTTGGCACGTGGCGGGAGAGATGGGTGGTATCTGGAATCATCCGATTAAATTAATGGACGGTTTTAACGCATCTATCACTAGCGATGGACAGTCGTTCTGCCTGGCCGAAGCTGACACGTTTATTAATTATCCCTTCGCCAACCTACACGTTTACGCTTCCACTCCGGCTAATCTACGCGTAGAACGCTTTCAGTTTGTGCCTGATGGACAGGAAGCGGTGGTTATTCAGTTTACTTTTGCTAATCAAGGTGATGAAGCCAAAACAGTAGACTTTGATTTTACCGGTTACGCTGATTTGCGACCTGTTTGGTTAGGGGAACGAACCAATATGCTGGATACTACCGATATAGCCAGTTGGAAGAAAGAACTTAAAGGCTGGGTAGCAAAAGATAACCTAAACGAATGGTACACCTTGTTTGGCTCCAGTGTAACTTCCCAATCACATGCTTTACAGGAAAGTGAACACTGCCAGTACGAACCTAAGGGGCAGGGCGTAGCCGCTTCAATTCGCTACTCCCTAGAGATTCCCGCTAGTGGCGAGATCCATTTGCCGATCACCATTGCCGGATCTTACCAATCGCAGGAAGCAGCCGAAGCTACCTATACTGAAGTGCAACAGCAGGCGGAAGTATTGCTAAAGACTAAAAAAGAACGCTACCAGAGTATTGCCAAGAAATCTAAACTCACCATTCCTGATAAAAATCTAGAACAGGCTTTCCGATGGGTGAAGTACAACACCGATTGGCTCATTCGCGATGTGCCGGAGACGGGGCGCGGCATCTCGGCGGGAATTCCCGATTACCCCTGGTGGTTTGGGGTGGATAGCGAATATACCTTGCAGGGCGCCTTAGCTGTAGGTCAGGTAGATTTAGTGTACAGCACCATCGATTTACTGCACCGCATCTCGGAAGAAACCAACGGTAACGGACGGATTGTGCACGAAGTATCTACCAATGGGGCTGTATTCAATCCCGGCAATATTAACGAAACCCCGCAGTTTGCTACCCTCATCTGGAAGGTATTTAAGTGGACTGGCGACCGAAGTTTTCTGGAAAAATACTATCCGGTAGTGCAGAAAGGATTGGAGTGGCTGATGCAGGCGCGAGATGCCGACGGTAACTTGCTGCCCGACGGTTTTGGGATGATGGAAATCCACGGACTGGATAGTGAAATGATTGACGTGGCGGTGTATACCCAACAGGCCTTCGCTGATGCGGCAAAAATGGCCAAAGTACTGGGCGACGAAGCATCCATCCAACAATACACCCAAACCGCTGAGCGGCTTCGCCAGGAAATCAATACCGACTTTTGGGTGGCTGAAGCCAACTCCTACGCCGACTTTATCGGCACAACCGAACAGGCACTCCACCTGATCGACGATGCCATTATCCGGGCCGACACTTTGAATAAACCTTGGGCGGTGGAAGAGTTAAAGCGGACCAAAGCTCGAATTGCCAACTATCCCCCTCAACAAAAACAGGGCTTTGTAATGCACCACAACTGGGTGGTAAACACCCCGATGGAAATGGGCATTGCCGACTCGGCTAAAGCAAAGGTCGCCCTCAAAACCGGAAGCCAGTTTGTAAACCCGTTCGGCGTTTTTGTCACCGGTATCGACCGCGACGAAACCGCCGGACAGGATGCCGGATCGTTTACGCTGAACAAGAAAGTATTTTCCTACACTGGCGCCGTGATGACCCTACCCACCGGAGTACAAGCCATTGCCGAGAACAACTACGGAAACCCTGACGCTGCGCTGGATTACCTACAGCGAATGACTCGCACTTTCGGCTTTGCCCTGCCTGGCTCCATCTACGAAGTATCGCCCGACTACGGGATGATGACCCAGGCCTGGAATCTCTACAGCTACGCTGTACCTATCGTGCAACAGTTCTTCGGCATTCGTCCGCGAGCTTACGAGCAAACCGTTCGCATTCAACCCCAAATGCCTTCCACTTGGCCACAAGCTCAGCTTGAAAATGTAATTATTGGTGATAACCAACTAAATGTATCTTACACTCAACAGAAAGAAGGATTGCAACTTCAAATTAGTCAGACTCAATCCTGGACACTGGAACTGGCTTTTCCGACTGGGAAGTATACTCAGTGGAAGCTCAATGGTGAGGTGTTAGAACCTCGAACAGAAGGAGAGCTTATGATTGTGGATACAAATGAAAATAAAATTTCTTTGGAAGTAAAATGAGGTATCTATTAGTTATTATTCTCTCAGGTTTATGTAGTAACAATCCGGTAAAAGGTCAGGCTAAGTTTACTCAGAATATTGATAGTCTAATCCGCCAGTATATCGCTGATAATAATATTCCGAGTGTGGCAGTGGGAGTGGTCTATCGCGACTCTGTACTTTATGGAAAGAGAACCGTGAAAGGAGACGACAGCGGTAGCCTGGTTGATGCTAAAGAGAAATCGATCTATAATATTGCTTCGGTAGCCAAGCCTTTTGTTGCAACGGCGATTATGATACTGAATCAACAGGGTAAAATTGATATTAAGGCTCCGGTTGTTGAATATCTCCCCTACTTCACAGTTAATTCAAAATTCAATGACCAAATTACAATTGAGCATTTATTGACCCATACATCAGGATTACCGAGCGTGAGCTCACCGGATGACTATGAATACGAAAACGTAGACTTGACCGATGATGCACTGGAAAATCATATCAAGTCGCTTTCAGATCTGGAATTGAATGCTAAACCAGGGAAGAAATACGGTTATAGTAACGTTGGTTTTGAGGTTTTGGGTGAGGTTATAGCGAAAGTTACCCATACGCCGTTTGAGGAATACATGAACACTAATCTCTTTCAGCCCTTGGGTATGACCAGAACCTCATACATACTGTCAGATTTCAGCGAATCTGAAATTGCCCAGCCTTATGCAGACCACCCGTACAAGAAAACAGAAAGGTTTCCTTACAACCGTCAGTTTAGCCCTAGCGGAAACTTGTTTACATCTATTGAGGATATGAACCGTTGGATGATATTCAATTTGAAGGATGGCCAGTACCAGGATTTTGAACCACTATCGAGCTCAATCTATGCCCTACTAACAACTCCTCGAATTGACACTAAAGAAGATGGCTTTATAGGATTAGGTTGGTTTACAAAATCGCTCAGCAACGGAAAAATGGTCTTCCACGATGGACTAGACTTAGGGTACAGTTCACTAATGGTGTTGTTCACAGAACCAAAAATTGGTATACTAATTCTTTCTAATCATCAGGAAATGGATTGCAACGAACTACTTAATAAAGTGGCACGAGCTATTAAATACTAACAAAAAACCGTCTACTTAAAGTGTAGTCTATAGGCTAAGAAACAAAAATACACTGATCTTTATACTCTCCTCTTACCGACGTATAGACATTAGTTCAATGACAAGAAAGTATGAACATCAACCGAAGAACTTTTCTTAACAATTCCACTCTGCTCAGTGGTGGATTCTTTCTGAATGATGACCCTCATCTTGAAAGTGAATTCCGTCCTACTTTTACCATTCCTACTGACTTTTCATTGAAGATATTTGCTACGGATTGGGGCTTCCCGGGATCAGTTGATACGTTCTGTGCTGAAGCGAAGGAAGTAGGTTACGATGGAGTAGAAGTATGGTTTCCTTCCGCTAAGAAAGATCAAGAGGCCTTATTAGCAGCATTGGAAAAATATCAGTTAAGCTACGGGATCTTGGCTGCTGGAGGCGATAGTTTTTTTGAAAAACATCAATCCCAATTTCAGGCATCGGTAGAGTTAGCGGCTCAACAGAAACCAGCGTTTATTAACTGCCATTCCGGCCGCGACTACTTCAGCTTCGAGCAGAATCGACAATTGATTGACTTCACTACTCAAGTATCGGAAGCTAGCGGAATACCTGTTTACCACGAAACTCACCGAGGTCGGATGCTCTTTGCTGCTCACATTGCCAGAGAATTCTTACAAGCTGATTCTAAGCTTCAACTCACATTGGACATATCGCACTGGTGTAATGTGCACGAATCGCTACTTCAAGACCAGGAAGCAACTGTGCGATTAGCACTGGAGCGTACCGGTCACGTGCATTCTCGTATTGGTCACGCTGAAAGCCCGCAGGTAACCGACCCCCGCGCTCCCGAGTGGGCTGAAGCAGTGAACGCTCATTGGGCCTGGTGGGATCAGGTAGTGAAAAATCATGTTGACCAAGGCAAATCCCTAACCATGACCACCGAATTTGGCCCACCTCACTATCTGGCTATCGTTCCCTACACTCAACAGCCCCTCGCCGACCAGTGGGACATCAACGTTTACATGATGGAACAGTGGCGAAAACGCTACGCTCCAACTGAGCATCGGTAATTTAACCTCAGTGACTTTTTCAGGATAATAGCGGCATTTCTTGCTTTTAAAAATGCTGGCACGATAGCTGTGATTAGTACAGAAAAGAAGTTGATGATAACTATATAAGTAAAATTGGAATGGTATAAAGACCCCTAACCCTCTTTTCCCAAGGGGGGGCTTTCCAAGTATTTCCGTTAGCAGGGTTGTTATCAGTTATTCTTTCACTCTTAAAGTGAGTTAAATAATTAGGAATGAATTATCCATCGGGGCCCATTGGGGTATTTGACTCCGGTTATGGCGGACTTACTATTTTTCAGCAGTTGGTAAAGCAACTGCCGGAGTACGATTACATTTATTTGGGCGATAATGCTCGTAACCCCTACGGTATTCGCTCCTACGATGTAGTGTATCACTATACGCTGGAGTGTGTACGGCACTTGTTTGATAGGGGCTGCAACTTGGTGATTCTAGCTTGTAATACCGCTTCCGCCAAAGCCCTACGGACTATTCAGCAGCGTGATTTGCCCGAACTCAACGGTTCACGCCGGGTGCTGGGAGTGATTCGCCCTACTACTGAAATAATTGGCTCTTACTCTAAGAGTGGTCACGTAGGGATCTTCGCTACCCAGGGTACGGTTAATTCCGAATCCTACCCTATTGAGATTAGCAAGTTCTTCCCTGAAGTAAAGATTTACCAGGAGGCTTGTCCCATGTGGGTGCCGTTGGTGGAGAATAATGAGCATAACACCATAGGTGCCGAGTATTTTATCCGGCAGCATATTGAACGCCTGCTATCTCATTCTCCAGATATTGATACTATTTTGTTGGCCTGTACCCATTATCCTCTATTGGCGCATCAGATTGCTCGGTTCTTATCACCCCGTATTCAATTAATTTCCCAAGGGGAGATTGTAGCTCGCAGCTTAGTGAATTATCTGGCTAAGCATCCTGAGATGAAAGCTCGTTGCACCCAGCACGGAACCAGAAAATACTACACTACTGAATCGACCGAAGACTTTGATACCAAAGCCCGAGTCTTTTTGAAAGATCATGTGCGGGCCGAGCATCTGCAACTGTAGGATATCAGACTGCTTTATCTTAATTCGACCTAAAAAGCACATCAAGGCCTAAAGTACAGTTGGAGACACTCATTAATGTTTAGCTTAGGAAAAAACAAGCCTTTTTTGGCATAGTGCAATCCCAATCCTCTTTAGTAATTCTCACCAAAAAAAGTTACTCATTAGCCACTAAGAACCTTACGTAAGTCAATCTGACGATCGGATTGTTTTTCGGATGTAAGTCGTTAGTTTGGAAGTAATTAGCTAATTCCATTTCATGCAACCGAAGGTATTAGGAAGCTTTCTTCTCTGCTTGCTCGCATGCTCTTTGCAAGCTCAAATCCGCACTCCCAAGTACAGCAACGAGTTTTTAGCCATCGGTATTGGCGGTCGAGGATTGGGGATGGCCGGTACCCAAACCGCTGTGGTCTCGGATGTCACCTCTGGCTATTGGAATCCGGCGGGTTTAGCCAGCCTCGAGAATCCTTACGAAGCCTCGTTGATGCACGCCGAGTACTTTGCTGGTATTGCTAATTTCGATTACGGCGCGTTTGCCACCCGCATTGACTCGCTAAGCAGCCTAGGGGTTTCGGTGATTCGTTTTGCAGTAGACGATATTCCAGATACCCGCTTCCTGTACGATGCCAACGGACGTATTAATTATGACCGAATTCGATTTTTCTCCGCGGCTGATTACGCTTTTCTTTTTTCTTACGCCCGGCGGTTACGCGCTGTTCCTCGCTTGCAATTAGGAGTAAATTTTAAAGTAGTTCATCGCAACGTAGGCAACTTCGCTAATGCCTGGGGCTTTGGGTTAGATGTTGGAGCACAATACCGACTGCCCGGCTGGCAATTCGGACTGATGCTGCACGACATTACGGGTACGTTTAATGCTTGGTCGCATAATTCTGAATTAGTTATTGATATTTACACGCAGACAGGTAACCAGATACCGGATAACTCAATTGAGCTTACTCTGCCTAGAGCAACCCTAGGAATAGCAAAGTCGCAGCGGTTTTGGCAAAAACGTCTTGGTGTGCTGGCTACGGTAGATGCTACTTTTACTTTTGACGGGCAACGTAACGTGCTGGTTGGCTCCGATATTACCTCAATTGATCCATCGGCAGGCTTAGAGTTAGATTATGAACAAATGGTTTTTCTTCGGGCAGGTGTAGGCAATGTACAGCAAGTGAAAGACTTTGACGGAAGTACTTACCAAACGTATCAGCCTGATTTTGGAGTTGGGGTGCTTTTGGGAAGGTTACAGATCGATTACGCCCTCACTGATATTGGCGATCAGTCCGAATCGCTGTACTCTCACGTATTTTCCCTCAGGTTAGGTTTCGGTAAGGAAAGAGGAAATGAGTAAGCTACAATTTCTCATAAAGTTTATTGCAGCTTTTGCACCCTGCACCCTGCTCCTAGCTCCTAGCACTTATTCGCAGCAATTTGGTAATGAATGGATCGTCAATAACCAGCAGTATTACAAAATTCCGATTGGGGAAGATGGGATTTATCAGGTTGACTACGCCACATTACAGCAAGCTGGGTTTCCGGTAGCCTCGGTTGATCCCCGCCGTATTCAGCTCTTCTTTCGAGGGGCAGAGCAGGCCATTGAAGTTAGAGGACAACAGGATGCTCGCTTTAATCAAGATGATTATATCCGCTTTTATGGTCAACGGAATGACGGCACGCAGGATGCTGATCTTTACAGCGATCGTGAGGCGCAACCTCATCCTTACTACAATCTTTATTCCGATACCACAGCGTACTTTCTTACCTGGCGGTTAGATGCTGGGGTGGGTAAGCGAGCCAATGCATTTTCAGAGAATAATGTGGATGGTCTACCCGCTGAAGCTTACCATCTTAAAGTTGAACGATTAATCCTGTCGGAAGAATATGAACAAGGGCGGCAGTATCCGGTAGGTTCATCCACTCGGGCTACCACCCGATTAAGTATTTTTGATTATGGTGAGGGCTGGACCGGTAGTCGCATCCAGCAAGGTAATTCCGCAGACTACACTATTCCGGTAAGCAATACTGTAAGCAGTGGGCCTCAACCGCGCCTTCAACTGGTGCTTACGGGGCGCAACAATCAAGTACATAATGTGACTGTCCAGGTAGGCAGTACTTCGGGTTCTTTACGGACACTGACTACTGCGGAATTCAGTTTCTACGATAGCTACCGGATTGATACAACGTTAGAATGGTCAGATGTAGGTAGCGATCAGATGGTAATCCGCCTGACTCCCAATGGAATAGACGGTAGAGCCGATAATATCTCATTAGCTTTAGCTGAACTTACCTACGCCCAGCAGCCAGATGCTCAAAGTCAGAATCTGAAGATTAATTTAGCTGAAAATACGAATGGAAAATCGTATCTGGAAGTAACAAACCCACCAGTGAATGCTCAGGTCTGGGAGGTGACTGAGCCGAATGACGCCGAAATTATTGGTTATACTACTGCCGGAAGTACGCTCTCGGCTATTATCCCTAATACTAACGTATCTCGCCAACTACTTTTGGCTGAAGTACGGACGGTGACCAACATACAACGAGTAACAATGCCTGCCCTGGAAGAGTCAGCTCGGTTTTTAATGATTGGTCATGCTGACTTACGACAACCGGCGGGAGCGTACAGTGATCCTATCCGGGCGTACTATGACTATCGGATGGGTACCGGACATCAACCTTTATTAGTGAATATTGAGCAACTCTACAATCTATTCAGCTACGGAGAGATTACGCCACTGTCTGTCCGTCGCTTTGCTGATTACATGCTTTCGGTAGGAAACCCGGAGTATTTACTGCTGATTGGAAAAGGGTTGACCGTTAATTTCAACTATCATCGTCGCGATCCAGCTACCTTTGAGGTGAATGATTACATCCCACCAGGAGGCATGCCCGGATCAGATATTGTGTTTACAACCGGCTTGCGGGGCAGTGATGGTATTGGAGCCGCGATACCCACCGGACGGGTCAATGCCAATACCGCTCAAGAGGTGGCTAATTATTTAGATAAGGTAAAAGAAGACGAAAGTCGTATCCTAGCGGATGACTATCAAGAAAGCAGTACGCGAGAAGCGCTCTGGAACAAGCACTTGGTACATTTGAGTGGAGGAGTATCTTCCTTTGAACTAACCCTTTTTGCTAATTACGTAGATAATTTTTTGGCGATAGCCGAAAGGGATTTTTTAGGAGGACAAGTAGCTACTCAGCAAAAAAGAACCAACGGAGCTTCTGAGTTTATCAATATTGCCGAAGAAGTGAACCAAGGACTTTCGCTCATCACATTCTTTGGACACTCTTCTGCTACAGTTACCGATATTGATATTGGTTTTGTATCCAATGATGAATTTGGCTACCGCAATAAAGGAAAATATCCGGCTATTCTGCTGAATGGCTGTAATGCAGGCAATGTTTTTAGCACTACACTTACTTTTGGCGAAGATTGGATTCGCACAGCTGATCGGGGAGCATTGCACGTGATGGCTCATAGCTCAATTGGAATCTCTAGCACACTCAAGCAGTATTCTGACCGATTTTACGAAGTCGCGTTCGGCGATAGTGCCTGGATAGACCAATCGCTGGGTGCAGCCAAGGTAGAAGCAGAACGACGATTTATAGAGCGTCTCGGTGAGTCGGCCTGGGAAATGCATATTTCACAAGTACAGCAATTAGTGCTTCAGGGCGACCCTTCTATTCCTTTATTTGGACGTAGCCAGCCCGATTATGAGGTGAATGCCGATAATCTATTTGTTACCTCACTACAAGATGAACCCATTACGGCGGCTTCTGACTCGTTTGCGGTGAATTATATTATTCGAAATTTTGGGCGAACCCAAACCGACTCATTAGCAGTCTCGCTCCAGCGAACATTCAATGATGGTGCTACTGAAACCTACGGGCCAAGATTTTACCCTCCGGTACTTTACCAGGATACATTACAGTTTACCGTAGCTAATCTGGCAGGCAACCAAAACGCCGGGAACAATCGCCTAGAAATAATAATTGATAGTTCAGATTCTGTTGCTGAGCTTAATGAGTCTAATAACCGAGCAGCCATTGATTACTTCGTACCCATTAGTGGCACGGTGAACATCGCTCCTGCTAACTACGGAGTAGTTTCAGTGCCAGACGTTACTTTACAGATACAGCCCGGTAACCTGCCAACCACATTGCGCTCGGGTTCACCCCGGTCTATTTTGGTAGAGTTAGATACTTCAAATACGTTTAACAGTCCAGTTAAGCAGCAAACTACGCTGGAGACTACGGCTCTAGCCCAGTGGTTTATCACTTTGCCCTTAACTGAAGATAGTACCGTCTACTTTTGGCGAAGTAAGTACGCAGAGCCACTTCCGGGTGAAGTAGACGAATGGAATAATAGTTCTTTTGTGTATATAGCTAATGATCGTAACGGCTGGGCGCAAGTAGATCCTAATCAATGGCAAGAGAATACATTGACCAATGTGGCCTATCGCAATGGTCAGTGGGAATTTGAGGAAAGTAATATTACGATTGAGGTGATCAGTGCCGGAGATAGTGCTGAAGTTTCCAATCAATTGTTTATCAACGGCTTGTCTTACATTGTCACTGCATCTGAGCAGGAAAGCTTCTTTGTATGCCGGGAAAATGGCATTGGTGCGGTGGCATTCACCCAAGATGGCTTGTTGCCCTACGCAGTGATTAGCAGTGGTGGGTTTGATGTGCTTGACCGTAACCTCTGCGGTCGTCGCCCTCAAGTCATTAATACATTTAACAATAATCAGATTATTGGTGATAGTCGTATTTTGGAACAGTACGTAGCCGGAGTCTCTTCGGGAGATCTGGTATTATTGTTCTCTTTCGGAACGCTGGATTATACTACTTGGCCACCCGAAACACTAGCTAGCTTAGAGGAAATTGGCGTTACTTCTGATGATTTAGCTAATCTGCAAGCTGGAGAGCCTCTCATTGTGTTAGGGCGAAAAAGTGCCGAAGCTAGTACAGCAACCGTGGTGCGGGCTGATTCTACCAGTGATACTTCAGTGAGAAGGCAAGTACTTTCGCTCAGTGAGCAACTTACCGAGCGGTTTCTTAGCGGAAGTATTCGGGGTAAGCGTATTGGCCCCGCCCGACGGTGGCAAGAACTGCAAACGCAGATTTTAAGCAATGATTACACATTGACAGTATTGGGAGAAAATAATGATGGCGAGGTAGTGACTCTGTTAACTGGACTAACCGGGCAACCGACCATAGACTTAAGTAATATTGATGCTCAACAGTATCCATATTTACGTTTAGTACTAGAAACTACCGACCTTGTGGAGCGGACTCCCGCTCAACCGGAGGGCTGGATTGTATACTATGAAACACTACCAGAGGGTACGCTGATTTCGGTAGATGCTTCGGAAGCAGTGGTTGAAAGACAAGAAGGGCAAACGCTGGCGTTGTCGGGGTCGTTTTATAACTTGTCTGATCAGGATTTTGCCGACTCGCTGGCGGTGGTGTATACTGTATTTAATCAAGAGCAACGCCAGTCAGAGGTGGATACGCTCTACATGCCGGCGCCCGCTCAAAAAGATACAGTATCCTTCTCTATTGCAGTTGACACTCGTGGTCGGATTGGTACTAATGATATTACAGTTGAGGTAAATCCCCAGCAGCAGCTAGAGCAGACCTATACCAACAACACGCTTCGGGTAGATAATTGGCTAGAAGTGATTGGTGACGAAACTAATCCAATTGTGGACGTAGCGTTTGATGGTGTGTACATTCTAGACGGGGATATTGTGGCTCCCAGTCCGCTTATTACCATTCAGGTGCGCGATGAAAACCCCTACCTACAGAAACAGGATACCACCGGGATTGATATTCTGTTAGGCAAGATGGAAACCATTGCCAACGCTTCGGTATCGAGGCAAAATGCTCGCACCGAGAATAATGAGTTACGAAGAATCAGTCTCGACCAGCCGAACGTAAGTTGGAACCCGGCTACCGACGATACGCCTTTTACCATTACTTACCAACCCGAAGCACTAGAAGATGGTATGTATCGCTTGCAAGTGCAAGCCAGTGATGCCAGTGGCAATGCTTCGGGGGCTAATCCCTACGAAATTACTTTTGAAGTAATTAATGCTTCCACCATCACTCATTTTTACCCGTACCCTAACCCCTTCTCTACTAGCACCCGCTTTGTCTTTACTCTTACCGGAGCCGAAGTACCCGATCAGCTAAAAGTTCAGATTATGACTGTAAGCGGAAAAATTGTGAGGGAGATTACTCAAGATGAAATTGGGCCAATCCGAATCGGGAATAATATTACGCAATATGCCTGGGACGGTCGGGATGAGTACGGTGACGAATTAGCCAACGGGGTTTATCTGTATCGAGTGGTTGTTCGCCGCAATGGGCAATCGATTGAGCACCGCGAAACTTCCGCTGACCGAGCGTTTAAGAAAGGCTTCGGTAAGCTATATATTTTACGGTAGTGCAGAACCGGGGACGGGAAACTGAAGCTAGCTGAGGCGCGTTTGTAACGCGTTGGTCAACACCAATGCGCGTTGCAAACGCGCACTAGCTTAGGTATCGGGCGGTAAAGACTTTACCTAAAGCATGGCCACTAAGCCATGTTAGAGATAAGCTTTTCCTCAACATGGTGACCAATATTCAAATTTTATCAGTTTTCCTGATTCAAAAGTGAACCTAGCACCGTCATCACTTTCATTTGAGAAAAGAATAAAGGCTTTTTCTTCAGGATATTTGTCAATAAGGTCTTTTGCATAAGATCCGAAAATCGCAGCAAAACCTTTTTTTGTTGTTAGTCCATTGAGTTTCTGTTCGTCGTATTTTATAGTGATTTGTTCCTCTTTATCAAACAACACTTCCTCTAACAGGAATTTTTCTTGATCACTTCCTATGTAATTGAAATCCTCGTAAACCAACTGGTAAAAAGGACCGCTAGGTTGATCATTTGAATAAAATCCACATTCATAATTTGGCTCATTAATCCTAGGATTACCAAATTTTGTTACCACTTCGCTTTTTGTCACGAAGAAACTTAATCCTTGAAACTCAATTTTATTTAAGTCAAAATCTTCTTCTTGAAAAATCAAGTCGGTAGATAGGGCAATCGATAATATTAATATCAGTTTCATTCCTTTAACTTATACCCAGCTATTCAGCATCGGCAAAGGTCGCCCCCTCAATAGCTTTTACCTCTAAATTTTCCAGATCAATGTGGGATAGTTCTTGTACCTCTGCTTGAGTAAACTGAGTATCATACTGCTCTAGTGAGAAACTATGTAGCGTATCGGTGTAATTGACATAATCGGCGAAGCGGATACCGCCTACCTTACGTACATTGTAGGCTTCTCGGAAACGGGTTCCGCCACCATTTACGTGAAACTCATAGGCTAGATAGTCCATCGTATGCTTATCCTGATGGAACCAGTAAATGAATATATCATCAAAATCAGTACCACCACCTTCTTGGTTAAATGTCACTCGTATTTTGTGGTATTGCTCAGATCTGATGGTATCTGTACCAAGATAAGTCGCATTAACCGCCGGGTCGGTGAGAGGCTGGGGCAGCAAAGAAAAATATATTACCGAATTTAATGCATTAGCGTAACGTTGCTCGTCTTCCGCTAACAAATCGACTACTTCGCCATTAATTTTCCGGGTAAACCCTTGATTATTGAGCACATCGTGGACATTACCCAATGAATCTTTCCAGCTTCTTTCGTAAATGAATTGTCCTTCAGATAAGTGTGCATCATAGCGACGGTCACGAAATGAGAAGGAAATATGCGTGCTGTTATAATTATCGCCGCCGTGGGCCTCAATGGCTTGGGCAATAATTTGCTGAGGATCGGGGTCAGATTGGCAAGCAACTCCAAAAACAAGTGAAACACAGGCGAAAAATAGGCGTGAATAGTGCATGGTGGTACGATTAACATTGTTGCTTACGAACCAACCTGTTATAGTGTTATAGTTTTATGATATTAAAGTATCAGCATTAAGGTTCAAAATTACGAAACTCTGAACGCTGATTTCAAAACCTAAGAACTACAACACCCAAACACAATAACACCATTACCCGTAACACTTATTGTCCTTTCTGGTTTAGTTGCTTGGCATTAGTCGGATTAGGTTCTAATATTGTATTCCCCCGTACCCATGAACAGTATTCAGGAAATTCAGGCACCTATCCGGCAGGAAATGGCGGAGTTTGAGATAAAGTTTCGCAACTCCATGAAGAGTAATGTGATGCTGCTGGATAAGATCATGAACTTTATTGTAAAACGGAAGGGGAAGCAAGTGCGCCCGATGTTCGTATTCCTAACAGCAGGTACCGTAGGTAATATCTCGGAAGCTACCTACCGGGGTGCAGCTCTGATTGAATTATTGCATACGGCTACACTGGTTCACGATGATGTAGTGGATGCCTCTAATTATCGGCGGGGGTTTTTCTCCATTAATGCCCTGTGGAAGAACAAAATTGCGGTGCTAGTAGGCGATTATCTGTTGTCTAAGGGAATGCTTTTGTCGGTAGAGCACGAAGACTACGAATTGCTCAAGATTGTATCTCACGCAGTACGCGAGATTATTGAGGGCGAACTACTTCAGGCTGAGAAAGCCCGGCGCCTGGATATTACCGAAGAAGTGTACTACGAGGTAATTCGTCAAAAAACGGCGTCGCTGATTAATTCCTGTTGTGGAGTGGGAGCTGCTTCGGCAGGTGCTGACACTGAAACAGTAGAAAAAATGCGCTTGTTTGGGGAAAAGGTCGGTATTGCTTTCCAAATCAAAGATGATTTGTTTGATTACGGCGAGGCTGAAATTGGCAAACCAGTAGGGATTGATATTAAGGAAAAGAAAATGACACTTCCGCTAATCTACGCCCTCAGCAAAGCTTCCTGGACTGACAAGCGGCGAATTATCTATATTGTTAAAAACCAGAGTGAGAAGTCGCGTAAAGTGCGGGCGGTGATTGACTTTGTGAAACAATCGGGCGGTATTGACTATGCCACTGAGGCGATGCATCGCTTCTATGAAGAGGCGCGTCAGATTCTTTGTACTTTTCCTGACTCGCCCCATAAGCAATCGCTGAGTCGATTAGTAAGCTTTACTATTGAGCGGGAAAAATAATCTCACTAGCCTAATAATCAGGCTTACAAAGCCAACTCTTTCTCTTTCCTGAAGAAAAGGTCAAAACGAGTTCCTTCTCCAGGCGTACTATCAATATTGACTTGTCCGTCGTTAGCATCCATAATACTCTTTACCATGTACAGACCAACTCCCATACCCTCGGCGGTTTCGGTACTAAATCGCTTAAACAATTTGAACAGCTGTTTTTGATGCTTTTCTAGATTAATACCAATGCCATTATCCTCAAAGTGTATGATAACGTAGTCATCACTATCTTCCGTAGTAATGAAAATGCGAGGCTCACGGTTAGTGTTGCTATACTTAATTGAATTAGTAATCAGGTTTTGTAAAATACTTCTGAAGAGAACGGGCACAAATAATACTGTGCTGGCCTGGCTTAAATCAGTAGAAATTCGAGTGTTACTGCTTCGTACTAGTTCGCCTAACTGATCTTCCACTTCGGTAATAGCCTGAGCTATATCAATCGTCTCGGGTTCTTTTTCTAAGTCTTTTTCCACCAGAAATACATTGGAGAAGCTGCGGATCATATTGTCCAGGCGATTGATACTAGATCCAATCCTTCCCATAACTTTCTGATGAAGAGCGGTGTCATCGGACTGAAAGTATAAATCAACCAACGAGCGGAGGTTAACTAGAGGTGATTTCAGGTCGTGGGTAATCACATAAGCATAGTCTCTTAGCTTCTCATTGTATTTTTGAAGGTTGTTCATAGCCTGAAAGAGCTCTCGTTTTAATTTGTTACGCTCAATAGCAAATGAAATGGTTTTGGCTAATAGATGCTCATTGTTGATTTCAGGTTTGGAGAGGTAATCTTCAGCACCTTTATTAATGGCTTCTATGCCTACATTAGGATCATCTAATCCGGTAAGAATCACGATAGGAATAGATAGATCTTTTTCCTGGAGCTGCTCCAGGTTTTGCAGTCCAACCCCATCGGGTAGTGATAAGTCTAGCAGAATAACGGAGGGTTTTTGTTGCTCTATACGTGCAATAGCCTCGCTAATACAGTCGCAAACCTCTAGAGAGTAGCGAAAAAGATAGGCGTCTGCCAGTACTTCTTTCACTATTTCCTGGTCAGCCAGATTATCTTCAACGAGTAGTATATGGATCTCTTTCATAGGTAAAAATTACTCGCCGCTAGGGGGGAGTTTAACAATAGTGAACCAAAAATTTTCAATAGAAGTCACGATCTTGGCAAACTGATCAAAATCAAGTGGCTTCGTGATATAGCAGTTAGCATGTAGTTTATAAGATCGGTAGATATCTTCTTCAGCTGAGGAGGTAGTCAGCACCACTACCGGAATCCGTTTAAGATCTTCATCTCCTTTAACCTCTTCTAGTACTTCCCGGCCATCTTTCTTAGGTAAGTTCAAATCCAGAATAATGATATCGGGAGTATCAACTGCTTTATAGTTTCCCTGTTTTCTCAGGTAGTTAATAGCTTCTACCCCGTCTTGCACAAGATGCAAATTTATTTTTAGTTTACTATCTTGCAATGACTCTTCTACCAAGGCAGCATCGGCCTCGCTATCTTCTACTAACAGTACCTCAAGTTCCATAGACTATGCTGATAGTTGTAAACGTTTACTAATCGTAAAATAAAAAGTGCTTCCTTGGTTTAATTCGGATTCTACCCAGATTTTCCCCTGATGAGTTTCTACAATGCGTTGGCAAATGGCTAGCCCAATTCCAGTACCACTGTATTCGCTAGATGCGTGAAGCCGTTGAAAAACGACAAATATCCGATCAAAAAATTCCTTTTCAATGCCTATTCCATTGTCTGAGATAGCAAACTGCCAAGCGTCTTCCTTTTCTGCATAACTAATGTGAATCTTAAGCAATGTGTCAGGATGATGGTACTTTAAGGCGTTGCTTAACAAATTCTGGAGGAGTTGTTTCAATTGTACTCGGTCGCCTACTAGAGTAGGTAGTTTATCGTAGGTGATGGTGGCTCGGGTTTGCCGAATGGTGAGACTTAGATTAGACTTGACTTCTTTAAGTATCTTACTAGTGTCTACGTTCGTAAAATTATCACCTTTTCTCTCTAGCCGTGATAACACCAAAATATCCTGAATTAACGTTTGCATATGAGTAGCCCCTTCTACAATAAAGCGGATGTATTTATTAGCTCGCTGATCAATTTTATCTGCATACCGTTTCTTAAGTAACAGGCTAAAATTGCTCACTGCTCGGAGGGGTTCCTGAAGGTCATGTGAAGCTATATAGGCAAAGCGTTCTAGTTCAGCATTAGACCGCTTTAGGGCTGTCTGTATTTCTTTACGATGGTTAATCTCAGAAGTTAATTCTTTATTCAGTTGAGCTAATCTCTCATTTTGCTTTCGGTACTCTTCAGCTTTAAACGCAAAAATATCTTTAATAGCATTACCTAGTTCGCGAGCCATAGTTATATGTTCATTATCCCAGGCTAACGATGAGCCTTCAATCTGCTCAGCCCAAAGAGCAAATGATTTACGAGGGTGAAGTTTTAGTAAGCCATTTTCTTCTTTTTGGTAAAATTTATCCGGTTTACCACCCCAGTTTACTTCTTGAATCACCTCGCGACGAAACCACAAAATATAGCTTTGTTGAGGTTTAGCAATAAGTACAGCTAGAAGCCCCGCAGCTTGATCTACGAAATTAGCTGCTGTCGGGTAGTGTTTGGCAAGATGAGTGGTGTAAAACAAGCTCTGCTGTTCGTCAGTCTTATCGGCTACCCATTCGCAAAGTTGCGAGACCTCCTCTTGATTAGGAGTTGTGCCGATCAGAGTGATGCATTTCTCGTGGCAAATAGCTGCTCCAGTGGCATTGGTCAAACTGAGAGTTTCGTCTTTTAAGTGAATAAAACTTTGCTCGTAGTCTTTTTTTCGTGTAATATTCTCAATCAGTAGAGCGTGTATACGTCGGAGAGTCAGGATTTTTATTTGATTCTCACTTTTCTGCTTCAGGGCAAGTTGAAGAGATAGGATTTGACCGATGTATTCGCTGGCAACGCGTAGCTGATACGGCACTAGAAAAGTACTGCTATGGTGGCAGGCAATCAGTCCCCACAGTTGGTTATCTTTAATGAGTGAAATAGTAAGGGTAGCTTTTACCCCCATGTTAGCTAAATACTCTAGATGAATAGGTGATACACTTCGCAGTATACTGTGACTCAAATCTAACGGAGCTATGCTCTTCTCAGTTGATAATATGGGTACCGCTTCATAGGTGGCATCAGGAATGTAGCGTAACCAATTGATGGTATACAGAGCGCGAGCCTGAGCCGGAATATCGGTATTAGGAAAATGCAATCCTAAATAGCTATCCACATTATCATTACGTGCTTCAGCCACTATATCGCCGTTCCACTCATCGTCGAACTGATAGATCAGTACCCGGTCAAACCCCGTGAGTAACTGTACTTCTCGTACCGCCACTTGGTATAAATCCTCCAATTCATCGGCACTTTGTAGAGCGAGTAATGATTTGCGGGATAAATCGTAAAAGTGAGTAAAAGAAAGAGAATCCTGTTGAGAGAGTGGTTCTAGTTCCAGAATTAATCTGTCGTTAGAGAAATGTACAACACCGTTGAAGGTAGTCACCTCTCCTGCCACATTGATCATTAAGCGGAAAGGGTTAACATTTTTTAGAAAAGTATTCTGTGATACTCTTCCTTGATTGGGTAATTCTTCTTGTAATAGCTCCACGTACTCTTTTTTAAGAAGAATATCTAGTGGTTGATTGAGCAAACTTTCTGATGCTCGCCCCAACAGAGAAGACGTATTGGCACTAATCTGAAGAATCCTAAAATCTTGTTTGTCTAGTACCATCAACACTCCATGGGGCTGAATGCTACCCGGGATGTGGATAGGTTCCTGGTCGCAATTAAGCAGAGTTACTCCGGAAGAGGAAGGTAGCGTTGGTTGATACATGGTGAGGGGTAGTACAGTAAACTAACTATCTGGCTAATTTACTTTAATAAGGTACACACTTTTTGCGAATAAATCAAAGCCTGTCCTAGCTGCTGTAATGATAGTCTCTGGTACGCAGGTAGTATTCTCCAAAGTATCTAAGAAGGATTTCCAGTGAGTAGAAGTATTGGCTCCGTAACCTGATAAGAAATGAAAAGAAGTATGGGGAGCAACTTGTCTATTATTTTGCAAAACTTTCTCGATCATTCGTCCGCCTAGCATAGAACCTTCAGTAACGTATAGCAATCCCAAGGCCTCTTCTTCTGATAATTTAGCAACATCATTAGTAAATCCAGTCGGAATATCGACCCCAATTTCTCCCAAGTCACTTTCAATCCACCCTAGCTTTCTCCGTTCAGGCCAGTTAAGCTTCTCTTTGAGCTTAGCACTAAGGGCTGTGTCAACTTGTTGCTCGGCTTGCTGATGAAACACGTACTGAATCTGTAAAAACTGGCTATAGTCAGCCAACGATAGACTAGTCCAATTTTTATCCGGAAAAAGCAGTTTTTCTGTCGCTTTATGTTGCTCCCAAGTGGCTTCTTTCAGTCTGATGTGAAAAGACATGAATGTACTTTATAGTGAGGTTCGAGTAGGAAAGGTACGAAATAATGATTGAGTAAACTGAATTGCGGTTTGGGGGTTATACAAATTGAGCATAACTTACCAGTTTTAACGAATGAAATCACCACTACTCTTATGGCTAAGTATTCATTTCTGACTATATTTTCATGTATTCTTTTCATTTGTCTTTGTCCAGAATTAGTGCTGGGTCAGTCAAATTACTGGCAGCAACGGGTCGAATACACTATGGAAATAGAGATGAATGTGGTCACTAATCAGTTGGAAGGAGCCCAAACGCTAGTGTATTATAACAACTCGCCTGACACCTTGACTCAAGTGTTCTATCACCTGTATTTTAACGCCTTTCAGCCGGGTAGTATGATGGATGTTCGCTCCCGTACCATTGCCGACCCTGACCGCCGGGTAATGGATCGTATCTTGTATTTGGGTGAAGATGGTATCGGTTACCAACGAGTTAGTTCGCTACAACAAGACGGAAAAGACCTGAATTACGAAATGGTCGGAACCATACTAGAAGTAGCTCTTAACGACCCTATTTTACCAGGTAAGAAAAGCACCTTTGAGATGGAATTTACGGCTCAGGTACCCTTGCAGATTCGCCGCACCGGTCGCGATAATGCCGAAGGAATCCGCTATTCTATGGCGCAGTGGTATCCCAAAATGGCTGAATACGATGAGCACGGTTGGCATTCCAACCCCTACATTGGGCGGGAATTTTACGGTATTTGGGGCGACTTTGATGTGAAAATTACAATTGACTCATCCTACGTAGTAGCGAGCACAGGCATTCTACAAAACCCCGAAGAAATTGGACATGGCTATTTACCCGCTGGTGAAAAACTCAAGCGCCCTAATAGCGAGAAATTAACTTATCACTTTGTGGCGGAAAATGTGCATGATTTTATGTGGGCAGCTGATCCAGACTATGTTCATACTACCGCCCAGGTTCCAGATGGCCCGCTACTTCGCTTCTTTTATCAGACCGACACATTGGCTGAGAATTGGCAACGGTTACCAGAGTTTACTTCTAAAGCATTTCAGTACGTAAACAAAACTTTTGGTAAATACCCTTATCAAGAATTTTTGGTAGTTCAGGGCGGCGATGGAGGCATGGAGTACCCCATGTCTACACTAATTACCGGGCATCGCTCGCTACGTAGTCTGGTCGGGGTTACAGTACATGAGTTTCTGCACAGTTGGTATCAAGGAGTGTTAGGTTCTAACGAAAGTCTTTACGCCTGGATGGACGAAGGATTCACTTCATATGCTACTAACCGAACTATGGCGCAACTTTTTGGGTCGGGACGCGTCAGTCTGGGACGCGCTACCGGGCAAGAACAGGCACGATCGTACGGTGGATACTTTGCTTTAGTACAGTCTGGTTTGGAAGAACCACTGACTACTCACTCTGATCATTTTAATACCAACCGGGCGTACGGCTCTGCCTCCTACTCTAAGGGAGCGGTTTTGCTTCATCAGCTTAGCTACGTAATTGGGCAGGATGTACTTGATAAGGCTATGCGACGCTACTTCAACGATTGGAAATTTAAGCACCCAGACGTAACGGATTTTAAACGGGTAATGGAAAAAGAGTCAGGTTTAGAGCTAGATTGGTACTTTGAGTATTTTGTCAATAGCACTCACACTATCGATTATGGCGTCCAAGCTGTAGAAGGCGAAGCAGGACAAACAAGAGTGACGCTAGAGCGTACCGGAATGATGCCGATGCCCCAGGAGGTATTAGTAACCTACCAAGGCGGTAGCCAAGAGCTACTATATATTCCACTACGCATGATGCGTGGGAAGAAGGATGCTGAAGGAGATGTAGAGCGAACTGTACTACAAGATTGGCCCTGGACTTTTCCAACTTATCAGTTAATAATAGATCGTCCCAAGCGTGATATTCAGCAAATTGTATTGGATCCTTCGGGTAAAATGGCTGATGTTGACCGATCTAATAATAGCTACCCTAGTGTGAACCCCTCCACTTTTTCTGGAGAAGACTCGGTAAACAACTAGAGCTTTATCGTGTTATGGTGCGAGGCGACCGTCGCACGGTGTTGGAGTATTACAGTTTGAATATAGAAGGCTGAGTGTTTTTATGTTCACATAGGCTGTCCAGTATTCGGTATTTTCCTGAACACAGAAGCACTTTAACACCGCGCGACGGTTGCCATAACGCTAAACGATCATGCCTGAATTACCCGAAGTAGCTACCTATCAGAAATTTTTTGATATGGCTGCCACTGGTCGGAAAGTAACTGATGTAGAAGTGACTGAACCCCGAGTGGTCACTGTTTCTCCCGAAGAATTACAGCAATCGGTAGTAGGTCAACGATGGGAAGAAACCCAGCGGATTGGTAAGCATCTGCTGGTGAAATTAAGCAAAGGTGGCTGGATGACCGTTCACTTCGGTATGACTGGCTCACTGCGATCCTTTAAAGATCGGGAGGATGCACCAAGATTTACGAAGGTACTATTTGCACTGGATGACGGATTTTTTCTCTCATTCCGCTGCCCTCGCATTTTGGGTCGAATTGGGCTAACCGAAAGCTTACCGAGTTATCAGAAAGATAAGAAGTTAGGTCCTGACGCACTCGCGGTTTCTTGGGAAGCATTTCAGGAGATACTCGACGGACGCACTGGGCTAATCAAACCTTTGCTGATGAACCAAAGTACCGTAGCGGGTTTGGGCAACTGGATTGTAGACGATATTTTGTACCAAGCTGGGATTCATCCCGAACGACGCGCCAACGAATTGAGCGAAGCCGAACGGAAAGCAATCTTCAACAAAATGAAATATATTCTGAAAACGGCAGTAGAACTAGAATCCCGTTACGAAGATTTTCCCGATGATTTCCTGGTGACCTACCGTTGGTCTAAAAATCAGCATCGTCAAGAAGAGATCAATTTAGAAATACTAAAAATAGGTGGGCGAAGTACCTACATTGATGCCAAGCGGCAGCGGTTATAATCCTCCAAAAAAACTGAGGATTTTAGGTGATATATCTCGAAAAATCGGAACTTATAGGTAAACAACAGTAACTATGACATTGACTGAAGTACCCATGGCTTCTTCTGCCACTAGAGAAACGCTGTTTACCCAGTTATATCTGGATACCTTTCCGGCAGTGGCTCGGTTCGTAGGCCAAAATGGCGGTAGTTTGGAAGAGGCTCAAGATAGCTTTCAGGAGGCTTTGCTGATCTACTACGAAAAGGTGATAATCAACAATTTTCAGCCAGCTTGTAGCGAAAAAGCTTATTTACTGGGTATCAGCCGAAATATTTGGCTGAAGAGTCGCGAGAAGAGCGTAAAGACTGAACTGCTAGATGATACCAATATTAGCGAAGACTCAGCGGTGCAGCCTACATCGGAAAAACTGTTATTGTTTTTACAGCAAGCCGGGAAGAAATGTATGGATTTGCTACAATCGTTTTATTACGAACGGCTTTCTATGAAAGAACTATCCGGGCGATTCGGCTTTGGTAGTGAGCGGTCGGCTACGGTGCAAAAGTACAAGTGCTTGGAAAAAGTGCGGGAACAAGTAAAAGAAAAATCTCTGACGTATGAGGACTTCCTTGATTGAGGCCGAGCAGATAGAAAAGTATATCCAACAGCAAGGTGATATCAGCGAGCGATTGCTGATGGAAGCACGAATGCAGGTAGACCATGAACTAGCGGAGCGAATGGCTTTTCAGAAACAGACTTATCAGCTCATCCGAGAGTACGGGCAACGACAGCTTCGGAGAGAAATCCGGCAGGTTCGGAAAAAAGTGTTCAGTGATTCAGCCTACAAAAAATTTCAAACCAAAGTACGGTCGTACTTTAAAATTTAATCATTATGCTTATTCAATCCAGCGTAGTTCCGATGGTCATTGACCAGAGCGGAAGAGGAGAACGTGCGTACGATATTTACAGCTTGCTGCTGAAGGAGCGCATTATTTTTCTCGGTACCGCCATCAACGACCAAATCGCTAACGTAATTGTAGCGCAATTGCTCTATCTCAACAGTCAGGATCCGGCTCGGCAAATTGATATGTATATTCAGTCTCCTGGTGGCAGTGTGTACGCCGGAATGGCAATTTACGATGCTATGCAAATGATTTCTGCTCCGGTTTCAACTGTCGCTGTTGGCTTTTCGGGTAGTATGGGTACTGCGTTGCTGACCTGTGGAGCCGAGGGGCGACGGTATGCCTTGGCTCAAGCTACCATTCATATGCATCCGACAGGTGGTGGAGCCAAAGGCTATACGGAAGATGTTCGTATTGCCACCCGCGAACAAGAGCGGGTACAAGCTCAGCTCTTTCACATTATAGGTAAGAACACTAATCATTCTTGGGAAGAGATCGAGGAATTTTTTAGAAGAGATCGCTTTTTGAATGCACTGGAAGCTCAGGAATACGGTTTGGTAGATGAAGTGCTCGGTGACACTTCTAACCTAATTCGGCTGAAAAATAATGATCCAGAAGTAGAGTTTTACGGTAATTCAAATATTAGAGCAAGCCGATGAAGCAGAATTTTGAGTAACTGCCGAAAGATAGTTTCAAGGTAACTCGATTGGAGAGGCTTTTAGGTTTCTCCTTTTTTGTTCGAGCTTTTCTTCGTAAGATTATGTGGTAAAAAACAACCTATAATCCTATGAAAACACTAGTATCTTTCTCTCTCACTTCTATTCTGTTCGTCGCTCTACTTTGGCTAGCCAGTTGTGCTTCTTCTAAAACAATGGCCTACGATCCCGCCGGAACCTGGAACTATAGCGTAACGGGTACTCCTAATGGCACAGTAGACGGTACGATGATTATCTCTAAAAATGGTGATAACTATACCGGAGAGATGCAATCTTCGCTGGGCAACGCTGCTATGGATAATCTAAAGATTGAAGATAACGCGCTAAACGCTAGCCTCTACTTTCAAGGTACGGAGCTAAGCGTAAATGGAACCTTTGAGGGTGATACCTTCGATGGCGAAGTAGTAGCGGGTTACGATAGCTTTGGTATGACCGCTAGCCGATCGAATTAGACTGCTGATTTTCTAACTGAGAAGCCGGCACTTCCGGAGTGGCGGAGTGGGCTTCTTTCTCCCCAAAAAACCGGTTCTGGAAAAGCAGGATAATGGCAACACCTACAAAGATAGAAGCGTCAGCAATGTTGAAGATAGGCCAGAGTGCCATGTACTTGCCTCCCCACACAGGTACCCAATCAGCCACTCGACCTTCCCAGATGTCGATGTAAAACATATCGATCACCTGCCCGTGAAACCAGGGCGTAGATGAGCCGTAAGGTGCATTATCTAATAGCACGCCGTAGAAGGCACTATCAATCACATTACCAATAGCTCCCCCTAGAATTAGGGCTACTGACCAAAGCAGCCCCTGATGAACTTGCTTTTTAGCTAGTATGTAGAGATAGTAGGCAATCCCAACCATAGCAAATAGGCGAAATACCGTGAGGATAAGTTTGCCATATTCTGACCCTAGTTCCATGCCGAATGCCATGCCAGGGTTAAGAGTGTAATGCAGTTTAAACCAGTCGCCTAATACTGGAATTTGCCCTACTACTCCCATATCCATATTGTTGTGTACAAGCAATTTCACGGTATGGTCTAAGATAATAATGCCCACACTCAACAAGTAGTATTTCCAGTATTTCACGCTAATTTCTATTTACCTGTTTTTTCAATAATTTGACAAGCCTTTCGTATACCCTAGCCATTTGCTACTGCTTTTTCTTCTACGGTCAGCGCGATGCTGACGGTTATACCATCTATCTCTAACGAAGTTCCGTTGGATAACGTATTCACCAATGATAATTCTACGGCCTGGGTTTCCTGACAGATATATTTCTGATGGTTAAGCACCGCCTCGTTCAGCAGTGTATCTCCTTTCGCGACTTTCACCCGAATCTTATCTTGTACATCCAGTCCTTGGTCTTTCCGCAGGTTTTGAATACGGTTCACCAGATCGCGAGCAACGCCTTCTTGTCGTAGCTCTTCAGTAATGGTAATGTCTAATGCGACTGTAATATTTCCCTCTCTTGCTACCGACCAGCCGGGAATATCTTCCGAGGTAATCTCTACATCTTCATTCGTAAGAGTAATACGCTCTTGGGGCAAAGCAAGTTCGTATTTTTGCTCTTGCTCCAGCCGGTTGATTTCTTCCTGATCCATTTGCGCTACCGCCTTGCTGATATCTTTCATCATGGGACCGTACTGCTTCCCTAGCTTACGGAAATTAGGCTTAATCTTTTTCACCAGTACCCCCGAAGTATCATCGATATATTCGATTCCTTTCACGTTTACTTCCGACAGAATGATGTTTTCTACCTCCTCCAGTTGCTGCTTAAAATCAGCATCTAATATCGGAATTAGAATGCGCGACAGTGGTTGCCGGACTTTGATCGTATGTTGCTTTCGCAATGAGTGTACTAGCGATGAAGCGGACTGAGCCATTTGCATCTTGTTTTCCAGGTGCGTGTCAATTGCCTTTTCATCCGCCTGCGGAAAGTCAGTCAGGTGTACTGATTCTTTGCTCTGTTGTTGGCTTACCTGATTCAAGCTTCGGAACAGATGTTCGGAATAAAAGGGGGCAATTGGTGATGATAGCTGAGCTAATGTGACCAAACAAGTATATAGTGTTTGGTAAGCAGCCTGTTTATTTTCGTTGTACTCGCCCTGCCAAAATCGCTTACGATTGAGGCGAACGTACCAGTTACTTAGATCATCGATCGTAAAATCTTGAATGGCTCGGGCGGCTCGGGTTGGCTCGTAATCAGCGTAAGCTTGATCTACCTGCTTTACTAAGCTGTGCAGTTTAGAGATAATCCATCGGTCGCTTTCAGTTCGTTGCTCGAGAGGAATTTCTGCTTCAGCAAAAGTGAAGTTATCCAAGTTGGCGTAGAGTGCGAAGAAGGCGTAGGTGTTTTGCAGTGTTCCGAAGAAGCGACGTTGTACTTCTTTTACGCCTTCAATATCAAACTTTAAATTATCCCACGGATTAGCGTTGGAGATCATGTACCAGCGGGTGGCGTCCGGACCGTGTTCTGCCAGCGTAGAAAACGGATCAACCGCATTACCCAACCGCTTAGACATTTTGTTACCATTTTTGTCTAGCACCAGTCCGGTCGATACTACGTTTTTGAAAGCTACACTATCGTACAATAATCCGGCAATGGTATGTAAGGTAAAGAACCAGCCACGAGTTTGGTCAACCCCCTCGGAGATAAAATCAGCCGGGTAGCGCTGCTCAAATACTTCTTGATTTTCAAATGGATAATGCCACTGAGCGTAGGGCATCGCACCCGAATCGAACCAAACATCGATCAAATCCGCTTCGCGCATCATTTTTTGACCGCTATCACTGACCAGCGTAATCCAATCTACATAAGGTCGGTGCAAATCTTCCTTCGCTAAAGCATCATTATTTTTCTGAATCAGCTTGGTATCATCTGCAAAAGCTTTGTTCGCTTTCTCAATTTCTTCGGCAAGCTCAGCTACTGAGCCGATACACTTTTCTTCCTTACCATCTTCGGTGCGCCAGATGGGTAGCGGAGTGCCCCAGTAGCGGGAGCGGCTCAGATTCCAGTCGACCAGATTTTCCAGCCAGTTGCCAAAGCGTCCGGTTCCAGTAGATTCAGGCTTCCAGTGAATCGTTTTGTTCAGAGCTACCAGTTGGTCTTTCTTGGCGGTAGTGCGGATGAACCAAGATTCTAACGGATAATACAGAATAGGTTTATCAGTTCGCCAGCAGTGAGGATAGGAGTGCTCGTACTTCTCAACTTTAAACGCCTTATTTTCCTGCTTCAGCTTGATTGCAATCTTCACATCAGTCGACTGATAGCCAGCCGCATTCTCGTCTTCATCATCGTAGTTCTTCACGGGCATATCGGCAAAGTCGGTAATCTCAGCTACGAAACGACCCTTTTTGTTGACAATGGGTGCGTCATTACCGTTTTCATCCTTCACCATAATGCCCGGAATGCCGTGCTGCTCCAGCACCCGAAAGTCATCCGCCCCAAAGGTCTTCGCTAAGTGGACTAGTCCAGTACCATCTTCCGTTGTTACAAAATCTCCCGCCAAAACACTGAATGCGCCAGAATCTTCGGGCAGTGTAATGTAAGGCAATAATTGTTCGTATTTAGTGCCGACTAGCTCCTTTCCTTTCATCGTTTCAATAACTTGATAAGGAATGAGCTTATCGCCGGGAGAGTAATCTCCAATGGCTACATCTTTAGCCTTCTCACTGAAGTAAGCACTCATTCGGTCTTTTGCCAGTATCACGTTAATTGGCTCGTAGGTATACTGGTTAAAGGTTTTGATCTTTACGTAGTCAATATTTGCTCCTACGGCAATACCAGAGTTGGCGGGAAGCGTCCAGGGCGTAGTGGTCCAGGCAATCAGGTAGTCATTCTCCGTGCCCTTCACTTTAAACTGGGCCACCGCAGATGTATCCTTCACATCCTGATAAGTACCAGGCATATTCAGCTCATGAGAGCTTAGTCCGGTTCCGGCAGCGGGAGAGTAAGGCTGAATGGTGTAACCCTTGTAGATTAAATCCTTTTCGTACAATTGCTTGAGCAGGTGCCATAGCGTTTCCATGTACTCCCGCTCAAAGGTGATGTAAGGATTGTCTAGATCAACCCAGTACCCCATTTTCTGGGTCAAATCATCCCACTCGCTTTTGAACTTCATCACTGCCTCCCGGCACCGCTGATTGTATTCTTCAATAGAGATTTTTGTACCGATGTCTTCCTTCGTAATACCTAGCTCCTTCTCTACTTTTAGCTCTACCGGCAAACCGTGCGTATCCCAACCACCTTTACGTTCTACTCGCTTTCCTTTCAGGGTGTGGTAACGGCAAAAAATATCCTTAATACTCCTTGCCATCACATGGTGAATACCCGGCGTACCGTTCGCCGAAGGTGGCCCTTCGTAAAAGGTAAAGGACTGATCAGTCGGACGCTGCTCGATGGATTTTTCAAAAATATTCTGTTCCTGCCAGAACTTTAAAACCTCACCGGCAATGCTAGGATAGTGTACTTGCTTGTATTCCGGAAATTTTTCGGACTGAGCCATGCTGAACCTCACTGTTTAGATATGGAAAGGGCAAAGGTACAATCTGTCAGGGTTTTTGCCCAATCTGACTCTAGATAACGCGAATAGCGGGGAAAAGATTTGGAGGGATGAGGACAATTTTGCTGTTGATCTATTTACTTACAGAATCAGCTTTTTAAAGAGCTAAAGCGATATACGCGCTTTAGACATTCATTTGCGTGAACTATATTTGGTATGTAGTGAACATGACAAATAAACTCATCAGTACGTTTATTTGGTTGTTACCCTCAATTACTCTCATGAGAAAAGTTTTACTTCTAATTGCTATTGTTCTGGAAGGCTGCTCTCCACAACTATCACTCGAACAAGAAGTGATTAATGCTACATTCATGGAGATGGTCGGAACATACTACTACAATGAACCTCCCCCACCACCGCCGTACAAACCAACTCACCCTGATTCGCTTTACAACGAAATTGAGGGTGAAATCGAGTTCACAATAGAGTTGGATGGTGGACCTTACGAAGGTAAAGATAGTCTAACTAGAGCTAAAGAGTGGCAACTTGAACGAGATAGCCTGTTGAACGTTTTCAACAATTTCGATTGGGAGCAATACGAAGAAGATTCCATTAACTGGTATAAACTCCTTGATAATCCTAAAAAGGACAAACGGAACATTATCCTACTAATCTATGACTCTCTAACTGTTCCGAGATTAGATTTTCTTAACCTATCTCATAGGTTAACTGAAGAAGGGTTTAGAGAAAATATACGACTCGAGGATTCATGGCGGCTATTAATGATAAAACTTGTTGAGCCCGATTTTGAGAGTAAACACCTAGAATTCGAGGAACTTACGAATGTAGGAGATTACCAACTCCGTCCAGTGAACTTCGAGTCAACTGAACAAGACCGTGTAGTCGCAACCTTAGCATTTTCGAGGGTCGTCTTTAACGAAGGTCGAACTAAGGCTTGCTATTACTATAGAGAATACTGTGGACGTCTTTGCCGAACGAGCTGAGAAAATGTGGAAAATTAAGGCAAAACATCAACTCTGGATATCCTAAAACTGAAGGTGGCAGATGCTAAGCCCCATAAGCTGACAGGGCTATTTGCAAATGGCAATGCTAAAAATGGTTTATGGATATTTGAAAGGTTGAGCCTACAGAGCCTAGCTAGAGGCTAACGATAGTTGTCTATTCATCGAGACAAATAGTAACTCCTAAAAGCAGCTAATTCTTCCTTCTCTTGATCAACATATAGTGAGAATAGCTTCTCTCCAACCGTACTTCGCGTAGCTGAAATGCCTACGTCAATTAATCGAATACCTTGCTCGGTTAGGAAAATATTGTCGAAAACTTCGCCGGCTTCGCTGGAGGGGCGGCGTATATCGCGGTGTACGAATCCGCCTTCATGAAGCTGTTTTAGCTCCTCCTCGAAAACATCCATTTGTAATACTCTTGCCTCGTACTCGTAAGTACGAAAATCAAGTGGATAAAGCCGCTCCATCACTAGCATTTCCCATTTTTTAGCTTCATCCAGATCGAGACGCATAAACTTGACCACCAGTGTATTTATCTGATTGGCGTACTTCATCTTCTCGGCTTCTGAACCAATATCAGAACGAGTATCTTCGGTGAACAGCTTGGCTACCTCGGTAGACGATAGCGCAATTACCGTGTTGTTCGCTCCCTGGGAGAGGGTTTTGGGATAGCGTTTTTCCATTGTATCATCAGTCTTCAATCCACCCCTCTACTTCTTCCTTTGTAGGGTTCTTCACCTCTTTGAGCTTCATCTTCTTGCGCATTCCGCATACGTCGTTATGCAGCTTGTTGGGGGAGGCTTCCTGAAGCTGAGTAATCGTGACAATACCTAGCTTGTGCAGCACCGGAATTAGCTCCGGTTGTACTCCGCGATCAACAAATTCTTGGTCGGATGATTCTGCCTGCTTGGCTTCTGGCTTCATTTGGGGGAAGAAAAGTACTTCTTGAATCGACGGTTGATTAGTCATAATCATCGCCAGACGGTCAATGCCTACGCCGAGTCCGGCGGTAGGCGGCATTCCGTATTCCAGGGCACGGAGAAAATCTTCATCCAGTGTCATCGCTTCTTCGTCGCCCCGTTTACCTAGCGTGAGTTGCTCTTCGAAGCGTTCGCGCTGGTCGATAGGGTCGTTAAGTTCGGAGAAGGCGTTGCAAATTTCTTTTCCGTTGCAGATAGCTTCAAAGCGTTCTACCAAGCCGGGTTTGCTACGGTGCTTCTTCGCTAGGGGTGACATTTCTACCGGATAATCGGTAATGAAGGTGGGCTGGATTAGCTTAGGTTCACAGGTTTCCCCGAAGATTTCGTCAATCAGTTTTCCTTTGCCCATCGTATCATCAATCGGCACGTTTAGCTGGTGGGCGGTTTCTCGCAATTGAGTTTCGTCCATTTCGCTGATGTCAATGTCAGTATAGTGCTGAATGGCCTCAAACATGGTGAATCGTTTCCACGGACGTTGGAAATTGATGGTATTCTCTCCAACTTGCACTTCAGTGGTTCCATGCAAGTCTAGAGCGGCCCGCTCAATCATTTCTTCTACCAAATCCATCATCCACTCGTAGTCTTTGTAGGCTACGTAGAGTTCAACTTGGGTAAATTCGGGATTATGGAAGCGGGACATACCTTCGTTCCGAAAGTCTTTGGCAAACTCATATACCCCATCAAATCCACCTACAATCAGTCGCTTTAAATACAGTTCATTGGCAATCCGCAGATAAAGCGTCATGTCCAGCGTATTGTGGTGAGTCTTGAACGGGCGGGCGGCTGCGCCACCGTACAACGGTTGCAAAATGGGAGTTTCTACCTCCAGGTAACCCTGACCATCCAGAAAGTTGCGGATAGAGCTAACTAGTTTGGTACGTTGGCGGAAGGTTTCTCGTACCTTCGGATTTACAATTAGGTCAACGTAACGCTGGCGGTACCGCTGCTCGGGGTCAGTAAAGGCATCGTAGGTTTTGGTATTACCTTCCTCGTCTTGCACTTCCTTCGGTAGCGGTAATGGTCGAAGTGATTTAGTCAATACGGTCAGCTCTTTCACATGTACCGTAGTTTCTCCGGTTTTAGTGGTAAAGATAAAGCCGTTCACGCCGACAATATCGCCCAAATCGAGCAGTTGCTTAAAAACTGTATTGTACAGCGACTTATCCTCGCCCGGACAAATCTCATCGCGGGCTACGTAAATCTGAATTCGTCCGGCAGCATCCTGAATCTCGGCAAAAGACGCCTTGCCCATAATGCGGCGGCGCATCAGCCGTCCGGCTAGACTTACTTGCTCAAACCGCTCGGGTTCTTTCTCAAAATTCTGGTGAATATCTTCAGTAGTGGTAGTAATTTCAAAGGTTTCGGAAGGGTACGGATTGATTCCGGCCTCCATCAGTTTTTGCCGTTCTTCGCGGCGGTGTAGTTCTTGTTCGCTCAGTGCCATTGCTTTTCTAATTTTAAGGCGACAAAGTTAGAAATAATAGCCGGAAAAGGGAGGAGGGAGAATGGAAAACGACCAACCTCTTAGAGGTATACACGTTTCCATTCGCCGTTTTCCGTATTCCCTTCTCCCCCTTCAAAACTGAATTTTATCCTTTTTTCTGACGTTCATATTAGGGAAATCAGAAGTCCGATGATTCGAGGGCGAAACCTACGCGGAAAATTCGTAACATTGCAGTCTGAAAATAAATATGTTAATGACAGTGAACCGGATACTCCCTGGAACTACGTGGATAGCCAGTTGGGCGCTTTTGATGGTATTAGGGGGGTGTGCTATCACCAAAAAGTCAGCTAGTAACAAAGATGCTGACTACTCACTTAGTGAGGCAGTGCTATTTACATCATCAACAGATACTGTATTTGCTGATGAGTTTTTGTACGTGTATCAGAAAAACCAGATAAAAGATACAGCTGCTGAGCGAACGTTGGAGAGTAAGAGGGAAGCTATGCAGGAGTATCTGGACTTATATATCAATTTCCGGTTGAAGGTGCAGGCAGCGGAGGAGGCAGGCTTGCACCGACGGGAGAGCTTTAAGCAAGAATTAGCTCAGTATCAGGAAGAGTTAGCAAAACCCTACCTGATTGAAAATCGAGTGACTGAGCAGCTGATTGAAGAAACGTACGAACGAATGAAGCAGGAAGTGCGGGCAGCGCACATTCTGATTGAGGTCCCTGAAAATGCTTCAGCTCAGGACACTTTGCAGGCTTACCAACTGGCTGATAGCTTGCGAGGACTAGCCCAAGATGGGGCTTCTTTTTCTATGCTGGCTGAGCAATACTCGGCTGATCCTTCGGCGGCAGCTAATGGTGGTGATTTGGGGTATTTTTCGGCACTGCAGATGGTATACCCATTTGAGAAAGCTGCTTATCGTACGCCTGTCGGAGATATTTCTGACCCGGTTCGAACCCGCTTTGGCTACCACATTATTAAAGTAAAAGATAAGCGTTCGTCGCAAGGCAAAGTGAAGGTAGCCCACATTATGATTCGTCCGAGTGAAGAAAGTGACTCGGTGGCTTATCAAAAAGCCAGGCAGGTACACCAGCAGTTATTAACCGGTGCTGACTGGAATGAGATGGTAGAGCGGTTCTCTGAAGACGTATCTACTAAATCGCGAGGGGGTGAGCTACCGTATTTTGGCACGGGTAATATGATTGAAAGTTTTGAGAACGCCGCCTTTGCGCTCAAAAATTCTGGTGATATTTCTACTCCGGTTAAGACCCGTTTTGGCTGGCACATCATTAAGTTAATTGATCGCCAGGGACTGGACTCTTTAGAAAAAATGCGCCCCTCGCTGGAGCAGCAGGTAGAGCGGAACATTCAGGCTGAGGTGCGTCAGGAAGAAATGCTATCCACTCTCAAGCAGGAGAATGACTATCAGGTAAATCAGGCCAATATAAATGAGGCAATATATTATCTGTATACCGGAGCCACTGCGGAAAGTGCCGAACCTGATCGAGGAGCTATACTATTTTCAGTAGCTGACACTACCCTGGAGATTGGTAATTTTTACGATTTTGTGCAGGAGAAACAGAATGCGCTCACTGCCGATAGTGCATTGGCTTACCAGTTGTACCAAGACTTTGAGACGAGTACTCTACTAGTCTACGAGAAAGGGCATTTGGCTGAAAATAGCCAAGAGTACCGCCGTATAATTCAGGAGTATCGAGATGGGATATTGCTGTTTGATATTATGGAGCAAAAAGTGTGGTCAAAAGCCGTAGAGGATAGTGTCGGGTTGAAGCAATATTTTGAGGATCATCGTGAGGCATATCGTTGGAAAGAACGAGTAGAAGCCACTATTCTGGATGCTCAAAATCAAACTATATTGGAAGATGCTTTACAAAAGCTAGGAGAAATAAATGAACCATTGAGCGATGAGGCTATTTCTGAAGTAGAAAGTTTATTCAATGGAGATAGTCCCTTGGCGTTTCAAATTCATCAAGGAAAATATGAACGGGGCGAAGAGCGTACTTCGGTAGAAGCTGTAATAGATCAAGTGAGCTGGGAGAAAGGAAGCTATTCGCAGGAAGAAAACAGCAGATTTTACTATATTCTTGTCCATGACGTATTACCGCCCAAATTGAAGGAATTAAATGAGATAAGAGGCATTGTAATTGCGGACTACCAAAACGAGTTAGACCAGCAGTGGATTACCACGCTGCGTGAGAAGTATCCGGTAGAAATTAACAAAGATGTGCTACAATACTTGGTTCAAGAGACTGAACTTTAGCTTTTTCCTGGTAGTATTTACCACTATCATTTTGGTGTCAGGGTGCGATCAGCCCGGTTTGCCCGATTTTTTACGGTTTAAGAATCAAGACACTGACGAAGGAGTCGTTCTTCAGCCTGTTGCCCGAGTGTACGATAATTATCTGTATCTGCAAGATTTAGAAGGTATTGTTGATGAAAACACCTCGCCTTCCGATAGTGCCGATATCATGAACCGCTACATCGACAGTTGGATTAAGAAGCAATTACTCATCGCTGAAGCTGCGTCTCAAATGGAGATTGACGAAGCTGAGCTAGAGCGAAAAGTACTAGATTATCGTTATGCTCTGATTGTGTATGAGTTTGAAAAAAACTATGTAAATCAACGGGTAACGGACAAAGTATCAGAAGACGCCATTGAAGAGTATTATCAGGCTAATAAACAGAACTTCGAGCTAAAGAATAACATTATCAAGGGGATTTTCGCCAAGGTACCCCAGGAAGCCCCTCGAACCGGTCGCCTACGAGCCCTGTTTCAGGGTGAACTGACTGAAGGAGTTCGAGAAGAAATAAAGTCGTACTGCTTGAGTTTTGCCACCTCTTACTCACTTGACGATTCTACTTGGTATAATTTTGAGGATGTAATTTCTAATACCCCGCTAGTAAGCATCCCTAACAAGGTGCAATTTTTGCAGAAAAACGAGTTTATTGAAACCTCTGATGACTTATACGTGTACTTTGTAAAGGTTGTGGACTACAAAATAACCGATCAAATTTCACCGTTAGAGTTTGTGCGGGACGATATTACCAAAATTATTACCAACCAGCGTAAAGTTTCCCTAACTCAGGAACTTGAGGAAGAAATCTACCAAGATGCAAAAGATAATAAACACTTCGAATTATTTCAGTCAGCTACTAACCCTACTTCAACTCAGCCACCGCCTACTGCCCAAGCAGGTACTCCTCAGTAAATGGCTATTTATCGGCCTGGGACTAACACTGCTCCCACTTTTCAGCATAGCTCAGTACAGTGGCGAAACGATGATTGACAAAATCGTAGCCAAAGTAGATAACTACATCGTTCTACAATCTGACTTGGAAGCTGCTTACCGTGAGGCACAGGCAAACCCTAATTTCGGAGATATTACCAAATGTCAGGTATTACAACAGTTGGTAGTAGAAAAACTAATGTTAGCTAAGGCCGAAATAGACTCAGTGGTAGTAGAGGATGCTCGCGTTGATCTTGACCTTGACCGCAGAATGCAATATATGATTGGTAACTACGGTGAGGAAACTATTGAGCAGCAGTTTGGCAAATCGGTTGAGGAGCTAAAAGAAGAAATGCGGGATGACATTCGCGAGCAGCTGGTGGTGCAGGAGATGCAAGGTACAATTTCTCAAGGTATTGAAGTGACTCCCGCTGAGGTTCGTAAGTTCTTTAATGCTATACCCAAAGATAGCTTGCCCTTTTACTCTTCCGAAGTGGCAGTAGCTCAGATCGTGAAACTGCCCACCGTAAGTAAAGATCAAAAAGATATTGCTCGTAAACAACTACAGGATATCCGAGAGCGTATTCTGAATGGTGAAGATTTTGGTAAACTAGCCCGGGAGTTTTCCGATGATCCTGGTTCAGCTCAGTACGGTGGAGAATTAGGCTTTGTGGAGCGTGGTCAGTTTGTGCCTGAGTTTGAAGCAGCCGCCCTTAAAATGGAACCCGGTGAGATGTCCCAGCCTATTGAATCTGATTTCGGGTTTCACCTGATTGAGCTGATAGAGCGACGGGGTAATCGTTATAGTAGCCGCCATATTCTCATTAAGCCCAATTCATCAGAACTGGATGTGAAGGCCGCTGAGGAATTTCTGGACAGCCTCCGCACGCAGATCATGACTGATACTATCACCTTCGAGAAAGCAGCTAAAGAGTACTCTGATGAGAAAGCGGAATCAGGTGGGGCAGGTAATGGGGGATTTTTCCTCGGAGCGGATGGCTCTAACCGGGTCTCTACTGAGAATCTGGATCCAGTTATTTTCTTTACCGCTGATACTATGAGTATTGGAGACATTACCAAACCTTTGGTTTACCGAATGGCATCGGGTGAACCAGCTGTTCGCATACTTTATCTCAAATCCAAGTCTAAGCCCCACGTAGCTAATCTTAAAGACGACTACCAGAAGATCTACAATGCTGCCCTACAGGAGAAGCGAGGCCGGATGATGCAAGAATGGTTTGGTGATGCCAAAAAGCAGGTGTATATTGAAATTGATCCAGAATACACCCACTGCGATGTGAGTAATAGTATCTAAACTGGCGATTACTGCGGCGGGATGTTCGTGTCCCGAGTATTCCGGATACCAACTATAAACCCTTAAACTCTACATTCTTTTATGGATTCCACCCAATCGGAAGTGGCTCTCGCCGACCGTTTAAATGAGGATTATCATCGTTTATCAGCAGAAATTGGAAAAGTAGTAATCGGGCAAGACGAAGTGGTAAAGCTACTGATTACTTCTCTCTTTTGTCGAGGCCACAGTCTACTGATTGGAGTGCCCGGGCTAGCCAAAACCCTGTTAATTCATACCATTGCCTCAGCGGTAAATCTAGAATTTAGTCGTATCCAGTTCACCCCTGACTTGATGCCTTCAGACATTCTGGGAGCCGAAACCATCGACAAAGACCAGAACTTCAAATTCATCAAGGGGCCAATCTTTGCTAACATGATTCTGGCAGATGAGATTAACCGTACCCCGCCCAAAACGCAGGCTGCGTTGCTGGAGGCGATGCAGGAGTATAAAGTAACTGTAGCCGGAGAGGATTATCTGCTAGATAAGCCATTCTTTGTACTGGCTACTCAAAATCCCATTGAGCAAGAAGGTACCTATCCCCTACCTGAAGCTCAGCTTGACCGTTTTATGTTTGATATTCAACTCACGTATCCTAGTTATGAGTCGGAAGTAGATATTGTAAAAGCGACGACTACGGACGTGGACTACGAAGTGCAAGAAGTGATTACGGGCGAGCAAATTGTGGAGTACCAACACCTAGTTCGTCGGGTTCCAATTGCTGATAATGTAGTAGAATACGCCGTAGGCCTGGTGAATAAAACCCGTCCGTATTCAGCTAAAGCTAGCGAAGTTGCTAATAACTTTCTGGAGTGGGGAGCTGGCCCCAGGGCTTCTCAGTACTTAGTACTGGCTGCAAAATGCAATTCCTTACTGAGCGGTAAATATTCCCCGGATATTGAAGACGTGCAAGCTGTGGCTAAACCTATTCTACGCCACCGTATTGTCCGCAACTTCAAGGCCGAAGCCGAAGGCATGACAGTGGATAAAATTGTAGAACAGTTGCTTTAGTAGCGAAAAACTCTGCTACGCGTTTGAAACGCACAGCAGAACCGCTAATTTAGGCTTCTTCAACTAACGAAAAAGCGAAAATCCTTTGGCCGAAAAGCAACAAGCATCCTTAGTTAACGCAAAGTTTATTGGGTTGCTGTTTGGCCCTATTCTCTTTCTACTCATCTACTTTTTGGTTTCTATCAATGGGCTGGATGCTAGTGCCACTAAAGTACTAGCCGTTGCCGGATGGATGGTACTATGGTGGGTGACTGAAGCAGTTCCCTTGCCGGTTACCGCTTTGTTACCCTTAATTCTATTTCCAGTGTTAGGTATTCTGCCTACGGCTGAGGCCGCCGCTCCCTACGCTAGTCCCATTGTATTTCTATTTATGGGGGGCTTTATTATTGCTTTGGCGATGGAAAAGCGTAACCTGCACCGTCGCATTGCTCTCAATCTAATTCGCCTGACGGGAACTCACGCCAACGGGATTATTCTCGGGTTTATGCTAGCGACGGCTTTCCTGAGTATGTGGATTTCTAATACGGCTACTACTGTGATGATGCTTCCCATTGCCGTATCAGTGATTGATTTACTGAAAGACCAGCAGACCGAAAATGCTCAGGCTGGCTACCGTAAATTTGCTTTAGGGTTGATGCTCTGTATTGCATATTCGGCAAATATCGGCGGAACTACCACCATTATTGGTACACCGCCTAACGTGGTGATGGTGGGTTATATGCAAGAATTCTACGATCGGGAAATCGCTTTCGGGCGGTGGCTGATGGTAGGCATCCCGGTTTGCGTGACTTTGCTCGCCTGCACCTACTTTATGATCACGCGGGTACTATTCCGTCATCGGCTGAAAGGCTTGGCTGGCTCAGGAAATATTATTGCCGAAAAACTAAGGGAGTTAGGCACAATGTCCAAGGCTGAAAAATCAGTAGCCGTTATTTTTACGCTTACGGCCTTTTGCTGGATTTTTCAAACTACAATTAATGGTTGGTTGGGTGACAAGTACTTCAATAACACCATTATTGCAATGGGGGGAGGTGTTCTAATGTTCGTCACCCCAATTAGTCTGAAAAGACAAGAATATGTGCTAGACTGGAAAAGTACGGAACGTTTGCCATGGGGTATTCTGCTACTGTTCGGTGGAGGGCTTTGCTTGGCAAAAGGCATGGAAATGACCGGAATTGTGCAGTTGGTAGGCGAACGTTTGGCTGGAGAAGGTACACTAGCGTTACCTATACTCATCTTAGCCCTTACCGCATTCTCATTATTTATTACCGAGATTATGAGTAACGTAGCCCTGATTGTGATTTTTGCTCCAGTGGTGCTGGGTATTGCGGACACACTAGGAATAGAGCCGATGCTACTGGTAGCTCCAGTCACTATCGCCTCTAGTTGCGCCTTTATGATGCCCGTTTCTACCCCTCCTAATGCTATCGTGTTTTCCAGTGGTCATATCCGCATTGCCGATATGGTGAAAGCCGGATTTTTCCTGAACATTCTCTCCATTATGGTACTACTTTTGATTACTCTAGGTGTTATACAGTGGGTGTATTGATAGATACGAAATGTGAGCCGGGTCGCCGGGCGATATGAAATATAAGGTATGAGTAAAGTTTACTGGCTACTTCTTAGTTTACTCGGATTAGTTTTTACGGCAAACGCCCAAACAACTGATACGCTCGGTAATGCCAAGATCGCGATTGGAGTCAGTACCAACGCCTACCGGGGTGATCTAGGGCAACCGTATGATAAATGGACGCTGGCTTTTCAGGGAAGCTTACTATTCAATCACCAGCGGCGATTGCATGGAGGAGTACATCTTGCCTACGGAACTCTTAACGGGCAAGCGCAGGGCGAGCGGGTTTTTGACCCGGAAGTCAATACGGCGAATCGCTTCTTCAAAACCAATTTTTTGTCTGTCCACTATGGATTAGAGTACGATATTATACGACATAAAAACTTAGTGGTTTATCTAAGCCAAGGATTAGGCTTTGTCCGCTTTTCGCCCAAAGACCAGTTTGACCAGAACTTGCAAGATGACCTGAGTACCCGCGCGCCCAACGAAACCTACGGTAACATAGCAGTGATGCTACCTACCCAACTTGGGATTAATTATTTCTTCCCCAACCGATTTGGGGTCGGCAGCAAGGTTGGCTTCTCTAACTTTCTAACTGATTATATCGATAACATATCTCAACTCAGCAGCGATAGCGGGAATGATAACGTCCTGCACGTGCAGTTTCTCTTTTTCGTGCCTGTCGCTTTTTAAGCCTAATTTGCCGAATCTATCTTAGATGTAGAATTTGCATCCACCTGCCGAAATGCGTAAACTGCACATTCCCTACTTTTTATAATTATGCAACAACTAACTACGCTAGCCAAGCTATATCTAGCTTCATTCAGCTTTTTGCTAATATTCATTTTATCTAGTTCTCAGGCAACGGGTCAATCATCCACTCGCTTGATTTTGGACGCTGATACCGGAAATGAAGTAGACGATTTGTACGCCATTGCCCGGGCACTGGTGGAACCTTCTTGGAACATCGTTGCGCTTACCGCAGCTCACTGGCAAACCAGCCACTGGGCCGAAGAAAATACGATGGAAAATAGCCACCGACTCAATCAGCTACTGGTAGGGGAATTAGGGCTTTCCGTACCTACATTGCGAGGCGGAGCCGCCCGAATGTACGACTGGGGTGATCAAGCCCGACATTCAGCCGCAGCGTACGAAATTATTAAACAGGCGAAAGCCACTCTTGCTGGAGAAAAGTTGGTAGTTGTAGCGCTAGGAGCACTTACCAACGTTGCTTCCGCTATCTATATTGATCCTTCTATAGAATCGCGTATCGAACTCTACTGGCTAGGCAGCAGCTACGATTTTAATCAGAACGTTCTAAAGCGAGTAGATTTTAACGCCATGATGGATGCCCAAGCATTAGAGGTCCTACTGGCCTCAGAAGTAGAAATGAACGTTATTCCAGTAAATGTAGCTTCAGCGATGAAGTTTACCTTTGCTGAGGTAGAAGAAAAGTTGCTCAATGCCCACCCGATGGGTAAAATTCTGGTAGACCGCTGGTACCAGCATCTGGACGGTAGCCGAAAAGAACGAACCATCTGGGACTTAGCCCTGATTGAAGCCATCATTCATCCTGAGTGGGCGGAAATGGTAGAAGTCACTACTTCTCGTGACAGCGGCAACCGTAAGATTAATTACTATCGCTCTATTGATGCTGAACAAATGAAAGAAGATTTTTACGCTACGCTGCTTAACTATTTTGAGAACCAATAATATCACTTATACTCAACGAACTCCTCTTGTTTTATCCAAATAGTGATCTGCAATGAGAAAATTATTCGCGCTTCTCTCATTTTTGGTGTCAATTTCTTCAACGGTATACAGCCAAGGCGATAGCAGCCCAATTTCTGATTCTCAGTATTTCCGACTGGAAGAAGGCTCGAAGGGTTCTGGGGCGTTCCGAACTGTATTATCATCCGATATCGATACTACCTGGACAAAGTGGGATTTACGGGGATACAATTTTGGCTTCGACCGACAACAAACTCCGATGTACACGACAGTTGATGGTATCTTAAGCACTCCCTATATGATTCAAGTACGGGGTAATCAAGACGAAAAAAACAGAAAACGCTGGGGCTACCATGTGTTTGAAGGGTACGCCCGAGATGATAAATCCCGAATAACTATGCTGGTGAATAAGCATGAAGAAGAAGGCAAACCGGTGGCGGAGATGTATTACTACGGCACTGTGTATAATCACTCGGCTCTGGCCTACAACTGGTTTCGTATAGGATCAGATGTAAGGCAGCACTCGTATCTGTTCAGCCGGGACAAGGCTATTTTCTATGGTTCGCTCAAGATGACTAATGCGTTTACGCTGGGAAGTGTTGGTCGAGAAGATCTACAAAAGGATCCGCCGCAAGGCGACGATGAAAAATTCTTCAGCGAAAGTGCTAAACATGTCAACTACCAAGAACTGAAAGCGAGCGAAGATGGCACAATGTTTTACGACAAAGACCACAATATTGTAGTGGTCAAGGTTAACGGTCAGTGGATGAAACTTGCGGTAGAACCATTGCCTGATAGTATTCAGTACGAATTTGACAACTAGTAAAGTGAGAGAGACTACTGTTAGCGGTTAGTTGTTCTTACAAAATAACTTTAGAGCAAAAAATCAGAATGTCTCTTGCTGGATTTATTCCGATAGCCAGCATTGCGCCATGATGTCCCGGCATCTTAGACGAGAGATTCCGCCCCACATTGGGCGTGTGCGTTCGCTTTGGCGATCCAATCCCCGCTGGGACGTTCACCGTAATACGCGTTTGTTTATCTGGGAAAACGTCTTGAAGATAATATGTTGTTTCAGCTAGACACTTGCCATCTTTTCCTTAGTTCCCACTTCCATAGCCCGAATATGATCGGTAAGGGTTTTATCAATAGGAATGTAGTTGATTCCTAGTTTCTCAATACTCTTAGAATTATTGAAGGCAATAGGACAACCAACATTTTGCTTAACATACTTTCGGGTAAGCCCTACGGTGGGAGCCACGAGCCATATTAGAAACTTAGGTAACTCTCGCTTGGGTAAAGCATATTTAGAGCCGAACTCTTGGCGTAATATCTCACTCATCTCTAGTAGTGTCAAGACTTTGTTCACCAAAATATGTCGCCCTTCGGCATGGTCTTTTTGGGCAGCGGCAATATGAGCTTCGGCTACATTACGAACGTCTACCACTCCGTTATGTAATTCCGGTACTCCCATTTTTAAAGTTCCATCGGTCATCTGCTGCATAGTTTTAATACTCTCGGAGCCGGACTGTTCCGATAAAGGTGGTCCCATAACAAACCCCGGATTAATTACTACCAAATCCCAACGATCTTGAACTTCGACCATTTGCCAGGCTCGACGTTCGGCCAGAGTTTTAGAGTACGGGTAGGGTTGATGATCAGCATTACTAGTAGTATTCCAGTCAGCTTCCGTAAAGCGATCGTGACCTACTTTATTAATATCCTGATTGTCGCCAAAAATAGCTACCACACTGGAGGTAAGTACCACTCTCCGTACCGAAGAAATTTTGTTCACCGTTTCTAACACGTTTTCCGTACCCTGCAATGCCGGATTAATCAGGCCCTCGTAAGGATCATCTACTTGCAAAATGAAAGGCGAAGCGGTGTGCATTACCACATCGCAGCCGATCATCGCTTCCTCGAAAGAACCTGATTCTAATAAATCCGCCTCAAATACATGCAGTGAGCCAGGAGTCTGCTCATTAATATCCAGTAAATGCTGGTATTTGGATGTATTAGATTTGTTGCGAACCGTAGCGTGTACAGTTACGCCCTGTTCTAGCAATTGCTTTACAATCCAGGAAGCTACGTAACCGTTAGCCCCGGTAATCAGCACTCGATGAAGGTCAGTCATGGCATGGTTGGAATTTTGGTTTGAAAAAACAACCACCTACGTAAAAAGTTGTTCGTCTGGTTGGATAGACTATATTGCAACCAGCTTTTTCAACTTACCAAAATACTTATGGATCAAGCCATTGCCGAACTTTTTGAATTAGCTTTTGATGATGAAGACATTGTTGTAGAACTGGCTAGTGAAGAACTGCTGTTTACCAATCAGCCCGTAGGTTATATCCGAATTAGCTCGGGTCAGATACTAGCAGGTGATCCCGCTCGGGCTTCGGATGCACTGCAGCTTATGGCGACTTTTCCCAAAGGGGAATTTCTAGCTGAAGTAGCTATCGCTGAATTTGAGGATGGCGAGGAAGTAATTGGTTACTTCCGCATCAAGTTTAGTGAGGATACACCTCAGCACTGGGAATCGGCGACTTATTCAGGTGAGAATGCTAGCGAAAGCACGCTGGTAGAATCCGGTATTTTTGTGTTAGCTGATGCTAACTTACTTTCTGACCTACCGGCCATTGACGGTGAAGAACGTGAGGCCGTGATGAATAAACTGAACGACGCACTAGATGAAACCTACGAAGATGACCGGGCTTGGGCTGAGTTAGATTTAGAGAGTGGCAATCTGGTAGCCTGTTCATCAGGTGACAGTGCCGGAACGTATTCAACCTATATCGGTCGCGATGCTTCGGGGAATGTCTGCCGACTATTGGTAGATTTTGCCCTGTTTGAGGAAGATGAAGAATAACCATGGCTAACGGGTTGCCTAATTACGAACTTCAGCAAGGCGATCAAGCCGTTCCCTTCTCGCTGCGTACCATGGAAGCCATTGATCAAGCCAATCGGGGAAAACCCGATCAGCCGCATCGGCACTTCTACTACACCATTCTTTGGTCGTTTACCGCTACGGGGAGCCATATGATTGATTTCGTCGATTACGAAATTAAACCCGACCACCTTTTTTTTGTGAGCCCAGGGCAGGTTCATCAGGTACGTACCAATCCTGACTCCACTGGGATTGTACTATTGTTTACATCCGAGTTCTTACAGATGAACGGGATTCGGGAAGAGTTTATCGAGCAACTTAAGATTTTTCGCACCTGTGAAGAGAATCCACCGTTGGTCGTTTCCGAACCGCAGCAAACTACTTTGCGCCTCTACGTAGAGCAGATGCAGCAAGCCGAACAGTTGACCGATTATCGCTACGAAGCTCTAGGTGCTTGGCTTAAGCTATTTCTGATTGCCTGTAATAACATTTGTGATTTAGACCCAGTAAACCCGCAACAACTGCAAGCCGGACAGACCATTCTTCGTGAATTCAAGCAGTTAGTAGAATCTCACGTAACTCAGTGGCACAAAGTAGGCGACTACGCCGAACAGCTATTCATCACACCCAACCACCTGAACGATGTAGTACGCTCACTGCTCGGACAAACTGCCAAAGAATACATCCAGCGGCGACTCACGCTAGAAGCTAAACGTCGCGCTGCATTTGAAACCATTACTACTAAAGAGCTTGCCCATAACCTCGGCTTCCGCGACCCATCTCACTTCACCAAATTCTTCCGTGCCCAAACGGGACAATCTATCTCAGAGTTTAAAGCAAATCAATCGTTGGGCAAGTGGTGAAGGGTATATGGTAGAAGGTACAGAGTGTGAAAAAGCTCTTTACCTTCTACCCCCCTCATTCCCCGATTTCTACCATCTTTTCCCCGATTTTGTCGTGATCAAGCTCGCATTTACTGCGTTAGTATGAGTAGTTGAAAACAGTAAACCAGACAGAATCATGAAAACAATATTGCATAAAGCCGAAACTCGCGGACACGCCAACCATGGTTGGTTAGATAGTCATCATACCTTTAGTTTTGCTCGTTACCATAATCCCGAGCGAGTACACTTTGGGGTACTGCGGGTACTGAACGATGACGTGGTACAGGGCGGCATGGGCTTCGGTACGCACCCGCACGATAATATGGAGATTATTTCTATTCCACTGGAAGGAGCCTTGGAGCACAAAGACAGTATGGGTAGCAAAGCTGTAATCCGCCAGAATGATGTACAGATTATGAGTGCTGGTACCGGAGTTTCTCACTCGGAGTACAATCATGATAAAGAGAATCCAGTGAACTTTCTCCAGATTTGGGTATTCCCTAAGGAGAAAAATATTGAGCCTCGCTATGATCAGATTACTTTTAAGCCAGAAGATCGGGTGAACCGCTGGCAGCGAGTAGTTTCGCCTACTGAAGAGGGCGCGGTTTGGATTAATCAAGACGCTTACTTCTCATTAGGCAATTTGACCAAAGGCACTACCTTGGACTACGAAGTAGCTCAATTCGGTAATGGAGTGTATGTATTCGTACTGAAAGGCGATGTGACCGTAGGCGATCAATCTCTGCACCAACGCGATGGCTTGGGAGTTTGGAATACTGATAAAATCACTTTCCAAGCTGACAGCGATGCGGAAGTGCTGCTAATGGACATTCCGATGTCGGTTAACTAACTTGTAGCCTGTGAAAAATTACTAAAGCGTGTTTTTAAACACGCTTTAGTAATTTAAATTCTATGTCCGATAACCAACCTTAGAATATTACCTTCCTATGAAAGGGCTGATCGTGTATATACTTTATTCCTTACTCGCTTTACTTAGCAGTAATAGTATAGCAAGTATATACTCAAACTCATCGGCTCAGGTTATGTCTACTTTCTACGCCTCGCCCGATGGTCGTGGTACAGCCTGTACATCCGATAACCCTTGCTCTCTGGAAGGGGTTCGTAATAAAGTCAGGAAAGTAAACAGTGATATGACGGGCGATATTATTGTTAAGTTAAATTCAGGCACCTACCCAAGAATTTCAGCATTCGTATTAGACACCCGTGATTCGGGCAGCAACGGGTTTTACGTTATTTACGAGGCTGCCGACACTAGCCATCCCCCGATTCTGAGTGGAGCAAGAGAGTTAACAGGGTGGACATTACACAATGAGGCTAACAACATCTATAAAACCAATGTGGGGACAGCGCGGTTTCGCCAACTTTATGTCAACGGTACCTTAGCTATCAGAAGCCGAACCCCTAACATTAGTGAAAATACGTACTACGGCCCTTATTATCAGGGAAGCTTTCGCCTGGATTCTACTCAGCGGGTGGTGCAAGTTCCAAGTGCTCAAGTAGATGATTGGGAAAGGTTAGATGAAGTAGAATTGGTCATGATGCCTCATTGGTATCATCTACGATTACGAATTGATTCATTAGTTGAAAATGATACCGTAGCGTTAGTAGTGCCAAAGAAGCCAGAAAGAAATCGTGCCTTCAACAAAAAGGAAAGTTTCTACAACGGAGGTAGTAAAACTTTTTATTACTTCGAAAATGCCTATGAATTTCTGGATAGTGAGGGAGAATGGTATCTAAATACAGATAGCAAGACGGTATACTATAAGCCTCGGGCCAATGAAGATATAGCAACAGCCAAGATTGTAGTGTCGGGCAGCACCGAAACTTTATTACGTATTTCGGGCAAAGCATACGCTCCAGTTCACCATATTAAAATACGAAATATCCAGTTTGAGTATACCACCTGGATGCAGCCCAGTATTACAGGCATGGCAATGACTCAAGGTAATCAGATTCTGAACCGACTCCGGAGCACTGAAGGCAATGTGGTACCACCACCAGCATTGAGAATACAAAACGCTGAAAATATACAAATTGAACGTAATGTATTTAGCAAGCTAGGTGGGGTTGGGATTGAGTTTTATCCGGGTACTAAAAATTGTGAAGTAGTTGGCAATGTGCTGTACGATATTTCCAGTAATGGTATTGTTCTGGACATAACCTCAGATCTTTCTACTCCTCGGTCAAAGCGACTCAGCAACGTGCTGGTTGCCAACAATTATATAACCCGAGTAGGGCGGCAGTATAGTAACGGACAAGGTATCCTTGCCGGGTTTGTAAAAAATGTCATCATTGAGCATAATGAAATTGCTGATCTCAGTTACACTGGGATTCAAATTGGTCAGCAGTCGGGCGGTAACCAACACGTTAGAATGGGCAACAATTTGATACGTTACAATAATATACATCATGTTGCTCAACTGCACGATGATGGGGCTGGGATTTATACACTAGCTCAACAACCCGGTACCCGAATTTACGAGAACTGGGTGCATCATATTGTAAAAGGCCCTTGGGCCGGCAGTTATTCATTTGCTGCAATCTACCAAGATAATCATAGTGAAAATATAACCGTAGAAAGAAATGTGCTGACCAATAATACTCGCAACATTTACGAACAAACGAGAATAGGAGCTAAAAACAATATATACTCAAATAATGATAGCGAAGACCAAGCGATTGTGGATAAAGCGGGTTTACAGCCTGCCTACGCTGATATTAAAGCCTGGGTTCCGGTAAAATAGGGGTATGCAAAAGTTGAAATTGCGCAAACTTAGCGACTAAGTGATACATGGCACGATGAATGCCTAAAGATTAAAAAAAGCTATTAACGGGCGCTTGAAATATGCTTTGGTTTTGCTTTACAACGATTCTTCCTCCAGGACTTCCTTGTAAGTAAAAAATTCATCAGAAGGCCTGCGATAAACGCCAGAGAGAGAGGTTATAAATACTTTATCATCAAATTCACTAACCGAGGTGATCATTTTCCCGTCCAATCCATCGTTGTCGAGTTCTTTAAAATTGAATGATGTTTCGGTAGTAGATACTTCCCATAGCTGAGCGTAGCGATAGCCAATTATTTTACCGTCAATCTTAGCAAAATTCACACTGGCTATTAACCAAGGGGTCTCGCCTCCTTTAATCCAGGTTAGGCCATTATCTGACGAGGAAAAGATATTGTTTGCTCCAAACCCGATCAACCTTCCCGAGTCCTCAAAGATTTTATACAGTCTTTCGTCTAATACGGTAACCATCCGACCATCACCGTCAATACGGTAGACTTTTGTATCGGTAGTAACGAAAAAGTTGGAACCTATACTTTCAAGTGCAATTGTGGAATTTTGAAACTGATCATCAATGGAGAGAAGCTGAATGCCCACCGTATCTAACTTATGATAAAACGATGTATTAGTAGAATCGTATTTAATGTTAATCAAGGCTAGTTTTGGACCACCACTAATATACGGTCCATCAGGGGACCAATTTTTGTAAGGTACTAATACTTGGCTCTGGTCGTTAATTACGATCTTTTCACCACCGCTGAAATGGCTACTTTCGAAGATACCAAAATTCTCATCTAATGTTTTCATATTGAAGGATACTGATGCACTCTGACTTGTAGGATCGCGGTTAGGAATAAAGGCAAGAAACCCGTTGGATACAGCAGAAACAAAGAAGTCAGCACAGATGGGTAGTTTTTCATCAGTAGACTGGGTATACCAATGAGGAAAATGGACTACCCTACCTATGTCAGGATAGTCGGGGTGCTCTAAAGAATCGGCTACCATAGAAGTGAAAGAGGTATGCCCCCGAAAAAACAGCATATCATCGGTCGCAAAGCTGTTCATTTGGACTACATTATCATATATAAAATTGTCATCAGCCTTCCAACTGTACTCTCTTTCTACTTCTACAATTTTCTCTTCTTCGCAGCTAGCAATAAGTAATGAGCAACCGATTAGTACGAATAACCTCTTCATTTTAGTAGGTTGGATAAGTAGGTTTTATCACTAGATTCTTATATAAAGATAATTGCTTCGGTATAGGTAGACAAGCATTCTTTATATGAAGTGATTTAAACTTTTAAGAGTTAGATATAGAAAAAATGCGTACTGCCACT
>ERZ1740060.140-NODE-140-length-58074-cov-5.527551_pt1 | contig 58074 bp, 52 predicted proteins | sample MGYA00581743_ERZ1740060 | MGnify/ENA primary metagenome ERZ1740060 (study PRJEB43018, sample SAMN04849235) | marine metagenome | isolation source: floating plastic debris | place: Pacific Ocean | collected 2008-08-27 | study: EMG produced TPA metagenomics assembly... | reverse complement strand
CTGCCGGTTTCGGGTGAGGCCTCTCTGAGCGCGGGTAATCTTTCGCGGTTCTCAGAAATCGCCGGGCGCGATCTCGGCGGTCTTGCCGAGGCTCAGCTTTCCGGCGATGGCAAGCTACTGGGGGGCGCTTTCGATATCAGGCTGACGGCGGGCACAACCGATCTGACGGTTTCGGAGCCACGACTCGATCCGCTTTTGTCTGGTGAAAGCCAGTTGACGCTTGTTGCGCGCCGAACGACCGAAGGCACTCAAATCGAAGAATTCAGGCTCGGTAATGACCATCTGACGACAGACATCACCGGCAGTCTGAATGCACAATCGGGCAGGCTGCAGGTTGCCGCGGATCTAGACAACGTCGCTTTGATAGAGCCACGCCTGTCAGGTCCGGTGAGCCTCGCCTCCGGGATCGATTGGGCGGCCGGCGATGTCGTCACCCTCACGGATCTGAGTCTGCGCGGTGCGGGCGCGGTCCTGCAAGGGACGGGCACTCTTGATCCGGACACAGCCACCCTGCCCGCTTCCGGCCGGTTCACGCTTGAGAGTGATGATCTTTCGACGCTCGCGGATCTGGCCGGACGCGCCGTTGCAGGCCAGATCAGCGCAGTGCTCGAGGGCAACGGAGAGATTCAGGGAGATAGCTTTGATATCTCTCTGAACGCTCGGGCTGATGATCTGCGGTCCGGAATAGCGCCGCTTGATCCCCTGCTTGCGGGACAGGGCAACCTCGACATTCGCGCAACCCGGCAAGGTGGCGATTTCGGTCTCGAAAGCCTCAATCTGAATTTTCCAAAGATCAAGGCTTCCGGCGGCGGGCAATTGGGAGACACAGGCGGTGAGGCCGCATTCAATGCCCGGATTACCGAACTTGAGGGCGTTGCCGATGGCCTGAGCGGATCGGCGACCCTTGATGCCGAGGGCATATGGGAACGCGGCGGCGCACTGACGCTCACGAGACTTGTCGCGGAAGCCGTCGACAGCAGGATCGACGCCGCGGGCGTCATCTCGCCCGAGGATCCTGACCTGCCGGTCGAAGGACGTCTGTCCCTGCGCGCGCCCGATCTTGCCCGTTTTGCGGCTCTTGTCAGCCAGGACATCCGGGGGGATCTGACACTTGATGCAAAGGGCAGCGGGGCGATCAGGGCCGCGCGCCTCGATGCGGAACTGGATCTGGATGTGACAGGCTTTGGTACGGGTCAATCTGCGATTGACGCACTGGTTGCCGGTGACGTCACACTTGATGCATCCGCCAGTGTGGGAAACGGCCCTCCGGATGTTCGCGTGCTCGATCTGCAGGCGGATGGTTTACAGATCACGGCATCTGGTGATGGGCCCGGCGCACCGATCTCTTTGCAAGCGCGTCTTGCCAATCTGGGGGTTTTCCTGCCCGATTTTCCCGGCGCGGTCACGGCCGATGGAAACATTGCGATCCTCAATGCCGAGGGCCGCGATCTTGAGGTGAACGTCGCGGCCGCAGGGCCGGGCGGGATCGACGCGCGTCTGCAAGGACGTGTCGAGGATTTCGGACAGGACCTTGCGATTGCCCTGACAGGCGGCGCGCCTGCCGGAGTTGCAAACCGCTTTATTGCACCGCGCTCTATTGAGGGTCGCACCGCCTTTGACCTGCGCGTTGACGGAGCGCCGGGGCTCAACGCAGTGAGCGGCTCCGTTACACTTTCGGATGCCCGTGTGGCGCTGCCCTTGCTGCAAAACTCTCTGGAGCAGCTGTCGGGCGGCGTAGAGTTCAACCAGGGGACGGCACAGATCACCCTTGGTGGAACCGCAGGTCAGGGAGGGCGCTTCGATGTAAGCGGACCGATCACGCTCAGCCCTCCTTTCAACGCCGGTATCACGGTCACCCTCAGCCAACTCGGCATTGGTGACCCGAGCCTGTTCACCACGTCTGCTACGGGTGAAGTCGGTGTCAATGGCGCGTTGACGAACGGGCCGCAAATCTCGGGCGTGGTGAATCTTGGAGTGTCAGAACTTCGTATCCCCTCAGGGGGCGCGGGACCTGGAGCGAGCCCGGAGATTGAACATGTCGGCGAACGTGCGCCGGTGCAGGAAACCCGCCGCCGCGCAGGCCTGATCAAGGAGGAAGCCGGCGGCGGAGGTGGGGCGCCGCCGACGCTTGATGTCACCATCAATGCACCCAATCAGATTTTCCTGCGCGGTCGCGGTCTCGACTCGGAACTGGGCGGAACCATCCGCCTCTTCGGCCCGACCAATGACATGGCAGCCAGCGGTTTTTTCGAGCTGATCAGGGGACGTCTGGATATCTTGGGCAAGCGGCTCGATCTGACAGAGGGATTACTGGATCTGCGAGGGGCACTTGACCCCTTCGTTCGGATTGTCGCCGAAACAGAAGCCGATGATGTGAGTATCAGCGTCATTATCGAAGGGCTGGCCAGCGCACCCGAGGTCAGCTTCACATCCTCGCCAGAGCTTCCGCAGGAAGAAGTCGCCGCGCGGTTGATCTTCGGGAGAGGCATCGACAATATCTCTGCCTTTCAGGCGGCACAGCTCGTCTCAGCAGCCGCCACTTTGTCCGGCCGTGGCGGTGGCGGGCTTCTGGGTGGTGTGCGCAGCGGTCTTGGTCTGAGCGATCTGGATGTCGCCACGACGGATGGCGGCGGCACCGAGGTCCGCGCAGGTGCCTATATCTCCGAAAACCTCTATTCCGATGTGGTGGTTGACAGCGAAGGCAACCAGGCCATCAACCTCAATCTTGACGTGTCTCCAAGCCTGACCGTACGCGGCATCGCGTCCTCTGATGGCAATACGGGTCTGGGCTTTTTCTTCGAGCGGGATTACTGACCCGTCCCTGCGTTGCGACACAACCCGACTGAGGCAAGTGCGACCGTATCGTAATGCCATTCGACTTGGACCGCGATGCTCGGCTAAGCTAAAGCGGCCGTATGATGTACCACCGCCCGACCGATCCAACAGCGAGGGATCACCCCTGACATGTCGCATATTTTTCCCAGACATACGCAGCAGATCACGCCCGTCGCCGTCGGCGGCGATGGCTGTTATCTCATTGATGAACAGGGCAAGCGCTATCTGGATGCATCCGGAGGCGCGGCTGTCTCTTGCCTAGGGCATTCAGATCGCGACGTGATCGAAGCCGTTCAGAACCAGATTGATCAACTCGCCTTCGCGCATACCGGATTTTTCACGTCTGAACCCGCCGAGGCCCTGGCGGATCTCCTGATCTCCAACGCGCCCGGACAGCTGGATCGTGTCTATCTCGTCTCGGGCGGCTCAGAGGCTACAGAAGCCGCGATCAAACTGGCGCGACAATACTTCATGGAAAGGGGCGAGCCGCAGCGCGGGAAGATCATTGCGCGAAAGCAGAGCTATCACGGGAACACCATCGGGGCTTTGAGTGCCGGCGGGAACGAATGGCGGCGGGCGCAGTTTGGCCCTCTACTACTGGATGTCAGCCATATAGACCCCTGTTACGCCTACAGACTGCGCGATGAGAACGAAAGTCCGGAGGCGTACGGTAAACGCACCGCAGACGCGTTGGAAGATGAGATACTTCGACTGGGGCCGGACACCGTTATGGCGTTCATGGCAGAAACCGTCGTGGGCGCGACCGCAGGTGCCGTACCGCCCGCGCCGGGATATTTCAAACGCGTCCGCGAGATTTGTGACCGCTACGGCGTGCTGCTGATCCTCGACGAAGTGATGTGCGGCATGGGGCGGACGGGTCATTTCTTTGCCTGCGCCGAAGATGGGATCGCACCCGATATTCTTTGCATCGCGAAGGGGTTGGGCGCAGGCTATCAGCCCATCGGCGCGATGTTATGTACCGACAGGATTTATACCGCGATCGCGGAAGGATCGGGTTTCTTTCAGCACGGTCACACATATCTGGGTCACCCGACAGCCGCGGCCGCCGCATTGGCCGTGGTAAATGCACTTTTGTCGCGTAACCTTGTGGATCGCGCCAAAGCGCAGGGCGAAAAGCTCGCGCAGCGACTGAATGACCGGTTCGGCCAGCATCCGCATGTGGGGGATTTGCGCGGACGTGGGTTGTTCCGAGGGATTGAACTGGTCGCAGACCGCGAGAGCAAGGACCCGTTTCCACCAGAGAAACGCGTCGCGGCCAAGATCAAGAAGTCAGCCTTTGAGGCGGGCCTGATCTGCTATCCGATGGCGGGCACGATTGACGGCGAACGCGGCGATCATGTGCTTCTGGCTCCGCCCTTCATTATCGAAGACGAGCAACTGGACGAACTGACGGATAAACTTGAGACCGCCCTGTCCAAAGTGATCTGATCTGTCAGTCGCGCGCACGATTTGACTTCGGCCGTTCGCGTTGATACCAAAATTTCACCGTTGGGGTGCCCGCGAGGGCTGAGAGGTGCAGCGCATCAACCCATGGAACCTGATCCGGGCAATTCCGGCGGAGGGAACGGTTTTATGGCAGACCTGCCACCGCTCATCCGCCTTGGGTTTTGGAAGGCGAGCGATGACGGCAATTGCACTTACGATAGCGGGCTCGGATAGCGGCGGCGGCGCGGGTATTCAGGCGGATCTCAAGGCGATGTCCGCGCTCGGTGTGTATGGCGCAAGCGTGCTGACGGCGGTGACCGCGCAGAACACCCGCGCCGTGACCGCCGTCCAGAGAATCGATCTGCCCGTGATTGCCGCACAGATTGCCGCGGTGCGCGAGGATCTTGAAATCGGCGCGATCAAAATCGGAATGCTGGCCAGTTCTGAAATCATTCAAACCGTAATGGACGGTCTGGCGGGGTTTACCGGACCGGTCGTCGTCGACCCGGTCATGGTGGCCAAATCCGGCGATGCCCTGCTTGCTGATGAGGCAACCGAGACGCTGCGTCAGGTTCTTGTCCCCCGCGCGACGCTGCTGACGCCCAACCTGCCGGAAGCCGCAAAACTGACAGGCCAGCCCGAAGCACAGGATGCGGATGGCATGATCGCGCAAGGGCGCAGGCTCTGCGATATGGGGGCGCAGGCGGTCCTCATGAAAGGAGGACATGCCGAAGGGTCGACGTGTCTGGATATCCTTGTGGGTCATGAAGGCGAGATCACGCGGCTGAGCGCGGATCGCGTTGAGACACGCAATACCCATGGCACAGGATGTACCCTATCGGCGGCCATAGCCGCCGGTCTGGCCAAGGACTTGCCGCTGACCGACGCTGTTGCAGAGGCGCATCGTTATCTGCAAGCGGCCATTCGCGCGGCTGACACCCTGAACATCGGTCACGGGCACGGTCCGGTGCATCATTTCCACGCGATCTGGGAGAGCTAGGCGATGTTCAGCGTCCTCGGCGGTGGTGTGGCAGGCCTCAGCGTGGCATCCGAACTGGCGTCGCGCGGCGCGGAGGTTCAGCTGTTCGATCCGGCTGGCGCCCCGGGCGCGCATGCCTGCAGCTGGTGGGCGGGCGGCATGCTCGCGCCCTTTTGCGAATATGAAAATGCCGAAGAACCTGTTCTGCGTCTGGGACAACAGGCCGCTGATTGGTGGGCCGCGCGAACCGCGGTCGAGACGCGCGGCACACTCGTTGTGGCACAGCGCCGGGACCGACCCGATCTGACCCGCTTTGCGCAGCGCACAGAAGGACACCGATCAGTCAACGCGGGCGAGATTGCCGAACTGGAGCCAGATCTCGCAGATCTGAGCGCAGGCCTGTTCTTTGAAAGCGAGGCGCATCTCTCGCCCCGGAACGCGTTGCACGATCTGCACAGGGATCTGATCGAGAAAGGCGTTGCCTTCCATGAAGACGCCGCGCCAGAGGGTCTGGAGAACGCGATCGATTGCCGGGGCTTCGCCTCCCGCGACACCCTGCCCGATCTACGCGGCGTGAAGGGCGAAATGCTGATCCTGCGCGCGCCCGAGATCGAGATCACGCGCCCGGTGCGCCTGCTTCACCCGCGCCTGCCTCTTTACATCGTGCCGCGCGGGGACGGCATTTACATGCTGGGCGCCACGATGATCGAAGCCGAGGACCGCCGACGCGTAACCGCCCGGTCGCTGCTCGAACTGCTGAGCGCGGCCTACGCGCTCAATCCGGCCTTTGGCGAAGCCGAGGTGCTCGAAATCGGCGTCGACCTGCGCCCGGCCTTTCCCGACAACCTGCCAAAAGTGCGCCACTTGGGCGAAACGATCTACGCAAACGGCCTGTATCGCCACGGCTTTTTGCTGGCACCTGCCTTGGCGCGATGCGTCGCTGATTACGTGCTGGGGCACAAAAAAACGGAGCTTTTCGATGATGATCATCCTTAACGGAGAGCGCTGTGAGGTCGCAGCCACCGACCTTGCCGGATTGCTGATTGAGCGCGATCTGACAGGTCGCGTGGCGACCGCCGTGAATGAGGTTTTCGTTCCCGCGACGGCACGGGCAGGTCACGCCCTGTCCGATGGCGACCGGGTCGAGGTTCTTGCACCGATGCAGGGGGGGTGAGATGCGCGCGTTTTACGGAACGACCCTGACCACGCCTCTGATGCTCGGCACGGCGCAGTATCCCAGCCCGGCGATCCTGCAAGCGGCCTTCCGGGAGAGCGGGGCATCGGTGGCCACCGTCTCTTTGCGCAGGGAGGGCGCAGGCGGCGCCGGACAAAGCTTCTGGTCGATGATCAGGGAACTGGGCGTCGAGATCCTGCCCAATACCGCGGGCTGTCACAGCGTGAAGGAGGCGATCACGACTGCCCATATGGCGCGGGAGGTCTTTGACACAGACTGGATCAAGCTCGAGGTGATCGGCCATACCGACAGCCTGCAACCTGACGTCTTTGCATTGGTAGAGGCCGCGCATGTGCTGTCAGAGGACGGCTTCAAGGTCTTTCCCTACACGACGGAGGACCTCATCGTCGGCGAAAAGCTTCTGGCGGCGGGCTGTGACGTCCTGATGCCCTGGGGCGCGCCTATCGGCTCGGGGCGTGGTCTTGCCAACCCCTACGCGCTGCGCGCGATGCGCGCCGAATTTCCCGATGTGCCCTTGGTGATAGATGCGGGCCTTGGCCTGCCCAGCCATGCCGCCCAGGCGATGGAGTTGGGCTATGACGCGGTACTGCTGAACACGGCCGTGGCGCGCTCGGGTGATCCGGTTGCGATGGCCCGCGCCATGGCACAAGCGGTCGAGGCCGGGCAGCGGGCTTTTGATGCCGGTCCGATCGAGCCGCGCGATATGGCAGAGCCGTCGACACCGGTCATCGGAAAGGCGTTTCTGCAATGACGCTCGACCGCTTCTACCCGATCTTTGACGATGCGGCATGGCTGGAGCGGATGCTGCCCCTTGGGGTCAAACTCGTGCAACTGCGCCTTAAAGATCGCAATACGGATGATATCGCGTCGCAGATCGCGCGGGCCGAAACGCTCTGCAAGACCCATGGCGCAACGCTCATTGTCAACGATCATTGGCAGGCCGCGATCGAGGCGGGCAGCACCTGGGTCCATCTGGGGCAAGAAGATCTCGATACCGCTGATATGCCCGCCATCAGACGCGCGGGACTGCGCGTGGGGCTGTCCACCCATGACGAAGCCGAACTTGAACGCGCGCTGTCTTTTGATCCCGATTACGTCGCGCTCGGCCCGGTCTACCCGACCATCCTGAAAAAAATGAAATGGCACCAACAAGGCCTGCCCCGTGTGAGCGAATGGAAGGCACGGATCGATCCGCTGCCGCTTGTGGGCATCGGCGGAATGAGCGTGGAGCGCGCGGCGGGCGTTTTTGAGGCGGGCGCTGACATCGTGTCGGTGGTCACAGATATCACCCTTCACGCAAACCCGGAGGCACGGGTGCAGGAATGGCTGGAGGCGACAAGATGAATCGCTATGCGCGCCAGATCGCTCTGCCGGAGATGGGCGAGGCCGGACAGGTACTGCTCAGCCAGAAAACCGCGCTCGTTGTCGGAGCGGGCGGACTTGCGGCCAGCGCCTTGCCCCTCCTTGCCGGGGCCGGATTGCGCCGCTTGATTATCGTGGATGGCGACACGATTGAACTGAGCAACCTACACCGTCAGACGCTCTTCACCGAAGCCGATTGCGGCCTGCCCAAGGCGGAAGTGGCCGCACTGCGGTGCATGGCGCTCAACGCACGCACCGAGGCCATCGCCTTTGACAAGCCGCTCACCCCTGGAAACACCGACGCGCTTGTGGCGCAGTCGGACGTGGTCCTCGATTGCGCGGATAGCTACGCTGTCAGCTATATTCTCAGTGACACATGCGTCGTGCGGCATAAACCGCTCTTCAGCGCCTCTGCCCTGTCCTTCGGCGGCTATGCAGGCGGGTTTTGCGGGACAGCGCCCTCCCTGCGCGCGGTCTTTCCCGAAGCGCCCCGGAATACGGCCAGTTGCGCCACCGCCGGGGTCATGGGACCGGTCGTCGCAATGCTTGGGGCTGCACAAGCGCAAATGGCGCTCTCGCATCTTCTGTCGCTCACTCCAGCGGCTTTGGGCCAAATGCTGCAGGTCGATATGCGTCATTTCCGCCTCTCCGGCTTTCGCTTCGATGAAGCGGCCGAGCCGGTCCAAAGCTTTGCGTTCATTGCGCGCAGCCAGATGCGCGACACGGATATGATTGTGGACTTGCGCGACACAACAGAAGCGCCGGACGCGATCCACCCTCTGGCACGACGGATATCCCCCGACAGGCTGAAGCCCAACCTGCCGCCGCTGTCATCCCGTCTGGTGCTCTGTTGTGCCAGCGGTCTGCGCGCCTGGCGCGCCGCTGAAAATGTTCAAACCGAATGGCCGGGCGAGATCGTACTCGCCGCCGCCTCTGCTTGCTAAGGAAAGGTTCCATAATGAGATATCTGATCACCGCACTCACGCTTCTATCCGCCAGCCCGGCGCTGGCCCAGGACAAGATGACGCTGCTGCTGGACTGGTTCATCAACCCTGACCATGGGCCGATCATCGTGGCAGAAGAACTTGGCTATTTCGCCGAGGTGGGCCTTGAAGTCGAGATCGTTCCACCCGCCGATCCATCCCTGCCCCCGCGTATGGTCGCCGCCGGTCAGGCCGAACTCGCCGTGTCCTACCAGCCGCAATTGCATCTGCAAATCCATGAAGGTCTGCCCCTTGTCCGGGTCGGGACGCTCGTGGCAACGCCGCTGAACTGCCTGCTGGTTCTCGAAGACGGCCCGATCAAGACACCCGGCGATCTCAGCGGCAAGAAAATCGGTTTCTCCGTCGCAGGCGTCGAAGAGGCGATCCTTGGCACGGTACTGGGCAAGTACGGTGTAGGTCTCGACGAGGTCGAACTGGTCAATGTCAATTTCGCACTCTCGCCGTCGCTGATGTCAGGTCAGGTCGATGCCGTGATCGGCGCCTATCGCAATTTCGAGCTGAACCAGATGGATATCGAAGGGCGTCCCGGAACCTGTTTCTATATCGAAGAAGAGGGCGTGCCCTCCTATGATGAGCTGATCTATGTAGCCAATCCCGAGACCATGGATAAGGAAAAGATCGCGCGCTTCCTGGCCGCCACGGAAAAAGCCACGCAGTTTATCGTCAACAATCCTGAACGCGGATGGGAGATCTTCTCCGGCACCGCGCCTGAATTGCAGGACGAACTGAACGACCGCGCGTGGGATGATACGCTGCCCCGCTTTGCGCTGCGCCCTGCGGGGTTCGACGCAGGCCGGTATGCGCGGTTCGAGGCCTTTCTCAACGACGCCGGGCTGATCCCGGGCCAAAAACCGGTGTCTGAAATCACGGTGGATGTCACAGCCCAATGATGACGCTGTCCAACACCAGCCCCGATTATGGTCCCGCTTTTGCCCGGATGCGCGCCACGGCAGGCGAGACATGGACGGCCTATACTCATCACGCCTTCGTCGAAGGCTTGGGTGACGGCACGCTACCACACGCGGCCTTCCTGCATTACCTGCGGCAGGACTACGTCTTCCTGATGCATTTCTCGCGCGCCTGGGCGCTGGCGATCGTGAAAGCGCGGCGGTTTGAGGAAATGACCGCCGCCGCAGCCACGGTGAATGGGCTGCTGGCCGAAGAGGTCCGGCTGCATGTGGGTGTCTGCAAAGCGGCGGGCATTTCTCAGGAAGAGCTTTTTGCCACGGTCGAGCGTGAGGAAAACATGGCCTATACACGCTTTGTCATGGATGCCGGGTTTTCCGGGGATTTTCCGACATTGCTGTCCGCGCTGGCCCCCTGCGTTCTGGGATACGGCGAGATCGGGGCGCGGCTGGCGCGGGAAAAGACGTCGGAGGCCTATGCCGATTGGATCGCGACCTATGGCAGCGAAGACTACCAAGAAAGCTGTGCCACCGTCGGCGCGCTTCTGGAGGACGCGCTGATCTATCGCTACGGGCAGGATTACGATGCCCTGCCGGTCTGGGACCAGTTGTGTGAGACGTTCACAGCCGCCACCCGGCTTGAGGTCGGGTTCTGGCAGATGGGCCTTACTCCGTGAGCCAAGCCCCGGCTCTGCGTGTTTCCGGCTCGGCACGATTGCCGGAGGCGGTTCTCTTCGACGCGCTGGATCTGGAATTGCTGCCCGCGCGCTGGACTTGTCTTTTGGGACCGTCGGGCGTGGGTAAATCCACGATTCTCCGGTTCATCGCCGGGCTGGACACGCAGGCTGTCTTCCAGGGGCGGATCACCTCTGATCTTGGCCCGAACATTCCCCGGAACGTTGCCTATATGGCTCAGGAGGACTTGCTGCTGCCGTGGGCCAGTATCCGGGACAACCTTGCGCTTGGCGCCCGGCTGCGGGGTGAGCCGATAGACCAGGAACGGTTGCAGCGGCTGCTGGATCGGGTGGGCCTGTCGAAATTGGCGAACCGGAAACCCCGCACTCTATCAGGCGGACAGCGGCAACGGGCGGCGTTGGCGCGCACCTTGATGGAAGACAAGCCACTTGTCCTTCTTGATGAGCCCTTTTCCGCGCTGGATGCCCGTACACGGTCCGATATGCAGGACCTCGCTTTCTCCCTGCTGAAAGGACGCACCGTTCTTCTGGTGACCCATGACCCGGGCGAGGCCGCAAGACTGGCGCACAGGATCGTCGTCATGTCCGACCAGGGTCTTGTCGAGATTGACCCTCCCCCGGGCGATGCGCCCCGTGCCGTGGATGATCCCGACATGCTCGCCGCACAGGGACGGCTGATGTCGCGCCTGAGAGAGGGCGGCTGATGCGACTTGTCGCCGGGTTCTCCGCCGCAGTCTTCGCATTGGCGCTTTGGCAGGCAACGGTGATGCTGACCGGAGTGCCACGCTTCATCCTGCCCGGACCGGCACTGGTCGCGGAAACCTGGTGGACCAGCCGCGCGCTGATCGCGGGTCATGCCGTCGTCACGGCGACGGAGATCCTGCTCGGGTTGCTGATCGGTGCGGGCCTTGGCATCGCCGTCGCGTTGCTTCTCGCCTCTTCGCGGGGCGCGCGGGTTTTTCTGCAACCCATACTCGTGTTTTCACAAACACTCCCGGTCTTCGCTCTCGCGCCGATCCTGACGCTCTGGCTGGGATACGGTCTGGGATCCAAAGTCGCTATGGCGGTGCTGATCGTGTTCTTTCCCGTGGCCTCGGCATTTCTGGATGGGCTGTTGCGCACGCCGCGCGGCTATCTCGACCTCGCCCGGACCATGCAGGCAAGACCCCTCGCGGTTCTTTGGCATATCAGAATTCCTGCCGCCCTGCCCGCTCTTGCTTCAGGTTTGCGACTGTCGGCGGTCTATGCGCCAATCGGCGCTGTGATCGGCGAGTGGGTCGGCGCAAGTGAAGGTCTCGGCTATCTCATGTTGCTGGCCAATGGCCGGTCCAAGACCGACCTGATGTTTGCCGCACTCTTCACTCTGTCGATTCTCTCGATCGCGCTTTTCTATGCTATGAAAGCCGCAACAGAACCCTGGTCACGCCAGGCGCGTGACGACGCCTGATACGCACCACCTTGGCAGCCAGAATTCCTCTACAGATCAGTGTGATGACCCGTCCAGAAGCACCATTTCATCACCCGACACAGGCGCGGTTGTTTCGTGGTGAGAAAAACCGTCGCACGCGATCACAGTCACAAGGTAAGTGTGGAAAAAAAGCACACATGCTGTTAGATGAAGCTGCATGAACGGCAAGGACAGTTCTTCTATCACGCGCGTGTTGCGAGGGTTGCTGCGCCCGCTTGTGCGATTGATGATTGCACGCGGGGTGACAGCACCCTCGTTCTACAGATTGTTGAAATCCGTCTATGTCGAAGTGGCGCATCGGGACTTTCGGATCGATGATGCGCCACCGACGGATAGCCGCATATCACTTCTGACAGGTGTGCACAGGCGTGACGTACGTGCGATCCTGTCAGATACCGACGATAGCTGGCAGACCGCTCGAAGCAAGACAGTCACCTTCGCCACAGTCCTAGGTCAGTGGATTGCGCGACCCGACTATCAGAATGCCGATGGCACACCCAAGATCTTGCCCAGAACGGGTAGACCGGGGGATGATTTTGAAAGCCTCGTTCAGGACATCAGTCGGGATATCCGCCCGCGCACGATCCTGGACGAACTTATGCGCCAGGGCCTGGTCGAAGATACGGAAGACGGACAATTGCGAGTAACACCGGCCGCGTTGGCAGGACCGTCCTCCGATGAAGACAAGATTGTGTTTTTTGCTGCAAATGTTGGCGATCATCTTGCCGCGGCCGCTGAAAACCTGATCACTGACCCTGCTCCGTTTCTGGAGCGCGCCGTCTTTTACAATCGACTGACGCCGGACGCGGTGGACAAGCTAGAAACCCGGGCGCGCGAGAAAGGACAGGTTCTTCTCGAAGACCTGAACACCGAAAGCAGCCGCCTGCAACGCGACGCTGCCGCCGACAACACCGCGCGGGAACGGTACCGGTTTGGCCTCTACTTTTATCGCGAAACCGCGCAGGAGGATGATACGATCGCACCAGACGACGCGTCCGAGGATCAGAAATCGTGAGCCAGCCCGATCGCCGCACTGCCCTGGCCCTTTTGGGGTCCACCGCACTGGTTGCCTGCAGCTCGCCCCAGACCGTCAGCCGCGACACACCCGACCCGTTCGAAGGCGGCATTGGCGGGACCGGTATCGTGGGTCTGCTGACCGATTTCGGCAGTCTGATTGTCAACGGCCTTCGGATCGAACTGACAAACCGCACGCGTATTTTCGACACGTTCGATGAAGTTGACGACAGCGCGCTGGCGCCTGGTCAAGCTCTCACGATCTACGCCACCCGAAACCGGGATGCGATGATTGCAGAGCGCGTCCAGATCAATCACGCGGTTGTTGGAACACTCGAACAATCGGCATCCGGCTATCGCGTGAACGGCGTTTCCCTGGAAATCGAGCGAAACGCCCCGGTTCGCCCCACCCCCGGCCGCCGGGTTGCCGTCAGCGGATTGTGGGCGCCGGACCGTCTCGTCGTCAGCCGCATCGATCCCGCTGGAAGCGGCCCGGATGTTGTGGCAGGTACGCTGTTAGGGTCGTCCCAGGGCACGATGCTGGATATCGGCGGCGCACAGCTCCGCGGGGCTGTCGGCGGTCACCAACCCGGGCAGTACACAACTGTTTTCGGCACCGGAACGGCCTCCGGCATCGAGGTGACACGTCTCAAGACAGGGCGATTTGCCGGGGCGACAGATCTGCGCCAGTTGTCGGTCGAAGGCTATCTGGAGCCGACAGTTGCCAATCCGGGCTTCCGTGTGGCGGGGTTGGGCCACAGTTTTGCCCGCGACCTCCGCCTTGCCCCGCTTGAAGGGCAGCGCGCGGTCTATTTCGGACGCTATACCAGTCTCTTCAGAGCGCAGCTGGGCTATGTTCTTCCACAAGATTACCAAAGCCGGCGCGCGCTTCTGCGTCGCGGTTACGAGGGCGGATTCGACGGTCAGGTCCTGCGTCTTTGACCCGAAGCAGACTTTCAGGAACACTGTTCAGGCCAATTCGCTGAATCTGGACGACGTTTGATCAGACCCTTTGGTCTCGTTAGTCTCGCCGAATTTTGCCCGTTGGAATGAGCGCAGGCTTACCACCCGCAGCCTGAGCGCGTAGTGGCGTCAGCCGGGCGCGAGGCCGCTGAGGACGTCCGCCTTTATCCTTTGGCTGACCGGGGTAATCCATCGACATGATAACAATGCCGGTCTGAACGCCCGCAAACACGATGCCGTTCAAGACAAAGAAAACAAGCGCCGCCAACCAGCCGCCTGCGACATGCGTCACCAGATATCCGATATTTGCCACGTTCAGCCAAAGAATGAGGCCGGTAAAGCAGCCCGCCAACGCGAAACCGATCAGGCAATTGAAGATGTAAAGCCTGATCAGACGCGGCAATCGCGAAATCGATTGCGGAAATGACCGAAAAGGATCTGTGGGTGACATGACGGTCCTTCAATGTCGCCAGCGACGGATATCACTGCATTGCAGCAAGAGCAGAACACTATGCCTGAACACGCCATTTTTCAACCTTTGACCTGTGCCATGGACAGAACCAAGTGCGTTTGTTAGGCACACGGCGCGCTGTATGCTCAACTGGATTCCCTTATGGAAATTGAACAGACCCCGTTGTCCGGTTTACTTGTCATCAAACCGGCGCGCCATGGCGATGCCCGCGGTTTCTTTTCCGAGAGTTACAGCGCAAAAGCCCTTTCTGACATCGGCGTGACCTTCACGTTCGTTCAGGACAACCACTCGCTTTCGCAGCGGGCGGGGACAGTACGGGGCCTGCACTTTCAGGCACCGCCGCATGCGCAGGCCAAGTTGGTGCGCTGTGGTCGCGGACAGCTTTTTGATGTTGCCGTAGACATCCGGCGCGGCTCACCGACTTACGGGGAATGGTTCGGGGTCGAACTGAGTTTCGAGAATGGCAAACAATTGCTTGTCCCACCCGGTTTTGCCCATGGCTTCGCCACCCGGGTGCCGGAGACCGAGATTATCTACAAATGCTCTGACTATTATGCGCCGGAAACCGAAGGGGCGTTGCGTTGGGACGATCAAGATATCGGAATTGACTGGGGCGACCTTTCCGATGCGATCCTGTCTGCCAAGGACGCGGCCGCGCCACTGATGGCAGATTTTCAATCTCCTTTCGACTATGAGGGTTGATCCATGAAGTTGCTGGTAACTGGCGGTGCGGGTTTCATCGGATCGGCTGTCGTGCGGCAGGCGGTGGCGCGCGGCCTTGAGGTGATCAATGTCGATAAACTGACCTACGCGGCCTGTCTGGACAACGTGGCGGAGGTTGCGCAAAGCCCGCTTTATCATTTCGAGCACGCGGACATCTGTGATCGCGCCGCGATGGGCAAAATCTTTGTCACACTTCAGCCGTACGCCTTCATGCTTCTGGCGGCTGAAAGTCACGTCGACCGGTCGATCGATGGGCCCGGCACCTTTATCGAAACCAACGTCACGGGCACTTTTACCCTGCTGGAAGCGGCCCGCGCCTACTGGCTGGGACGTGGCAGTTTTCCGGAGTTCCGCTTTCACCATATCTCGACTGACGAGGTGTATGGCTCCCTGGGACAGTCCGGACAATTCACCGAGCATACGTCCTACGACCCGCGCAGCCCCTATTCCGCCTCCAAGGCGGCAAGCGATCACCTGGTCCGCGCCTGGCACGAAACATATGGCTTGCCGGTTGTCCTCACCAACTGTTCGAACAATTACGGGCCTTACCACTTTCCTGAAAAACTGATTCCTGTCGTGATCCTTCGTGCCTTAGCGGGAGAGCCGATCCCGGTCTACGGCAAAGGCGAAAACGTACGCGATTGGCTCTATGTCGAGGACCACGCCGAAGCGCTGCTCGTTGTCTTGACGCGCGGAGAACTCGGGCGAAGCTACAATATCGGTGGCGAAAACGAGGTGCGCAACATCGATCTGGTGCGCAAGATTTGCGCGCTGCTCGACGAGCGCCTTCCGGACAACGCACCGCATGACCGTCTGATCAGCTTCGTCACCGACCGGCCCGGTCACGATCTACGCTACGCGATCGACCCCACACGCATTCGTGAGGAACTGGGATGGCGTCCTTCCGTGACAATCGACGAAGGACTGGCCAAGACGGTGGACTGGTATCTGAACAACCGGACATGGTGGCAGGCTTTGCAGAACCGCGACGGTGTGGGGCACCGTCTGGGTCAGGGCACAGGATAGACACCAATGCATGTCTTGGTATTCGGTCACTCCGGTCAGGTCGCCACGGAACTCAGATCACGCGCAAACGCGGACCTGCGCCTTACGGCTTTGTCCAGGAGCGAAGTGGACCTCAGCCATCCGGAGCTTTGCGCCGAAGCCATCGCCACCCATGCGCCCGATGCGGTGATCAACGCCGCCGCTTACACAGCTGTCGACAAAGCCGAGGAAGAAGAGACACTTGCCCAATTGGTCAATGGCGAGGCGCCCGGCGCCATGGCTCAGATCGCGGCGGAATTGGGCATTCCGTTCGTGACGTTGTCCACGGATTACGTGTTTTCCGGCGCGGGCAACCAGCCGTGGAAACCAGAGGATACGACAGACCCGCAGGGCGCGTATGGGCGCACCAAGCGCGCCGGTGAAGTGGCTGTGCAGGCCGCAGGTGGCGCGTCCGTCATTTTGCGGACGTCCTGGGTGGTCTCGGCGCACGGCGCGAATTTTGTAAAAACAATGCTCAGGCTGGGCGCGGACAGGGACAGCCTGACAATCGTTGCAGACCAGATCGGCGGCCCAACCCCGGCTGCTCCGATTGCCGAAGCCTGTCTTGCGATCGCCCGACAATTGCGCGAAACACCTGAAAAAGCAGGCATTTACCATTTTTCCGGTGCTCCGGATGTGAGCTGGGCGGATTTCGCACGAGAGATCTTTGCTCAGGCCAACCTCGCCTGCAATGTGACCGACATCCCCTCCTCCGAGTATCCAACCCCGGCCAGGCGACCGTTGAACTCCCGGATGGACTGCTCAAAAACTCTGGAGATGTTCGGCCTTCCGCAACCAGATTGGCGCGCGGGGCTGTCAGATATTCTGACGCATCTTCAAACCTCGTGAGAGAGAACAGACCATGCCGGAGCATCACGCCTTTCTGAACGCCGATCCGGCGGACCTGATCCAGCCACTCGCCGAGATGGCGGAAAAAAATGGCTTCGAGGTTCAGCGTCTGGGTCAAACGACGAAGATCGCGGCCCCGCTGGGCCACGTGACCTTCATCACAAAGAGCGGCGGCGCAGACATCATCTTCAGCGCGGGATCAAATGCCGAACTGCAGGTCCTGACCGATCTCTACGCGCAGCGGATCGAGAGCGCGGGCTTTGAGAACGCGATGACATGGGACAGCCCCGCCAGCCGGGTGCCGCTCAACCAGAGGATCGCCCACGTAGGGTCGAGCAGCCGGATATCACCGAATTTTCAGCGTGTGCGCCTGGAGGGAGATTTCACAGCCTTTCTTGCCGAGGGAGCCGGCTTGCATTTCAGGTTGCTTTTCGGCCCAACGCGAAACGACTGGCCCACGCGTGATGATCGCGGTGTGACCCACTGGCCGGGCGGTGCAAATGCGTGGAACAAGCCTGTCTACACCGTGCGGGCAATCTCGCCGCAGGGCGACTGGATTGATACAGATATCGCGCTTTTCAAAGGGGGGAGAACAAGCGCCTGGTGTCAGACAGTCCAGCCCGGAACAGAGATTGCCGTAACCGGGCCAAATGGCGGTGCGTTGCGACGGGCGAACTGGCTGGGTCTTGTGGGTGACGAAACTGCGCTACCCGTGATTTACCGGATGCTGGACGCCGCCCCTCCCGACACCAAAGGGAAGGCCGTCCTGTTTTTGCGAGATCAGAACGACGCACAACACGTTGATTTACCGACATATTTCAATCTGGAAATTAAACCAATGTATGACGCGGACCCGGTTGAGGCACTTCAGGAGATGTCGATCCCGGAGCAAGACGCCTATGTGTTTTTCGCAGCAGAGCGCAATCAGGTCAGCCGCGCCCGCAGCTATTTGAAGGAACGCGGATTACCATCACGCGCTTTCACCGCAGCCAGTTACTGGACGTCGCCCGATCCCTGAGAGGTCTTAATAGACGTCGCGGACGTAGCGTTTTTCTTTCTTCAGGGCATTGACGTACTCGACAGCGCCGTCCTCGGACAGACCACCATGTTCCGCAACGACCCGATGCAGCGCGGCATCAACGTCCTTCGCCATACGGGTCGCATCCCCGCAGACATAGAAATGGCCGCCCTCTTCCAATGCGGCATAGAGCGCCTTGCCATTCTCTATCATGCGGTGCTGCACATAGATCTTTTCCGCCTGATCCCGGGAAAACGCCAGATCAAGCCGCGTCAGCAGGCCCGAGGTGCTAAAGGCGCCAATCTCATCCTCGTAGATGAAATCGCTTGCGCGGGTTTGATCGCCGAAGAAAAGCCAGTTCATGCCCTGAGCCCCGCGCTCGCGGCGTTCCTCCAGAAAGGCACGGAAGGGCGCAATCCCGGTGCCCGGGCCGACCATAACCATCGGCAGGTCGTCATCTTCGGGCACGCGGAAGGCCTTGTTGGCTTGCATGAAGATCCCCGCCGTCGCGCCTTCGGGGACATGATCCGCCAGAAATGTCGAGCAGACGCCGCGATGCGGTCGATCCTGGTACATCCAACGGACGGCGGCGACGGTCAGATGCACTTCGCCCGGATGCGCCTTGGGACTGGAGGAGATCGAATAGGCCCGATGCTGCAGGGGTTTGAGCCACGACACCACCTGCGCGGGATCAAGCGCCAGATCGGGCTTCATGTTCAGCAGGTCAAGCGTGTCCTTGCCCCAGAGATACGCCTCCAGCGCCTCCTTGTCATGGTTGGTAACGACATGCGTAAACTCGTCGTCGCGCATCAGCGGCTCAAGCCCGCGAATGAGCTCTCGAGAGGGTGTCATGATCTCAAGGCCCGTCGACAAAAGCTCGCCCAGAGGCTTATCTCGCCCGTCTATTGCTGTTTCCGGATCGGCCCCGAGACGCGAAAGCCACGCGTCCACCAGATCGGGCGCATTGACCGGCATCACCCCCAATGCATCGCCAGCCTCGTAACTCATTCCCTCTTCCGGAAGAGCAAAGGCTATATGACGGATCTCTTTGGCGGATTTCGCACCCGACAGATTTCGATTGTCGAGCATGGTGGAAACATAGGGGTTCTTGCGCGACCACCCCGACTTCTTGGCGATGGGTGCTGTGTCATCGACCGCGGGTCCTGCACCATGCGGAACCGTCGTATCGAGCCATGCGGTCGCGACCTCTTCGAAATCGATGTCGCAATCCACGCGGGCGGCCAGACGTCGGGCGCCCAGCTGCTCCAGCCTTGTGTCGAGCAGCTTGCCCGCCTGGCAGAAATGCTCGTAGCTGGTATCGCCGAGGGCCAGAACGCCATAATTCAGGCTCTCCAGTCGCGGCGCTGTGCTGGCGGACAAAGCCTCCCAGAAAAGCTGTGCGTTATCCGGCATTTCACCTTCGCCATAGGTGGAGACGACGATGATGAGGTTCTCCATCTCGGCCAGGTGTTCCATCTCGATCGCGTCGAGATCGTTCACGCGAGGCTGAAAGCCCCTTGTCCTGGCAAGCGCAGCCGCTTCGTTGGCCACCTCTTCGGCATTGCCGGTCTGAGTGCCGAAAAGGATATCGAGCGGCGCGGCCTGGACCTGCGCGGCAGATGGAGCAACGGCAACAAGTCCCAGTGCCGCCTGCGCCTTGACCCCCGCCATGAAGCCTTTGAGCCAGGCGCGTTGATCCTCTGAGAACGGCGCCTCGTTTGGAATGTAAGGTGCGTTCATCCGATCACTCCGCCGCCTGCCGCGCCACGACCTCTGGCAGCGCGTTCTTGGCGAACAACTCGTCAAAGCTCGGGATCGTGCCCAAGGCCGCCCGGTTCTTGGCGCTTTGATGAAGGATCCAGGCAAAGGTGCCAGGGCTGTCCATGGACAGGATATTACGCAAGGACAGCGCCTGTTTGAAATCGCCAAGACGCTTGTTGGCGACCAAGGCCGCAAGCGACGGATCGTCATAATCGGCCACAGCGGCGCGCGCATGTTTGGTCAGCGCGGCCGTCAGACCGAAATCCTCTGTCAGGATCAGATTGCGCACGGCCTTGTCGCGAGACAGTTTGTCGCTTGCAATACCGCGCTTTTCGGCCAGCATCTGGGCGGTTTCAATAACGGTATAGCTGTTGATCAACCGGTACATATCATCGCCGGGTGTCTCTCCCTGCCCGGGCGTCGCGCCCTGATGGACAGGTTTCCCGCGCTTCCACGCCGATTTGAGCAGAGTGATCTGATGCGCCGACAGCGCGCTGGCCAGTTCTTCGAGCAATTCCTTGCGGCTGCGGGCGGCAAGAATTTCATCCGCGTCCTGATACTGAAGCAGGGCCTTGGGCATAATCCAGGCGAAATCGTCCTTCACCTCGTCCCAGTTCTCAAGCAGGTCGGACGCTTTGGCGGATCCCGTCGCCTCGACATGCCATTCCAGCAACTGGCGCACGGCGTCGCGATGAATGTCCGCTGTGGCGCTGCCATCTCCCAACGTGCCCATGATCACGGAATCGGCGCTGATCATGTCGGGCAAACGCCCTTCTGGATCATACTGATACGCAAATCCACCGGACATTCCGTTTCCGTAGCCTTTTGAAAACCCGCCAATATTCAGGATTGCGCCGTTTGTCATGTATTCCGCACAGAAATCTCCGACGCCTTCCACAACGGCCGTCGCGCCAGAGTTGCGCACTGCGAAACGGTCACCGGCCTGACCCTCGATGAACGTCCGCCCACCGGTTGCTCCAAAGAGTGCGAAGTTACCGATGAGCACATTCTGCCCCTCGCCTTCGCCGCCACCTGCCGGGGCACGCACGATGATTTCGCCACCGCACGCCCCTTTGCCAACACCGTCATTGCAGGTGCCGGTATGTTCCATGACCATCCCGTCATTGCAAAACGCGGCAAAGCTTTGTCCGGCGGAGCCCTGCGTCACCACCCGGATTGTCCGGTGATCAAGATAGCGGCGACCCCGGCCGTCCTCAAACGCGGCTTCGGGCAGATCGGGCAGGTCGTGGTTCAGCAACCGTTCGATGTCGACGGACAACTGACCGCCAACCGTCTTGTTGCGGTTGTTGAGCGGCGCGTTCGGACGTAACTCAATTGCCCGTTCGCCCCCGTCGACAACGCGCGCCATGACCTGGTCGAGCAACGCATCGTCGACCTCGAAATCACGCTCCAGATAAATCGGATCGTCGACCCGGTTCTCCGGCACACGGGTCAGCATCGCGCGCAGCGTCAACTGGCCCACCGAGGCCGGATGATCCAGCAAATGCAGAAGGTCGGAGCGTCCGCGCGCCTCATCGAGGCTCTTGAACCCCAACGTCGCCAGGATCTCGCGCACTTCATGGGCGATGTTCAGCAAATACTGCGCGAGCGCACGAGGATCGCCGTCAAACACCTCGGGGTTCGTGGTCAGACCTGCAGGACATTTGACGTTGCAGTTCTTGGCCATGACGCATTTCAGCATCATCAACGCGGTGGTTCCGAACTCGAAACTGTCGCCGCCCATAAGCGACGCCTTCACCACATCGGACCCGGTTTGCATCGCGCCCGAACACCGCAGAATAACTTTCTGGCGAATTCCGTTGGCGCAGAGGGCCTGGTGTACTTCGGCGATCCCAATCTCCGCCGCGCGCCCGGTATATTTGAGCGACGTCACGCTGGCCGCCCCCGTCCCGCCGGTATTGCCAGCCACGTTGATGACGTCTGCGCCCGCCTTGGCCACACCCACAGCGATGGTGCCGATACCTTCGGAACTCACAAGCTTCACGATGACGCGCTTGCGCGCCGCCTTGCAGTCATGAATGAGCTGCGCCAGATCCTCGATCGAATAGGTGTCGTGATGCGGCGGCGGGCTGACCAGTTCGACCCCCGGCGTTCCGCCACGGGCCGCTGCGATCTCGACTGTCACTTTTGGCGCGGGCAACTGCCCGCCCTCGCCGGGCTTGGCCCCCTGCCCGATCTTGATCTCCAACTCTTCGAGATTGGGATCGGCCAGATAGCCGGCCCACACCCCGAAGCGGCCAGACGCAAACTGCTTGATACGGCTCGCGCGAATGGTGCCATAGCGGCTGAGATGCTCTCCGCCCTCCCCGGAATTCGACATACCGCCGGCCATGTTGGTCCCATGTGCGACCGCCTCGTGCGCGGAGGCCACCAGCGCCCCGTGGCTCATCGCACCCGACGCGAGCCGCGCTGTGATCTCATGCGCCGGCTGGACTTTCTCAACTTCGATCCGCTCAGGCGCGGGGCGCAGACGCGACAGATAATCAAGGGCCCAACCCTTTGCGGATACCTTGAGCGCTCCCATGGTTACGTAGTGCCCATCAATATCAGTGCCGAAGCGCTCCACAAGCGACTGGGCGAGCGCATCGAGCCGAGCAATCTCTTCGGCTTTTGGACCGGTCAGACGCACAAGGAACTCATTGTTGCCCAGCGCCTCGCAATGCAGGCCGCGAATGACGAAATCGTTGTTCCCCGCGCGATTGAACAGCATCATCTCGCGCTTGATATCGTCTTTGGCATCAAGGAACGTGATATCGGCCGGAAAGGCCAGCACGTCCCGCAATGCCGCCGGACGCTTGTGGCGCTCTTCCGCCATCATGCGGCTGAAAGCGCGATAGCCCGGAGTGATCTTGAAGCTGTCGATCTGGTCCATGCCGAGCTTGTCAAAGCTGGTGTTCACGTAGCCAGCATCGTCTATGCCAAAGGCATCGTCCATCTGCCGCAGGGTCATCAGACGCAAGGGATCGGTTTCGCCGTCGAGCGCCTCAACCTTGTCCTCTGCCGCAAAAGAGATCGCCTCTTCCGTCAGATCGACAAAGCCACGCACAGCGGTCGTGCCATAACTGTGTCCCGCGCCTTCGGACCGTTCCTTAAAGAGCCCCAGGATCGGGATATCGGCATCGCTCTCGACAGAAAGCGCGCGCTCATGCCAGTCCACCACCGATTGCGCGATCCGGTTGAAGCGAACGCCGCCGACCACGGTTTTCATGTTTGGCAGATACTTGCGAAACACAGGATCATTCGTGTCGAGGAAATTCGGCTCGAAGAATTCGCCGCCGGAATAGCTCTCCACAGTGCAGAGCCCGACCTTGCCCATGGTTTTCATAAGCGCCTTTTCGGCCGCCTTCTGAAACTTGTAATACGCCTCGGTTGCGCCCTCGCCATAAACCTCTTCTGCCCGCAAACGGACACCGAGCGGGTAGACCGCCGAGCCGCCAAAGCCCAAAGCACAGGCGATATGGTGCGACGAACAGATTTGCCCGCTCTCCACAACCAGCGACACCTTCAGGCGCAAGCCTTCCTCTATCAGGCGTTGATTGATCGCCGAGACGGCCAGTGTCATCGGCATTGCCGCCCGGGCTTTCGCGATATGGCGGTCGGTGAGAATGGCGATACCGCCCTTTTCGCGCGCGAAGTCTACGACCTGATTTGCGACCGCATCCATCTCTTCTACCAGCGCCGCCTCATTGGCGGGTCCGTCGCCGTAGACGGGCTCATACAGAATGTCGAACCGCTCCCAGGGGGTCTCTTTCTGTGCCTTGATCTTGAGCATATCGGCCATGCGCAGAACAGGCGAATTCACCACGATCTGACGGCTGCGCGACTGGCCGAGATGCGGCTTTTCACCCAACGCCACGCGTAGCGTCATGCCGTCCGCCTCCCGGATCGAATCCAAAGGCGGGTTCGTTACCTGAGCAAAGCGCTGGCTGAAGTACTTGGCAACGCCCCCCTCATTGTCGCTCAGCGCATTGATGGCATTGCCATACCCCATGGCCGAGACTTTTTCGGTCCCGGTCTGAAGCATCGGGTCCATCAGGAATTTGAAGCTCTCCTGGTTGTGTGTGTAAGCCACGTATCGCGCGGGCGTGGTCATATCCCCGAAATACCGCGTTGCCGCGAGTTTCGGATCGGCATCCGCAGATGGCAGATCGTCGATATTGACCTGCGCTTCTGCCAACAGAGCCTGATAATCGGCCTTGGCCGCCAACATCTCGAGCGCATCTTCGGTCTCGTAAATGCGCTGCTCGGCATGATTGTAGTAGATCATCCCGCCCGCTTCGACGCGTCCGCGCCGGATGACGCTGTCGTCGGGAAAACTGACCTGACCGGCTTCGGACATGACCGCGAGATATTCATCTGTCTCAACCGACCGCAGCGGCCTCAACCCCAATCGGTCAAGCCGCGCGCCGATGATGTTGCCATCGCCAAAGATGAGCGCGGCGGGACCGTCGTTTTTCTCCTCAGAAAGGGAGAAAAATTCCAGCATGGCCCGCACTTGCGGGCTCAGCCGTGTGTCGTTTTCCCAGGCGGGGGGCATCATCGCAACCACGGCGGTCACGAGATCCAGCCCCTCTTCGAAAACGCGGGCATTCAATGTCTGGTCAAGACGGCAGCTGTCGGATTGGCCTTTCGGACGCACGATGGACTTGTTTCGCGCCAGTGCGATCGCAGCCTCTGAAATGCGGTTCTTCTTATCGGTGTTCAACTCGCCATTATGCGCCATCAGGCGGAACGGCTGCGCCATGGACGGGTGCGGATCGGTATTCGTCGAAAACCGCGTGTGAAAGTACATCGTGTGGACCGCGTGGTCAGGATCGCTCAGATCCTTGAAATACGGCACGATTTCCCACGAATTCAGTCGGCCTTTGAAAACCTGCATCTGCGCGGACAACGACAGCGGATAGAGGCCGTCGAATTCCGGCGTGCTGTAGGCCACGGCCTCAATAGCAAGCAGAGCAGAATGAATGCGCGCATTCAGTGCGGCGCAGCGCACATCCGCCGGTGCGGTGAAAATCCATTGCCGGATCGGCAACTGCCATTTCACCGATCGCTCGCCAATGGCGCTGTTGTCGACCGGCAGATCCCGGCGCAACACCACCGTCAGTCCATGCTCGTCGAGCACCTCGGCGATCAGGGCCGAAACGGCATCATGCGCTCCCGCATCAACGGGCAGAAAGAAGTTGCCGACACCAAATCCACCCGGCTCAAGCGCGTCTCCGGTCAACTTGCTGAAAAACGCGTGAGAGAGATCGACCGACACGCCCGCACCGTCGCCCACGCCCTCAGATGACATACCCCCCCGATGAGGCACCGCGCATAGCGCCTCATGACCTTTGCGCAGCAGGGCATGGGTCTGAACGCCATCTTTGCGCGTCAGAAACCCAACGCCACAAGCGCTGTGTTCAAGGTCAGGGTCATAAAGACCAAAAGGCAGTACTTGATCGGTCACGGGCGTAGCCTTGAGTTAGCGAAGCGAGGACCAGAGCGGGGTCGATCCCGCCTGACATCTTTGCAAATATAGCATTTACAACCGGGTACGACCAAGGGCCAACCCGCCGGGCCCTTCCCTTTACCTACAGTCACAATTCCAATCAAGTACTTAGAAGCGTCCGATTGCCGCAAGCCGCGGCGCGTGTTGCGCTCTCGCGAGCGCTTTCCCTCGGGGTTGGCCTGCGCTAGGACAGTGTATCGTTTTGACGGATCAGCGAATGGCCCTGCTTGATATTCACAACCTGCGCGTTGAGTTTCCGGGAAGGAACGGCACCTTCGTCGCTGTGAACGGTGCCGATCTACGGGTCGAGCCGGGCCAGATCCATGGACTGGTAGGCGAATCCGGAGCGGGCAAGTCGACGATAGGCGCGGCTGTGATGGGTCTTCTGGATCCTCCGGGACAGATATCGGGCGGCGATATCGGTTTTCGGGGCGACACGATCAGCGGGCTGGACCGCGATGCGATGCGCGCGCTGCGCGGGCGCAAGATCTCAATGATCTTTCAGGATCCCCTGACCAGCCTGAACCCGCTCTTCACCGTGCGCGAGCAGCTCGTCGAGACGATCATCGAGACGCTTGATGTCTCAAAGGCCGATGCCAATGCCCGCGCACGGGCCCTGATCGACCGCGTGGGCATCCCCGACCCGGATACACGGCTGGACCAGTATCCTCATCAGTTCTCGGGCGGGATGCGGCAGCGGGTTGTGATCGCGCTGGCGCTGTGTTCGGAGCCCGACGTGATTATTGCCGACGAGCCGACAACTGCGCTTGATGTCTCTGTTCAGGCGCAGATCCTTGACCTTATCAAGGAACTGGCGCGCGAACGACAGGTCGGCGTGATCCTGATCACCCATGATATCGGTGTCATTGCGGACACGACCGACCAGGTGACCGTGATGTATATGGGCGAGGTCGTCGAGAGCGGCCAGACGGATCAGATCATCGGTGATCCTCAACATGAATACACAAAATCCCTGATCGCGGCCGTGCCGCGCCCGACGATCAAACTGAAGCGGTTTCCACAAGTGAGTTATGGCGGACGCGCCACGCGCTTTGCCATCGAAGATCTCAGCCGAGACTGGACACCGGTGGCGCATGATCCCGAGAAGCCGCTGCTGGAGGTGCGCAACCTGACCAAACGCTTTGTCACAAGGCGCTCGATTTTGCCTTCGGCACGGCGCTATTTCACGGCCGTGGACGATGTCAGCTTTGATATCATGCCAGGTGAGGTTTTTGGCGTTGTCGGTGAAAGCGGGTCGGGAAAATCGACCATCGCGCGGCTCATTTGCGGTCTTTTTGGCGTTGATGGGGGCGAAATTCGATTTGATGGTCAGGTGGTGAGCGATCTTGGCGATCACGCCGCGCAGGAGAGCTTTCGCAAGCGGATCCAGATGATCTTTCAGGACCCGTATTCCTCGCTTAATCCCCGGATGAGAGTCGATGCGATCGTGGCCGAGCCGATCCGGCATCATCGGCTCCTTTCAGGAGACGCCGTTACACGGCGCGTGGATGAGCTGCTGGAACGCGTCGGTCTGGGGTCGGAGGCGGGACGGCGCTATCCCCATGAGTTTTCCGGTGGTCAACGCCAGCGCATTTCCATCGCCCGCGCACTGGCCACCCAGCCCGAATTTCTGATCTGTGACGAGCCCACCTCGGCCCTCGACGTCTCCATTCAGGCGCAGATCCTGAACATCCTCAAAGACATCCAGGAACATCTCGGGCTCACCATGCTGTTCATCAGCCACGATTTGCCCGTCGTGCGCCAGATGTGCAATCGGGTCGCTGTTCTCAAGAACGGCAAACTGGTTGAACTGCAGGAAACGGAGCGACTTTTCACGTCACCCCAAGCGCCCTATACGCGCGAATTGCTCGACCTGATGCCCCGGCTGGACGGAATCTCTGATGACGGGTTGGAGGGGCTGGCAGAAGGTTAGGCGCAGCCCATTGGCCCGCTCGGTTCATCCATCCTCTTCGAGGTAGCCTTCGTCGATCTCGTACTGCGCATACACCCGCATGAAAAAATCAGGATCGAAAATGTCGTCGTTGTAGTTGTTGGTGAGCTCCTCCCCGGACGCGATGTCGCGCGTGGCCACAAGCGCAAAGCGGTCCTGTTGCAAGGCCAGCGCGACGCGCTCCGGATAATCCGAAACGTTATCATCGACATCCGCCTCAAGCGGGCATGCAAAATTCGTGGCAAGGTTGGCCTCAGACGCATGGTTGATCAACGCGCCGTCATCGCGCACCCGAATGATGCAAGTCGGAAAATCCTCGAACGCAAACATATGCGTGAGTTCGTAAACCACCTCGTCCTCACTCATTCCGTCGATGAGCTTGAGAAATCCAGCCTCATCGAACACATCGTAAAATCCAGGCACGAAGCGCCAGACGACGTTCCCTTTTTTGATAGGCTCCACCGCGAAAACGCCCCAGCCCTTGTCCGGGGTATTGCGTTTTGCAACGGCAAAGCAAAAACCGCCTGTCGGAGCCATTATGCGCACACAACCCGCCGACCCGTTCACTGGGTCAAGCGTAGTCCTTCTTCTTGCTCATCTTGCCCAGTCCTGGATTGAGCGAGTTGGTGGGATCGCAGCAGCGATAATGCTCGGCCAGCGGCTCTTCGGCGGCATAAAGATGCCCGACATTATGCTCAGCCGGATACTTGGCACCGCGTTTATCGAGAAGTTCCAGCATCTTGGCTTTGATCTCCTTGGGATCATAGCCTTGCTTGACCACGTAGTCCTGATGCAACACGTGGCAGAAGAAATGCCCGTAATAGAGCTTGTGACTGATCGCCTCTTCAATCTCGGGCGGCAGAACCTCGAACCAGTCCCGGTCATTGCGCCTCAGGGCAATATCAAGCGGGATGATATCCGCCACACGGCTTTCATTTACCGCCATGTAGCGCACCGCAGCCCCGGCCGCGGCAAAGCGGTGCAGACCGGCAATCTTACCCTCGCGCGCATCACAGGCGAACCAATCGGCATCGTCACCATTCAGCGCATCTTTCAGATAGGTTTCGGCCTCCGCGATCCCCTCATCGCGCATCTTCAGGATCAGGTGGTGATCGAACCGGTCGCGGAACGCCTCCATGCGTTTGGGCAACGGGTTGGGCCAGAGTTTCGAGACCAGCTGCATCACTCGGTCGATCATGTTCCCGGGCAGAAGCCGCCATTTGTTCAATCGCGCATCCAGAAAGCCCTTGATCGCGAAAATCGCCGGCAAACGGTCCGTGCCCAGCTTGTCGATCATGATCAGCGTGTCTTTGCCAAGTTCCTTAGAGATGTCGTAGGCCTCGGCGTGCGTGTACTCGGCTGAGGCCCACCTACACAACCTGTTCTGCCGCTCTCTTCGTCTCTGCGCCCAAACGCGCCGCAAAAACGGCCAGTTTCCCCGCACATCCGGACGCTTCATGCAACCGACGGGGATCCGCGTTGAACCGCGCGGGGCTGTCTTCGTCCACGGAACGGACGCGCTGATGGTAGTCGGTGTCCGATGCCTTGGCATTTGTATCCTCGAAATCAGATGCTGTGTAATCACCCCGCTCAAGCCGTTTGAGGATCGTCTCGGGCGTGTCGCCAAGCTCGATGCCCAGATGATTGACGAGTTCAAGACGCCCCTCTGCCGTGATCTGAGCGTAAAGCGACAATTCAGTGTAAGAGGGTCCCCGCTCGATCAGTGAACCGCCGGAATTGTTGCAGACGCCGCCCATGATCGACGCGCCGATGCAGGAACTTCCGATCACCGAATGAGGTTGACGCCCAAGAGGTGCAAGCAGCTTTTCAAGCGAAAACAGCGTGGCGCCCGGAAAGCTGATCACTTGCGTGCCCTCATCAACAAGCTGGATCTGGTCCATCCGGTTGGTGGAGATCACGACCACGTCACGGTCATAAGATCCGCTTGGCGTGGACCCTTCCGTCAGACCGGTATTGGCGGCTTGCATGATGACAATCCTGTCCGCCTCGACACAGGCTTTGAGGACGCGCCATTGTTCTACCAGAGTGCCCGGTCGAACAACGGCGATGGCCTCGCCCTCGCCGGATCTGTATCCCTTGCAAAACCGCTCCATCGACCGGGGATTGGTGATGACGTAGCCCTGACCGACAATACGGGTGAACCGGTCGATCAGCGTTGCATTGTCAATGATCGACGCGCCTTGCCGAATATCGTTGGTCCCACCCCCAGTGGTGTCCTTTGCCATGGTGACCTCCCTCGTTGCGCGCAACACCCGTCCTGTGCGCACGGCCTAACTAAATCAGAGAGAGCCGCATATTTCCACCTCCGTGCGCGACACGGCTTCGGTCACGCCGCGTTGCGTGCCGCGTCGCTGGCGTAGTCACGCATTGCTTCGCTATAGACCCGGTTGTGAAAGCGCAGGTTCTCGCGGCTCAACTGATCGAGCTTGGTGATGCCCATCAGTTTCATGCCGCGCTCGATCTCGGCATGGAAATTGCCCAGCGTTTTCTCGACTCCGGCCTGCCCCGCTGCTGCCAGCGCGTAAAGGTAGAGCCGACCGCCTGAACAGGCCTTTGCGCCTACGGACAATGCCTTGAGAACATGGGTGCCGCGCTGAATGCCGCCCTCGCAGACCACGTCGATTTTGTCGCCCACCGCGTCGCAGATCTCTGCCAACTGGTCAAAAGGCGAGCGGCTGCCATCAAGCTGACGCCCGCCATGGTTCGACACCATGATACCGGTGCACCCGATATCCACCGCGCGTTTGGCATCCTCGACGCTCATGATGCCCTTCAGCGCGAATTGGCCGTTCCATTTCTTGCAGAGCTCTTCGGCATCCTTCCAGTTCATCGACTGATCGAGCATCGAGGAAAAGTAGTTACCGACAGAGACGGCCACGTTCGTGCCCTGCTGTACGTGACCGGACAGATGCGGCATGTCGAAGGGTTCTTTGGTGTAGAAATTGTAGGCCCACTGAGGATGCAGCGCGAAACTCAGAAGCGACGACAGCGTGAGTTTGGGCGGCGAGGTGAAGCCAGTCTTCAGATCCCGCTCGCGATTGCCTCCCGTGATCGTGTCCACGGTCAGCGCCATGACTTCGAAATTGGCATCGCGGGCGCGTTCGAGCAGTGCATCGTTCAGCCCGCGATCCTTGTGGAAGTAGAACTGGAACATCTTCGGCCCGGGTGCGATCTTGGCGATCTCCTCCACGGTGACGGTAGCGAGGGACGACACGCCGAACATGGTGCCATACTTCGTGGCCGCCCTGGCCACAGCGCGTTCGCCTTCATGGTGAAAGAGCCGCTGTAACGCCGTAGGCGCGCAGTAGAGCGGCATATCGAGCTTTTGCCCCATCACCTCCACGCTCATATCCACCTCGGACACATCGTTGAGCACGCTTGGGATCAGGTCCACATCGCCATAGGCCACCGTATTACGGTGGTAGGTTTGCTCATCATCGGCCGCGCCGTCGATATAGTGAAAGATCGGGCCAGGCCGCCGTCGTTTGGCGAGTTTGCGGAACTGCTGGAAGTTGTGGCAATCCCCTAGACCCATGAACAAACCCATATCTGTCTCCTCCAAAGACCGTCCTGAAATTGGTAAAACAACCTTACCAATCATGTCATTTGCCCCATCGTCGCCCTACAAGTCAAGAAACACTTCGTCCGTGGCCGAAACGGCGATCCCGTTCCTGATTGGATAGGGACCGGATGCTCGCCTGAACTTTGATGCGCATTACGTTGCAACAAAGGGTGGGAAGCCGACTTTCGCTGCGTGTGCAAGCTGTCGAGTAGGCATTCGCTAAAGCTGACATTGGCGATCTCCCTGAATTTACATACAAGTGCTTTTGCGAAAATCAGTGTATCCATCGTGCTTGATTGCTGCCTATGAATAGGCGCCACCGACAGCTTCTCGCTTCAACATTTGGAAAAAATGATGAGTTTGCTTCGTGAAATCCAAAAATCCTTAATGCAGGAGAAGAGCGACATAGGTCCCATTCTCCTGAAACTTCGTTTCTTGGCATCAAGGCTCGGAAGCGACTTACTGGAAGAGTGGGTTAAACATGAGAGTGAGGGCTATCCAAACGACGTCGACGTGCCCGAGTATCGGAAGCTGTCTGTCACCTACAAAGCGACCTTCTCTGGCGCGTTCGGGTCCGGGATGCAGAACGCGCCGATTCCGTCAATATTGATCAAGGAACACTGTGGAGAGCATTGGGTAAACTTCGAAATGCGCCAGAGTGTTGCGGCTATTGATAACCTCCTGACCGGGGACGAGAGCGGAACGCTCACGCTCGATGCGTCTAACCTAATTCTACTGCTTCAGGGTAAAGTATACGAGGATATGGCGTGCAACAGTGTCACGGGCACTCTATCGAAGGCTAGCCTAGTAGAGCTTCAGTACGCCGTTCGATCCAAAATCCTTGAGCTAACCATTGAGCTTGAAAGAAAAATCCCGGCTGCAATCGACGTAGCAATCGGTGCTTCCGATCCTCTGAGCGTAGCTGATACCAAGACCGTGGCGCAGATAACCCAGCATATTATTCAGGGCGACGTAACTAACATACACAACTCTGGTGACATCGCTGCGGTCACCCTTAACGTCGCGAAGGGCGATGTGTCTGGCTTGGCAAAAGCATTAACAGGGAAGGGGTTACCCCTAGCCGATGCTCAAGAGTTGGCTGCAATTGCAGAACGTGAGCAACCCGCAAGCGACGCTGATCCAATGGGGGCAGACGCAAAAAGTTGGCTGCGCGAGAAATTGGAGAAAGGAGCCGCAGAGGCTTGGAATATGGGTAAGCCTGTGGCTCAGAAGATCATCACAGAAGCGATCAAGCAGTACTATGGACTGTGACAATCAAACGATCAGTGGTGCGTTTTTTATGCTTTGCGATTCATCGAAATGTTTCAATAAAATCAATGCGATGAGGTAGTGCGTGTGTCTGGTGTGAGGGAGAAATCGGGATTATGTAGGGCCGATTGGCTGCGAGCTGTGCTCTCTACGAGCCAGTGGCGACTTACCATTAGTACTTCTGGGGCGAACAGACAAACTCCGTTGCCAACGGGATCTTAGAGTTGCACGATGACTACCGCAGATACGACGCTGAGACTGAACAGGAGGGAGTGAAAATGTCTTCATTTTTCATAGCGACAGTGAAGGTTACGGATGATGCATGGGTGCCAGACTACGCGGCCAAGGTGCATGATCTCGCCGCAAAGCATGGTGGCAAGTACCTGAGTCGCAGCGGCAATATTGAAACGCTCAAAGGTCATCCGCCGGATGCAACGCTGATCGCGATCGTCGAATTTCCCTCACGAGACGCCATTCAGGCGTGGCTCGACGACCCAGAGTACAAACCTTTCCTTGACGCACGATATGCAGGAAGCGAAAGCACGGACATAATCATAGACGACACAGACCTCGCTGGCGCAATACCCTATCTCTCTAAGGTCGACTAAACGATCGTCCAGGCATTGTTATCACGATCTACCGGAAGACCACCGGGATGGATCGGGATGTTCCCCGAAAGGACCAGGGGCTGCTACGGCTCCGGATCGACAGACGCGATGGTAGATTTTCAGCCATAACAGCCCACTGCTTTCAAAGACCGCCACCCTCAAACATGCCGATCCGCCAAGAAATCCCGGATATCGAGCGTGCTTTTCTCGTCCATCGAAACGTAGACCAGCGACATGTTGATCCGTTCGCGCACCATCTCACCCGGGAAGGGCAGATAGCTCAATTCGCGTGAGCCAAAAGAGGGGGAGGCGGTGCCGACCTGCCATTCGGTCGTCAATTGCACATCGACAAGCTTGAGCGCGGTCTCCCCCCCCTGCCCCGGGCGCTCGAACGGCACGCCCGCGAGGCGCAGATAAGCGGTCTTGTCCCCGGCCTGAACGAAACCGTCGATGAATTGCGAGGCCAGCACCTGCAGATCCGCCGCCGCATCCTCGGGCGGCAGGTGGCTGTGCAGATGATCCTGCGCGTGGTTGTGGCCGATGGCGCCGTTCACGATATCATGTGGCATTGGACCACCTCTTTCCCTCGAACTCGCCGTGCGGAATGCTGACGGGCTTGTCGATATGCGCCTTATGCGCGCCGAGCTTGCCGGAGGCCACGAGACTGCCCAGCACGTCCACGATCACCCGCGTGCCCATCAAGGCAGTGATCTCGGAGGTGTCATAGGGCGGCGCCACCTCGACCAGTTCCATCCCGCAGATGCCCTCTGCGGCGACCTTTGAGGCCAGGGCCAGCGCCTCGCGCGGCAGGAACCCGCCCGGTTCGGGCCAGCCTGTTCCCGGCACGAAACCGCAATCGATGCTGTCGATGTCAAAGGACATATAGACCATGTCGACCCCGTCCCAGGCCATCTCCAGCGCCATTTCGGCGGTCTTGTCGATGCCCATCCGCTCCATGTCGGACATGGTGATGATGTTGGTTTCACGCTCCCGGGCGACTTTCACCGCCTCGCGGGGCACCTGCCAGCCGCCTATTCCCACCTGAACGAGGTTCTTGGCGGGCACATTGGGCAGGTTCGTCGAGTGGAACCACGGGGTCGTGTGCATCCGCTCATCCAGGTCTTTCTCCTGAATGTCGGCATGCCGGTCGAAATGCACGATCCCGATCTTCTTCGACGTGCATTCCGCGATCCCGCGCACGCAGGGAAACCCGATGGAGTGATCGCCGCCAATCATCACCGGAAGGCTGCCTGAACTGAAGACATGACTTACCGCGCGACTGATCTGGTCGAAGCTCTTTTCGAGGTTCGCCGGGATGGTGAACACGTCACCCGCATCACAGAGCGTCATCTGCTCGCGCAGATCAACGCCCATTTCATAGTTGTAGGGCGTGTAGAGCGCAGAAATCTTGCGCACGCCCTGCGGGCCAAATCGCGTGCCCGCGCGATACGTCGTGCCCCCGTCAAACGGGATGCCCAGAACGGTCGCGTCATAATGCGCCACTTCCAGCACGTCCTCGGCATAGGGTGCCTTGAGAAACGTATTGATACCGGCGTAATGCGGCAGTTCCCCCCGCGCGAAGGTGGGGATCGATTTGTCCTCGATGCTGTCGGCGCCCGTGAGCCCCATCCGCAAGGCCCAGCGGCGTTCCTCGTCCCAGCGGTTCTCTGGGATGTCGGCCTCGGCCTTCATCGCCTTCCAGCCCTGAAGCTGGCTGAGATCGGGATGGTGCAACCGGAAATCCCGCCGCAGCGCATCGTCCGGGCGATGCGAGCGCGACCGCTCAGGTGGGGCCAAAAACATGTATCTTCTCCTCAAGTCTCTGATACGGGATGCCCCCGTCGCGGGCATCGAAGTCGTAGGTGATCGTCGCGCCGTAGGCTTCGGGATTTGTCGGGTCCCAACGCGGTTTGTCAAAGACCAAAACGCGGTCGCCCAGTTTGAAACCTTCCTCAAGATCATGCGTGACCATAAACACGGTCATGCCGGTCTCCTCTCGCAGTTCCGTCAGAAAATCGTGCATCGCCAGCCGGGTGCCGGGATCAAGGGCGCCGAAGGGCGCGTCGAGCAGCAGAACGCGAGGCTTGGCGGTCAGGGCCTGCCCGATCGCGAGACGTTGCTGCATGCCCCCTGAGAGGGTTGCGGGATATTGATCGGCCACATGATCGAGCCCGATCCGTTTGAGCGTCTCATCGGCGCGGGCCTGGGCTGCGCGGCGCGCCGCACCCGAAAAACGCCCCCACGCGCTGCGAAAGCTTTCTCCGGCAACGATGTTGTCGCGCACGGTCAGGTGCGGGAAAACCGAATAGCGCTGAAAGACCACACCGCGGTCAAGACCCGGCTCCTCGGCGGGCGGCGCGCCTGCAATACGGATTTCTCCGCGCGTCGGTCGTTCCTGCGCGAGCAGCAGCCGCAAAAACGTGGATTTGCCGCAACCCGATGCACCCACGATTGAGACGAACTCACCCTCATCGACCGCGACGCTCACGCGTTCCAGAATGGGCCGCATCCCGTAAGACTGGAAGATGTTATCTACGGAGACGAAACTCACAGACCCGCCTCCGTCCAGGGGAAGGCGCGCTTCGCCAGCTGGCGCAACGCCAGATCCATGAGGAAGGCCAGCAGCGTTATCCAGAGCACGTAGGTCAGGATCACGTCCATCGCGAGAAACCTGCGCACCAGAAAGATGCGGTAGCCAAGGCCGACCTCTGACGCAATGGCCTCGGCGGCAATCAGAAAGAGCCAGGCAGGCCCCAGTGACAACCGCACCGACTGGATCAGCCGGGGCAGCAACTGCGGCAATGCCACACGCAGCGCGATCACCAGAGAGGACGCGCCGAGTGTTTCAGCTTTGACAATCATTTCACGCGGGATTTCCAGAACCCTCTGACTCAGATCGCGAATGAGAAACGGCAGGATGCCGACCACAATCAGAACAACCTTGGATAACTCGCCCAAACCAAACACGATGAAGAGGATAGGCAACACCGCCAGCGGCGGGATCATCGAGACGACCGCCACAAAAGCCGCCAGCGTGGCCCGCACATGAGGCAACAGGCCAATGAGCAGCCCAAGGATCGTGGCCAGAGCCGCGGCGATGCCGACGCCCATGGCCAACCGCATCAGGCTCGCAGCCGTATCGTGCCACAGCAAGATTTTGTCTGACCGCCGGTCGGCTTCTGTAAACAGCCGCTCTGCCGTGGCCGCGATGGTCGAGGGTGCGGGCAAAAGCTTATCCGACGGGTTCTCCGCCAGGCGAATCTCGGAGCCAATCGCATAGGCCACCAAGACCGCCACGAAGGGCAGCGCCATCAGGACCGCGCGGAGCACCACGCCCGGTTGTCGGTTGATCAGGCGCATGGCCCTGCCCCCGTGCGGCCTGTCGTCAGAGGCCGCCGTCCGCCGCCATCTGCATATAGGTTGTATCGAACCGGAACTTGACGTTGTTCTCGTCTCCAGTCGTCACACCGCCCGGATAGGCCACGCCGACGAAGTCCGCCGAGGGAGCGCCCTCGCCGAGGATACCCTTGTCAAACAGGAACTCCGCGACGCTCACCATGGTGTCCGGCAGATCCGAACCTTCGGTGAACGCCACCGCATCCGCCGGGTCATAGAACATCTCGGTCGAGGCCAGTTGCGCCTTGTAGCCTGCCAGATCGGTGCCGGATGCTTCGGCCATCGCGATCAGCACCTCTTCATCCCCCGCCGCCATCAGGCCCATCACCTCATACCATGCGCCAACCATGGCCTTGCCGAAATCCGGGTTGGCCGCGAGAACCTCGGTATTCACCACCATCAGGTCGATGATCTCACCCGGAATGTCGGAGCTGTCGAAAAGCTTCGATGCATTCGGATCCTCTAGGATCGTGGAAACGAGCGGGTTCCATGTCACGACGGCCTCAACATCATCGGTGGCAAAGGCCGCGATCATATCCGCGTCAGAGGTGTTGACCACCCCATCGAGATCAGCCTCCCGCAGCCCGACACTGTCGAGGGCGCGCGCAAGAAGGTAGTGCGACACCGAGAGCTCCACGAGGTTCACAGGCTTGCCCGCAAGGCTCGCGAGATCCCCATCGCCTTTGACGATTACCGCGTCATTCCCGTTGGAGAAGTCTCCGACGATCAGGGCCGTGGTGTCGACGCCTCCGCCAGCCGGGATCGACAAGGTATCCATGTTGGTGGCCGACACACCGTCGAAAGCGCCAGCGGTGTATTGGTTTATCGATTCCACGTAATCGTTGATCTGGACGATCTCGATGTCGATCCCGTATTTTTCGGCCCATTTGTCCATGATGCCGGACTCTTCGAGATAGCCCCAGGGCATCCAGCCCACATAGATCGACCATGCGACCCGAAACTCGGTCTTTTCCTCTGCGACGAGCGGTGTGGCCAGCGCCAGAGCGGCCAGAGCGGCGGCAGCCGCCAGCCTGCGAACGATTGTCATCTGATATCCCCTTCCATCCACGTCCCGCCGGTGGAGGAAAAATCGGGGATCCGAGGCGGAACGAGAGAGATCGGCTAGCCCCCAATGCGCAGTGCTCTCCCGGGTTTTTGCCCCGCCGTGTACCCACACGGAATTTGCCGCGCAGGTGGCAACTCTCGGACCAGACCCCCTGAGGGAGGAGAGACGGGGCGGAACCCTAGTTGCCCTGCTGGTCCAAACATGGCGCGACGCGGCGGTTTGACCCACCCAACTGGCCCAAACGCGCGGCCCCGGCAGCCGATTTGCCCGAAATTTTGGCAACTTCATATGTAATCGCTGCTTTTCACGGCAAAAAGCTGGCGATTTAAATCCGAACCGCCACAGTGTCGGGATGACGCTTCCGATTGCCTCGCCTTGGTTCGCATCCGAAAAAATCGATGGTCGGATCTGGTGTCTGAGCGAGCCGCACGTTCACCCGATTTTCAACGCAAACATCTTTCTCGTTCTCGGATCTGACCGCGATCTGGTGGTTGATAGCGGGATGGGCGTGGCAGCCTTGCGTCCCGCTCTCAAAGCGCTGCGCCCCGATCCCGACAAACCGCTGACGTTGCTGACCACGCATACGCATATCGACCATATCGGTGCGGCCCACGAATTCGAGCATCGCCTCGTGCATCCAATCGAGGCCGAGGACCTGGCAGAGCCGGACCCCTTCAGCCTGAGATCGAGTGATATGCCAGAAGAGTTCGAGACACTCTTTGAAGAGGCCGGCTACGACGCGCTCTGGCCGGTGCTGATCGACGCGCTGCCCTATGAGGGTTACGACATCGACGGTTACGGACCAAAACCAGCGCCCGCGAGCGCATTTGTCGAGGATGGCGATGTCATTGACCTTGGGGACTGGCAGGCCGAAATCCTGCACCTGCCGGGTCACTCGCCTGGGCAAGTCGGGCTTTGGCATGCCCCCACAGGGACATTGTTTGGCGCCGATGCGATTTATGACGGCCCACTCATCTATCAGGGTGAAGGGATGTCCGTGGCTGATTACGCGGCAACGCTGCGCCGCATTGCATCCTTGCCTGCGACACGCATTCTGGGAGGGCATGACCCGGCCTTTGGCCGAGCGCGGCTGGATGAAATCATCAATCATTACTTGCGCCTATGGGGCGCCTGACACATTGGATAATCCTATCGCATAGATCGTTTCAAGTTTGCGCGCATATGGGTATCAACGACCCAACGGGCAACGAATGAGCGAAAATGGACAAACGTCTGGTCGTCGAGTTTCTTCCCGGGCCGGCCTTTGTGCTGGGCGATGCGGTCGGGGGGATGTTTGTCGGCGCGGGCGTGGCCGCCGTCGCGACAGGGCTGGCAATTGTTCTGAGATGGCGATGGGACCGCACCCTGCCCCTGATGGCAATATCCGTGTTTGGGCTGACCGTTGCGCTGTTGCTGCTGGCTCTGGCCTTTGAAGACACCACGTTCGTCAAGCTGAGCGCCACCATCGGATCCTTGGCTTTCGCGGCAATCCTTGCGGTTGGCATGGGCTTGCAGCCGAGCCTCCTGCAGCGAACGCTGGGCTACAGGATACTGCTGGATGACCGCGGGTGGCGTATCCTTCACCTCGCCTGGGTTGCCATAGCTTTGGGTCGCGCAGGAGCCAACGAAGCGGTCTGGCGCCTGACGTCCGACAGGACATGGGTGTATTACAACGGCGTGGCGGATTTCGTGTGGTTCGGCCTGATCTTCGGCACCACGTACTGGATCGCCTATACGTTATGGAATGACGATGCAGACACCGCGCTTGACGCCTCAAACGCGCGGGATCAGACCGACTTGCCCACCGGTTAGCGACGGGTCACGCCACAACGGCGGACATCGTTTTTTCCGTCGTCGAAGGCACGAAGTTCAGGCGTTTGCGTTTTCCGTCATACGCAATGTGCTCGAAGGCAACGCCTTTGCCATTGCAGGTCAGGACTTTCTCCCCTTCAAGCAAGGGGTTGGTCGCCTGAATGGCGACACCGCTGCCGCGATGCCAGCGTCCGAAGACGTAAGCACTTTCGAAATGGGCGGCCAGCGCCGCCTCATCCCTGCGCCCGGCCTCTAGTGCCGTCATCACTGCCGCTGACGTTCCAGCATCGCGTGCACCGGACGGTCCGGTGCCAAAAACAAAGCGTTCGCCCACAGTGACCAAAAACCCGAGCCATTCCCCGCAGCTCAACCGAAGCGCACCATCGGCAACGGTATCGGTTCTTTGCCATTGCTCCGTGTAATCGGCGGCAACACCCGTCTCCAGCAGTGAGTCTTCCGATGTGAACTCTAACTTGCCGGTATCGGGTGCTTTCGCTGGCCCATGCCAATCAATTTCCCGCTTCCAGGTGCAGACATCCCCGCTCAGGGTAATCTCGCCTGCGAACCCTTCGGCGCGCATAACCTTCAGCAGCGCGGCGCTGGACAGATCCGCCAAAGACGTGGCGCCCCGGGTTTCTGGCCGACAGGCCGGAATCCGGATGTCGGCGTAAAGCGCGCCGCACTGCATCCAATTCACACATGTCGCGCGGTCCTCGACGCCCGGAGCGCGCAGCCAGTCTCGCCGCCAGTGACCCTGAACATCGCAAACCTGCATCACGCGGCCTCCCGACGCGCCGCCCCCATGGCAGCAATCATCTCATCACAAGAGAGCAACGCGCCTTCCTGCAGATACTCCATCGCGTTGAGAGAGGCCTGATGCGCCTCGGGCGACGTGCCGCCGACGCAATCGGCCACCACCCGGCAGTAATAATCGTGCTGGTGTCCGTCTGCGAAACTGTAATGCACGCAGACGTCGGTCATGCCGCCCACCATGATCAGGGTCTCGGCCTTCAATCCCTTGAGCAGGATCTCCATTTCGGTGCCGAAGAAGATCGAGTAGCGGCGCTTGTGAACGAAGTAATCACCCGGCCGGCGCCCCATCTCCTCAAACGCAACGGGCGTGCCGGGCTCGCCATCCATGCAGTGGATGTCTTCCGACCCATCGAGCTCTCGCCCGTAATCGATCATGTCTCTTCGGTGAATCTCCTGCACGAATATGACCGGAATCTCATGCTCATGCGCCGCATCTACAATCAGGCGCGCGCGCTCCATGTGCTCGCGATACCCCGGCATGACCGGGATCCCGGCCTTGACGTCCATGAAGGCGCTTTTCTGAATGTCGATGACGACCAGAACCGGTTGACCGACGATGGTAGGCTGGCGAGGCATGGGCAGGCTCCCTAGTTGCGCGATTGGTCCGCGCCCATAAGGCGCGGCAGGTCGCCCCAACGGGCGACCGCGGAAAAGACAAGGATCGAGACGACGATGAAGGTGATCGCGGCCACTGCCATCGTGGGCGTGTAGCCGTTTCGCAGCGAGTTGAAGATCTGCAGCGTCACCGTGGCATAGGCCGAGGCCGATACGAAAAACATCACGATGAACTCGTTGAAGCTCAGAACCAGCACAAAGAAAAATCCCGAAATCGTGTAAGGCACGGTCTGTGGCGCGACCACCGTGCGGAAAGTCACCGCCTCTGTCGCTCCCATTGTGGCGGCCGCGTCCAGATGCGCCCGGTCAATCGATTGCAATCCAATGGAAATCGTCACCAGAGGCAGCGCCATGAGAAGAACCGCGTGGCTGACAATCCCGGCCCAGAGCGCCCCAAGCCCTCCGAGAAACCCCCAGTAAAATCCCAATCCGACACCGAACACGATGGGTGGGACGGCGAAGGGCAAAGACCCCAGCCCTGCGAGGACACGCGACAGCGGCGAATTCTGCGACCAGAGCAGATAGGCGATGGGCCAGGCCAGCAGCACAGCCAGCGTGGCCGCGCCCAAAGCGACTATGATCGAATTCATCAGGGCCTCGGTCCAGATCGGCTCGGAGACGAAGAACTCGCCAAACCGCGTGAGCGTAGGGTCCTGCGGCGGAAAGAACATCGACCGTCCGCCATTGAGCGCCGCGCCGGACACCACGACAATCGGGAGCGCCAGAACCAGCGCTGAGAGCCCCATGAAGAGATGCCCCGCAATCCTCATGCCCGCTTCTCCGCCCATTGGTTCAGCTTGTGACCCAGCACCAGGCAGACCGAGGCGGAGATCAACAGGATCACCGCCTGCGTCGCTCCGAACGGCGCATTGAGGTTCGCGCCCCGCACGTTGGAATAGATGGCCACGGCGGTTGTATGCTTCGACGGATCGGCAAAGACGGTGACGGCCACATAGGTGCCGAGCAGAAACACAAAGAGAAGCAGTGTCGTGCCAAAGAGAGGGAGTCGTACTGACGGCAAGATAACGGTGCGAATGACCTGCCAATTGCCGGCGCCCATGGTACGCGCCGCCTCCCTGAGGCTTGGATCAAGACGCGAGAGTGGCGGATAGAGCAGGATCACCGCATAAGGCCAGACCAGATAGCTCATCGTCAGGATCGTGGCGAAATCCGATGTCTTGAATTTCACGTTGCGCGGATTGGCCAGCCCCCAGTCTCGCAGCGTCTGAAACCATCCCACATCCTTCAGCCATTGCGTGAGGCCGGTCGACTTGAACAAAGCCGGCAGGCCGGAATTGTTGGATAGCAGGATGTCCCACCCCATCACGATGAACACCTCGGAGAGCGAGAGCGACGACAGGATAAAAACCAGCCACATCGCCTGCGCGCGGCGGGAGAGGCGTGTCAGAAGCAGAGTGAAAGGCAGCGCGGTGAGCACGGCCAGACAGGAGGCGATCACCGCATACCAGAAGGAATAGCCCAGCTGCTGCAAATAGAGAAACGTCACATCGTCGGGCCACATCGCGCCCACGAAAAACCGCTGGTAATTCTCGAAGGTGAAATCCCAGCCCCAGGCCGCGCCTTCGATCTTGCGACCGAAGGAAATCGCGAAAACCAGCATAAAGGGCACAACGCAGAGCACAAACGTCAGAAGTGCGAGACCCCAACGCAACATAGCGCCGCGCGAGACAAGCGGGGCTCTGGCGGACCCGCTCTTGGATCGCGGCAGGTCGATATCCTGCGCAAGGGTCACTGCGCAGCCATCAGCGTCTGGTGCGGCTGATCAACTGCAAAGACGAGCAAGGCCTCCGGAGGCAGGCGCAGCTGTGCGCTGTCACCCACATTGTAGGTCTTGGCCTGCTCGCCCATGGCGTATTCCACCACCATCGCACCGACAGGGGTGTCGAGGTGGTATTCGCGCACCGGGCCGAGATCGCGCACGAAGGTCACCGTGGCGGAGATAGTGTTCCCAGTCGCCTCGTGATCGAGACAGGCCCGTTCCGGCCGGATCGCGACCTGGACCCTCGATCCGGGATGAAAGCGCGCCTTGGCCTCGAACGTCACATCCCCCGCGCGCACCCCGCCGGAACAGGCCACAGCATCAAAGAAATTGGCTTTCCCGATGAACCCGGCAACAAAGGCGTTGGCAGGTTGGTGATAGATTTCCTGAGGGGTGCCCACCTGTTCCACGCGACCGGCTGACATAACAACGATCCGATCCGCCATGGTCATCGCCTCGCGCTGGTCATGGGTGACCACAATCGTTGTTATCCCCAAGCGCTGTTGCAACAGGCGCAGTTCGACCTGCATATCCTCGCGCAGTTTGGCATCGAGCGCTGACATGGGTTCGTCGAGCAAAAAGACCTCCGGCTCCTGCGCCAGCGCCCGTGCGATAGCGACACGCTGGCGCTGCCCGCCCGACAGCTCGCCGATCCGGCGATCGGCGAAGGCCCCCAGTTGCACCAGATCGAGCAGGACGCGGGCTTTGCTCTCAGCCTCGGGTTTCGCCACACCGGAGATGGTCAGCGAATAGGTGACATTGCCCAGAACGGTGAGGTGTGGAAACAGCGCAAAGCTTTGAAACACCATGCCGAATTTGCGCTTGTGCGCAGGCAGATCCGTGATGTCGCGGCCCCGCAGCGTGAGTGTGCCGGACGACGGGTCTTCAAGCCCCGCGATCATCCTCAGCAATGTCGTCTTGCCGCATCCCGAGGGCCCGAGCAGCGCCGTCAGCTTGCCATCAGCGAAATCGAGATCGGTGGGCACGACAGCGCGCACGCTGCCGTAACTCTTTGACACGCCATCGAGGACGAGGCCGGACACGGACCCTATGCCTCGGCCAGCATCTTATCCCAGCTTTCCTTGATGAAGGTCTCCTTGTCGAGATAGGCCTCGTAGGCCGGCTTGATCGACGGGGTGCCGGAGACGAAAGAAAACTCTTCATCGGTCAGGTCGGTCTTGGCCTGATCGACCAAGGGGGCCGTTCCGATCTTGCGGCTCATCAGCGCCTGCGTGGCGGGATCGGATGAGAAGTTGATGAACTCCGCTGCCTCTCCGGCTTTCTCGGAAATGGAAGACAAACACCACGATCCGTAATCCTGCGGATTGCCCTCCTTGGGGAAGACCGCCTGAATCGGGAACCCGTCAGCCGCCATCAGATTGGCCACGTCGAGGTAGTACTGACCGCCAATGATGTCGCCGTTCTTCATCGACTGTTCCATCTGGCTTTCGGCTGACCACCAGAGCGCGACATTGGGCCGGATCTCGGCCGCCTTCTCGATCAATGCGAGGATGCCATCTTCGGTGGCGAAGGTTGCCTCGCCGTCAAAGAACGTGGCCGCCACGATGTCGAGGAACTGCGAGATGTAGTAGAGGCTAAGACCGAACGAAGCCACAAACGTTTCGCTGTCCCAGAACTCCGCCCAGCTTTCCGGAGCCTCGACCTCGCCGGGATTGATCACCATGGAGGTGAACCATGACATCGCGCCCACGCCCAGCGATCCCTCGCTGGCCTCGAATACGAAATAGTCATCCAGATTGGACGCCGCCGGGATCGCCTTCAGATCCAGTGGCGCCAGCAACCCGCCGATGCGGCTCGCCTTGATGAGCGAGTCGCGGGAATAGAGCGACAGATCCGCGGGCACCTTGCCCGCCTTGGTCGCCTGCTGCATCGTCACCAGCCAATCGGTCGAGTTGGGTTGCGTGACGCTTTCCACCGTGATGCCGGTGGCCTCGGTGAAGGCCGGATAGACAAACTCTTTGAAGCTGTTTTCGAAGTACCCGCCGTAGGAGCCGATCTTCAGGCTGCGCTCGCTTGCGATGAGCGGTGTGCCCAGCGTGGTGGCGGCCACGCTTGCCGCGCCTGTCTTCAAAAGCGTTCGTCTGTTCAACTTCGTCATTTCTGGACCCTCTCTCTGTCTGCTCCGGCATCCGGTGCGCGGTTGGGAGCGGTACGTCTCTGGATGGACAGATTGGCGCGCCTTCGCCCCGCACCGGTCAACGCAAGCTGGCGTGAAATGCAGCTTTGCCACCTGGGAGCGATCAAATTTGAGGCAGACCACGTCAGGCGCGTGCATTTTTAAGCAATTTTGAGTCACCGGTGCCTGAAATCCGCAAATGTCTCGTAACGGCCAAAGCACAGGAAAATTCCATGACCCGCGCGAGCATTTCAGATGATCAAAAAGCCCTGACTGTGGATGACGCGACCCTGCCGGTGATTGATCTCTCTGGTCTATTCACCGGTGAGCAAGAAGATCGCGCAGATGTGGCCCGCCGACTGGGCGAGGCCGCGCGCACATCCGGGTTCTTCTACATCACCGGTCATGGTATCCCGCAGGACCAGATCGACGCGCTCTTCGCGGCCTCCAAGCAATTCCATGAGATGCCGCGCAGCTTCAAGATGCGCAACTGGTGCGGGTTCAGCACCAATCACCGCGGCTATGTCCCGTTCGAGGAGAACGGGTCCAACTTCCCCCAGACGATCAATTTCAACGAGGCCTGGGACATGTCTTATGAAGCCCCGGCCGATCATCCCGATCACCTCGCGGGTTGGCGGATGACGGGCCCGAATGTCTGGCCCGATCTGCCCGGGTGGAAGGAAACGGTCTCAGGTTATTATGACGCGGTCTTCGGGCTGGGTCTGCGGCTGCTGGACGCGCTGGCGCTGGAACTCGGCGTCGAGAGCGAGGAATTGACGCGGCACATCACCTATCCCACCTCGCAATTGCGCCTGTTGCGCTACGTGCCCAACGAAATGCCGGCGAACTCGAACGTGGTGGGCATCGACGCCCATTCTGATTTTGAGTGCTTCACCATTCTCTTGCAAGGCAGCCCCGGACTTCAGGTGATGAATGCCGACGACGTCTGGATCGAAGCGCCGCCGATCCCCGGCTGCTTTATCGTGAACATTGGCGACATCTTTGAGACCTGGTCCGGGGGGCAATTCAAGTCGACCCAGCACCGCGTGACCAATATCGGGCGCGAGCGCTATTCCTTCCCGCTCTTTTTCGGGCTTGATTACCATGCGGTCGTCGAGCCGTTGGAAAAGTTTCGAACACCGGAGAGCATCGAGAAGTACCCGCCCATGAAGGCGGGCGATCACCTGATGGCCATGTCGATCAATGCCTTCCGGTACATGGCAGAGGCCAAGGCGGCTGGCCTGCTGACACCGAGTTTCGAGGTGCCGGACGAAAACCCCTTCAAGCGCGAGGCCAGATCGCCCTGAATTCAAAACATGGGCCCACATCCCGACTTTGCGAGTTCTGACCTCCCGCGAGAGGCGGAGATGGGTGATTTTCGCCTGACCCCATTGGATGCGACCGTGATGGATGAGGATTATGAGGCGGTGACCGGCTCAGCCCATGTTCTCAAGGGCGTGTTCGGCAATGACTGGCCGATGGGTCTGACACGACAGGACAACCTGACGGACCTGCATTGGCATGATCGGGAATTCACGCTCAGACGGTCGTTCTCTTGGGTCGTTCGAGACCTAGAAGACTCCTACCTTGGCTGCGCGTACGTTTTTCCCGATCCCGGCGCGGGCGGAACGGCACAGGTCTATACATGGATCAGGGACAGACCAGATCGCCGAGAGTTGAACAAGAGGCTCAACGCCGCGCTCGCCGATTGGTTTGCAGATATGCTTCCCGGAGACCTGACGCTGCGCTGGCGAAACCCGGACTAGTTTCCCAGGATTCCGGGCAAGCGCAGACCGTGCTGACGGGCACACTCGATGGCCTCTTCATAGCCCGCATCGGCATGTCGCCACACGCCCGAGGCCGGATCATTCCAGAGCACACGCTCCAGTCTTCGCGCGGCTTCCGGCGTGCCATCGGCCACGATCACGACACCCGCGTGTTGGGAGAAGCCCATCCCCACGCCGCCGCCGTGATGCAAAGATACCCATGTCGCCCCGGAGGCCGTGTTCATTAACGCATTAAGCAAGGGCCAGTCGCTCACCGCATCCGATCCGTCTTTCATGGCTTCGGTCTCGCGGTTGGGGCTCGCCACCGACCCACTGTCCAGATGATCGCGCCCGATGACGATCGGGGCCTTCAGTTCGCCGGAGGCCACCATCTCGTTAAACTTCAGCCCGGCGCGGTGCCGTTCCCCCAATCCCAACCAGCAAATCCGCGCAGGCAACCCCTGAAAGGCAATCCGGTCCCGCGCCATATCCAGCCAAGTGTGCAGATGCACGTTCTCCGGGAACAGCTCTTTCATGGCCTGATCGGTGCGGTAAATGTCCTCCGGATCACCGGAGAGCGCACACCAACGGAAAGGGCCGATGCCACGGCAGAATAGCGGGCGAATATAGGCAGGAACAAAGCCGGGAAAGGCGAAGGCGTTTTCCAGCCCTTCCTCCAGGGCCACCTGCCGAATGTTGTTGCCATAATCGAGCGTCGGCACGCCCGCATTCCAGAAATCGACCATGGCCTGAACATGCACCTTCATGGAGGCACGCGCCGCCGCTTCGACCGCCTTGGGATCACTCTCTCGCTTTGAGCGCCATTCGGCCAAGCCCCAGCCCTGAGGCAAGTACCCGTTCACGGGATCATGCGCGCTGGTCTGGTCTGTCACGATATCCGGGCGGACGCCACGGGCGTAAATCTCGGGGAAGATGTCGGCGGCATTTCCCAAAAGTCCCACGGACTTCGCCTCACCCGCAGCCGTCCAGCGCGAGATCATCTCAAGCGCATCATCCAACGTCTCGGCTTTGTCATCCAGGTATCTGGTGCGAAGACGGAAATCGATACTCTCGGGATTGCATTCCACCGCGAGACAGCAGGCGCCCGCGAAAACGGCCGCCAATGGCTGGGCCCCGCCCATGCCACCGAGGCCCCCGGTCAAAATCCACCTGCCCGAAAGGTCGCCGCCGTAATGCTGGCGGCCGGCCTCGGCAAATGTCTCATAGGTGCCCTGCACGATCCCTTGGGTGCCGATATAAATCCAGGACCCTGCGGTCATCTGGCCGTACATCATCAGCCCCTTGCGATCGAGTTCGGCAAAGTGGTCCCAATTGGCCCAGTGCGGCACGAGGTTCGAATTGGCGATCAGCACGCGGGGCGCATCTGAATGGGTCTTTATGATCGCAACGGGCCGGCCAGACTGCACGATCAGCGTCTCATCCGCCTCCAGATCCTGTAAGCCGGCGACCAGCCGGTCAAAATCCTCCCATGTGCGCGCCGCGCGCCCGATCCCGCCGTAGACCACCAATTCGTGCGGGTTTTCAGCGACATCCGGGTGCAAATTGTTCATCAGCATCCGCATCGGTGCCTCGGTCTGCCAGCTCTTGGCGGTCATGTCCGACCCGGTTGGGGGATAGACGTCTCGACTGTTCTTGCGCGGATCAGTCATCTGGGCCTCCACTCGCGAAGCGTTTCAAGAATGTCCTTCAGCGGGCCCCGCACCCGGTCGGCCCGCGTCTCATCATACTGCCACGGCGGCGCTTCTTCGCAGAGATATGTCGCCTGTGCCAGTTCCATCTGGATCGCGTGAACGCCCTCTTGAGGCTTGCCGTAGTGACGCGTGGTCCAGCCGCCGCGAAATCGGCCATTAAGCACAGACGTGTACCCGCTCGCCCCTTCGCAAAGCGCAACCACGCGGGCCTCGATATCGGGCGCGCAGGTTGCCCCACCATCCGTGCCGATACTGAAATCCGGGAGAGCACCGTCAAACAGTCTTGGAATTTTCGACCGGATAGAGTGGCAATCATACAGAATCGCAAATCCAAGCGAGACACGCAAACGCTGGATTTCTCCGGCAAGCGCGGCAAGATACGGCCTGTGCCAGTCCGTCAGGCGTTGCTTGGTCTCTTCCAAATCCGGGGATCGCCCCTCGTGATAAATCGGGGCACCGTCGAAATCGGTTATCGGGCACAGATCCGTGGTTGCCTGCCCCGGGTAAAGGCTTGCGCCCGACGGGTCTCGGTTGACGTCAATCGCATAGCGATGCAGCCGGGTGCGCACGGTGGTCACATCGTCAACCAAACCCGCATAGAGCCGGTCGATATGCCAATCCGTGTCCGTGAGCGCCAGACCGTTTGCATTCAGACACTCCGCCACATGCCCCGGCACCTCGGTTCCACTGTGCGGCAATCCCAGAACCAGCGGGCTGTTTCCCTGACTTACCTCGATAAAGCCGGTCATAGACGCCTCAGCCCGGCGGCCACGGCCAAGGCATCCGAACGGACGAGATCGGCCGCATGTTGCAGTTCGGGCGCGAGGTAGCGATCCTCGCTCAGCGCAGGGATATCCTGACGTAGCCGGTCGATCGCGGCCTGCAGCGGCGCCGAGGTCACCAGCGGTGCGCGCGCTTCGATCCCCTGCGCCGCGCAGAGCGCCTCGATGCCCAGAATGCCTGCCAGATTGTCCACCATCCGCTTGAGACGGCGCGCCCCATGGGCCGCCATGCTGACGTGATCCTCCTGATTGGCGGAGGTCGGCGTGCTATCGGTCGAACAGGGGTTGGCGAGGTGTTTGTTCTCGCTCATCAGCGCAGCCGTTGTCACCTCGGCGATCATGAACCCCGAATTGAGCCCGGGGGCAGGCGTCAAAAAGGGTGGCAGGTCGAAACTGAGGGCCGGATCGACTGTCAGAGCCACCCGGCGCTGCGCAATCGCACCGACCTCAGCCACGGCCAGCGCAATCTGATCGGCGGCGAAGGCCACGGGTTCCGCGTGGAAGTTCCCGCCGGTGAAGATCCCGTCGTCAGTCACGAGGGGATTGTCCGTCACCGCGTTGGCCTCGATTTCCAGCGTGCGCCCGGCAAACCGCACCAGATCGAGCGCCGCGCCGGCCACCTGCGGCTGGCACCGGATGCAATAGGGGTCCTGAACACGGCTATCCCCATCGCGGTGGCTTTCGCGGATCACGCTGCCTGCCATCAGATCCCGCATCGCAGCGGCCACCGCGATCTGGCCGGGCTGACCCCGCAGCGCATGGATCGCCGGTTGCAACGGCTGCGTAGAGCCCATGATCGCATCGGTGGTCAGCGCTGCCGTCACCACAGAGGCGCGCAGCAGACGCTCGGCATCAAAATACGCGGTCAAGGCGCAGGCGGTCGAGAATTGCGTGCCATTGATCAGCGCAAGCCCCTCTTTCGGACCAAGGACCACCGGGTCCAGCCCGGCACGTGCAAGCGCTTCCGCACCGGGCAGTCGCGCGTCGTCAATATCCGCTTGCCCCTCACCGATCATCACGGCCACGAAATGCGCCAGTGGTGCTAGATCTCCCGAAGCGCCCACCGACCCCTGTTCGGGAATGACGGGTGTCACGCCTTTCGCCAGCATGCCCTCAATCAGCGCACAGATGTCCCAACGGACCCCTGAAGCCCCCCGACCGAGAGACAAGAGCTTTAGCACCATCATCAGGCGCACCGTGTCGCGGTCGAGAGCATTCCCCACCCCGCAGCAATGGCTGAGGATCAGGTTGCGCTGCAACGTGGTGGTGTCCTCCGGCGCGATCCGCACCGTCGCCAGTTTGCCGAACCCGGTGTTCACGCCATAAATCGGATCAGCGCCTTGCGCGGCCTGCGCAACGCGGGCGGCAGATTGTTCCACGGCTTCGCGCGCTGCAGGGGGCAAAACAACCGCCTGACCCTCGCGCCACACGCGTTCCAGCGTGCCAAGATCTGTCTCACCCGGTGTCAGAACCACGCTCATGTCACACCCCCGAAAACTCTTTTGTGCAGGGGATTTACCCCGATGCGATAGGCCAATTCGGCCGGGTCCGTCACGTCCCAGACCGCCAGATCCGCCCGGAAGCCCGGTGCGACACGGCCACAATCCGTCAAACCCAACGCCTGCGCCGCATTCCGCGTTACCCCGGCCAGCGCCTCAGCCGGGGTCAGTCCGAAAAGCGTGCACCCCATATTCATCGCGAGCAGCAGCGAGCCCAAAGGAGACGAGCCAGGATTCCAGTCCGTGGCCACAGCCATCGGCACGCCCGCGTCCCGAAACACCTGGACAGGCGGGGCTTTCGTCTGTCTCAACGTGTAGTAGGCCCCGGGCAACAGCACCGCCACGGATCCCGCTTTCGCAAGCGCAAGCGCGTCATCGGCCGTGGCGTATTCCACATGATCCGCTGACAACGCCCCGTACCGCGCAGCCAGCGCCGTCGCCCCCTGATGGGACAGCTGCTCCGCATGGAGTTTAACGGGGAGATTGAGCGCGCGAGCCGCGTCAAAGACACGGGCAATCTGGGCCGGTGAAAAAGCGATGTTTTCGCAAAAGCCATCGACGGCATCGACCAAGCCTTCGGCGTGAGCGGCCTTAAGCGTCGGTATGCAGATATCGTCGATGTAGCTATCTGCACTCGGGCCTTGAGGCACGGCATGCGCGCCCAGAAAGGAGGTCCGCACCCGCACAGGGCGCTTCTCCGCCAGTTGGCGAGCAACCCGCAGCATCTGCAACTCGGTCTCCTGATCCAGACCGTAGCCGGATTTGACCTCGATCGTGCCCACCCCTTCGGCGATCAATGCATCGACCCGTTTTAGCGCGCACTCCAGCAAACCCGCCTCGCCTGCGCTCCGGGTGGCGGCAACCGTAGAGACGATCCCGCCGCCGGCCCGCGCAATGTCTTCATAGCTGGCGCCGGTAAGCCGCATCTCGAACTCGCGGGCCCGGTGGCCGCCGTGAACAATATGGGTGTGGCAGTCGATAAGCGCGGGCGTTACCAGACGTCCCTCTAGGCCTGTGCGCTCAGCATCCGCCCAAGGCGCCGGAACGTTCGCCCTAGGCCCGACCCAGCCAATCTGATCCCCCTCAAGACCGATCGCCGCATCGCGGATCAGGCCGTAATCGCCCACTGCATCGGTCAGCGTCGCGACAGTGAGATTGCTCAGCAGCCATCGTCGCGCCATGCTCACCCCTTGCGTTAGACCCGGCTGGATAGGAGTTTGTCTGCACTTGTTTGTCAATGGAGTGCCATGTGCAAGAAATCCACGCGCGTCACGTGCTAACGCCAAACGGATGGGAACAGGATCGGATCGTTCGGATCGACAGCAGCGGCCGGATCGATGAGGTGTCACCTGCCCTGTCCGGGTTAGAGGGCTCGGTCGATCTGCTATTGCCCGCGCCGACCAACCTTCACAGCCACAGCTTCCAACGCGCGATGGCAGGATTGACCGAAGCGCGCGGCCCCGACCCCAGTGACAGTTTCTGTACCTGGCGACACCTGATGTATCGCTTTCTGGATCGGCGCACCCCGGATCATGTCGAAGCGATCGCGGCGCTGGCCTTCGTCGAAATGCTCGAGAGCGGTTTTGGCTCTGTCGCCGAGTTTCACTATCTCCATCATGCCTCTGGGGGACGCGCCTATGCAGATCCGGCGGAAATGGCGACCCGGATTGCGCGCGCCGCGGATTTGACCGGCATCGGCCTGACCCTTTTGCCGGTGCTCTACATGCAGGGCGGGTGCGATGGGCGCGCTCTTGAAGGCGGGCAGTTACGGTTTGGCTGCGATCTGGATCGGTTCAGCGTACTACATCAGTCGAGCGCGGTCGCGTTGAAGGCTCTGCCAGAGGACACCCGGCTTGGTGTCGCACCCCATTCCCTGCGCGCGGTTCCGTCCAACGCCCTTCGCCAAGCGGCAGAACTGGTCCCCGGAGCGCCCGTGCACCTGCATCTGGCCGAACAGCAGGCGGAAGTCGAGGAGGTCGAAGCGCATCTGGGCGCGCGCCCGGTGAGTTGGTTGATCAATCATCACACCCCGGACGAGAGATGGTGCCTGATCCACTGCACCCAGATGACCGCTGGCGAAACCAGGAGACTGGCCTCGACCGGGGCGATTGCGGGCCTTTGCCCAATCACAGAAGCCAACCTCGGCGATGGCATCTTTGACGGCGTCACATTCTCAAATGCTGGAGGCCGCTTTGGCGTGGGCAGTGACTCGAATGTGCACATCTCGCTTTGGTCAGAACTGGCCATGCTCGACTATTCCCAGAGATTGCGCGACCGCAGACGCGCGGCGCTCGCCACGCCACATCACTCCACGGGCCGTGTCCTCTTTGATGCGGCCTGTCGGTCCGGGGCGCAGGCCGCTGGCAGACATGCCGGTGCGATCGCGCCGGGCCATTGGGCAGACCTCATGGCAATCAGGACAGACACGCCAGGCCTGTGCGCGCGACACGGCGATGCGTGGCTCGACAGTCTGGTATTCGGTGGCCATGGAGAGCAACACGTCGTCGATGTCTGGAGTGCAGGACGTCACGTGGTCCAACAGGGTCAGCACATCGCACGCGACCGCATCGCCCTCGCATTCATGGACATAATGAAGGACTTGGAAGACGTGATGTGAGTGAAGAGATGCGCGAGGGGTTTTCCCTCGCACTCAGAGTTTCAGGCCTTTAGGGGCAAACCCTCCAGATGGTCGGGAAACGGAATGAATTCCTGATCGTCTCCGGGTGGCAGATGGAACGGACCACCCGACCAGTCACCCGTGCGCCAGGCCTCCTGCGCGGCCTCGATTTTGTCCCGCGACGAGGACACGAAGTTCCACCAGAGGTATCGCGGCCCATTAAGCGTCTCACCGCCCAGCAGCATCAGACGTGCGCCCTCCGCGCCCGCTTTCACGCTCATCTTGTCTCCGGGGCGGAACACCATCATTCGCCCCGCCTCATAGGTCTCACCCGATACGTCAATCGACCCTTGGGTGACGTAGATCCCGCGATCCTCATGCTCGTCCGGCAAGGGAACGGAGGCGCCGGGTTGCAGCACAACATCGGCGTAGAAAATCTCGGATTGCATCGTGACGGGAGATTTCTCTCCCCAGGCTGTGCCGAGTATCAACCTTGCCTGGGCACCGCCTTCATCAATGAAGGGCAGTGACGCCTCTTTATGATGTTCGAAATCCGGGGCCATATCCTCGCGGTCTTCGGGCAAAGCAACCCAGGTCTGAATGCCAAAAAGCTTGTGTCGTGTGGACCGGGTCTCTTCGCTTGTCCGCTCCGAATGAGTGACCCCCTGCCCGGCCAGCATCCAGTTGACCTCTCCGGGATAGATCATCTGATGCGTGCCCAGACTGTCGCGATGTTCAAATTCGCCCTGATAGAGGTAGGTAACCGTGCCGAGGCCGATATGAGGATGCGGGCGCACATCTATACCGCCATCAGTGATGAACTCCGCCGGTCCCATCTGGTCGAAGAAGATAAAGGGACCAACCATCTTGCGCTCTGGACTGGGCAGCGCCCGGCGCACTTCAAACCCGCCGAGGTCCCGCGCGCGGGGTACGATCAGGGTTTCAATCTCGCCGCAGCCGGCCTGCGGGCAATCCGGCCCGTGGGTGGGGTTCCAGCTCATGGGTTATGCTCCTCAGTTCCTTCTCCTTGCTATAATTGGGTCGCAGACTGTTAAAGTGAATGAAAAAGAATGCGTGTTTATTATTTCATTTTTGGCAATAATAATCCGCCCCCACAGGTCGTGTAGCACGGCGAGAAGGGTGAACACTGCGGCGGGCGGTTTCCTGTTAGATCTCCTCTGCCCGGTCACTATGCGCGGCTTCAGCCAGCAACCAGTCGCGGAAGCAGCCGATCTTCAGATCGTCATTCCGATGCAGAGGAGTCAGAAAAAAGTAAGCGAACACAAGTTGCGTGCTGAGATCTGCGCTGAAAGGACGAACAAGACGACCGGATGCCAGATGATCCGCCGCCATGCGATCCCCGATCAGGGCGATCCCTTCGCCATCCAGAGCCGCGCGCACCGCCATCTCCTCTTTGGTGAAACGCGGGCCCTTGAAAGGATCAACATCCGTTGCGCCGGCGGCCAAAAGCCAGGTGCGCCAACTTCCCTCGGCCTCCTTCCACTCGACATGCAAGAGCGTGTGGTGTTTTAGGTCGTTCGGGACGCGAATTGCGGGTTCACGACTCAGAACATTCGGACTGCAAACCGGCGTCGCCCGCATGTCGAACAGCCGGTAGCTGTGGACGCCCCTGTACCCGCCAAGACCATAGCGGATGGCCACATCCGCCTCGCCGTTTGCGATGTCGACCAATCGATCGGTACCGTCGATGCGCACCTCGATATCCGGATGGTTCCTGCGAAACCGATCCAGACGCGGCACCAGCCATAACGAGCCGAAACCGGGACTGACGCTCACGGTCAGCAATCGGTCGTCCTTAGTGGCATCCATACGCGCTACACCCTCAGACAACCGGTCAAATCCCTCCGTCAAAAAGGGCAATGCCGCTTCACCGGCCTGGGTCAGGCGAAGGGCGCGTGTGAGGCGATGAAAAAGCGGCGCGCCCAGCCAGTCCTCCAGTGTCTTGATCTGATGGCTTATAGCGCCCGGCGTGACGCCAAGCTCGGCGGCCGCCTGCGCAAAGCTGAGATGCCGCGCGGCGGCCTCAAACGCGCGCAGCGCGCGGAGGGGTGGGAGCGTTCTTTGCATAATACAGATGAGAAAATCTCATCAGTGATGTGAAATCAATTCCTTTGTAACATACATTATGAGCGAATATTTCTCGCGTATGATGAAGCGGGTCCGGATATCTGACCCTCCAGACGGTGAGCACGACCCCATGCCCAGTGAAACTTCAAACCCAACGCGCGCGCGTTCAGACTACGCGTTTGGCGTGATCATCCTGATCATATCTGCCGTCGCCTTCAGCTCTGCCGGAATTTTTACAAAGGGCGTGACGGCAGCAGCATGGGACGTGATTTTCTGGAGAGGCGTGTTCGCGGCGGTCTCTACGACACTGTGGGTCGGAACACGCCGATCGCTGAACGCGGAGTTTGTCAATATGGGACCGTCGGGGCTCGCCGTTGGGGTGATCGGTGCCGTCGGAACAGCCGCCTTGATCCCGGCTTTCAAAATGACCGATATCGCCAATGTCGCTCTCATCTATGCGGCCGCACCATTTCTGGCGGCGATGCTGGCATGGCTCACAATCGCGGAGCGGGTGTCAAAACGCACAGCCATCGGCGCGGCGGGTGCGCTTTTCGGTGTCGTTATCATCGTCGCGGGATCCATCGGTCAGGTGAATCTGATCGGCGATGGGCTCGCGCTGCTCATGACGCTGGTCATGGCCATGATCATGGTGATCTATCGCGCATGGCCGAACACGCCCAGTGCGGGTCCTTCCGTTTTGCAATCTCTGCTTCTCATCCCACTCGCTCTGACGTTCGGCACCCCGCTGCAAACGACATCTTCCGAAATCGCGATCCTCGCGGCATTCGGTGTCATTCATGCGATTGCCTCTGTGACCCTCGCAGAGGGTGCCAAGCGTGTGCCTTCAGGACAGACGGCGCTCCTGGGTGCGCTGGAAACACCGCTGGCACCGATCCTGGCCTTCGTCATTCTCAACGAGGTTCCGGCGGGTCCGACCCTGATAGGCGGTGTCGTTGTCTTCGCCGCCGTGCTTCTATCAATCCGTGACAACCAAGCAGGTTGATCGCGGCAATAGGGCGTGTGTCAGACCGCCTTGGCGCGGTTTTCTTGCAGACGGGCATCGACCTGCGCGACGGTGGCATCCACCTCGGCATGGTGCATATCCCGAGCCCTGGATATCTGTTGCACCAGACGGTCCACGCGTTCGATACTGGTCGCACCCGCCGCGACGGCACGCGCTGCCGATGATGGCTTCAACAGGTTTTCGGCGGCAGCGGCGTATTTCTCAAACGGCACAAGGTCAGTGGCCTCGGCCCCGAGATCCTCTGCGAGTTTGAACACAAAACCATAAACATCCCGCGCCAGGACCGGGTCACCATGGACCGCTTCTTTGATCGGGCGCGGCTCTCCGGCGGTGATGCAGCGATAGTTTCCGGTCAAAAGCATCGACCATTTGGCCAGCGGCACAAAAAGCGAGTCAAAGGCACGCAGCTTCACCGGAACATCCTTCCCATCGAGCGTCACCGCGGCGATGTCGGCTTCAAGGGTGTCGAGAACCTCGTTATGCGACGCATCGGGAAAGCGCGCCGCTTTGAAATTGGTGGGAAGGCCCACAAAGAGGACATTTGCCTTTTCCTCCGGTGGACGGAAAGCCTGGGGGTCCGGGCTGCACAACGTGACCAGATCGGGGTCAAATCCATCCCAGACAGAGGAATCACTGAAGGCCGCAGACAGATCGGCATCGCGAAGCTGCGGAATGCGGCGCAGATAGGGTAAGGGCGGCATATTCATGATCGACAGACAAGGCACGCGGGCGGCGGCAATCTTACCCATCAGGTCGCGCAATGCACCGTATTGCGGCTCCTGCATGGCCAGCCCGACCATATCATACTCGGCGGGATCGACCTCTTCCGGTGTCAACGCCCGCCCCCGCCCGGGCAGCTCGCGCGAGAAAATGGACCGATGCGCTGCCTCGTCCTTCAGCTTGATACGGACTTCCGTGCCCTCTGCATTGATCACATCGGCGGTTGCCCTGCGGCAAACCAGATCGACATCGTGACCGGCCATGGCCAGCTTTGTCCCCAGCAAAGAGCCGTAAGACGCTCCGAGGATCAGGATTTTGTACGACATGAATATCCCTTTCGGTGTGCCGATTCTGGACCGGTCCCATAACGCGGCGGCGCGGGAAAGAACAGCCCGGCCTGTTGAATATCGCCCGCCGCTATGCGCATCTGCGTCTCAGCCAGAGGAGACCGTCGATGCTGCCTGAAACCATGACCACCATTGAACTCCGTGAACCCGGCGGGCCGGATGTGCTCCAGCTTGGGACACGTCCGGTACCGGAACCCGCACCGGGCGAAGTTCTGATCAAGGTGGCTGCCGCGGGGATCAATGGGCCGGACATGATGCAGCGGCGCGGGCTCTACCCACCGCCCAAAGGAGCGAGCGATCTTCTTGGGCTCGAAGTCTCTGGCCATGAGGCGGCGACGAGCGCGGATGACGCGGGAAGGTCCCTCGACGCGCCGAACTGCGGTCGGACGAATGGCGGCGCCTACGCGGAATACGTGGCGGTCGATGCAAGCCACTGCCTGCCCATCCCCGCAGGAATGGATCTGATTGATGCGGCTGGATTGTGCGAGACGTTCTTTACCTGCTGGAGCAATCTGTTTCTCGATCATACGCCGGAACCCGGACAGGTTCTGCTGGTCCATGGCGGCGCGGGCGGCATCGGATCGACGGCAATACAGCTGGGCCGCAAAATGGGAATGAGGGTGCTTGCAACCTGCTCGGCTGATGATGTGGATTATGTCCATAGCCTTGGGGCGGAGCGGGCCATTGACTACAAATCGGAGGATTTTGTGGCGCTGACGCGGGAGGCGGGCGCGGCGAACCTGACCCTTGATATCGTCGGCGGCGACTACATCGCGCGCAACATCAAAGCTGCAGCACCCGACGGACGCATCATCCAACTGGCGTTTCGGGCGGGGTCCAAGGTCGAGATTGATCTGATGGCCGTGATGCTCAAGCGATTGACCTTCACCGGCTCGACCCTGCGATCGCGCCCCGATGCGTTCAAATCGCGCACCGCCTCGGACCTCAATGTCCGGGTATGGCCGTGGCTGGCATCGGGCGATCTTCGCACGCATACGCACAGGGTCTTTCCTTTCGCCGAGGCCGGCGCTGCGCATGCGATGATGGAAGCAGGTGAACATCGCGGTAAAATCCTGATAACGCCCTGATCGAATGAAGCCACTAAAGTCAAAGGACAGCGGTATCGCGCCAACCTTGTCCGGAATTGGAAAAGCCGACGCATGACGCGCCGGCTTCTCCGTGTCAGACCGGCTTATTCTCCGGTTATTTTTTCGGCGCCGACGGCCTGGATGAGGTCGGCGTGG